>Ga0172373_10004671_pt1 | contig 19143 bp, 17 predicted proteins | sample Lak10m_2_FD_114546 | JGI IMG/M metagenome (GOLD analysis project Ga0172373, IMG submission 114546) | Freshwater microbial communities from Kabuno Bay, South-Kivu, Congo - kab_092012_10m | ecosystem: Environmental > Aquatic > Freshwater > Lake | place: Democratic Republic of the Congo...
CACGGAACCTGTAGGGAGTTTGACGTTTTCAGTTTCAAGTTTGAAGCCCCAACGGGGCACACCAGGCAAGCCCAGGGCAACGCCCTGGGTCCACGCCCCCACATTCACCCGAGCCCTGAAAGGGCGACCCAACCCATTCGAAACCCACCCACGATCCTCATCCGCCCTTTCAGGGCTTTCTGATCATTCCAACCCGCGTCCCCGGGGCGTTGCCCCGGGCTGCCTTGGGTCGCCCCGTTGGGGCTCACCGATGAAGAGTCCCCAGAGGCCAGATCCCTGCCTCCTCAGGTCGTCAGCTACAGCTCAGGCGCAGCAGACGAGGTAACGAGGCTGGATGAAGAGTTCCCAGCTTCCAGTCCGAGGTCATGGAAGCTGGGAATCTGGATCGGACAAACTCCTCAAGCCCGACGACGACGCCAGGCCGCGAATCCACCCAGCAGCGCACCGGCCACGAGGGCGTATTCACCCGGCTCGGGCACCGGGGTCAACTGCAGGTCAAACTCATAGTTCACCACCGGTGCGGCCGTCTGCTGCACCAGGAAAGTATACGTTCCCGGTCCAAGGGCTCCCGTGAAGCCGATGGCACCAACCCCCGCACCCAGATTGTCGAGGACATCCGTGCCCGGCTGGGCTGTCGCCGGCTGCGTACCCGTGCCGAAATGCGCGTAACCGAGAAGGGTGCCGCGGGTGAAATTGCCACCCGCTCCAACGCCATTGTTCCAGATCGAGCCCGACTGCACGGCGATGAACCCTCGGTCATCCGTGCTGGAATAGGATGTCAACTGGATGGCGCTCAACTGGTAGCCCACACCCACCGTGAAGCTGAAGATGTCGGGATCACCCGTGACAGTCGATCCCCGGACGAAGTTGCTCCCGATCGAGAAGCCCACCGTCGACGGATGATCGCCCAGGATTGTCGGGCTGGCAGGGTTATTGGAGAGATCCCCGTCACTGGATTCGGTGAACAGGAACGAGGCTGCCTGCGTGGAGGACGCGAGCCCGAAGGCAAGCCCGACGAGCAGCAGGGATTGGATGGTTTTCGTGCGATGGAAGTGCATAGGTAACCATCCTTTCACAGTCCAGCTGACCCTGCCTATCGCATGATGATGCTAACTAGAAACATACCCAACGGGAGAAATCCTGGTTCCCGGTTCCCTGCCTCGTGACCTCATTGGCTACCCTCCCCGATCGTAGCAGTCGACGTCAGGAGGCTGTGGATGAGTTTGAAGTTTGAAGATTCAAGTTTGAAGCCCGGCACTCTCCGTCTTGAAACTTGAAACTGAAATCTTCGAACTCCTCCAACCTCTGCCTCGTAACCTCGTCAGCTACCTTTCCGATCGTGGCAGACGACGTCAGGAGGCTGGGTTCGATCCCCCCTCCACCTCCCGCACCCACCCCGAGACCACATCACGGATGTCCGCACCCGTCTTCAATCGCGGCACCACGAACCGCGGCGTGAACCACGGGAACCCACCCACCAGATCCGGCGTCACCAGGATCTGCCCGTCACAGTCCGGACCCGACCCAATCCCGATCGTCACCATCCGCGGACAGGCCTCGGTGATCTCCTTCGCCACCGGTGGCGTCACCAACTCCAACACGCACGCGAAGGCGCCCGCTGCTTCCAGCATCCGGGCATCCTCCACCAGCCGACGGCGCCCCTCCTCGTCGCGTCCCTTGATCCGATACTTTCCGCCCTCTTCCACGACATGTTGCGGGAGCATCCCCAGATGCCCACAGAAAGGAATCCCGGCCGCCCGGATTGCCTGTACCTGATTCAGGATCTCGCGTCCGCCCTCGGCCTTCACGAATCCTGCACCCTCTTCCATCAGCAATCGCGCGTTCGCCACTGCCTGCTCCGCCGTGTCGTAGGAGCGGTACGGAAGGTCACACCCCACCAACGCCCGACCCGCCCCACGCACCACGGCGCGCAGGTGATGCCGCATGTCGGCCATGGTCACGGACGTTGTGTCCGGATACCCCAACACCACCATTCCGAGCGAATCGCCCACCAAGAGCATCGGGACCCCTGCCTCGTCGAGCAACCGCGCCGTGGGATGGTCGTAGGCGGTCAACGAGGGCACCTGAAGCCGCCCCTTGCGTGCCTGGATGCTTTCCGGGGTCTGTCGCACCGGCGTCACGTGGGGTGCTCAGCGATAGCGAGGCGCCACCTGGTCGTGAATCCACGCGTAGGTCTTCGCCAGGCCGTCCTTGAGCTTCGTGGACGGTTCCCACCCGAACGCCGACTGGATCAGCGTGTTGTCGGAGTTGCGGCCGTTCACACCCTTCGGCGCGGAAAGATTGTAGGAGCGGTTGAGCCGGATGCCGGCGATCTCCTCGACGATGTCGACCAACTGGTTGATCGAGACCAGTTCGGACGAACCGATGTTGATCGGCTCCACAAAGTCCGAGTGCGTCAGCATCTGGGTGCCGTGCAGGCAGTCGTCGATGTACATGAACGAGCGCGTCTGCTGCCCGTCGCCCCAGATCTCTATGTCGTGCTTCCCGGTGAACTTCGCCGTCATGACCTTCCGGCAGATCGCCGCCGGCGCCTTCTCGCGCCCGCCCTCGAAGGTCCCGAACGGACCATAGACGTTGTGGTAACGCGCCATCCGCGTCACCAGGCCGAAATCCTCCCGGAAATGACGGCACATGCGTTCCGAGAAAAGCTTCTCCCAACCGTAGCCATCCTCAGGCAACGCCGGATACGCGTCCTCCTCCTTGAGGGCCGTGACGTTCGGATCGCGCTGCTTGTCCGCGTTGTAGACGCACGCGCTCGATGCATAGAAGAAGCGCTTCACACCAATCTCCCGGGCCGCCATCAACAGGTGCGTGTTGATCAGGACGCTCAGCATGCACAGGCCCTTGTTCAGTTCGATGAACCCCATGCCCCCCATGTCCGCGGCCAGGTTGTAGACCACGTCCGCCCCCTGGAGCGCCGCGTAACAGGCCGCCTTCTCCTCCAGATCCAACACCACGTTCTCCACGTCCGGAAAACGCTGGTACCACTCCGTCTGCGGCTTGCAGTCCACCGCGCGGATCCGCCGGTATCCCTGACGCCTCAGGTCCGCCACCAGGTGCCCGCCGATGAATCCGCCTCCACCGCACACCACGACAAAGTCTGAAATATTCCTGCTGCTCATGAGCGACCCCCGGAGAGTGGTCCCTCCTTCCGGGTCGGGCCAGTGCATTTTTGCCGCCCTCACTCGGACCGCAACGCCACCATGGGATCAATCCGCGTCGCCCGACGTGCCGGAATCAGGCACGCCACCATCCCCACCACCGCCAACAAGAGCATCGCCACCAGGAACGTCAGCGGATCGCGGGGAGAGATCCCGAACAGGTAATCCCTCAACAGGCGCGCCAACCCAAGAGAGGTCAGAAGCCCAACCCCCAACCCCAGTCCCACCAACCGCATCCCTTGCTTCAGGACCAGACGAAGGACATCCAAACGCGTCGCACCCAGCGCCATCCGCACCCCCAATTCCTGCATCCGCATCGACACCGAGTACGCCATCACCCCGTAGATCCCCAGGATCACCAGGAACAACGCCAACCCCGCCATGAAGCCGAAGATTCCCACGAAGAACCGCTTGTCCCACGCCGCCCGACGCAGGATTTCCTCCATCGTCTGCACGTAATAGATGGGAATCTCCCGGTTGACCTCCAGCACCGCCGACTCCACCGCCCCTGCCACTGCCTTCGGCTCCCCTTCCGTGCGCACCACCATCGACAGGAAGGCCGTGGGAGACTGTGCGTGCGGTCGGTAATGTACCGGCAGGTGTGGCGTCTCATGGAAGTGTGCGGCGACTTTTCCCACCACGCCGACGATGTGGATCCACGCATTCGTGTTGATGCCGCCTGTCCCCGACGCCGGCCGGAAACGCTTCAGCCGGGCCGCCCCCCCGGAAAGAACCGCTTCGCAAAAGTCTCGTCCACGACCGCTACCGGCAACGACGAGGCAACGCCGGCCGCGCCAACTGCACCGCTGGAACCAGCCCGGCCAGGAACGCAGAACCCAGTCCGAGCGCCACCGCGAAGCCGACCACCCCGAGGTCCGGAGAGAGGTCCATCCAGAACGGCAACTCATCCGGGGACGATTGATGCACCAATCCCGCTCCCCACAACGTGAACAAAACCCCCAGCACGGACCCCGCCACGCCCAGCACCATCACCTCCGCCACCAACCAACGGAGGATCGCGCCTGCCGACGCCCCCAGGGCCACCCGGACAGCCACTTCCCGCATCCGACGCGTCCCACGGGCCAGCACCAGATTCGCCACGTTCGCACACGCGATGAGCTGCACGCACAACACCGAGCCCAACATCAATCCCAACAATGGCCCCGAATCCCGCACCACCCACGACCGATACGGTGTCAGCCGTGCCCGGACACCCCGGTGGGTCTCGGGATGCTCCTGCGACAAACCCGCCATGATCCGCTCCAACTCCGCCTCCGCCTCCTGTTGGCTCACGCCCTCTCCCAACCGCCCGATCGCCCAGAGATAGTGCAACCCACGCACCCTCGCGCCGGGCGACGCCTGCAGGGTCGTCCACAGGTCGCTCCGCTCCGGATACCGCCAGCCCGGGGGCATCACACCAATGACTTTTGCCGGCTGCCCGCTGACCTGGATCGTACGCCCCATCAGGTTGGTATCGCCGCCGTACCGTCGCATCCACAGTTCATGGCCGAGAAGGATCGCTGGAGGGCCGTCGAAGTCGCCCCGATCCCGAGGGCCAGGGCCAGAATGCACACGAGACTGTACCCCGGGGTCAGGGTCAGTTGCCGAAGTGCCAGTCGAAAATCGCCCCACATCGTACGCTGCGTGCCCGCGAACCGTCGCAGACGGCTCCAATAAAATCCACCAACTGCAAACTTCCCCCGCCCTCCCTCCCTTCGGCAGGCTCTCGGGCCGCATGATGCAGCAGGTGAACATCGGTCTGGTCGGCGCAGGCACGGTTGGAGGCGCCGTCATCAAGGCCCTGATCGAACGGAGCGAAATGCTCGCCGCACGCCTCGGCGTCCGACTCGCCGTCACGCGTGTCGCCGTTCGCGACCTCCAGAAGGCACAGGCCGCCGGCATTCCAAGCCACCTTCTGACCCAGGACTGGAAGGCCGTGGTCCACGACCCTTCCGTCCACCTGATCGTTGAACTCATGGGCGGCACCACCACGGCCCGTGAGGTCGTCCTTGCCGCCCTCGGCCACGGCAAACCCGTCGTCACCGCCAACAAGGCCCTTCTCTCCGCGCACGGCGAGGAACTCTTCAAGGCCGCCCGGACCAACACCGCCAACCTCTACTACGAGGCGTCCGTCGCCGGCGGCATTCCCATCATCAAGGTCCTTCGCGAATCCCTCGTCGGCAATCGCGTCCAGTCCATCCGCGGCATCGTCAATGGCACCTGCAACTACATCCTCACCCGGATGAAGCTCGAAGGTGCCGAATTCTCCGCCGTGCTCGCCGATGCCCAGCGCCTGGGATACGCCGAGGCCGATCCCACCCTCGACGTCGATGGCCACGACGCCGCCCACAAGACCGGCATCCTCGCCTCCCTCGCCCACGGCTTCTGGGTCCGCCCGGATCAGGTCCATGTCGAAGGCATCCGCAACGTCACCCGCCTCGACATCGAATCCGCGACACGCCTCGGCTACACCATCAAGCTCCTCGGTGTCATCAAGTCCGCCACCCCGGGCACCCCTTCGCGTCGATCCCCGAAAGCCAAGGCCCCGAAACCCGGCATCCTCGTCGCCGTCTACCCCGCCCTCGTCCGCAACGACCACGTCCTCGCCTCCGTCAACCACGCCTTCAATGCGATCGCCGTCCGGGGCGACATGGTCGGGGAAACCCTCTTCTACGGCCGCGGGGCCGGCGGCGATCCCACCGCCAGCTCGGTCCTCAGTGACATTGCCGACGCCGCCCTCGATCTCCACCACGGCAGCCATCAACGCGTCCCGGCCTTCGTCGCCCATGCGTCCGGCAAGGTCCAGGTCGTCTCCATGGACAAGGTCACCTCGCCTTATTACGTCCGGCTCACCGTCATCGACCGCCCCGGTGTCTTCGCCCGCATCGCCTCGGTCCTTGCCGAAGCCCGCATCGGCATCTCTTCCATCATCCAGCCCGAGGGCCACGAAGGTGCCACCGTCCCCGTCATCCTCATGCTCCACGACGCCCCTCAAGCCGCCCTCGCCCGTGCCATCGCACGCATCGCGCGCCTTCCCGTCGTCAAGGACGCCCCCACCGTCATCCGCGTCGAGGACACCGCCGACTGAGACCGCGCGGGCCCATCAGAACTGCATCGGGACGCCCTCTTCCAGAAAGCGGACCCGTTCGACAACCGCCGCCGCCGCCGCCAACTCCCGCAACCAGCGCGCCGGCTCGTCCATCGACTCGAAGCTCAGCTTGAAGGTCCCGAAATGCATCGGGACCAACCATTGCGAGCCCAGGTCCCCGAAGGCCCGCAAGGCTTCGTCGGGTCCCATGTGGACCCGACGGGACGAATCCGGGAAATACGCGCCGATCGGCAGGAGCGAGATCTCCGGCTTCATCCGCGCCCCGATGTCCTGGAATCCGTCAAAGTAAGCCGAGTCACCCGCGTGGTAGATCCGGCGCCCGCGATACTCCAGCACGAACCCGCCGTAGCCGCGGTGTTCATCCCGCAGCGTCCGTGCGCCCCAATGCTTTGCCGGCACCAGGGTCACCTTCCAATCTCCGGAACAGAAGGCCTCCCACCAACGCAACTCGATGATGCGCGCAAACCCCAGGCGCTTCGCCAACGTGCCACATCCCCACGGCATCACAGCCACCTTCGGCGAAGGCAAACGCCGCAAGGTCGGCTTGTGGAAATGATCGAAATGCGCGTGCGTCAGCAACACCAGGTCGATCGGGGGCAACTCCTCCAGCTTCAGCCCCGGCCTCCGCAGCCGCTTCAACAGGAACAGCCAGTTCGCAAAATTCGGATCGATCAGGGCGTTCAACCCCTCGAACTGCACCAGGAACGATGCATGCCCGATCCACGTCAACGCCAACTCCTCCCCGGACAGCCCGGGAAACTCAGGCGATTTCGTCGCTCCGGTACGACGGGTCAGCCACGCCTTCCACACCATCTCGCGGAAGAAGGTGCCCGGACTGAAATGATTCGCCGGCGTCAGCTCCTTGAATGACCGCGGCAAGCGCCGTTTTCGCGGGCCGGGCCCATTCGGAGGTTCCAGTGACATGGAGAGCAGACCCGTTACTTGCGTGGGCGGGGCTCGTTCGAGAACAGCCGGCGTATCTTCGGCCGGGATGCCGAGGCGGCTCCTGCCGACCTGTTCTCCGACAGGGGAGGCCCGGAAGCCCTCACCGGAGTGCCGTAGAGTCCGGACATCTGGGATCGTTGGATGAAGGACACGAACTGGGGTAGTTCGTCGACCCCCGAACCTTCGCTCTTCGCCAGCCTGTCGTATTCCTCCACCATGCGGCGCAATCCACCAAAGAGGATCCACAAGAGCATTCCCGCAGGAATTCCGAGGTAAGGGGAACCCGTGATGACCTGCACCAGACCAAGGATGAAAACCACCCCGATCGGCGAGGCGATCGCGGCGAGGTTGGATTCACGAAGCTTCGTCAGCCACCGGATGGAATCCGAGAGGCCCGCGTGGAGCATCACCACATACACCACCAGACCGCAGATCCCCATATCGCTGATGATGCGCCCGATATCCCCGTCGGTTGTCCGGACATCAAACCGGGTGATCCGGCTGAAGAGCACTGCGGGAATCCCATGTGCTGACCGCCCCAATCCGCCTCCGAGGGGATATTCAACAAGCAAGGAGAGGGCCGGGCTCACAACGATGCGCACGCGTCCCAGAACTTCTTCGGGATTCAACAAGGTTGAGAAACGCTCCAATCGGGTGCTTCCGGAAATGAACAAACCAGCCAGCAGCAGCCCCAGCAATCCGGCCGGAACAATCATGAGTTTGACCCCACCTTTCCGGAACAGGCTTCCCAACACCACCCCGAGGATTGTCAAGAGGAGCGATGTGCGCGAGCCCGTGAGCAACATCGCGTAAGCGCACAGGCCACCGCATCCAAGAAGGAAAATCCGCTGGATCCATCCTGCCTTGGGCATCATCAGCCACGAAGCCGCGATGGTGGTGCAGATGGCCATGGTGCCTCCAAACACCGCCGCGGTTACGTAGGTGGAGAACCTGCGGAATTCGGACACGCCCGACTTGGTCGCATAAAACGTGTTGCGCAGCCGGAATTCCAGCTCGGGATCCAGTTCCATCATCGCCTGGACTTCCGCCGCTGATTGGAAGAAGCTTCCGTACATCGCCGTACCCGTACCCAACAGGAGCACCAGGAAGACAAAGATTTCCATCTGCCGCACGCTTCGCACCAAATGATAGCCGAGGAGCATCATCAACGGCGCGAAACACCACCCGCGGAGGGCTGCAACGCTCACCAGCATCGGAACCCCCAATGGCAACACTGCGTAGAGCGCCGAGAACCCGAGCAGCAACTTCAGGCTGGTGCTGACCGCACACTCGGGAAAGAGCTTGTCCCCACGCTTCAACTGGAACAGGACCACCACAAGCGCGAGAAGCATCGGCGCGTCATATGCAAACGTCATCCAACTCACCCGGTACTTCATCTTCAACCAACCGTGGAGGAACCCGATGACCAACGCCGAAAGGAACAGGAAGTTGGCCAACAACCGGTCCTTGAGAAGGCTCCAGATCAGTTTGATGAACCCGACGATCGCCCCGTCCTTTCGCGCCGAGGCTTCAGAGGCTGCTCCAGGCATCGGCCGTGTTGGCCTCGCATCCATTGCTCCGGCTCGTGTCATTCAGTCCTCCTCTGGATTCCCAATCGCTCCAAGGCCCCCGTATAAATCCTCTCGGTCAGGCGCGCGTGCTGGTCTGCTCCAAACTCCCGACGCGACCGCTCCCGGCCCGCAACGCCCGCTCCCCTCAAGGCATCGGCCGATCCTAGGGCCCGGGTCATCTCGGCCCCCAACCCTTCGACATCCCCGACCTTCACCAACCATCCCGTCTTGCCGTGGACCACGATCTCCGACGGTCCAACCGCGGCATAGGCAACGACCGGCACACCCAACGCCTGCGCCTCGGCCACGGTCAATCCAAAGTCCTCCTCCAGCGCCGGGTGAACGACCAGCGTACTCGACGCCAGCAACCCGCCCACGTGGGCATCCGGAACGAATCCGGTGAAGGTGACCTGCTTTGAAATCCCCAGTGTCTCCGCCAATTCCCGCAACTCCCGCTGGTACTCTGATTCCTGCCCGAACAGGGATCCACCCACGACGATGCCGTGCACGTCCTTCGCCCCACCCCGGATCACCGCCGCCAAGGCTTTCAGGAACTGGTCCTGGCCCTTGAACCGCTGCAACCGCGCTCCCACGGTGACCCACCGCGCTGATTCCGGGATGCCATACTGTTTCGCCAGCATCGCCCGCGGTGCTTCCGCCGCATGCCGGTCCAGCACGCCCCCGTTCACTCCCGGCCACACCAGCGTCGTCGGCAATCCCTTCCCGACAAAATAGTCCCGCGTCCGTGGACAGTTCGCCAGCACGTGGTCCGTCGGAATCCAAAGGATCGCCGAGGTCGACCACCCTTCCTGTTCCACTGTGTGCGTGGTCCACACCTCGGCCACGCCCGCCAGCGCCGCGCCCAACCCACCGTACGTATGCGCCCGGAATCCGTTCGAATGCAGCACCCCGATCCCGTGCTTCCGCACGATGGACGCAATCGACGCGATGGTGCCCGCCACCTTGTGGACTTCCCGCATCCGGTGTGTCTCGAGGACGTGAACCTCGACGTCGATCGCAAGGAGCATTTCGGTCAGCGGTCCAGGCCTCAGTTGGATGACGGACGGCTCAAACCGGCTCCGATCCAATTCCCGCAGGCACTCGATCATCAGGGTCTCCGCCCCACCCTTCTCGCCCACGCACGAAACCCACGCCACGCGTTCCTTCCGGCCCAGAGCTCGATTCATCGCCTTGAAGCCTCCCCAAGCTCCGCACCCAGCATGCTTTCCAATTCCTTGAACCGTGCCCGGTTCTCCTCGCTCAGCGCCATCAGCGCCCGATGCGCCCGCAGACAGAATTCACCGGCCTCCAACCGGCTCGTCTTCGCCATCGGCACCTCCACCTCCGCCGCCGCTATCCCCGTCTGAGCCCCGGCCTCCGCCACCTTCACCAACGGCAGTACCTCCAGATTCGCCAACCCATCCACGATCCGCGCCTTCGCGGCCACCAGCGTGAACCTCACCAGCGGCCCGGCCTCCTTCCGCTCCTCCGCCAACAGCGCCACCGTTCCAGAAAACGTGCTGTCCAACAACGGGCACTCCGCCAGGTTGAGGTACACTTCGCTCACCCCTTGCCCCACCAGGCTCCGGATCGCCCCGTCAAAATCACGGGCACGCTCCACCGCGGCCCTCCCGACAATCCGAACCACCGCCCGCGGCGGTTCGACGGCCATGCTGATCCTCGCAGGATTCAATCCCATATCCGTCGCCACGCTCTCGCCCCCCTCCCCGGCCGTCAAGCACCCGGGCCACCTGACTTTGGACTTGGGCAACGCGCCCCGCCGCGCTTCCTTACCCCCAGTGCAACTGCCACCTCGCGTCAATGTCCTCGGTGTCGGCGTCTCCGTGCTCAATCTCGACACCGCCCTCGGGACCCTCGCCGATGCCATCCGCACCCGCACCCGCGGGTACGTCTGCGTCACCGGCGTCCATGGGGTCATGGAGTCCCAGTCCGACGACGCCCTCCGCCTCATCCACAACCGTTCGCTCCTCACCACGCCCGACGGCATGCCCATGGTCTGGCTGGGCCGCCTCGCCGGGCATGCCTCCATGGGGCGCGTCTACGGACCTGACCTCATGGAGGCCGTTTTCGCCTGGAGCCAGAAGTCCGGCGCTACCCACTTCTTCTACGGCGGGAACACCGGCGTCGCCGAGGAACTCCAGGCCCGCCTCGAATCCCGCTTCCCCGGAATCCGTATCGTTGGCACCTACACCCCTCCGTTCCGCCCCCTGTCTCCCGCCGAGGAACAGGACCTGATCGCCCAGGTCGCCACCACCCAACCCGATTTCCTCTGGGTCGGCCTCAGCACTCCGAAGCAGGAACGCTTCATGTCCGCCTACGGTCCGCGCCTCGCCGCCACCGTGATGCTCGGCGTCGGCGCGGCCTTCGACTTCCACGCCGGACGCGTCCGCCAGGCCCCCCGCTGGATCCAGCGCAGCGGATTCGAATGGCTCTACCGCCTCTGCGCCGAACCCCGCCGTCTCTGGAAGCGTTACCTCTCCAACAACCCCCGCTTCGTCCTCCGCATCCTCGCCCAGAAACTCGGCCTCCGCCGCTACCCCCTCCAATCGTAGTCGCCGACGTCAGGAGGTGGAGGAAGTCCCAAGTTCGAAGTTTCAAGTTTCAAGGCCTCGTCACCTTGGCCGCTACCCTCCCCCGTCGTAGTCACCGACAAGCACTTGAACTTGAAACCTCAACTACAGCCTCCTGACGTCGTCTCCTACGATGGAGAGGGGTAGCTGACGAGGTCACGAGGCAGTGGTGCCGGCTTCAAACTTGAAACTGAAATCTTGAAACTTGGAACTCCCCCCTCCCCCTCACTTCTTCTTCATCCCCATCGCCCGCATCTGTTCCCGGACCATCTTTCTCGCCATCGCCACATCCGCCGACCCCATCCCGGACTTCCGCGGATTCACGTCGAACGCCGTGCGCCATTCGTCCGCCCCGGGCCGATATCCCAATTCCGCGCACAACCGTTTTTCCAGGTCCGCCAGATGCCCCGCCCCGTAGAAGATCGCCACCGACCCCAACCGGTCCCGACGTGACGCCCGACTCCGCGAGACCGCCTTTGCCGTATCGCGGATCACCGCGGAGTTGCGCTCCCGGATCAGCACCTCCATCAACCGCCGCATCGACGGCGGCAGGCCCTGAGCATCCCCGAGGTCTCCCTCCATCGCCCCCAGCGTCTCGATCAACACCAGCTTCACCGTCGCCCGCAGCTTCGGACTCGTCTCGATGAAGGCCACGCCGAACTTCACGAACACCCCGGCCCATGACGACCCATCCATCACCGACATCAATTCCCCCAACGCCGCATCCCCGCCCTCGGAACCACCCGCGCCGCCGGATCCAGACCCGCCTTCCTTCGCGTTCCCAGCCATCACCCGTGCCAGTTCCGCCATGGTCAGGTCGCTGTTCACGAAGTTGCTGCCGGCGTAATTGATGGCCTGCAACTGGAACCGCAGCCCCAGCGCCTTCGCCAGCGCCGGCTGCAACGAGTACCCCTCCTCCTTCGTCGACAGGAACTCCTTGTTCGTCGCCCCCACCCCCTCGAACAGCACCAGCGGCTCCCGATCCAGCAACTCCTGCAATCCCGCGTAATACTCCTTCGTTCCCAGGTGCGTCACCCCCACCAGGCGGATCACCGGATCCTTCCGTCGCAACGGCACCAACTCCCGCACCGCCACCTGCAACGCCACGGTCCCGTTCGTGCCCTCCTCGATGCGCAGGATCGGTTTCGGTGGCCCCAAGGGCGCCGGCGCCGGTTGCCGGGTCGCGCAACCCACCGCGCCCAACACCAATGCCAACCCCATCAGGAATCCCATCCAGCCGCGTCGCACCATGCCCCAACCTTCCGCGCGCCACCCCGAGATACAAGTTCCCAGAATTCTGCCGCCCCAACGGGGCACACCAAGCCAGCCCAGGGCAACGCCCTGGGTCGCCTCCCACCCGCCACACCCGAGCCCTGAAAGGGCGGCATAACCTCTCCAAAACCCACCCACGTCACCCACCCGCACACGATCCTGATCCGCCCCTTCAGGGCTCTTTCTCATTCCAACCCGCATCCCCGGGGCGATGCCCCGGGCTGCCTTGGGTCGCCCCGTTGGGGCTGGGGCCACCCACGGCCCAGGGACCTCGACCCATCACCCACCCGCATCCGGAAACGTCACATCAAAATCCTCCAGCCCCCACGGCCATGCCCATCGGCGGGCTTCACGGCTCGTAGATCCGGAAGAACCGCGACACCCCGTCCGCGGGACGCTCGTGCCACTGCGACGCCCCGGCGCCCAGCTTGTAAGCCGCTTCATCCGTCCACACCTTCAGGTCCGTCGACGATTGCACGATGAAGTTGCCGGCTCCCTGGGTGGAGAATCTCAACCGCCACACGCCCGCGGCTGTCCGCTCCATCGCCTCCACCGTGGCCAGCGGATCTGGGGTGAACTTCAGCAACCGCGCATTGTTCACGTCCGCAACCCACAACGATTCGTTCGCGTCCAACGAGACTCCCATGGGGCGTCGGAACACCTGACGCGTCCGGCCATCCACGGGATACTGGTCCAGCACGGCCGTTCCCAGCACACCGCTGGCCGGGGCGGTGTTCGTCAACTGCGCCGCATTCTCGAACCGCAGCACCCGGTTGTAGGTCATGTCCGCCACCCACAACCGGCCACCCCGCGTCACCATCGAACCGGAGGATGCGGCGGCCTCGTCCACATCGGAGGGAGTGCGCAGCGTCCAGGGATCCGGCAGACGTGCATCGCCCAGGATGACATCCGCTGCATCATTGGAAACCCACCCTGCGGACAACTGCGTTGCCGCACCGATCCCGGCGCACACCAGCCAAACCCAGCCACGAGAGATTTGCATGCGGCCATCCCACCGCGCTCAGCCCTTGCTGCGCCATCCGACCTCCGGTCCTGGCGGAGCGTTTCGAACGGGTCTTTGGTCGGATGGGCTGGGGACTGCATGGCAAGCCGTCACCGCCGCCAATTGGGAATGGATGCGGGGAGGCGATGTCCTCATCGCCGTGAGAAGCACTCTGGAACGGCGACGAGGACGTCGCCTCCCCGTTCGGTGCGGGAAGTGTTTCACGAGGCGTTGCAGGCCGGCAGCGATCCCCACTTGCACATGGATATTTTTGTGATATCATAAAGCCATCAGAGAAAGGACCTCACCATGACCGCTACCACTCAGAACCTCCCCACCCAGCCCAGTCAGGAACGTCCCGCCGGCACCTTCCCCGGAGCCCCCGTCCTGATCGCTGTCTTCGCCCTGCTGGGCGCCATTGTCTTCCAGTTCATCAGCCAGGTCCGCGGCGAAGGTTCCCCCCTCGGATGGACGGCCGTGGGCGTCGAGTTCACCGTCTTCTTCCTCGCCTGTTGCGGCTTCTTCACCCTCCAGCCCAACGAAGCCCGCGTCCTCGTCCTGTTCGGATCCTACAAGGGCACCGTCCGGACCAGCGGCTTCCACTGGACCAACCCCTTCAACTCAAAGTTCGCCCTCTCCCTCCGTTCCCGGAACCTCAACGGCGAGCGGCTCAAGGTGAACGACAAGCAAGGCAACCCCATCGAGATCGCCGCGGTGGTCGTCTGGCGCGTTCAGGACACCGCACAGGCCCTCTTTGATGTGGAGAACTGCGAGCAATACGTCGCCATCCAGAGCGAATCCGCCGTCCGTCACCTCGCCAGCGCCTACGCGTATGACCACGGCGAGGAACACGAAATCACCCTCCGCGGCGGCGGCGAGGAGGTCTCGTCCGCCCTCCGTCGCGAACTGGCGGAACGTCTCGCCCGCGCCGGGGTCGTCGTCGAGGAAGCCCGCATCTCACATCTCGCCTACGCCCCGGAGATCGCCGGGGCCATGCTCCGACGCCAACAGGCCGAGGCCGTGATCGCCGCCCGACAGAAGATCGTCCAGGGTGCCGTCTCCATGGTCGAAATGGCGCTCCACGAACTGTCCGTGAAGAAGGTCGTCCACCTCGATGAGGAGCGGAAGGCCGCGATGGTCAGCAACCTCCTCGTCGTCCTCTGCGGCGAATCCGAGGTCCACCCCGTGGTCAACGCGGGCACCCTCCATCACTGATCGCCACAGGACCCACCCTCCGATGGAAGCCCGGAAATCCTTCCTCCTCCGCGTCGACCCGGCGCTCTGGCGTGAGCTGGAGCGCTGGGCAGCCGACGACCTCCGGAGCGTCAACGGCCAGGTGGAATGGATCCTCCGTGAAGCCGTCCGCCGCCGTCGCGGCGTGGACGTCCGCCCTCCGGACAGTGCGACCCCCGAGGATCCCTCGGTGGATCCACCGCCAGCCTGAGCGGTCATCCCATGCTGAGAACAGGTGCTACCGGTGATGCTGCAGCATCCAGGTGTACAGGGCCTCCGTCCGGTACGCCTCCGTCCAGGAGTCATGGCCGGCCTCCGGATACACGGTCAGCTGGATGTCCGAAACCCCGGCCCGCTTGAAGGCGTCCACCATCCGCTCGCTTTCGGACAGGGCCACCACGTTGTCCTTGCCGCCGTGAAAGGCCCAGACGCCGAGTGTCTTCAGGGCTTCCCGCTGGCTGGGCAACAAGGCCCGGATCCGCTCGCCGCCGCCACACACCGGGGCCACCGCCGCGAACCGCTGCGGATACTTCGACGCCAGCGCCCAGGTCCCGTACCCGCCCATGCTCAATCCCGTGACGTAGGTCCGTGCGGGATCCACGCGCAACTCCGCCTGCAAGGTGTCGACCAACGACATCAGCACATCCGGATCCCACACCTCGTTCTCCGGGCACTGCGGCGAAACCAGCACGAACGGAAAGGACCGGCCCTGCGCCACCCTCTTCGGCGGGCCATGCACCGCCACCTTCTTGAGGTCCGTTCCCCGCTCGCCTGCGCCGTGCAGGAACATCACCAGCGGCCAGCGCTTGCCCGTGTCGGCCCCGTACTCCGCAGGCAGCGACAACAGGAACCGCACCGAGTTCGTCCGGGTCACGACCTGCCGGAAGGTCGTCTCCACCTGCTGCCCCGCCGCCCCGGGCGACGGCTGCAACAACTTCGGCGAAGGCGTCGCGCAACCTGCCAACGCCACGGCAAGACCCAACCAGCACCACGGGGATTTCATGGCCCGATCCTGAACACGTCAGCCGACCATTCCAATGCCCGAGTTCCCGGTGACTTCGTTTGAACCTGAAACCGGCGGTTGGTTTATCCACAGATTTCAAGATTCCACAGATGGACGGAGCTGGAATGGCGGTTTTCCTTGCGGCAGGGCGCTCACCCCACTGGTGCGCGGCGATCTCAATCCAAGCGGCTGCTTATCCGTGTGATCCGTTCAATCCGTGGTTTCAACTGCCTTTTCCACGTGGAAGGCCGGGTGCCCTCACCCGGCGTGCTTGGGGATCCGCCGCGTGGGGTCACGCGGCCTTCAGCAACCCTCAGGACGTAGCTGCCGACGTCAGGAGGCTGTGGAAGAGGCCTCAAGCTTGAGGCTTCAAGCCGGATGCCTCCTCACGTCGTCCGCTACCCTTCGGATCCGTCTTCAAACTTGGAACTCCCAGCCCGTCCCCCTCTTTGACTTCGCACTCCTGCGCGAGTACAGCTAGGACTCATCGGTGAGCCCGTGAGGTTCACCCTGGCTTCGCACTCGCACCATGAAAACGAACCTTCTCCTCCGAGGCCTCGCCCTCGGAGCACTCGCCGCGGGCATCGCCCAGGCCGACCAATTGATTCCCAAATGGCAGATCGCTCCCGCTGATCGGGACTATGTCGAAACCGGAAACCTCCTTCGCGGCCTCGCCTACGACCCCGTCGGCAAGTACGTGGTGATCACTCCAAGGGCCGGTTCCCCCCGAGTCCTCCTGCTGGACGCTGCCACGGGCGCCGACGGCTCAGAAGATCCGAATATCGGCGCCCCCCGCGCCCTGCAATTCACGGACAGCAACGGGGACAACATCCTGACCGGCGGCACGTTCACGCTGAACCTCGTCGGTGCCGGCACGGATGGCGCGATCTACGCCTGCAATCTCGCGACCTCGGCGGCGCAACCCATCCGCATCTATCGTTGGGCCAAGGCGGACGTTACCGAACCGGCATCGCTGGCCTACGGCGGAACGGCCGCCGCCGACCTGGGGCTCGTTGCCAGCGCCCCGAACGATGTCCGCTTCGGCGACGCCTTCGCGGTGCGTGGTTCCGGAACTTCCACCGAACTGCTGCTGGGTTCGCGCACGGGCAAGTACCTGCTCGTGTTCCGCACCACCGACGGCACCACCTTCACCCCCACGGCCTACACGACCGACCTCGCCTCCGGCGCTGCCGGTCTTGGTCTGGCGTGGGGTCCGGGCAACACGGTGTTCACGGATGTCAGCAACTCCAACCTCCGCCGGTTGGAACTCGTCGAGGCGACCAAGACCGCACGCACCCTGACCACCTACGCCACCGGCGTGGTGCCCCTCTCCAGTGCGAACATCGCCACGGACGCCGACGCCAAGCGCCTCGCCGCCGTCGATTTCACCGCCCACAATGTCCGCGTTTACGACATCACCGATCCCGCAGCACCCGTGCAGATCGGGAACCCGTTGCCTTTCCCGACGGCCAATGCCAACGGCAACGGCACAGGTGCGGCCGCGTTCTCCTCGGACACCCTCTTCGCGCTGGAGACCAACAACGGTATCCTCGCCGCACTCATCGAACAGGTGCTGACCCCTCCGTCGGTCGCCACCCAACCCACGGGCGGCAGTCCCTACGTTGGAACCTCCTTTACCCTGAGCGTCGGAGCCCAAGGCACCGCTCCCCTCGCCTACCAATGGCTCCTGAACGACGCCCCCATCACCGGGGCCACCCTCTCCAGCCTGACGTTGTCGGCCCTCACCACCAACCGGGCCGGCGCCTACTCGGTCATCATCACCAACAGTGCCGGCAGCATCACCAGCAACCCGGCGAACGTCTTCGTCCGCGAGCCCTTCAACACGCCCGTCCTGACACCGGCCTGGCGCGTCCTTGCGGGTGAGCGCGATTCCATCAACACCGACAGCACCCAGCGCGGCCTGGCGTTCAATCCGGTCTCCGGGAACGTCCTGTACGTCTCGCGTTCCGGCAGCAACATCGTGGCCGTCCTCGACGCCGCGACCGGCGCCGAGAAACATCGGCTGGCCACGACCGACAGCGAAGGATTCAGCGTCATCACCGGCGCCACCATCCCCGTCAACATGATCGGCGTCGCCGAAGACGGTGCCGTCTACGTGGCCAACCTCAACCTGCCCGCCGCCGGCAGCGGAGCCGCCCTGCGCGTCTACCGCTGGGATTCCGACGCCGTCGACGCGGCCCCCGTCGCCCTCGACATCCCCGACCTTCCGGCCGATGTCCGCTTCGGCGACACGTTCGCTGTGCGCGGTCGTGGCGACACGACCGAACTGCTGTTCGGTTCACGGAGCTCGACCTCCTTCGCCATCGTCACCGTCACGGGCGGAGTCTTCACGACCACCAAGGTCTACAGTGCAGACGGAGTCAGCGCTGGTGGCTTTGGACTGGGCGTTGCGTTCGGTCCCGGCAACAGCGTGTTCGGCACCGCCAGCGGCTCGCCCATCGTCCACGTGGCCTTCGATCCCGCCACCGGTTCCGCCACCCTCGCCCGCACCTACGTTGCCGCCCAGATTCCCACGGCCGTCGCGCACCTCGCCATCGACACCACCCGCTCGCTCCTCGCCGGAACCGCGCTCGAAACGCCGGACAACCTCCTCCTGTACAGCATCGCCAACATCGACAACCCGGTGTTGCTGGACCAGGAACTGTTCCCGATCGACAACCCCAACGTGAACGGCACCGGCGCCATCGCCTTCGGTGGCAATCGCGTGTTTGCGCTGGATTCCAACCACGGCCTCTTCGCCTACACCATCAACCTCACCCCGAGCGTCCGGACCACGGTCGCTGCCCGAATCGAGGGAGCCAACGTCGTCGTCACCGTCGCCGACCCCGGCACGTACGACATCGAGTCCGGCAGCGTCCTTGGCACCTGGCAAAAAGTCGGCACGGCCACTACCGCCCAGCCCTTCACGGCTCCAGCTTCGGCCGACGCCGTCTTCTACCGCGCGGTCGCACGCTGACACGGCTTCCCCGGCAAGAACCGGGGAAGAACGGAAACGAGATTCGGGGCGGGCATCTTCGGGTGCCCGCCCCTTTTCTCGCCCTCAGGGCGTAGCAGACGACGTCAGGAGGCTGTGGAAGAGGTCCAGGTATAAAGATCCAAGTTTGAAGCCTGAACCACTGCCTCGTGACCTCGTCAGCTACCTCCTCGTAGCAGTCGACGTCAGGAGGCTGTGGAAGAGGTCCAGGTATAAAGATCCAAGTTTGAAGCCTGAAC
>Ga0172373_10004672_pt1 | contig 19138 bp, 11 predicted proteins | sample Lak10m_2_FD_114546 | JGI IMG/M metagenome (GOLD analysis project Ga0172373, IMG submission 114546) | Freshwater microbial communities from Kabuno Bay, South-Kivu, Congo - kab_092012_10m | ecosystem: Environmental > Aquatic > Freshwater > Lake | place: Democratic Republic of the Congo...
GTCGGGATTCTCAGCCAGAAGTTGTTTCGCCCGGCGCTCCATCAACTTGGCCAATTCCACCTCCTCCTTGCCCGGGAAAAAATTCTGTGTCCGGAACCTGATCCACTTCTTCACAAACATCCCATGGCTGAAGGCAGACTCATCTTGGTTGAGCCCCTCTATGGCCACATCAACCACCCGGCCGTTGCCGATAATCCAACTCGCCTTGTTGGGCTGAATATCGATTTCCTGATTCATTTCAGTGTTGCAACCAATCCCTCTATCTCAGCCGTCAAGCTCTTGGGGAAAAATGCTTGTTTTTTGTCTTCTCAAAAATTCAATCGAAGACTTTTGAGAGCTCTTTCTGGCACGCGCTGCATTTTTGCGTTGGCTTTCATGGCCACCGGGACTTTTAGCTTCTTGGGTTTTTCCAAAACGAAGCCGACATTCCCCTTCTCAAACCACTTGCTGCCATGCTTCTTAACGCAATCCACGATTTCGACGCTGCCAATGATTGCACCGAAAACCAGATCCTCTTCTTTTGGAAGTTTCCTTAATCCCTTCTTTCGAAGATCATCAATTCCGTCATCCAGTCCCGTTCTGTTCTTCCCTGCGTGAATGAAAATCCGGCCTCGAATCTTGGTTGACCAAGAGCGGTTCTCGACATCTTTGATCCCTGCAATAATCGCCCATGCATAAGGTTGGCGAACACTGAGGTAGTATTCATTCACCGGGCGATTCTTAGGTTTTGAGTTCATCGTTCAGGGGTTCCTGTGTGGATTGTCGTTTTCGATCATTTTGAGGGAGCTTTTTGCATCTTTGAGCCTTTTTTGCCGGGTTTTACGCTTTTGAACCGGGGCTGGTGATATGGAAAGCGGCAAAGGTTTTTGCCAACTTCCCAACGGTTTGTATTCCATGTAGCAAAACTTCCCCTTTCCATCGAATTTGTAGCAGAAATCCGATCCATCGAGTTCCAGACTGTGAAAAATAATTCGACTCGATGCGATTACATATTGAGCCAACCATGAAGCAATTTCCTCGGTATCACTCCATGGGGCATTCAAGGCGTCCAGCAAGCCGTCTTCGTCATCGACATCATAGTCCGACCAGAATGGATGTCCTTTTGATTTAAAACATAGCGACCCGCCATCTCTCATCGCCAAGAGGGCCACGAATGTAGCCAGACCGCCGGCATCGTATTTGGGCGGGTGTTCTATCTCGGCTTTGATTTGTCTCTGCCGATCCTTACGGACCTTCGCCAGAAGAACGAGTTCGATGTAGTAGCTCATGAGTAAGTTGCATCAAAAAGCAAATGTTCGCTCATACCTTCCCTTGCAGGATTTTCTGGAGAATATGACGATGGCATTCGTCCTGATCCTCATCGCAGTGACACATCAGAGTGAGCGTATCCCTCTTGGCGAGCGTTTGGAGAAGTCGCAGGGTAAATTTTTGGCCGTGGTTTTTAATAAACCCATTCCGCTTGTCGATTGTTCCGCCCTCAAACAGCTCACCTCGATACTTTTTTCGAAATTCCGACCAAGTGATCCTGTTATTCCGAAACTGCTTAAGAAGCTCTTCGCTCGGCCCGAGACATGCCATCCAGACATCGTATCGTGACTTTCGCAACCCTCTCCCACGAATGCGAGTTGCAAGAATTCGCAGGCCATCTTTCTTTTTTTCAATTGGAGAAAAAACAGATTTTGTTTTGATCATAACTCCTTTCGAATATGCATCCTCCAATTTAAGGCGGATATATTTTACCCCTTCCTAAAGATTGACACTTTCGTCTCCATGCAAGGGCGGAGGTCCAGATTGCTGGCTCCGATTTGCAGCCAGGAGTCGGGCTTTTGGTAGATGTCCAATCCTCTTCCGATGGAAACATGCCAACCTGTGTCCGTGCGGATTTCCCGGTCGTGGATCGTGGGATCAAATTTGTAGGTCATTTCGATCCCCGAATCGGCCAGGCTTTCTTTGATTTCATCGAGTTTTTTGACGGCTTCCTCTTTTTGATAATCGTGCTCGGAGGCCGTCACCAATTCGATGGTTTTGATCGTGCCTACCTGAACGGCTAATTCGCAGACCTGAAGGAAATTTCGAATCTGATAGTCACGCCGAATGTAGGGGTCCTCGATGGTCAGTTTTTTGGCACTGGCGAGATACCTTCCGAAAATCGATTGGTAGGAAAAACCTGTCGCTCCATATCGGATCGTGAAGTGCTCTTCCTTCAGTTCGCTAGATGGCTTGGCCTCGGGTTCTGTTGGCTCAGGCTCGGGTGATCCTTGAGAAAAGTTTTCGGGTTCGGATTTGCCGGCGGGAGCCTCTTGCGATTGGGCATTTGCTCCTCGCGGGTTCTGCGTGGCTTCCACGCCCTTGGACTCTGGGCAGAAGACTTCGATTTTTTTTCCATCTTTATTGATATAGCCGAGTTGGATTTGGGCAAACTCATCATCCGGCTTGCGTTTGTTGAGCTGCTCCTTAACTCGTCGCCGGCACTCGATGGCATATTCGAGATATTCCTGAAACTCGGCATCTGTGGCTTCGCCATCGGGATGGAGGAGCTTCATGAAAGCCGAAACGGTTTTGTAGACGGCGGTTTCATCTCGGCCTTGGTAGCCCGAGGAAAGTTTCGCGCGTTTTTTGACCACCGAGAGGATGTTTGAGTGTTTGAAAAGGTGGTGGAGCGCCTCTGCCAGATAGTCCGTGATGAACCCATACTCATTCGTTAGCAGCTCGTCAGCGTTAGACGGAATTTCCCAGCCCGGGATGTAAGCGTGCATCCGATGAAGGATCGCGAGATCGAACTCCGGAGGCAGCGGGCGGAACACATCGTATTTTGTGGAAGCCACATTCTCGGCGATGGAGTCATCGATGTTGCCGATGAAAACCAAGCTCGCTGGGGCAAGCACCTCGATGCCGAGGTTGAAGCGCCCATTCGCCATGTAATCCTTCATGATCTGTATGGTGCCCGGGTCCTTGATCTTCATGCCGGCGACCTCATCGAAGGCGATGGTATCCCAGTAGCCGATGATTCCGGTTTGCCTGCGGACCTTGTTGTAGAAAAGCGTGGCTGTGGTTGTTTGTCCCCCGCTGACGAGCGTCGAGTAGGGAGTGAATTCCGAGTAGGAGTAGGATTTTCCGGTCCCGCGAGGCCCGAGCTCCACATAGTTGAAATTTGGCTCTACCAAGGGAGCCAGGCGCGCCAGATAGTGCATTTGCTGGCGAGGAGTCAACCGGCCCGCATCAAGTCCGATCGAGCGCAGCAGGGTTGCTTTCCATTCCTCTCTGCTGAACCGCTTGCGGCCTTCGACGAATTGCTGGAAATCAAATCGCGACACCTGGATTGGCCGCAGGTCCTCGATGTAGAAGGCATAATCATCGTCCTCCACCGTGTTGTATCCCACGGTCGCTTCGCACCAGAGCCCGCCTTCCAGCAGGCGGCGGTGTTCCCGGTAGTGGCTTTCATTGATCGCCACCCGCTTGCTGCCGAAATTCTCCATTTCGGCCCAGTGTCGTTTTTCCTTTTCGTGGTGGATGACGCGAACCTTGTCGATGAACTTGTGGCTGCCCTTTTGTTGAACAGTGGATTGGGCGGCGTTGGATTCGTTCGGACGAACGAAGTTGCCGCGCAGGGTTTCATCCACAGCCGCCATGCCGCCCTCGATCTCGTCTGGATCATCCGTTGCGCAATATCTCGCCAGGAGAAATTCGAGAACGAATGTCGGTGCGTTCGTTCCTTTTCTGGCGCGATGCAGGAGGTCCTTTCGGACGACCCGACCCGCGAAAACCTGATTCAGTTTGTTGCTCAGTTCGTTCATGGCGTTAGTGGTGGAATGCGGTGGAGAGTTTAAGTGATGCGTAGAGCAGTCCCGAGGCGGGGTCGGAGGCTTGAACCGTGAATTCCCCTTCGAAGCCTTCCTGAATTCGAATCGGTATCTTGATGGACTTGCCGCGATCGAGTTGGACTTCGCCAGAGGTCGGGTCAACCAGCGGGCTGGCGGCCGGCTGGGCAATGGCTTCGCCTCGTTTGTTGAATCCCCGAACGATCAGGCGAACAGACGATGGCCCGAAAAGGTCGGAGGCCGGGTAGGAAAGTTCCACGCTGGGCACGAGCGTTGTGACTGCTCCGCTGTTGGCTCCACGGTAGGTGAGATTGACCTGGGCTTTTTCCACGGTCGCTTCTTGGGCGGCCTGCAATTCGACATGTATCAATGGCAACAGACTCTCCTGGGGCGAGAGTCCGCCATGGAAATAGGTCACGCCCGCCGTATAAGTCGCCAGGCCGCTCGGGCAGGCAAAGACGGGGGCTGAGGTGCGGATTCCCGCCGAGCGGCTTTCCATGCCGAGCGAATCCTTGCCGGCATCGCCCTCGCCGAGTAGGCACCGGTCTTTGGAGACAATCCACTGGCCGGTCGGCTTGCTCACCGCGTCCCCCGCTCCCACATCCCAGGCCCAGCAGAATCCGTGATCCGTCGCAATCAAGGCATGGTGAAAACCGGCATCCGCCACTTGATTCACCGCCTGCTCGATCTTGCGCAGAATCTCGGGGATCAGTTTCAAAAAATAAGCCGGCGTGTTTTCACCAAGCGCATCGATATCGGTCGTCTTGATCGCCAAGACTTCCACAGTTTCGAGATTCACTCCGAAGCGACCCGAGGCCGCATCCTCCAAATCCACAACCCGGCAGCGATCCTTGCCGATATGGGCAGCCAACGCCTCCGCGCGAGCCTTGGCATCCTCGATTTTTCGACCAGAGACGACCGGGATCGCCTTGCCGGCTTCTTCGACGATTTCAAAAGAGGTGGAAGCTCCCGGCAACAGGGCCGCCATTCCGAAAGCGGTGACTCCGGGCAACTGACCGCAAACCGTTTGAATTTTTGTTTTGTGCCGGCGGGCCAGCGAGGCCTCCAGCGCCAAGGCCAACTCGTAGCGAAGCGCATCCACCCAAAAATAAGCCACCCGCTTGCCGGATTTTCTCAACGCCTCGACATGCAGGTCGAAGACATCCACAGCCCGTTCGCGGCATTGGGCCGGCCACCCCTCCTCCTTCGCACACTTCTGAAAACCCCGGGACTGTCGGTCTGCGATGCTTCGGTGTTTTTCCCGGGCGATTTCCATTACCCCGACCAACGGCCCGGACAAGGGCGAGATTTCCGCCGCCACTTGCTCCAGTTCGCGGTGCAGGGTGTCGATTTTGGCGAATCTGGTTTCGTAAAAATCAATCCGCTCTTGGAGCGAGGACGCCGTGGATTTTTCCACTGCGCTGAGATCGACGAGCAGGCGCAGGGCGATATCGGCGAGCCTCCACTCCGCCGCGCGAGAGGCATCCCGCTGCACCCAGAAGGACTCTTGGCGTTGGGTGACGAACTCCGCCGCTTTCTCATAGTCGCCTGCGGCGATCAATTCACCGAAGCGCTGGAGAAAGCTCCTTTCCTCGAATGAAAATGTGTCCAGCTTTCCGAAATCCCTGATGTCCCGGCAGAGTTGATCGAGACCCAGCTCCTTGGTGATTTGATTGGCTGCCTCCTCGTAGGCGGCCTGCGTTTTCAAGTGATCGCGCAACGATTGGCACAGCGCGCGCACGAAGGGCTCCTGGGCTTTGCCGGCCATCGGCACCGACTGCAACGCCCTCGGCAGGTTTTCGGGGAGGTCGGCGGCAAATTCGGAAACGAGCAGATACCTCCAGAGCGTGGCCTGCAGGTCCTCGACTTCGCTTTTCTGCCCCTCCAGTTTCAGCCCCAGAATCCGCAGCGAGAGGTCTTTGAAATCCTTGATCCAATGCGCCGAGTTTTTGAGCTTTTTGGAGAGAGCGGCATCCGCGCAAAGGAAGTTGGCGAGCATTTCCTTCGGGCCTTCGGCATTGAGGAGTTCTTGCAGAATCGCGGAGTCGCTCGCCCCGCTGCGCAGGCTGTTGATGAGGGAAAATTCGGGCGGCTGTTTTGTGGCAAAAAGCTCCTCGATCCGGCCCGCCTGCTCGGGAAGAAATTGAAGGCACAGCGCGCGGTAGTTGTCCCCTGCGCCATCCGGGAAAATCGCCCCGGCGAGACCCACCATCGAGAAAGGGTCCTCCGCCATTTCGCTTTCATCGAGAGGAGCGGTGCAGCCTGCATAAACGACTAGCCCAGCCCTGCCTGTGGCGTCCTCACCCACACGCCGCATCTCCTCCAAACACCGCTCCCGCGACTCAATGAGATCGCTATCCGCCCGCACCACGGCAATGGAGCCTTGCTCCATTTTGCCCACAATCTCCGAGTAAAGGTTTTCCGCATCGTAGATCAGCAGCGCCTTGGCTTTTTGCAGCCGGGCTTCCAGGTGGGATTGAATAAATGATTCGATTGTCATGGAGAAAATTTTAGCGAAGGCGTGGGATATTCTGGGCAACTTTGACGCCTAATCCATTTTTTGCCGCGACCGACTTTATAACTCTTAAGTCTAAAAGCTCACTTGGCTCTCCCTTATATCCCCTCCATTGAGCTACATTAGCAACTTCCTGGATTGAAATTCCAAGGAGCGAAGCAAGTTCTGCCACAGTTGTTTGCCCATTTACCACAATCGAATTTTTAAAAGCGATTCCCGGAGCATAATTTTCTGATGTGACTGGCTTGGCGGGATCGGATTTTTCAAGAACCGAACTTGAAGCAGAAGTATTTTCATTTGAAATTACTTCAAAAACAGCGTCGTATTTCCCGCAAATTTCCTGCACCAGAGCGGGATCAATCAAGCTAAGTTTAAGATGGGCATATATCTTTTTATCAATCAGATTTTTAATGACTTTATATGGCTTTACACCAAGCTCTTCAGCAAGTTGCTTTGGGGTTATCGGAAGTGTGTGTTTGATAACCAATCGATCCGACAGCTTTTTCGATTGCTTTCCTTGATCATTATTTAATTCAAAGTTAGATATTTCTGTAATTTCTGATTTTTCTTCTTTCGGCTTCAACTCAAGGTCAAATATGATGTTTGCAGTGGTTGGCTCAGGTTGAGCGACATCTTTTGGATTTTTTTCCGATTCCTCGGCATGGGTTTCTGATAAGTCTTCAAAAACATCCATGCGCCTAGTCTCATTGGACTTCTCAATTTTGATATTCCAACTCCTCGCCCCCGCTGTATTGAGGTCTTGGGGAACGGAAACAGCATTGACCACATCGTAAATTTCCTGTCTTACCCTTTTCTTTTCAGGAGTTTCCTGGGAGTAATTACATATGAAATATAAAAAACATGTTGCCCTGCTTGCGCTTAGATAAACTTCCCGCCTAAACGCCCACATCTTGTTTTCGTATTCCGGTAAACCATCCACCGGCTCATACCGGTCCATAAATCCGGGAAATCCTTCAATTACGACAACCGGATATTCCTGCCCCTTGACATATTTATCACTGATTTTGTGGGATTCAAAGCTGCGGCAATTGTGGTAGGTAAACGATCTCAATTTTTCGTAATCAAAATCTGTATCTTCTTCGCAAAAACGAACCCACAACACCTCGCCATGTCCCAGCCTTTCTCTCGCAAGCGCATTGAAAGCCGCCTCTGCCGATGGAAAGGTAGCAACCGTATGGCACCATGAGTTTGCGGGGTGGGCATCGCTTTTGATCGTTAAATCGAGGCCTCCGAATTCGTCTTTCCTTACCTCAAACCCAAAAGAATCTTTGAGTTGTGGTATGTCCGGAATGACCTTCGGACCTTCTTTGGCAAACCAACGGAACATGATGGCCAACGAGGCGATGTAAACAGGAGCTGGATTTCGATAGATTTGCTTCAGCCTGCGGCTTTTTAATCTAAAATCCACGCCCTCCATGATTCGAGCATCGTCCCCGGAAAGGCGTAGCTTTTGGTGACGGTCACAGGCCACAACCAAAAAGAAATTCGTTTCCGAGTGGGATTTGGCGATTTCCCTTGCGGCATACGCAGGCAAGTCGTGGGCCTCATCCACCAACATTACAGAGCACTTGGATGCTTCATTGGAAATGGCCTGCGCGTCCCTGCACAATACGAAACTCGGCTGCTGCAGGCGAAATTCCCCGCCGGCATCGACCTTTCTGAATTGCTCCACAAAGAAATCAAACCACCCCTTGAGATTTTCCAATTGCTTCGCGGACATCGCGATAACGCTTATCTTGGAGTGGCCGGAATTTCTTGCAAACCCGATTCTTTCAAAAGTTTTATCTGCCTTGATGGTGAAGGTATCCCCCAAGGAATTGGCCAGTTCAAAGCCACTGGAAAAAACAACGGCCGCGTAGCCCAGCAAAACACTCTTGCCCATACCGGCGCTTCCGTTGATCGCCCACCGCTCAGAGGTAGGTTGAAAATCCGAGAAAAGGCTTTGATCCAAGGACCTTCGACACCTATCAACATATCGGATCGCACTTGTTAGCTCAGGATGTCCTAACTCCTTAAGAGGAAGGCTTAACCGTAATAAATCCAGAAATGCCGACTGGGTTACCCTGAAAACTTGCGTTTTTGGTAGCCCTTGTTGCCCGGAAAAATCAAAGATTCTATCGAGTAATGGAAGAAGCCCCTGTGCCGAAACCAGATGGATCGGAGAATTCCGGCTGACATTTTTGGAATCCGCTTTTACCCCTGGATCGACAGAACAAACGATTCCTGTAAAGCACACTTCGATTCCTCGGGTAAAGGGCTCTAGGTATTCCCAGAGAGTGCGAATGTGGTTTTCGATTTGGTTGTCAGCAAACTTTGGACCGCTTTCGTAATTAACAAGCCACTTACCCTTCGCGATTTCGATCTTTTGCTTCTTCGCTTCAATGATAACAATATGGTCCACCTCATTTTGTCGAAAGTGGAGAATGTTGTCTACTTCTACCCCGAAATCATGGGTCAGCCTGCGGGCAGGGGAAAAAAGCCTGGGGCCTGAAATCCGGGCAAAGGGGAAACAAAGATCGATCAGGTTCGAGATATCTCCCTCGAACTCCTCGGGGGAATAACGGATGCGTTGGTTTTGAGTTTGGGGTTGTCCCCTGTTCTCAAAATTCCCATTTGGGATGGGGAGAGAAGCCAAGTAACGCTGTCTGATTCTTGAAAGAATCTCACTTGCTATGGGCGGCGGGAACACAGGAGCGGGAGCAACGGCATTCATTTGTTAGATCAACTCCTCCTCATCCTTGGCTTTCTTGCCGCGTTTCTTTTTGGGGGCCGGGGGTTGGATTTCGCAGAGGTCTTCGAGGCTGTGGGCGATGGCGAGGGAGCGGTCGGTTTTGCACTTTTCGCGGACTCGGGCGGGGTGGAGCGTGTGGGCGAGGTGTGCCCAGTCGTAGTCGCCACGATCGAGTTCCTTCCAGGTTTGCTCCAGCGTTTTGCGCCACTTGGGGAGGAGGAAGAGCTTCCAGAGGGGCGAGGCGGTGATTTGCACGCCGTCGTTGAGGTTGGGCTTCCAGCGCGGGGCCCAGTGGGCGAGTTCGTCGCGGAAGGCGAGGAGTTCGGTGCGGAGGGTCTCGGCTTTGGCGAGCTGGTCGCGGGTTTGGCGTCCGCCTTCTCCGGCGTCGTCCATCGCGCGCAGGCGGGTGAGGTTGGTTTCGACCTCGCGGATTTTGGGTTCCACAAATTGCTGGAGGCACTTGTAGAGCGTGTCGGGCGTGAGCCGGTGGTAGTAAATCCAGAGCGTGTAGCTGCCGCTGGCGGTGGAGAGCGGCCAGTAGATGGGAGCCTGGCGGCGGCTCTTCGAGTAGCGTTTCAGGTGGTCGGCGAAAAAGCCGGAGGGACGGCGGAAATAGTCGCGCAGGGAGGAAACGCCGAGCAGAGCGCAGGCTTCGTGTTCGAGCGCGTCGGCGCGGTCGGCCCAGAGGACGGTGAGAACAGCGCGGACTTGGCGTTCAAGATCAAGCGGATGCTCGGGGTCGTCCACGAGGATGCCATCCCAGACCACATCGATCGGGTAATGGCCTTCGGCTCTCAGCTTTCGGCCTGCTTCCGGAGAGAGGGGAAGCCCGTTGTCGCCTTGAAGCATACCGGGCGGGCAGACTGGCAGCGGGTCAAAGGGATCTGGCAACTCAGGCGCAGGGCGTTCGCCTGTTGCATAGCGGATGTCCCAGCGGCCGAAACATACTCCTGTGAGGTAAGAGAGATAGAAATCACGAGCTGGTTGAGGTCGTGTTTCACTTCTGTGTTCTGGTATTCCAAAGTGGGCCTCTAGAAAATCTAGGTCGTTCTTGGGAATTCGTAACGAACTCGTGACAATGTTATCAATTGCTGCCTGAATTTCCCCATCCACTCGATTCGTATCTAAAGGATGAAGGCTAGATGCCGACACAAAGTCAAATGATGTTTCGGATTGGCTACCATCTGCTTGAGCTAGCTTGAACGCCTTTCGGCCGAGTTTATCAAGCGCTTCGGGGATTCCGTTCGCTGGGACTGGCAAACTCCCAACCATACCTGAATTCCAGTGGCGATCAGTCGAAAGCAGTGAAAGAATTAATAACACAGGGCGACTGTTGAAAAACGCAAGCCAACCCCAGCGCTCGCCAAAGCTTCCCAAGTGGATGAAGAACCCCGAACCTCCAAATAAACTACCCAAAGCTTGTGGTTGAACCGAGAAACCGAGGCTGCTGACTTCCGAAAATATCAGTCCAGGCTTAAACCAGTATGAACAACTTTGTCTGGTCCGCGCATCCGTTTGATATTGTGCGATTTCATTTGCTCGCATAGGTTCACCATCTCGTCGCCAGTCGATACACATTATCGATTCTGTATGATACCGAGACCAACCTCCCCCTTTAGAGGTATAAAGAAATGCATTTGCAGCCTTCGACTCGTAATTTGGTTCCCAAGGCAAACGAATGAATCTGAAGTCATCGAAAGTCTTCATTCCGACAATCGTTTGACCATGATTAGGTTCGAAGGGATCGAATGATTTGATTGTATTTATAACACTCTCAGGAAACCAGTAGCCGAAAATTCTGAAGGGCAGCACATCGAACGATTCGAGTGTGCGCAAAAATACTTGGGATGAGCCGGTTGACTGCTGCAAAAACGACGATGCCTTCAACGACAACTCGGACTTATCAATCTTCGTCCAGTCACGGAATGTGACTGCAGAGGGACTGCTGCTACCGGTAAACCATGCTGCGGTTTCTACTGCTGCGTCGAGAACGCCCATACCAAGGTCCAACAAAATATTCAAACGAGTGGCTGGCATTGAAAACAATTCGCGCAGCGGCGTGAGTTGCTTACTATGCACGAATGTTCTTGAGGTAATTGCGCCAATCCCGCCACCAACAGGCCTGACAAAGTCGCTCGCTCGTTTGACGAAGGATGCGTAGATGTCAGTCCAATAACCGTCGTATGCAGATTGAAGCATTTGCTTTAAGCCGTCGGTTGGCAAACCAAACGGCGGATTCATCACCACCACTTCGTAGCGTTTGCGACAGAGGTCGATAAACGCGAAGCCCTGCGCGGCGTCGTCGGCGAAGAGGCGGCGCTGGAATCCCCCACCTCTCTCGGCCTGCTCGGCATAGGCTTCGAGCGCGTCGTAAATCCGCTGCTCGGCGGCCTGCCAGAATTGCTCGTCATTCAGCCCGCGCAGGTCGAACTCGGATTGCTCCGGTTTTTTGTGTTCCGCGAAAAACTGGCCCTGCTTCAGCGTGGACTGGCTTTGTGCCAAGGCGCGCGCCTCGGCAATGGCGGAGCGGATTTCCTCCTCGATGCGGAGAAGGGAGCCCGCCTCGCCGGCGAGGGCCATGCGGTCGAAAATCTTTTCCAACAGGAAGGCAAAGGCGGGCCGCTCAGCGGCGGGGAATTGCTGCTCCACAAACTCGCGGAGCATTTCCTTTTCGCCGGGCATCGGCTCGGCGCAGACGAGGTTCGAGCGGCGCACTTGCGGGCGCTCGGCCATGGGGACTCCGAGCTTTTGCCAGGATTTTTGGGCGCGCAGCCAAAGCGAGAGGCCGGCGATCTGCGTGGCGCGGGGGTCGATATCTATCCCATGCAGATTGTTTTCGATGATGAGCCTGGGGATGGAGCGAAGGAATTCTTCCTTCGTCTGGAAGGAGGAAGTATGAAGGATGAAGGATGAAAATTCCGGATGGGCGGCCTCCAGTTCTTTCATACTTCTGCCTTCATCCTTCAGCCTTTGCACCATGTCCCAGAATTCCTCGTAGATCGCTTCGAAGAGGTCGAAGGCGTAGAGGCCGAAGTGCATCGAGCCGCAGGCGGGATCGAGGAGCCGGATGTCGCGTGGGTCTTTGAGCGGGCGGTGGGGAACAAACACCGTTTGTCGCAAGAGTTCTTCTTGGGAATAGTTTTCAGTTTTCAGCTTGGAGGTTTCAGGAGCCTCTTTGCTGAAAACTGAACTCTGAACACTGGAAACTTCTGGTGCGCTTTCTTCGGGTCCGAGAAAAATTTCCGTTGGCCGGCGCACCAGATACTTGCACTGCTCCTTGAGCTTCGTGCGACCTTTGGTCATCTCATACCAGATGCGGCCGAGGGTATTGTCGGTGAGGAATTCGACAACATAGCGGGGGGTGAAGAATTGGTTGCGGACGGCGAGTTCGCGGCTGTTGCGCGGGGCGGAGGATTCATCGCGCATCTTCTTCCGCTCGGATTCGTCGTTGTAATACTGGTAGATCCAGCCGATGGCTTCGTCCTCGGCCCAGAGGGTGGAGATCTGGGCGGGAGTGAAGGCGGCATCCTTGTTGGCGGAGCCTGTGCCGTTGAGTTCGCGAAGGATGGCTTCGAGGGCCGCATGGCGCGGGAAGAGAAGGCTGCTTTTGTCGAAGCGGTTGAAGAGGACTCCGAGGTCGCGGGAGAGTTCGTCGAAGAGGACAAACAAATAGGTGCGGTAGGCGGCGGGGGTGGAGCCAAGGGCGGTGCCGGCGGATTGCTGGAAAAGTTGGAATCCCTCGCTCTGCAGCCCCTGGCGCACACATTCCAGCACGATGCCCCGCTCCTCGGCCATTCGGAGGGCGGCGAGGCGGTTCAGCACGGTGAAGGCCTGCTCGCGGGCCAAGCGCAAGACAGCCTCCCGACGGGCCTCCGCTGGTTTCTTGCCCGTGGCGACGAGTCCGCTGGTGTAGTGGTCGAGAATCTCGCGCAGCACCCGGGCGGTCTCCAAATCCTCATCGGAGAGATGCTCCAGCACCTCCAACGGAGCGGCGGTGCCATCCGGGGAAATGCCGTAGATTTCCTGGAGCTGCTTGAAAAACTCCCCGTCGGCCGGCGAATCCCACCGCCCGGCAAGGATATCCCGGCAACGGGACACGGTGCGCTGGAGGAGATTGCGGGTGGGTTGGTCGAAGGGCATGGGTGGGCTAAAAGTTAAGAATTAACTTTTTGACAGTATCTTGTGTTACTTCTTGGCCTTGTATTTCCCTCCTTCGATTTCAAGGAGAACCTCGGCAGCCCCACCGGTTTGGAGGGCGGAAAGGGCATCTTGGAGATCGGAGACGGTTTTTTTGAGTGGGTCGGTTTCTGTGGCTGTGTAGCGGTGGCGGAAGCGGATGCGCCGAGGTTCCGCACCGGATGGCTCTTCTTCTACAGCTTTCCCTCGCGAGGCTTCTTCGTGTTTGCGGGCACGGGAGGCAACAGTCGATCGAAGGCGGCTGAACGAAGAATCGGCTTCGAGCCGGGAATTGAGAAGTGAGCGAATGCCGGCGAGGTCTTCTGCCGACGGAGCAGAAATGGCGTTCAGTTCTGCAGAGAGATCGGACTTGTCGGCCTCGGGGAGGCTTTCCCACTCGGGTGTGCTTTGGATGGAATCCACCTGGGCCGCGAAGTGGGCGGTGAGTTCTTTCGAGAACTCGGCGGCTGCCGCGCTGGCGAGCGATGCCAATTCCGTCCGGCGCTGGCGAATGTCGCTGGCGAGCTGGTGGAAATCTTCCCGGCCAAGAAGCTCAGCGAGATCGCTGCGGATGGTGGAGGAACTCGAATCGAGCTTTTCCAAGGAACCGATCTTCGGAAGCGACTCGATGCCGGCGCAAAGCGCGGCAGCCTCGGAGCAATCGGTGCCAAGGCCTTCATCAAGGGCCTTGCGCACTTCGCGGGCCCATGCCAAATCGTCCACGATGCCAGCATCCTCGGCTCCGAGGGTGACGGGTGCATCGGATGCATCGCGGTCGAGGATTTGGGAGAGTTGTTTCGAGAGGGTTTGCGCGCGGGTGGCTCCAGGAAGTCCCGCTGTGGTCAACTCAACAGCCAAGGAGGCATAGGTGTTGCGAAGCTCCGGGAAGTGCTGCTGGACGGCTTTGCAGATGTTTGGAGCCATGGGGAGCACCTTGGCTCCGGTGAGTGTGAGCATCCGCTGGGCGGCACGAAGCAGAACATCCTGCGGGATCTGCGTGAGATTTGTCGCAAAGTCGGCCTTGATGAAGTTTGCGTTGTTCTTGAGGGCTTCGAGGGATTTCGGGCCATTCACATCCAGCCACTGGCTGCCGACACGGAGGCGGATTTTTTGGGCTATGAGCAGAGCGGCGACAAGATAGCGGGTGGTATCCTTCAACCATCCGAAAGGTGGCCTGCCGAAATCATCGAGGAGCTTGCGGCCTTCAACATCGCCGGCCTTTCCGAGATAATCGACGATGGCAACGAGGGCCGGGTGCTCGACTTTGATGCGGGTGGCCGGTCCCGCCTTTTCCACCAAGCCGAGAGGATCAATCGAGGAAGCAACCATCGAGAGATCGGGAGCAAGCAGGAGCTTCTCGGCGGCACTGGAATCAAGGTTCTGCGAGGCGTCCTTGTAATGCGGAAAAATCTGACCAGCGCAGTGCGAGAGCTGGGCACTGCAGGCGGCGCGGAGTTCGGTGCCCTTGGTGGCAACAGCGACATCGGCTCCCCGGAAAATGAAACTCCCTTTGAGGAAGGCGTCCTGGATGGCGGTGTCCAAATCGCGTTTGAGAATCTGCGATTTTGAAAACTGGGCTTTCACATAATCGGCCACTTCCTTCTCGGCGGCCTCGGTGCGGTTTTGCCTGTGGATTTCCTCGCACTGGTGGATTTTCTGAATGAGATCGCGAATAGCTCGGCTGTCCTCGCCGAGGAGAAAAAGGGTGTTCCGGTTCGAGGGCTGGAGCGAGTCGTTGCGCCGCTCCACGAGGCGGGTGGCGGTTTCCGAAGCCGGTGCCAATTCCAGATGCAACTCCACATCCTCCTTCGAGTGGGTGACGGCAACGGGCATCGAGCCACGCATCATTTTCACCTGGGCTTTGACGACTTTTGTTCCCTCCAGACGGGCGGAAGGCTCGGGGGTGAAAATCGAATCCCGGAGAACCTCATCGAGGATGCGGTTTTCATCCGACACACTGGGGCGCAGGGTCGCCTGGCGGCCCATGATCTGGGCCACCGCCTCACTCATGAAGCGGAGGGACCCGTCGATTTCCTCAAGAGCGATGCCCTTGTCATCGAGCAAATCTTGAATCGCCTTGCCGACATCACCCTCGAGGGGCGTGGCATTCACAGTCGGGTGGAGCAAGGAGGCGACATTGTGGCGGCTCACGGGAAATCCCTCGACCAGCTGGAGAACGGCGATGGTCTTAGCTGCGCGAAAATGCAGGGAGGACTCGCCATGCTCGCTGCCGATCTTTTGGACTGTCTCGACCAATGGACGATTCGCCCGCTCGATGTCGGAAGCGAGGGTATCGTAAAACACATCACCGGTTGCCAAGGTGCCAACCTCTTGGTCGGCGAGGAGCGCGAACCCGCGACGCTTGCCGCTCACATCGACCAGCACATCCTGAATCACCTTGAGCGTTGAGCGAAGTCCAACGCCTCCAGTGGAACGCGCCAGGCTGCGGAGCAATTCCATGAGGATGCTGAAATGCTGCGGGAGGAAAGGGTGCAGTTGCGCGAAAACCTCGGCATCGAGGTTTGCCTGCGCCAGCTTGGTGCCTTTGAGTTGTGTGGCAGTGACCATCCCGCCGGAGTGTTCATTAAAGAGTTTCTTCAGGAGAGAGAGAGCTTCGGGGGATTTCTTGAGGAGCCGCCGGTAGGTGATCTCTCGGATATCGCTGGATTCGATATCCACACGGAGCGATTCGGGAAACCTGTCCTTCAGTTTGAAAAGTGGTCCGGAGACCGGAAGGGTTTGCTGGGCTGTGCAAATGACCCACGCCTTCCCTCTGCTTATGTTTTTAAGGTTCTCTGCGAATCCTTGCAGGTTGGTAATCAGCCTATCAGTGCCCTCAATAAATTGACCGACCTCATCCAAGATGAAAAGGACCCGGGGCGATCCCGTGCGGGATTCGATCAGCTGAAGCATCTGCTGAAGTCGCTCGTCCTCGCCGTAGGATGAGTCGATCCGGACATTGTAGAACTGGTCCCCATCGCGCCACGTCTTGGGATACATCTTTGCCGCCACTTCACCGGCGATGGTGTTTGACTCCAGCAAATCGTCTCGCAGCTCGTTCCAGTTATAGCCGAGATCTGTGATGTGGGAGAGGAACTCGTCTTTGCGTTTGTCGCGCTCCACCTTCAACTCCAGCAGGGCGATCTTCTCGTCTTTGGAGTAGCCTGCCCACTCCATGACCTTGTTGTAAACCAGCCTGGATATGCCTTGTGATTTAATGTTTGCCGCAGCGACCGATGCAAGGTCCACCATGATGACTGTGGCGCTGTGGTTTTTAGCCAGAAGGGACAATTGCTGCCGCAGCGGTTGGCTGGGGAGTTGATTTTGGAAAAGAGCAAGGAATCGATCGGCCCCGACTTTGCGCGAAGGATCCAAGGCGAATCCCAAATACTTCGTGAAGGAGCTTTTTCCTGAACCGTAAAACCCCGAAACCCACACTCCGACCTCCTGCCCATCACCGCCTTCGAATCCGGCGCCGAGATTGTTCATGAACCGCTCGAAATGGCCGGCGAGTTTGTCTGTCACCTCGTATTCTGAAATTTCCTGGCGGAGCAATGACTCAGAGGCAGCCGCATAATTGATGACCGCAGGAATATGGCGGTCGATCGGTCGTGTTTTGTCGAAGAGTTCGCGGATTTTCATGGTGGATTTCAGCCAATGTGAATGGATCGATAGTTACCGTTCTCAGCATGCACCCCAAGGAAGCGCAGGCTGTATGCCCCGCCACGGGAGCCTGGATAGAGGACGACGGTGGGGACTTTGAATTCCCCGACGAGTTGCTGCTCGACGCCACTGAAGTGCAAAAAGGGGTGGAGGGCCTCCAGATCCGTTACAAGCAACAGCCCCTTGGTTGTCAGGGCGGCGGATTCAAGCTCGGCCTTGAGGGCATTTGTAATGACGCCATCTTTTTCGAGCTTCTGGGAAAACTGCATCCGGAAAACCTCGCGGTCATTACCCCTGCGGAGGAGCTCCTTTTGCCATTGGGCGCGCCTCGGGTGGGAGCGGAACCAAGTGTTCAAACATTCCGAAATGGAAAAGACGCGCGGCGTGTAGCCATCGAGCTTCAAGTTCGCGAGAATCTCAGGAAGCATTTGTTTGGCTCTCAAAATTTCGGATGCCGGGAAAACAAGGTAATAAACCGGATCGAAACCGGTCTGCTTCATGGAAGACATGCCCGCCTTGAGGTGCTGACGGAGGAGCGAAAATTTTTCAGTGAGCGATTGCATGTAGGGCTTTCTCCATGGACTCGGGCAACCATTCGATTCGCACGAATTGGCCGCCGTTTTGAACGATCAGCAGATTCGGGGTCGCGGCTTTTTCGAGCTCTCCCAACACATCCTGTGGCGAGAGACCGAAGAGTTGCCAGTCTGGGTGTGCAGGTATCGACGAGTCGGTGGTATTTGAAAAATGAAGATCGGCGGCGAGGTATCGCACGGTTTCCGCGAAGATCACGGGTGGGCGGATTTTTCGATGCGCGCCCCTGTTTTTTTCAATCAACTGAAAGTCCTCCAATGTTCCCATGAGATACCTGCCGACTCGCACCATCATGGAATCAGCCCATCGAGGTTGGATTCGCCCGTCCGAAGCGGCTTCTTCCAAAAAGGCCCGTGTATCCTTCATGTCGATTTCTCCAGACACACCAGTAGCCAGCCGCCAATAGGTGGATGACACGAAGTCGTGGAAGATGGGATTGTGACGAGCCGTGTGGATCAAAAGAATCTGCCTGAAGGCTGAAGAATTGATCCCAAGGCGGAGCAGCTCCTTGAGCCATTTGGCGGGCGAATCTCCTTTGATGAGATATCGCTGGGCGAAGCCCCTAGTAACAATGTCACTGATTCGAGTGGCAGTCTCTTTGGCCAGAGCTCCACTGGAGTGAACCTTTTTTTTCAAATCCAAGGATTCCATCCCGGGCTCCCAGATCTCCAAGAGTTCGACGGTCTCGGGCACGATGCCCTGAGCCTTTGAGAGATTGGTATTGTATCCTTGGCCGATCATCGCGAAAGGGCCGCAAAGTAGGGAAGGATGACCCGGCCGGATCGAAAGGCGGCGTGGTAATGACGGGCCAGTTCGACCAATCCCTGCCGGGTAGCGATATCATCCATTTTCCCGACCTGAACCGGGCCTTCGGGAGAATCGATCTCGCCCTCCGCCAATTCCTCGATAGCGGCCATCGGTTTTTTCACCGTGAACTCCATGATTTGGGTTTGAAGAATCTGATGAACCGCCCTCTCCATCGAAAAAGTAAAACGGAAAAGATGCCCCACTCGGGCCTTCCCGATTTTATCATCGTGGTGCAGGCGGGCGGCGGCGACGGTCGATGTCAAAGCCGCAGCGAAAGCCGAGCGCTGGAAGTTGTATTCTGTCGCAGCCAGACCGTGATCGGACAAAAAATCACATGGCCACCAGTTGCTGTTCGACTTGCTTCCAAGGACCGCAACAGCCCATCGCAGCTCTAAAAAATCTGAGAGGAGTTTGTATCCCCGATCTTGATCAGCAGGTTGATTATTCATCTAGATTTTGAGCACCGAAATTTCCGGGAATTTCGCCAATCACCACAGTGAAGTTGAGGGTCCCGTCACCGAGGTTCACAGATTTTCGGTAGTAGAAGCCCATCAGAACTGGAGAAGAGTGGCGTGGAAGGAAACAGCGGTCATACAGCGGCTAGTTCAGCTTTTTCGATGGCTGCGGGCAATTTGAAACCCAAAGAATTTCACTCGTCGTCTGCGCACAAAATCGGAGGTGGGGAGCACGGGAATGTTTGTTCATTCACCCAGGCTAGAATCTGCACTTCCAGCGTTTGCGGCCTATGGCGTCATCCAAGTATGCCTCGTCCCCGTCTTCGAATCCGATGTCGTAGAGGCAGCGGTCATCATAATA
>Ga0172373_10004674_pt1 | contig 19133 bp, 19 predicted proteins | sample Lak10m_2_FD_114546 | JGI IMG/M metagenome (GOLD analysis project Ga0172373, IMG submission 114546) | Freshwater microbial communities from Kabuno Bay, South-Kivu, Congo - kab_092012_10m | ecosystem: Environmental > Aquatic > Freshwater > Lake | place: Democratic Republic of the Congo...
TCATAGCGCTGGCTTTGGTTTCGTACATTTCAGATTGCAGAATGATCTGACCGTTGCTTGCCAATAAGTTAAAGTGATATTGACCGCTTTTTGCCAGTTTTAATTCGAATTTACCCGCCATAAAGTTCTCCTCATTTAGTCGTCTGTGAAAGCGTTGCAGTGTTTGCAGTTATCGCTAGCCATACTATAGGCGCGCATGATTGCACTCGTCAATAGTCAAGGCGTTAATTATCTCGCGCTGTAAGCGATTGACATGGCCAATCCCGGATGTTTCACGTGAAACATCCTTTGTACAGTGTATGCTTTTACAACAATCATAAGGTTAAGTAGTGAACATGGCACTCTCTAGAGCGAAATCAAAATCCGTGCAATGGCTTTCTCAAAAGAGTGGCAGGATGCCGCCAATGAAGATAGCCAGGCCAGGCCGTTTCTGCTGGATTTCTTTGAGGTATTGGGCATTACCAATAAGCAGGTCGCCACATTTGAATATGGGTGAAAAAAACACGGTGGCAACGATGGTTATATTGACCTGTTCTGGCAGGGCATGCTGCTGGTGGAAATGAAATCCAGCGGCCAGAATCTGGGGCGTGCATATGACCAGGTTATCGATTATTTATCCGACATCAAAGAGCATGACTTGCCGCGCTATGTGCTGGTATGCAATTTTCAGTGTTTTCAGCTGCGTAATTTAACTGCGCAGACGGTGGTGAAATTTCAGGTCAAAGACCTTTATCAAAACATCAAGTTTTTTTGGTTTTATCGCCGGTTATCAAACGCAGGTCATCAAGGCGCAAGATTCGGTCAACATCAAAGTTGCAAACTGCACGACGGGCTCAAGGCTGTGGGTTATACCAGTCATGAGCTGGAGTGTATCTGGTACGGCTGCTACTCTGCCTGTTTGCAGAAGACACTACCATCTATGAAAAGCGTCAGTTTCAGCATTGCTAGGAGCGACAACTCCGTCGCGAAAAATGCCGGTGAAAATCGCGACGGGGTCGTCGCTCCTGCGAGGTTTTTGAGGTCTGGAAATTTGAGTGCCGGAAAGCAGATAGAAATCTCATGCGTAAAATCCAGATGTAAAAAAAGCAGTGTTTCACGTGAAACACTGCTTTTTAATTAACCGCCTGAGCGTAAAGTCAGGTTGCTAACAAGATGCTAACGCATTATTTTTTAGCAGTCGGTGTTCTTTCTGTTAAAAGATAAACGATGTAGTTCGCTTTTTCTGCAGCAGTACAGTCAGTACCGATGATTTCGTTGCAGTGTTCAGTGAATTTTTCTTCTACTTTATCTAGGCTCTTGAAGCGTTTGTTGTTCACTGCTGGTGATAGTGGCGCAATCGCTTTGCCAGTTAAGATATTTTTACCAGTGTCAGCCGGGTTGGGGGTGTGGCATGATGCACAAGCCGCTTCTTTGCCGTTTTTCAGTTTGAATTTACGGTTGAAGAACATTTTGCCTTCTGTAACAGAAGAAACAAACTCCGGGTTTACTGTTTGTGCAATGCCAACGTATTTTTTGGTCAATGTTTCAGCATTGGTGATGTTTGTTTGTGCTGCGTGAGCAGAAAGTGTTGCAAAGCCTAATAACGTGGCCAAAATAAGATGGGTGTGTTTCACGTGTGACTCCTAAAGTATTAAAAACCAATAAAACTAATTTCTAGTTAAACATGATGCATATTCTAAACTAATTCAAGCCTGCATGATATCGATTCTCTAAATTCTAAGCCTATTTTGTTAAGAAATCATGTCGATGTTGCAAATGGACTTTTTTTGTCGATAAAGTAAGCATGAACAGTGTTCTAACGCATGACCTGCAGTCTAGTTTACGTTAAACTTCTAAATCTTGAGTAATAACGTTTTTTTTGTGATTAAAACATGAATTTTCCTGATATTTTTGATGTGATTGTCGTCGGTGGCGGGCACGCCGGTACCGAAGCTGCGCTTGCGGCTGCGCGCATGGGGCAAAAAACCCTGTTATTGACGCATAACATCGAAACTTTGGGGCAAATGTCGTGCAATCCGAGTATCGGTGGCATCGGTAAGGGGCATCTGGTGAAGGAGATCGATGCGCTGGGCGGTGCGATGGCTGCGGCAACCGATGAAGGCGGAATTCAGTTTCGTATCCTGAATTCCAGCAAGGGCCCTGCCGTGCGTGCGACACGTGCGCAGGCTGACCGCATTTTATATAAAGCGGCGATTCGTCACAGGCTGGAGAATCAGCCCAATCTCTGGCTGTTTCAGCAGGCAGTGGATGACATCATTTTGGAAGGCGAACGCGCTGCCGGTGTGGTAACGCAGCTGGGTCTGCGTTTTGCCTCTAAATCCGTGGTGTTGACGGCAGGTACATTCCTAGGTGGTTTGGTGCATGTGGGTTTGAGTAATTACAGTGCAGGCCGTGCCGGTGACCCCCCTTCTATCTCGCTGGCAGCGCGTTTGCGTGAAATTGGCTTGCCAGCAGGGCGTTTAAAAACCGGTACGCCACCACGTATTGACGGCCGCACGATTGATTATTCTGTCATGACGGTGCAGCCGGGTGATGACCCGGTGCCGGTATTTTCGTTTTTAGGCAATGCGGCGCAGCACCCTGCTCAGCTGCCTTGCTGGATTACGCATACTAATGAGCGCACGCATGACATCATACGCAGTGGTCTGGATCGTTCACCGATGTATACCGGTGTGATTGAGGGGGTTGGGCCGCGATACTGTCCGAGTGTGGAAGATAAAATCCATCGTTTTGCCGATAAAGAGTCACATCAGATATTTTTAGAGCCGGAGGGTCTGGCGACGAACGAGATATACCCAAATGGCATTTCGACTAGTCTGCCCTTTGATATTCAGCTTGCTCTGGTGCGCTCGGTAAGGGGCTTGGAGAACGCGCATATTTTGCGTCCGGGTTATGCGATTGAGTATGATTACTACGACCCGCGCGGTTTGAAATCAAGCCTGGAAACCAAGGCGGTTAAGGGATTGTTCTTTGCGGGACAAATTAACGGTACCACAGGTTATGAAGAGGCCGCGGCACAGGGCTTGTTGGCCGGTACAAATGCGGCGTTGTATGCACAGGAAAAAGAACCATGGTGCCCTGCTCGCGACGAGGCTTATCTAGGTGTGCTGGTTGATGACCTGATTACGCGAGGCGTAAGTGAGCCATACCGTATGTTCACTTCCAGGGCGGAATACCGGTTGCAACTCAGGGAAGATAACGCCGATATGCGCCTGACTGAAATCGGACGTAAGTTAGGCTTGGTTGATGATGTGCGCTGGGAGGCGTTCAGCCGTAAAAAAGAGGCAATTCTTCGTGAGCAAGAACGTTTGAAAAAGACGTTCGTACAGCCTGCGAATTTGAGTGCGGAAACTATGCAAACCCTGTTCGGTAAGCCGTTGGAGCACGAGTACAGCTTGTTCGAGCTGTTGCGCCGTCCGGAAGTGAGCTACGATGCGGTGCTGGGTTTGGGTGATTCAGGTTTGTGTGAGTTGGATCCTGCAGTGCGCGAGCAGGTCGAGATCGCGGCTAAATATCAAGGGTATATCGACCGCCAGGCTGATGAAGTCGCGCGTAGCCGTGGCCAAGAAAATACCAAATTGCCGGCAGATTTGGATTATCGAGAGATTCATGGTTTGCCGATCGAGGCGCAGCAGAAGCTGAATGCGCAAAAACCTGAAACGATTGGTCAGGCAAGCCGTATCTCTGGCATCACACCGGCCGCTATTTCTTTGCTATTGGTGTATTTGAAACGTAAATCCCGCAGCAAAGCCTTAAATAATGGTGATGCTGATAAAGTTGCATGATGGATGCTTCAATGCTAAAAACCAAACTGGAAAATGGTTTGGCCCAAATGGGCCTGCAGATTCCGGCGGAAAAGCAGGATAAGCTGATTGCTTATGTGCAGTTAATTGCTAAATGGAATAAGGTGCATAACCTCACCGCTGTGAGAGATCCGCTGGAAATGGTGACATTGCATGTGCTGGATTCGCTCAGCGTACTGCCGCATATGGTGGCTTCAAATGCCAGATTTTTGCTGGATGTGGGTGCTGGTGCGGGGTTGCCAAGTATTCCGCTGGCGATCTGCTTGCCGGAATTGCAGATTACGGCGATTGATGCAGTACAGAAAAAAGCCAGCTTTATGCGGCAGGTCAAAGGTGAGTTGGGGCTGACCAATTTTCATGTGGAATCAGGCCGGGTGGAAGCGTTGAAAAAAGAACGTTTCAACCAGGGTTCAGGCTTTGATGTGATTATCTCACGAGCCTTTTCTGAAATCGCCCTGTTCATCAAGCTTACAAAACATTTGCTGGCAGAAGGTGGTTTATGGTTTGCGATGAAGGGTGTTGTGCCTATACATGAATTTGCGCAGGCAGATATCCAGCCAGCCAGGGTTGAATTGTTGAAAGTTGCCGGTCTTGACGCAGAGCGGCATTTGATAGTGATAGACCCACGTCAATTAAAAACAAACTAAGTTGATTATGAAGATATTAGCAATCACCAATCAAAAAGGTGGCGTAGGAAAAACGACCACCTGTGTGAACTTGGCTGCCAGTCTGGCAAGTTTAGGTAAGCGCGTACTGTTGATCGATTTGGATCCACAAGGCAATGCGAGCACAGGCAGTGGCATAGACAAGGCGCATCTTAAATTGAGTATTTATCATGTGCTGATTGGTGAGAAATCACTTAAAGATGTGGTTGTGACCAGTGAAAAAGGCGGGTTTGATATCGCCCCTTCAAATCGTGAGCTGGCTGGTGCAGAGGTCGAGTTGGTAAATGAATTGGCACGTGAGAACCGTCTCAAAGTGGCGATTGCCAAATTGGCTGGTGCTTATGATGTGGTGTTGCTGGATTGCCCTCCAGCGCTGAATCTGGTGACAGTCAATGCGCTGACGGCCGCAAATGCGGTGATGATTCCGATGCAGTGTGAATACTATGCATTAGAGGGCTTATCCGATTTGGTTAACACCATCAAAAAAGTACGCGCGCACTTGAATCCGACGCTGGAAATCGAAGGTTTGCTGCGCACTTTGTTTGATAACCGCAATATGCTGGCACAGCAGGTTTCAGCCCAGTTGATCAGTCACTTTGGTGAAAAGGTTTATAAAACCGTCATTCCGCGCAATATTCGTCTGGCCGAAGCACCAAGTTATGGCTTACCTGTGCTCAATTACGATAAAAGTTCAAAAGGTGCGGTAGCCTATCTGGAGTTGGCGCAAGAGATCATCACTAAAGAAATAACGGGTAAAGAGAAAAAACATGGTTAAGTTAAAAGGGTTGGGACGCGGGCTGGATGCCCTCCTCGCTGGTGATATGGGGAGTGTGGGAGATGCTGACTCACTATTGATGCTTAAAGTAGAGCAACTGCAGCCAGGTAAATATCAGCCGCGCAGCTATATGGATGATGCGGCCTTGCAGACGCTCGCAGCTTCTATCAAGACGCAAGGCATCATGCAGCCGATTCTGGTGCGTCAGTTATCCGATGAGCAATATGAAATCATCGCCGGTGAGCGTCGCTGGCGCGCCAGCCAGATGGCTGGCTTAAAAGAAGTGCCGGTGCTGGTGCGTGAGATTGCCGATGAGGCTGCGCTTGCCATGGCGTTGATTGAGAATATTCAGCGTGAAAACCTGAACCCGCTTGAGGAAGCGCAAGGCATCAAACGTTTGATTGATGAGTTTGCGATGACGCATGAAAAGGCAGCTGAAGCAGTTGGGCGCTCACGCGCTGCGGTTTCTAATTTATTGCGTCTGCTGACGCTGACAGCACCGGTGCAGGAGATGTTGATGCAAGGCAAGCTGGATATGGGGCATGCGCGCGCCTTGATTGGCTTGGAGGGCGCACAGCAGGTCATGCTGGCCGAGCAGATCGTCTATAACGGTTTGTCGGTGCGCGAAGCAGAAAATCTGGTGAGGAAGTTCAATGAACAGCTTGCCAAGCCCACACAAAAAGCAGCGCAAGCGCCTAGGGTCAGTCAGGATATTCTAAGGCTGCAGGAAACATTGAGTGATCAATTGGGTGCCGCGGTCAGCATCAAAGCAGGCAACAACGGCTCGGGTACATTAAAAATCAGCTACACGAATTTAGACCAGTTGGACGATATTATTAGTAAGATTACGCGCTAAGTGTTTCATTTTACTTGAACAACTTACATATTCGAAACAACTTAAGGCTTGACTAAAAAGCATTGATAATTCAAAATCGCGGTCTTTGCTACTTATCGCCTTTTAAGTAGGTCGGACTGTGCGTTGGAATGCTCATAAAAAAACGTACGGTATAAGTTTAAAAATTAACTGGATATTAAGTCATTGTCAGCATCCAATTCATTAGATGTTTTTAGCAAAATGCTTAAAATTCAGCTAATTGCAACGCTTGCAGTCGCTGTGGCAGTTTTTTTGTTTTCTGGTGCGCATGCTGGCCTGTCGGCTGTATTAGGTGGCCTTAGTGTGATGATTGGTGCCTATTTTGCATCACTTGTTGCAAGGCGTGGCGCAAATAAAACAGAAGCTTCGGCGATTTTAATCAATCTGCTAAAGGCGGAAGCGGTAAAGATTTTGGTGATAATCATTTTGTTGTTTATCGCATTCAGTATTTATAAGCAGTTGGTGCCGTTTGCGCTGATTGCAGGTTTGGCGGCCGCTGCCCTGTTTTCCGGTGCGGCTCTCAGTAAATTAAACGTGTAATTCAAAATAATCGTTTTAGAAAATATTAATTATGGCTACAGAACACGCAGATAACCTACAACACGCTGAACACGCACTTACTCCTTCCGGCTACATTGAACATCACCTGAGTTTTAATGCTTATCCAGTCAATGAAAGTGCTGGTTTCTGGACATTGCATGTGGATACATTCGTAATGTCAGTAGCCCTTGGTCTGATTGTGATGGGGCTGGTTTGGCTGGTTGCACGTAAGGCAACTGCAGGTGTGCCAAGTAAAGGCCAGGCATTTGTTGAGTTGGTGTTTGGCTTTATTGATGATCAGGTAAAAAATATTTTCCACGGTAATCGCCACAGCTTTATTGCTCCTACTGCGCTTACCGTTTTTTTATGGGTGTTCGCAATGAACTCCATGGACTTTTTGCCAGTGGATTGGGTAGCTAGCGTTGTTTCATTCTTCGGTGGTGAGCATGCGAAATGGCGCGCTGTGCCTACCTCTGATATCAATACTACATTTGCTTTGGCGTTGTCAGTATGGATTCTGATGATTTTCTTTGCAATCAAGGTTAAAGGCCTGGGTGGCTGGATTCACGAATTATTTTGTGCGCCATTCGGTACCAAAATCTGGGTGTGGCCAGCGAATTTCTTGTTCAATATGATTGAATACGTTTCAAAACCACTTTCACACTCATTGCGTCTGTTCGGTAACATGTACGCTGGCGAAGTGATCTTCTTGCTGTTGGGTCTTTGGGCCGCAACTGGCCTGACAGGTACCATCGCAGGCGCCATTCTTGGCGCAGGCTGGTCTATATTCCATATTTTGATCGTAGCATTGCAGGCATTTATTTTCATGATGTTGACCGTAGTGTATCTGGCTATGGCGCATGAGTCACACTAGGTTTCAGGTTTTAAGCAGTTCAGTTTTAAGTCGTTTTATTTTTTTATAGTAGTTTGGTTGTAAGTTTAATTTTAGAGAGGGTAATAACATGGATGCATTAGCATTGATTCAAGCCTACACAGGCGTTGGTATTGGTTTAATTATTGGTTTGGGCGCTGCTGGTGCTTGTATCGGTATCGGTATTATGTGTGCTAGTTTCCTGGAAGGCGCTGCTCGTCAACCAGAAATGATTCCAGCTTTGCAAGGTAAAGTATTCTTGCTGTTAGGTTTGATCGACGCTTCATTCATTATCGGTGTTGGTCTTGCAATGATGTTTGCATTTGCTAACCCATTATTGAGCGTAGTTGCTAAATAATTGGCAAAATTAAGCTAACTAGTCATTGAGTCATCACTTGGTGACTAGTGCTTTTATGATTAACAACATGGATCAAAAATGAACATTAACTTTACACTTATCGCACAAGCTATCGCATTTGCTGTGTTGATTTGGTTCACAGTGAAATTCGTTTGGCCGCCGCTTTTAAAAGCGATTGAAACGCGCCAAAAGGAAATCGCTGATGGTTTGGCAGCAGCAGCAGACGGCAGAAATGCACTTGAAGCCGCAGCTAAAAAATCAGAAGTGACATTGACTGAAGCTAAACAAAAAGCGAGCGAAATCATTGCGCAAGCTGAAAAACGCGGCACACAAATCATCGAAGAAGCTAAAGGTAATGCCAAAGTTGAGGGTGATCGTATTATCGCTGGCGCTAAAGCTGAAATCGAGCAGGAAGTGAACCGCGCTAAAGAAGGTTTGCGTGCACAGGTTTCTACATTGGCGATTGCTGGTGCTGAGAAGATTTTGCGTAAAGAAATTGACGCAAAAGCTCACAGTGAATTGTTGGCTAAACTTGCAGCAGAACTTTAAGGCCTAAGGTTAAGGCTAAGAGATAAAGGAAATCAAATGGCTGAATTATCAACCATCGCAAGGCCTTATGCAGTCGCTGCCTACAAGCTGGGTCGCGAGCAAAAGGCATTGGGCAAATGGTCTGAGATGCTGAGTTTTGCTGCAGCAGTTGCTAATGACGCGCAAATCAAGGCTTATATTCAAGACCCTAAAGTGGTAAGCAGTGAGCTGCAAGCGACTTTCTTGAAAGCATGCGGCGACAGCCTCAATGAGAATGGCCAGAATCTGGTCAAGGTTCTGGTTGAGTATGGCCGCTTGTCTATTTTGCCTGAGATCTATAGCGCATTTGAAGCATTGAAGGCGCAAGATGAAGGTACCTTGGACGCGGAAATCATTGCGGCAGCTAAGATCAGCGCAGCAGATACCAAAGACTTGGTAAAACGTTTGGAAGCAAAATTCGGCAAGAAAATTGAAGCTAGTGTTTCTGTAGACCCAGAAATCATCGGTGGCATCAAAATTATTGTTGGCGATACCGTAATAGACGCATCCGTCAAAGGCCAGTTACAAAATTTAGCCTATTCGCTTACAGCATAAGGCACAGGAGACTAAGTAATGCAGTTATCTACATCAGAAATCAGTGAACTGATTAAAAGCAGATTAGAAAATTTTTCGACCAGTGCTGAAGCGCGTACTCAAGGTACGGTAATTTCAGTCACTGACGGTATCGTTCGTATTCACGGCCTTTCAAACGTGATGTCTGGCGAGATGATCGAATTCCCAGGTAATACATTCGGTTTGGCACTAAACCTTGAGCGTGACTCAGTGGGTGCTGTGGTATTGGGTGATTACGAGCACATTACAGAAGGCGATACCTGTAAATGTACAGGCCGTATTCTGGAAGTGCCAGTCGGTCCAGAGTTAGTTGGTCGTGTTGTGAACGCATTGGGTCAGCCTATCGATGGCAAAGGCCCTGTTAATGCGAAAATGACAGACAAAATTGAAAAAGTTGCACCTGGCGTGATTGCACGTAAATCAGTTTCACAACCAGTACAAACTGGTTTGAAATCAGTTGACTCAATGGTTCCAGTTGGTCGTGGCCAACGTGAATTGATCATTGGTGACCGTCAAACTGGTAAAACTGCTGTTGCGGTGGATGCAATCATCAATCAAAAAGGTCAAAACATGACCTGTATCTACGTTGCGATTGGCCAAAAGGCTTCTACTATCGCTAACGTGGTGCGTAAACTGGAAGAAAACGGCGCAATGGAATACACCATTGTGGTTGCTGCAGCAGCTTCTGATTCAGCTGCATTGCAATTTCTGGCACCATATGCCGGTTGTACCATGGGTGAGTACTTCCGTGACCGTGGTGAAGATGCATTGATCGTTTATGATGACTTGTCAAAACAAGCGGTTGCTTACCGTCAGATTTCATTGCTGTTACGTCGTCCACCAGGCCGTGAAGCTTACCCAGGTGACGTGTTCTACATCCACTCACGTTTGTTAGAGCGCGCAGCTCGTGTAAACGAAGAGTATGTAGAGAAATTCACTAACGGTGAAATTAAGGGTAAAACAGGTTCATTGACTGCATTGCCAGTGATTGAAACTGCCGCCGGTGACGTTTCTGCATTCGTTCCAACCAACGTGATTTCTATTACTGACGGTCAGATCTTCCTGGAAACTGACTTGTTTAACGCCGGTATCCGTCCTGCGATCAACGCTGGTATTTCAGTGTCTCGCGTAGGCGGTGCTGCTCAAACTAAAGTCATCAAAAAATTGGGTGGCGGCGTGCGTCTGGCGCTGGCTCAATACCGTGAATTGGCGGCGTTTGCGCAGTTCGCTTCTGATCTGGACGAAGCAACACGTAAACAACTGGAACGTGGTCGTATGTTTACCGAGTTGATGAAACAAGCGCAATATGCACCATTAAGCGTTTCAAACATGGCGATTACATTGTTTGCTGCTAACAAAGGTTACTTTGATGACGTTGCAATCAATAAAGTCTTGTCATTTGAAGGTAAATTGCATGGCTTTATCGCATCTAAATATAAAGCAATCGCTGATGCAATTGAAACAAGCAAAGATTTGAGCGCAGATAACGAGAAAGCACTTGAAGCAGCAATTCAAGACTTCAAAGCGACAACTGCTTACTAATATCTAACTATTAGGACACTAAAATGGCTGGTAGTAAAGAAATTAGAACCAAGATCAAGAGTGTAGAAAATACACGCAAGATCACCAAGGCGATGGAAATGGTTGCTGCATCTAAAATGCGTAAAGCGCAGGATAGAATGCGCGCATCACGTCCATATGCTGAAAAGATTCGCAATGTGGCAGCTCACCTTTCCCTCGCGCATTCTGAATATAAGCACCCTTTCCTGTCAAAGCGTGATGATATTAAGAATATTGGTGTGATTGTTGTCAGCTCTGACAAAGGTCTTTGTGGTGGCTTGAACACCAACGTATTGCGTTTGACCGTTAACCAGATGAAAAACTGGGAGTCTGAAGGCAAGAAAGTTTCAGTCAGTGCAATCGGCAACAAAGGCTATGGTTTCATGAACCGTGTTGGTGCCAACGTAAAATCACACATTATCGGCTTGGGTGATGTGCCGCATCTGGAAAAACTGATCGGTACCATTAAAGTGATGCTGGATGCTTATACGGCTGGTGAAATTGACCAGTTGCATATCTGCTATACACGCTTTATCAACACCATGAAGCAAGAGCCGGTGATGGAGCAATTGCTGCCATTGACTGCCGAGCGTTTGGGTACTCATCCTACTGAAGAAAAAGCAGAACAGTTGAGTGCGAGTGCTGTGGTGAAGAGTGCGGTTCAAATTGGTGCAGCTAAAGGTCATTGGGATTATATCTATGAACCAGAGGCGCAGCCGGTTATTGACGAGTTGATGGTACGTTACATCGAGTCATTGGTTTATAACGCAGTTTCCGAAAATATGGCTTCAGAGCAATCATCACGTATGGTGGCGATGAAGGCTGCTTCTGATAACGCGAAGAACGTGATTGCAGAATTGAAACTGGTTTATAACAAAGCGCGTCAGGCAGCGATTACCAAAGAGATCTCAGAGATCGTCGGCGGCGCGGCAGCGGTTGCGTAAGCGGTGTTTAAGAATTTAATTTAAGTAATATCTGACTAACATAGGTTTAGTAAGGAAAAAAGATGAGTACAGCAAATATTGGTAAAGTAGTGCAATGTATTGGCGCGGTGGTTGACGTTGAGTTTCCACGTGATCAAATGCCAAAAGTATTTGAAGCGTTGATTATCGATGATGCATCAAGCCAAGCGGAAGCTGGTTTGACATTGGAAGTGCAGCAACAATTAGGTGACGGCATTGTGCGTACTATTGCCATGGGCTCATCTGATGGTTTGGCACGCGGTACACAGTTCAAATCAACAGGTGCACAGATTCAAGTGCCAGTTGGTGAAGGTACTTTAGGCCGTATTATGGACGTGTTGGGTCGTCCAATCGATGAAGCCGGTCCTATCGATTCAAACGAACATCGTTCAATCCACCAAAAAGCACCTACATTTGAAGAGTTGTCTCCATCTGTAGACCTGTTGGAAACAGGCATCAAAGTGATTGACCTCGTTTGCCCATTTGCTAAGGGTGGTAAAGTTGGTCTGTTCGGTGGTGCTGGTGTAGGTAAAACAGTTAACATGCTGGAACTGATTAACAACATTGCTAAACAGCACTCTGGTTTGTCAGTGTTTGCAGGTGTGGGTGAGCGTACTCGTGAGGGTAACGACTTCTACCACGAGATGGCAGATGCTGGCGTTATCAAACTGGATAACATGAAAGAATCTAAAGTAGCGATGGTGTTCGGTCAAATGAACGAGCCGCCAGGCAACCGTTTGCGTGTAGCGTTGTCAGGTTTGACCATGGCGGAAAAATTCCGTGATGAAGGCCGTGACGTGTTGTTCTTCGTTGACAACATCTACCGTTATACATTGGCTGGTACTGAAGTGTCAGCTTTGCTGGGCCGTATGCCTTCAGCTGTGGGTTACCAACCTACACTGGCTGACGAAATGGGTCGTCTGCAAGAGCGCATTACTTCAACTAAAGTGGGTTCTATTACTTCTATCCAAGCGGTTTATGTGCCTGCGGATGACTTGACTGACCCATCACCAGCAACAACATTCCAACACTTGGACTCAACAGTTGTGTTGTCACGTGACATTGCTTCTTTGGGTATCTACCCAGCGGTTGACCCATTAGACTCAACATCACGTCAATTAGACCCATTAGTGGTTGGTGAAGAGCACTACCAAGTTGCACGTTCAGTACAACAAACATTGCAACGCTATAAAGAATTGCGTGACATTATCGCGATTCTGGGTATGGACGAGTTGTCACCAGAAGACAAATTGGCAGTGGGCCGTGCACGTAAAATTCAACGTTTCTTGTCACAACCATTCCACGTTGCTGAAGTGTTTACTGGCGCGCCAGGTAAATACGTGCCATTGAAAGAAACAATCAAAGGCTTTAAAGCGATTGTTGCCGGTGAATACGATCACTTGCCAGAGCAAGCTTTCTACATGGTAGGTGGCATTGAAGAGGCTGTTGAGAAAGCCAAGACTCTTAACTAAGTTTTGCTTGGTTAATTAGTTAAACGCTTTAAGGAAAAAAAATGGCAAATACTGTTCATATTGATGTAGTTAGTGCAGAAGCAAGCATTTTCTCAGGTGAAGCTGAGTTTGTGGTTGCTCCTGCCAGTGCCGGCGAAGTGGGTTTGTTCCCAAATCACGCGCCTATGATTACTACTATCAAGCCTGGCGCTTTGCGGATCAAGCAAGCAAATGAAGCTGAAGAAACTTTGATTTTCATTTCAGGCGGCATGCTGGAAGTGCAACCGGGTGTAATCACAGTTTTGGCGGATACGGCAGTGCGTGGTCATGATCTGGATGAAGCGAAAGCGATTGCTGCAAAAGAAGCCGCAGAAGAAGCGCTACGCAACAGAACTTCAGATATCGATTACGCTACTGCTCAAGCTGAGTTGTCTGAAGCTGTTGCTCAGATTCAAACGATTGAGCGCTTGCGTAAAACTACGCACTAATCATTGCGAAGTAGTAAGATATAAAAGCAAAAAGGCAGCCTCGGTTGCCTTTTTTGTTATACTTTGCCCATCAAGCCCAAAATTTCTAAATCAAACATGAGTAAATTGAATATCGTCATACTTGCAGCGGGTAAAGGCACACGCATGCATTCCAATCTGCCTAAAGTGTTGCATACCGTAGGTAGCAAGCCGATATTAGGCCATGTCCTTGATTGCGCAAAGTCGCTGAATCCAAACAAAATCATTGTTGTGTATGGTTTTGGCGGGGAAACGGTAAAACAGGCGTTTGCACAGGAAAATATAATCTGGGTCCATCAGGCCGAGCAGCATGGTACTGGTCATGCAGTACAGCAGGCGCTACCTTTCCTGGATGCAGATGCTGACACACTGATCCTGCTTGGAGATGTGCCGCTGATAGACGCCGAAGCTTGCCGTAAACTGATCAGGCAGGCAGATAATAAACTCGCGATATTGTCATTCAACAAAGCAGATCCAACCGGTTATGGACGCATCGTGCGTAATGCAATGTGCAGCGTGACGGCGATTGTTGAACACAAAGATGCGACTGAAGAACAGCATAAAATCAATGAAGTGAATACCGGCATCATGGCGATGCCGAACGCGCATCTGGTGCAATGGCTATCAAAGCTGGATAACAACAATGCACAGGCTGAATATTATCTGACAGATATTGTTGCATTAGCAGTTAATGACAATGTGCCAGTTGTGGCAGAAATCACTGCGGATGAGTGGTCTGTGACGGGGATCAACTCCAAAACGGATCTGGTACAAATAGAGCGGGTTCATCAAAGCCGAATCGCACAACAGTTATTACTGCAAGGCGTGACGTTGAAAGACCCTGCGCGATTGGATGTGCGAGGTGAGCTGATTTGCGGTAGAGATACCGAGATTGACGTTAACTGTGTATTTGAGGGCAAAGTCAGTCTTGGAGACAATGTGAAAATCGCGGCAAATTGCGTGATTAAAAATGCCACGATTGCATCAGGGTCACAAATTGCTGCTTTTACGCATATCGATGATACGCAGATAGGTGAGAATAGCCGTATCGGACCATATGCACGTTTACGTCCTGGAACTACACTGGCTGCAGACACACACATAGGTAATTTTGTAGAGCTTAAAAACGCGCAGGTAGACGTGGGAAGCAAGATTAACCATTTAAGTTATGTCGGTGACAGTACAGTCGGTAAAAATGTGAATATCGGCGCAGGCACGATCACATGCAACTATGACGGTGCGAATAAATTCAGAACAGTCATTGAAGATGATGCATTTATTGGCTCAGACTCACAATTAGTGGCTCCAGTGACGATTGGGCGTAGTGCAACGATTGCCGCAGGCTCAACGATTACAAAAAATGCGCCGGCAGATCAGCTGACGCTATGCAGAGCAAAAGAGCAGAAATCGATTGCCGGCTGGAAACGCCCGCAGAAAATCAAGAAGTAATCCATTAGAAAGACACCAATAATATGTGTGGCATTGTAGGTGCAGTAGCAAATAGAAACGTAGTTTCCACTCTGATTGAAGGCTTGAGCCGCCTTGAGTATCGTGGCTATGACTCGGCTGGTGTTGCAGTGTTGAACAGCAGCGGTATCGAACGTGTGCGTGCAGTGGGCCGTGTATCCAATATGACGGAAAAAGCCAATGTAGTCAGTTTAAGTGGTCAGGTAGGGATTGGACACACTCGCTGGGCAACGCATGGCGGCGTGACAGAAAGCAATGCGCATCCGCACGTTTCAAAAGGTGAGCTGGCGGTTGTGCATAACGGCATCATCGAGAATCATGATGAACAGCGCACACGTTTAAAGGCGCTGGGTTATGAATTTGTGTCACAAACAGATACCGAGGTCATTGCGCACCTGATTCACTACTACCATCAGGACATGGATTTACTTTCCGCCACACAAAAAGCCGTAAGTGAACTGACCGGTGCATTTGCAATCAGTGTAATCTCTGTGAGAGAACCTGAACACATGATTACTGCCCGCCTGGGCTGTCCGCTGCTGATTGGGCTAGGTGAAGGTGAAAACTTTATCGCTTCTGACGTATCTGCCGTGCTTTCGGTGACACGTAAAGTCATCTACCTGGAAGATGGTGATGTGGCAGACGTTGGTCGAGAAGGTGTAACGATTTATGGTCGTGATGGCAAAACGGTGACACGTAAAATTCATATGAGTGATGTGTCGCTTGCCAGTATGGAGCTCGGCCCTTACGCGCATTTCATGCAAAAAGAAATACATGAGCAGCCACGTGCACTGACCGATACGATAGAAGCGCTGATTGATGACAATAGCTTCTCCCCTGCTTTGTTTGGTGATTCGGCCAGCGAGATTTTCAAACAAGTAGACAGTATTTTGATATTGGCGGCTGGCACGAGTTATTACGCTGCACTCACTGCTAAATACTGGCTGGAAAGTATCGCAAAACTGCCGACTAACGTAGAAATTGCCAGTGAATATCGCTACCGTGAATCTGTCGCGAATCCACGTCACCTGATTGTGACGATTTCACAATCAGGTGAAACACTGGATACGATGGAGGCCCTGAAACACGCGAAGTCATTAGGCCAAAATCTGACGCTGGCAATCTGCAATGTGCAGGAAAGTGCCATTCCGCGTGCTTCGCAGCTGGTGTTCTATACCCGTGCTGGGGCTGAAATAGGTGTTGCCTCTACCAAGGCATTCACGACACAACTGGTGGCTTTGTTTACTTTAGCGGCAACGCTGGCAAAACAGCGAGGCTTGTTAGATGCGGAAGCAGAGCAGTCGCATTTAAGTGCATTACGTCAGCTGGCTGGCAGCGTACAACATGCGCTTAATCTTGAGCCACAGATTCGTGAATGGGCTAAATCATTTGCCAATAAACAGCATGCTTTGTTCCTGGGGCGCGGCATTCATTACCCGATTGCGCTGGAAGGTGCATTGAAGCTTAAAGAGATCTCCTATATCCATGCTGAGGCTTACCCTGCAGGCGAGCTGAAACACGGTCCATTGGCACTGGTAGATAGCGACATGCCAGTGGTCGTGATTGCGCCGAATGATGCACTGCTGGAAAAAGTAAAATCCAATATGCAGGAAGTGAAAGCGCGCGGGGGTGAGCTGTTTGTATTTGCCGATGCGGATAGCCACTTTACCGAGTCAGAAGGCGTGCATGTGATTCGTACGCCACGCCATGTTGGTGTGCTCTCCCCTATTTTGCATACGATACCGGTGCAAATGCTGGCGTATCATGCAGCCCTGTTGAAAGGAACCGATGTGGATAAACCCAGAAATCTGGCGAAGAGTGTGACAGTGGAGTAATTATCCATAGAGGTTAAAGTTGAATGTGTATTCACAAAATAATGTGCGACCTTACAAAATAAAGTTATATCGTAATTAATAAAGTTGGAACGTAGAATCATTAATTTCGGTGCGATTACGAACATTTGGCAGCAGATCTCGATGCCCAAATGGCAGATATGCGTCTGTGAATGGCTCGGTTAGACCGGAATAATCTATATAAATTACACAATCCTAATGGCTTTTATTTAAAGTATTTACTGGGTTCTACACCTAATACTCGCTTGAACCCAATGCTGGGGTTCTTAAAAACTTGATTTCCAATAAAAGTAATTCTGCAATCAATCCAGAATAAATGCTTAACCGGAAGTAAGTTTTGTGAGGATTCTACAAAACAAATTACGTGGTGGTGTAGTTATAAGCTGAGGCGCTTGCTGGACAATTTTAATATGTGATTCTGCTTTGTTATCATCATTCTTACGTGGAATGAAACACTGATCATGTTTCGCAATATCTCCAGCCTCTGGCTCAAAATTCATATCAAATTGTGGCTTATTTTTTTGTTTTTTTGTACTACCCTTTGGTAGTTCTGTTAATTCATAAAAGGCTATTTGAGCTAATCTCAGTCCAGGATATAACATAATCGGAATCTCACCGAGATTTGCTAACTCAAGAGTGATGATTCCTCGATAGTTTGGATTAACTATCGTTGCGGTCGCAATGTTTAAACCTTCGCGAGCCCATGAAGACCTGGCAGTTACTACACCCTGTAAGTTTTCTGGGAGTGTTACCCACTCAAGTGTAGGGACTAGTGCCAATGAGCCTGGATGGAGTAAAAAGGGTTTATGAAAAGGTATATCAAATCTATCGTGTTTCTGTTTGCGGTCTTTAACAGAGTCATGATGATCTAGATTGGTTGCCTTTAGATAAGCTGATGGTTCAACATGAGATTGCAGGCCGGCACGGGCGACCATCACAACTGTACCCATTCTAAGATCAACAGATGATTCTCCAATTTGATCGGAATTCAAAATGGGTGAAATCACCAAATCACCTTTATTCAGTCTATTTAAAATAGCATGAGATGATAATGCTGACATTATTTCTCCCTATTGGCAAAAAGAGAAATAGCATTCTGCTGCATGATGCCATGCTCACATAATCTGTTGACCATTGCGAAATTCAGATTTTGTGGGTCAAATTCTGAAGCTATCCAACCGGCATACAATATGTGTCGAAAATCTACTTCTTTACAGTCAGGTTCCCCTTCAGCATTGTAGCAATTTCCAACTGGGGGTATGAGTTTGAATAATTGGCGACTTAGTTGTTGGAGTATTTCTTTATCATGTATGGGATATAAAGTTTTTTCAAAACTAGATAAATATGTCTGTAACGCAGTTAGTGTGTTTTTAATACTTTCTTCAGCGAAAACATTAAACCAATCTGAAGGTTGAATTAGAGAGTTCACGCCATCCCAGAATGCTTTCGCATGGGGCGCAACATCTTTGTCAAAAGCAATAGAATCGTAGCCAAGAGCTTTTGCTGCATTTAAAACTAGGTTAATACGTAAGGCCGTTGGAGGATGTGTTTTACTCAAATATAAGCCAGACGGCTCCATACTAAGTAATAGATTACATTGAGCGCCAATATAACTAGGACCAAAAATTAATAGTCCTAGCAGATCACATAAAATTTCCTCTAACCATGCCGGCAAACTAGCGTATTTTGTGAAGAATTCTTTTTCTACAATACCTTTAGCATTTAAGATAGCCACCTGTTTTTGCACTGCTTCGGGAGCTGTGTTGGAGAATACCCAAGCAGAAATTGTATCTTGAGTACTGAAATGTGCTGACGGAGTGAATAATTCATCATTCAATATAGATGCAAGCACACTTTGGTGATTGGTCATTTTGAATATGGCGTGACCTATTTCATGTCCTAGAATTGGATGAAGAAGTACAAAATGTTTTAGAGTTCTAGGAAAAACAATCGTTAAAATCCGCCTTTTACCTGGAATTCTATCGATTTGTTCCGCATAAATTTTATAAGAAGAGAGACCCCCTTCAGATAGGACGTGAATTTTAGGATCTTCACTGTCGCTAATTGCTTTGTTTTCTTTGCAGATATTTTGGGTAATATCTTTGAAAGCACATACGAAAGGCCATGAGTACTCGCTAATGGATGACCGTTCGATTCTAGATATTAATTTAGATAACTGATCCAGGGGGGTGTCCTAGATTTTGTGTAAACGGCGGTTAACTACTGCCGAGGCATCCTCTCCTCGAACTGTATGGTAAACCTGTTTAAGGCAGGTTTCCAATCCCTAAGTGGCATTGACCACTTTTCA
>Ga0172373_10004675_pt1 | contig 19128 bp, 19 predicted proteins | sample Lak10m_2_FD_114546 | JGI IMG/M metagenome (GOLD analysis project Ga0172373, IMG submission 114546) | Freshwater microbial communities from Kabuno Bay, South-Kivu, Congo - kab_092012_10m | ecosystem: Environmental > Aquatic > Freshwater > Lake | place: Democratic Republic of the Congo...
GGCAAGCAGTGACCAACCACGTGGAGTCATTGCAGGCTGTAAAAACCAACTCTCTTTTTGGAGAACCCTATGCAAAAGAAACTTATCGCCGTAGCAGTAGCCGGTCTGATGTCCGGCGTTGCCTTCGCGCAAACCAACGTGACCGTTTCCGGTCTGGCTCGCATGAGCTACAACCAGGACAAGGTTACCGGTCTGGCCGCCGGCACCCAGTCCAGCACCGAGCACCATGTGTCCGACCAGTCCTCGATGCTGGTGTTCGGCGTCAAGGAAGACCTGGGTGGCGGCATGTACGCCAAGGTCCAGATCGACAACCGTTGGTCCGGTGACGGCGGTGCCTTCGGCGCGAACGGCAACACCCATATCGCCCTCGGCGGCAACTGGGGTATGGTCGCCATGGGTCGTCAAGACCTGCACTACGGCACCGCGCTTGAGTCCTACAAGGCCTACACCCTGCAGAACATCCTCGGCAACAGCTTGTTCACCCAGGTTCAGGGCACCTCTGTTGCCGTTGGTAGCCGTACCCCGAACGTGATCTGGTACGACAGCCCGAGCTTCTCCGGTCTGACCGTTCGCGTTGCCGTGTCGACCGCTTCCGGTGGCGCCGGCACGGAAGGCAACAGCATCCGCGCTGCGGGCGCTGCCGACCCGAGCAAGGGTGGCGCGTTCAACTTCGCGGTGAACTATGCCAATGGCCCGATCAAGGCTGGCTGGAGCCGCTGGAACTCGACCAACGAAGGCAGCACGGGCCTGACGGCTGCTACCGCTGACCAGCGTGGCGACACCCTGCAATTCGGCTACACCTTCCCGATGGGCCTGAAGGTTGGTCTGGGCTGGAACCGTTCGACCCTGAACGGCGCCTTCGCCGCCAATGATCGTACGCGTTCGGCGTGGATCCTGCCGATCTCCTACGACTTTGGCAATAGCCGCGTGAACTTCACCTACGTCAAGGCCAACGCCACCAGCGGTGTCGCATCCTCGGACGCGAATGCCTGGACGCTGGCCTACGGCTACTCGCTGTCGAAGCGCACCAACGTTGGCGTGGCTTACACCAAGCTGAACAACAACACGGGCGCTACGTACAACCTGTTCGCGGCCGCTGGCCGTGGTGGTGTCACCAACGCAGCCGGCCAGGATCTTGGCCAGTTCTCGCTGAACGTGAACCACGCGTTCTGATCGACTTATCGATCCGAACCCGAGCAGTTGCAGTACAAACGGCCACCTTCGGGTGGCCGTTTTTTCGTCGGTATGCGCTGATCGTCCCGCAGTATTGAGAAAAATCAGAGCAGGATCAGGTTGTCCCGGTGGATCAGTTCGTCGCCGTCTATGTAGCCCAGCAGGGACTCGATTTCCTGTGTGCCATGGCCGGCGATGCGCCTGGCTTCCGAACTTGAATAGCTGGCCAGCCCTCGCGCGACCTCCTGGCCTTCCGGCGACAGGCAGGCGACGGCCGACCCACGCCGGAAGTCGCCGCCGACGCCGCGAACACCGATCGGAAGCAGGCTGCGTCCCGAGCGCAGCGCCTTGACGGCTCCGGCGTCCAGCGAGAGTGACCCGGACATCTGTAAATGGTCGGCAAGCCATTGCTTGCGCGCTGCGAGGGGGGTTGCGGCGGCATAGAGCAGGGTGCCTGTCTCCCGGCCTTGGGCGGCGGCAACCAGAGAATCGACAAACCTGCCGCTGACGATCAGCGTGTGCGCGCCGCTGCGCGCGGCGCGCTGGGCGGCGCGTACCTTGGTGATCATGCCGCCCTTGCTGATACTGCTACCGGCACCACCGGCCATGGCTTCGAGATTGCGGTCGTCGGCGCGACCTTCCGATATCAGGGTCGCATCGGGGACGCGCCTCGGGTCGGCGCTGTAGAGTCCGGCCTGGTCAGTCAGGATGATCAGTGCGTCGGCCTCGACCAGGTTGGCCACCAGCGCGCCGAGGGTATCGTTGTCGCCGAACTTGATCTCGTCGGTGACGACGGTGTCGTTTTCGTTGATGATGGGCACCACGCCGAGCTCGAGCAGGGTATTCAGGGTGGAGCGCGCATTGAGGTAGCGGGTGCGGTCGGCGAGATCCTCGTGGGTCAGCAGTATCTGTGCCGCCTTCAGGCCGAGGCCGAGAAAGGTCGACTCATAGGCCTGCGCCAGCCCCATTTGCCCCACCGCTGCGGCGGCCTGCAGGTCATGCATGGCATGCGGCCGCACGGTCCAGCCCAGGCGCTGCATGCCGGCGGCGATGGCACCCGAAGACACCAGCAGGATCTGCCGGCCCTCGGCGTGCAGGGCTGCGATCTGGCGTGCGCAGTCGGCGATGAAGTCGCGATCCAGTCCGCGCCCATCGTTCGTGACCAGGGCGCTGCCGACCTTGACGACCAGGCGCTTTGCGTCAGCGATCCGCCGTCTCATGGCGCCTCTGCGTGTCCAGGTGGTCCATCACGGCAAAACATACCTCGTTGCAGCCGCTGCGCGATATCGCCGAAATCACGAAATGCCGCTTCGGCTTGTAGGCCTTGACCAGCGCTGCCACCCGTGCCTCACGCTCTTCCTCGGGCACCAGGTCAATCTTGTTGATCAGCAGCCAGCGTGGCTTGTCGTGCAGCGCCTTGTCGTACTTCTTCAGCTCCTTGAGGATGGCCTTCGCATCCTTGGCCGGATCGGCGTCGGGGTCAAAGGGCGCGATATCGACCAGATGCAGCAGCAGCCCGGTGCGTTGCAGATGCTTGAGGAAGCGATGGCCGAGGCCGGCGCCCTCGGCGGCGCCCTCGATCAGGCCGGGAACGTCGGCGATGACGAAGCTGCGGTTGTCGCCGACTCTGACCACGCCGAGGTTCGGATATAGCGTGGTGAAGGGGTAGTCGGCGACCTTGGGCTTGGCAGCGGACACGGCACGGATGAAAGTCGACTTTCCGGCATTGGGCAGGCCCAGCAGGCCAACGTCCGCCAATACCTTGAGTTCCAGCTGCAGGTTGTGTTGCTCACCGGGGGTACCGGGCGTCGATTGCCTGGGCGCCCGGTTGGTGCTGGATTTGAAGTGGATATTGCCGAGGCCGCCATTGCCGCCCTTGGCGATCAATACGCGCTTGCCATCGTGGTCGAGGTCGGCGACAACTTCGCCGCTGTCGATATTGGTGATAACGGTGCCGACCGGCATGCGCAATTCCATGTCCTCGCCGCCCTTGCCGTAGCAGTCCGAGCCGCGCCCGTGCTCGCCCCTCTGACCGCGGAAGACACGGGTGTAGCGGAAGTCGATCAGGGTATTGAGGTTGCGGTCGGCGATGGCCCAGATGCTGGCGCCCTTGCCACCGTCGCCACCGTCCGGACCACCCAGCGGAATGTACTTCTCGCGGCGAAACGAGGTGCAGCCGTTGCCGCCGTCGCCGGCGAGAACTTCAATGCGTGCTTCGTCGAAGAATTTCATGACTGGATCTGTCGCCCCCTTCCGCGGGAAGGGGGTCGGGGGGATGGCCCTCGCTTCCCCCGGGGCTGGCGCTTTGTGCCGCCCCTATCGAGCCGACAGGGCGTTCGGCGCCGAAGGCGGAGTTCAGGCCGTGGCCGGAACGATGCTGACCGTGCGACGCTTGGCCGGGCCCTTGACGGCGAATTGCACCGTGCCGTCAACCTTGGCGAACAGCGTGTGGTCCTTGCCCATGCCGACATTGTCGCCGGGGTGGAACTCGGTGCCGCGCTGACGCACGATGATGCTGCCAGCGGAGATCAGCTGGCCGCCGTAGCTCTTGACGCCCAGGCGTTTCGATTCGGAATCGCGGCCGTTGCGGGAACTGCCGCCTGCTTTCTTGTGTGCCATGTTCTAGCTCCTGATACTGGGCCGGGCTCAGGCGGCGATGCCGCTGATCTCGATCTCGGTGAAGTTTTGGCGATGGCCCTGGTGCTTCTGGTAGTGCTTGCGACGGCGCATCTTGAAAATGGTGATCTTGGGATGGCGGCCCTGAGCAATCACTTTTGCCGTGACCGTAGCCCCGGCGACGATGGGAGAGCCGATTTTCACCGACTCGCCTTCGCCGACCATCAGAACCTGGTCAAGGGTGATCTCACTGCCCACATCAGCCGGTATCTGTTCTATCTTGATTTTTTCGCCGGCCGCGACGCGATATTGCTTGCCGCCGGTTTTTATGACCGCATACATGATGGGAAACTCCAAATGGGATGACGCAAAGAACCGCGCAGTATACTGATCGGGACAGGTGCGGTCAATAGCAGTCACAGCCAAGCGCTAAGGCCGGGTACAGCCCAGGACGGGCGATTTGGCCGGCTGATAGCCGATGGCCAGCGATATGGCGTCGGCGGTATCCTTGACCTTGGCCGCCCAGTCCGGGCTGTGCCGTTTGGTCGGCGCCGACACCGACAGGCCGGCGACCAGTTCGCCGCTGTCGTCACGCACTCCGGCGGCGATGCAGCGCAGGCCGGGCTCGATTTCCTCGTTGTCGAAGGCTACGCCATGGCGGCGTGCGCGTTCGATTTCCCGTTCCAGGGCCGCTACCGTGGTCAGCGAGGTCGGCGTGTAGCCGGGCAGTCCGGTGCGCCTGGCATAGTCGCGCAACTCCTGCGCCCCTTGCTCGGCGAGGTAGAGTTTGCCGACGGCGGTAACGTGCAGGGGCGCGCGTGCGCCCACCAGGTGCACCACGCGCACCGACGAGCGCCCGCTGGAGGTGCGTTCGACATAGACGATTTCGTCGCCCTGGCGTACGCCGAGATTCACGCTTTCGCCCAGCTGCTGGTGCAGGCGCTGCATCAGCGGCATGGCGGCAGCACGGATATTGATGCGCGACTTGACCACGTTGCCGAGTTCCAGCAGGCGGATGCCAAGGCGGTAGCTGCCGGCTTCGGCGCGCTCGACAAAGCCCGAAGCCGCCATGGCGGCGAGGATGCGGTGCGCCGTGGAGGGGTGCAGCCCCGTTTCCAGCGCGAGCTGTTTCAGGCTGACAGGGTCGGGATGGTAGGAAAGGACATCAAGCAGCTTCATCATGCGCTCGATGACCTGGATGCCGCCGCGCGGTTCCGGCGCGGCATCCGCGGGGCTTTGCGCCACGGCAAACTCTTCGCGGTTAGGGGAGATCGGCTACTATAGCGCAAGTACCCCCGGCACCGGGGTTTCGACAACAACAATGACATACGGAGAGAGATGCCGTGGCAAAAAAGACGCGCGTCGGATTGTTCGTGACCTGCCTGGTTGACCTGATGCGACCGCGCATCGGATTTGCAGCCCTCAAGCTGCTTGAAACTGCCGGCTGCGAGGTGGTCGTGCCCGAGGCCCAGACCTGCTGCGGGCAGCCGGCATGGAATTCCGGCGACCGTAACGGTGCCGAGGCCCTGGCGAAAAAGACCATAGCGGAGTTCGAAGCCTTCGACTATGTCGTCGTTCCCTCGGGATCCTGTGGCGATCACATCCGCAACGAGTACCAGTCGATGTTCGTCGACGAACCCGGCTGGCGTGACCGCGCCACGGCGATGGCGGCACGGACCTTTGAACTGACCGACTTCCTCGCCAATGTACTCAAGGTCGACGGCGTTCCGGGTGACTACGAGGGCACCGTCACCTACCATGACTCCTGCAGCGGGCTGCGCGGCATGGGCATCAAGGCGCAGCCCCGTGCCCTGCTGGCGACGATGAAGGGCGTCGAGCTCAAGGAAATGAACGGCTGCGAGGAGTGCTGCGGCTTCGGCGGCACCTTCTCGGTCAAGTTCGGCGAGGTATCGGCGGCGATCGCCGAACGCAAGTGCGATTTCATCCATGCCAGCGGTGCCAGGGCGGTGGTCGGCGGCGACCTCGGCTGCCTGCTCAACATCGAAGGAAAGCTGCGGCGCATGGGTGACGACAACACGCGTGTGCTGCATGTCGCCGAAGTCCTTGCTGGAGACGCCTGATGGAAATCAAGTCGATGCGCTTCAAGGCCAACGCCGAGGCCTCGCTGGCCAACGTTGTCCTGCAGGGCAATCTGAAGAATGCCAAGGGCAAATTCGTCACCAAGCGTGCCGAGGCAATCAAGGAGCTCGATGATTTCGAGGGCACCCGCGATGCGGCGATGGCGATTCGCAACAAGGTGATCGACAACCTCGACCTCTGGCTGGAACGCTTTGAAGCCAGGGCGCAGGAAACCGGCGCGCACGTGAAGTGGGCCAAGGATGGCGCCGAGGTCTGCCGGCTGGTGACCGAGATTGCGCGCGCGCATGGCGTGACCAAGGTCACCAAGTCGAAGTCCATGCTCTCCGAGGAAGCCGGCCTCAACCAGGCGCTGGAAGCGGCCGGCATCCAGCCGGTGGAAACCGACCTGGGCGAATACATCCTGCAGGTCAATGACAACGAGCCGCCCAGCCACATCATCGCGCCGGCGGTACACAAGAGCCTCGACGATGTCGCCGACCTGTTCCACAAGGTGCATGGCACGCCGCGCAAGACCGAGATCCCGGCGCTGACGCGCGAGGCGCGCGAAGTGCTGCGCGGGCATTTCCTCAGCGCCGAGATGGGCCTCTCGGGCGGCAACTTCCTGGTCGCCGAGACGGGCTCGGTGGCGTTGGTGACCAATGAAGGCAACGGCCGCATGGTGACCACCATGCCCAGGGTGCATGTGGTCATCACCGGCATCGAGAAGGTGATCCCGACGCTGGAGGATTTGTCGACCCTGATGCGCCTGTTGCCGCGCTCGGCCACCGGGCAGTCGATATCGAATTATTTTTCCATCCTCACCGGGGTGAAAAAGCCGGATGAGCATGACGGCCCCGAGCACCTCTATTTCATCCTTGTCGATAGCGGCCGCGCCGACGTGGTCGGTGGCGAATTCCACGAGATGCTGCGCTGCATCCGCTGCGGCGCCTGCATGAACCACTGCCCGGTGTACCAGACCATCGGCGGCCACGCCTACGGCTGGGTCTATCCGGGGCCGATGGGTTCGGTGCTGACGCCGCTGTATGCCGGCATCGGCAACGCCATCGACTTGCCGCATGCGGCGACGCTGTGCAACCAGTGCGGTGTGGTTTGCCCGGTGAAGATTCCTCTGCCGGAACTGCTGCGCAAGCTGCGCGAAAAACAGACCGAGGGCGGCATGCGCCCGCTGGCCGAACGCATCGGCCTGCGCCTGTGGGCCTGGGTCGCGATGCGGCCGCGACTGTATGCGCTGGGCGCGGCAGTCGGCGCGCGCTATCTGAAGTGGCTGGCTGGCGAAGGCCGCAGCATCCGTGTCCTGCCCGCTGCCACCGAATGGACGCGCGGGCGCGATTTTCCCGCATCGCAGGGCAGGACGTTCCGTGAAATGTACGCCGCCCGCCGCAAGGCGGCCGCTCAGGAGGCAAGGCAATGAGCTCGCGCGAAGACATCCTGGGGCGCGTGCGCGCGGCCCTGCACCGCAATGCCGGAAACGCCGCGGAGGCGCGCGCGGTCATGGCCGACGCACTGGCCGACCGCCGACCCGGGCCGCAACCGGACATCGATAACGCTCCGCAGGCCCTGCTGCAACGTTTCCGCATCAAGTCGGAGCAGGCCTCCAGCACGGTCGAGGTGCTTGCCGACGAGAGCCAGGTTCCCGCCGCGGTGGCCAGGTACCTTGGCGCCATGAAGCTCCCCACCTCCGCCGTGGTCTGGGCCTCGCTGGTCGGGCTTGACTGGGCCGGCGCCGGACTGAAGGTGGAGGCGCGCGGCGCGGTCGATGCGGACCTCGTCGGCATCACCGGCTGCTTCTGCGCCGTGGCGGAAACCGGCACGCTGATGATGACCTCCTCGCCGGGGACGCCGGCGGCGGTCAGCCTGTTGCCGGAAACCCACATTGCCGTGGTACGTGCGTCCCGCATCGTGCCCTACATGGAAGATGCATGGAATCTTGCGCGTGCCGAACTTGGCAGCCTGCCGCGCGCGGTGAATTTCATTTCCGGGCCGTCGCGCACCGGCGACATCGAGCAGACCATCGTGCTCGGCGCGCACGGGCCGTACCGCGTGCATCTGGTGATCGTGGAGGGCTGACATGCGACGCCTGCTGATCCTTCTCGGACTGATGTTCGCCGTCCTGCCAGCGCCGACTTTTGCGCAGATCGGCGAGGAGATCCTGCCCAAGCCATTTGTCGAAACCCTGCTCGACCTGCCCGACGACGCGGCCCAGGGCGCGAAATCCGGCAAGCGCCTGCTGCTGTATTTCGGCCAGCAAGGCTGCCCCTACTGCAAGGAGCTGATGCAGACCAGCTTCACGCAAAAGGCCATCGTCGACAAAGCGGCGAAGCACTTCGTCGCCATCGGCTTCGACCTCTTCGGCGACCGTGAAGTGACATGGTTCGACGGCAAGCCCCGGCCGGAGAAGGAACTGGCGAAGTTCCTCAAGGTACAGTTCACGCCGACGGTGCTGTTGCTCGACGAGAAGGGCAACACCATCGCCCGCATCAACGGCTTCTACCCGCCGCATCGTTTTTCCGCCGCGCTCGATTACTCGATCGAGCGGCTGGAGGGCAAACTGTCCTTTGCCGAGCACATGAACAGGGTGCCGTCGCAAGGCGCCAGCGCCCGGTTGCAGGAGCAGCCCTTCTTCATGAAGCCGCCCTACGACTTGCGTCGCAAGGCCGGCGGCAAGCCGCTGGCGGTGCTTTTCGAGTCGCGCCACTGCGCGCCCTGCGATGAGCTGCACAAGGAAGGCTTCAAACGCGAGGCGACGAAGAAGGCAATGGCACGCTTCGACATTGCGCGCTTTGGCCTCTCCGGCAAGGAAGCCTTGACGTCACCCGACGGCCGCGCCACCACCGCCGAAGCCTGGGCGCGCGACCTCAAGATCAGCTATACGCCGAGCGTGGTCTTCTTTGATGACAGCGGCAAGGAAGTGTTTCGGCTCGAAGCCTACCTGCGCCCCTTCCACTTTGCGTCGTCCTTCGAGTACGTCGGCAGCGGCGCGCATCGCAAGGTGCCCGAGTTCCAGCGTTTCCTGCAGAACAAGGCGGAGCACATGAAGGAGCGCGGCGAAAAGCTGGAGCTCTGGAAGTAATCAGCGGCGCAGGCGCTTTTCGGCCTCGATGACCAGCATCGCCGCCAGGGCGATGGCGACGATCTCGATCCAGGCGCGAGCGCCGAGCGCCGCCGTGCCGAAGGCCAGGTTCATCGGCTCCCAGTAGGTGATCAGCATCTGCAGCGCCAGCTGCAGTGCGGCGCCGGCCCAGACCCAGGGATTGCCGAACGCCGGCACCGCCGTCGCCGGCAGATGCAGCGAGCGGCAGCTGAACAGGTAAACGATCTCGATGGCGACGAAGACATTCATCGCCAGCGTGCGCGCCTCCGGCATCGACTGGCCGCGATCGAGTGCCAGCAGGAACATGCCGAAGGCGCCCGCCAGCATCAGCACGCCGACCAGCACGATGCGTCCGATCAGCACGCCGTCGAGCACCGGGGCGCCGGGCGGTCGCGGCGGCCGGTGCATGATGCGTCCCTCGGCCGGCTCGAAGGCCAGTGGCAGCCCGAGCAGCACGGCGGTGGTCATGTTGATCCAGAGGATCTGCAGCGGCGTGATCGGCAGCGTGGCGCCGACGAGGACGGCGGCAAGGATCACCAGGCCTTCGCCGAAGTTGGTCGGCAGGGTCCAGGTGATGAACTTGATCAGGTTGTCGTAGATGCCGCGGCCTTCTTCGACCGCCGCCTCGATGGTGGCGAAATTGTCGTCGGTGAGCACCATCGCCGCGGCTTCCTTGGCGACGTCGGTGCCGCCCAGGCCCATGGCGATGCCGATGTCGGCCTGCTTCAGCGCCGGCGCATCATTGACGCCGTCGCCGGTCATCGCCACCACGGCCCCGCGCGCCTGCAGGGCGCGCACCAGGCGCAGCTTCTGTTCGGGCTCGACCCGGGCGAATATGTTGACGTCGGCAGCCGCCGCCTGCAGCGCCTCGTCATCCAGCCGCGCCAGCTCGCGGCCGGTGATCACCCTGGCGCCGGCGGCATCCGGCACGATGCCGATCTGTGCAGCAATTGACCTTGCGGTCCCGGCATGGTCGCCGGTGATCATCTTCACCACGATTCCGGCGGCATGGCAGGTGCGTACCGCGCCGATGGCGCGCGCCCGCGGCGGATCGATCATGCCCATCAGCCCGAGGAAAACCAGGCCCGAGGTCAGCGCCGGGTCTGCCTCAAGCGCCGCCCCGTCGTTCACCCGCGCCCGCGCCAGTGCCAGCACGCGCAGGCCGCGGGCCGCCATGTGGGCCGCGGCGGCTTCGACCGCTGCTGCGTCGATGGGGGCGTCATTGCCCTCGGCATCGAGCATGCGGCTGCAGGCGGGGAGCAGTTTCTCCAGTGCGCCCTTGACGCAGGCAATGCGTTCGCCCTCAAGCTCGTGCAGCGTCGCCATGGTCTGCCGCGTCGAATCGAATGGCAGTTCGTCCAGCCGCGGCATTACCTGGCGCAGCGTGGCTTCGTCGAGCCCGGCCTTGCGTGCGACAACCAGCAGGGCGGCTTCGGTCGGGTCGCCGGTGATCTGCCACTGGCGGTGCTCGTGGTACAGCGCGGCGTCATTGCAGAGCACGCCGCCGATCAGGGTTTCGCGCAAGGCGGCCGGCAAAGTCGGCGCTGGCGCCACGGCGACCTCGTCGCGCAGGATCGCACCGTCCGGCTTGTAGCCCTGGCCCTCGACCGAGAAACGTTCGCCGCCGGCCCAGATCCGGGTGACGGTCATGGCGTTCTCGGTCAGGGTGCCGGTCTTGTCCGAGCAAATCACCGTGGTGCTGCCGAGAGCCTCGACGGCCGGCAGGTGGCGGATGATGGCGCGACGCTTGGCCATGCGGCTGACGCCGATGGCCAGCGTGATGCTCATGGCTGCCGGCAGACCCTCTGGAATCGCGCCCACCGCCAGTGCCACGGCGGCCATCAGCATGTCCACCCAGTCTTCGCCGCGAGCCACGCCGATGCCGAAGGTGAGTGCGGCAAGAGCGAGGATCACCCACAACAGCAGGCCGGCGAACTCGCCCATCTTGCGTGTCAGCGGCGTGGCGATTTCGGGCGCGCTGGCGATCAGGCCCGAGATCCGGCCCGTCTCGGTGGCGTCGGCAGTGGCAACGACAAGGCCATGGCCCTGGCCGGCCACGACGGTGGTGCCGGCATAGGCCATGTTGCGGCGGTCGGCCAGCAGCGTATCGGCGGGAAGCTCGGCGTGATGCTTGTCGATCGGCGCCGCTTCGCCGGTGAGCGCGGCCTCGACGGTACGCAGCTGCCGCCCGGAAAGGATGCGCAGGTCGGCCGGCACCTTGTCGCCGGCGGCGAGCCAGACGACATCGCCGGGCACCAGCTCCGCCGCATCCATGCGCCGCCGCCGGCCGCCGCGCAGCACCGTGACTTCGGTTGCCACGGCGCGCGCCAGCGCCGCCAGCGCGGCTTCCGCCTTGCCCTCCTGGAGGTAGCCGATCATGGCATTGACCACCACCACGCCGAAGATCACGGCGCTGTCGATCCATTCTCCCAGCCCGGCGGTGACGATGCCGGCACCGATCAGCACCAGTACCAGAGGCTCCCTGAACTGGGCGAGGAAGCGTTGCACGGCGCTGCGGCCGGCGCGCTGGCTCGGCCGGTTTGGTCCGTGCCGGGCGAGCCGCGCGACGGCATCGTCCTCGGCGAGGCCGTGATCGGCATGCACGCCGTGATGCGTCAGGGCGTCGGCGGCGGTGATGGCATGCCAATCCCGCGCGCTGCGTGTGGCGTCGTTTGCATTGACCATGGCTCAATTATGCCAAGGTCGCCGACGCGGGTTTAGGTGCGCGAACCTAGGGGCAGGCTCAGACGGGCGGAGAGACCGCGTCCCGCCAGGCCTTCGCCAAGTTCGAGGCGGCCGCCGTGCAGTTCGGCGATGCGGCGCACGATGGAAAGGCCCAGGCCGCTGCCCTGGTGGTCATGCTCGCCGGCACCCCGGCGAAAGCGCTGCTGTACCGCTTCACGTTCATCGGCGGCAATGCCCCGGCCGTCGTCGGCGATGGTGATTGCCGCCAGTTCGGCCGTGGCGGTGATGTCGACCCGGATGTGCGCCGCGGCGCCATGGCGCAGGGCGTTCTCCACCAGATTGCGGACGGCTGCCTGCAACAGGGTGGCGTCGCCACGGACGTCGGCCTCGCCTTCACCTAGCGCAAGTTCGCAGGCCCGGTCGATGGCCTCGCCGGCGGCTTCGGCGAGCACGGCGGCTGCCAGTGGCCGCAGGGCGACCGGCGCCAGTGCGGCGCTTGAATCCGCATCCAGGCGCGCAAGCGTCAGCAGCTGGGCAAGCAGATGGGTGGCGCGGTCGCAGCCGGCCAGGATCTGCTGCAGCGCGTGGCGGCGGCCTGCGTCGTCGCCGGCGGCGAGCGCGACCTGGGCCTGGGCCCTGAGAGCGGCCAGCGGCGTGCGCAGCTCGTGCGAGGCATCGGCGGTGAACCGGCGTTCGTTGTCCAGCGCGCGTTCGATCCCCGCGAACAGGGCGTTCAGGCGCGCGATCAGAGGCTGGATTTCGCCCGGGGCGTCGGCGGCATCGATGGGCGCCAGGCGGCCGGGGGCGCGCTGCGCGATGTCGGCTGACAGCCGCCCCAGCGGGCGCAGCGAGATGCCGACGGCGATCACCAGGACAATGGCCAGGACGGGCAGGGCGTAGAGCATCGGCACCAGCAGGTGCTCGGCGATCTCGCCGGCGAGTTCCGCGCGCTCTTCGTGCATGTGGCGGGCACTGGCGGGCGGGTGATTGAGCAGTTCCTCGATTTCATGCAGTGCCGAGCGCCAGGTGAATAGTGCGGTAACCAGCCAGACGAGGCCCACTGCCAGCGTGGTCAGCGCGACCAGGCGCAGCCGTAGCGAGGCACCTCGCTTCACGTTGCCTCCCGGGCGACCACGTAGCCGATGCCGCGCAGCGTGCGGATGGCATCCGTGCCGAGCTTGCGTCGCAGGTGATGCACGTACACCTCGACCGTGTTGCTGCCGATTTCCTCGCCCCAGGCGTAGAGGTGCTGTTCGAGCTGGGCACGCGACAAGGCGCGGCCCGGATGCTGCATCAGGGCATGCAGGAGGGCGTACTCGCGGGCCGAGAGTTCGACCGCCTGGCCCTGAGCGCGGACCTCGCGCGTTGCCGGGTCGAGGGTGATGCCCGCTGCCGCAAGCAGTGGCGCAGGTTGTCCGGCGGCACGGCGCAGCAGGGCGCGCAGGCGGGCGTTCAATTCGCCCAGGTCGAAAGGCTTGATCAGGTAGTCATCGGCTCCGGCGTCAAGGCCCCTGATCCGGTCATCGACGGTGTCGCGCGCGGTCAGCACCAGGACCGGCAGGCGGCTGCGGCGCGCGCGCAACTCGCGCAGCACTGATAGCCCGTCCTTGCGCGGGAGCCCGAGGTCGAGCACGACAGCGGAATAATCCCCGGTACGCAGCGCGGTTTCCGCGGCGATGCCGTCGCGTGCCCAGTCGACGGCATGGCCGGCCTGTTTCAGGCCGGCCTGGATGGCGTCGCCGAGCAGGGCGTCGTCTTCAACGAGCAGGATTCTCATGTGTATTCGGGCGCATTTTCTTCCAGCCGGTGATCATCGCCAGGATCAGGTTTTCCCGGTGCAGCCAGGAACTGACGACGACACCGGCAAGGTGGATGCCGACCAGCGCCATCATGCCATTCGCCGCCGCCTCGTGGGCTTCTTCCATGAAATCGCCCCCGAACTCATTGTAGGTCGCATAGCCGCTCGCCACGGCCAGGATGCCGAAGGCGAGCAGGAGGAAGATCGCCACCGCTCCCGCCGGGTTATGGCCGACATGGTGCTCGGGCTGTCCGGAGAGCAGCGACTTCAGGTAGTTCGCCAGCTTCGCCGGGGTCGGCAGGAATTCGCCGAAGCGGGAATGGCTGCCGCCGACAAAGCCCCAGACGATGCGGAAGGCGATCAGGCCGGCCATGGCATAACCGGCATAGACATGGATGTCGCGCAGCCTTTCGGAGTCGGAGGTGAGGAAGGCGACAAGAAAGCTGCTTGCCAGCGACCAGTGGAAAACACGTGTCGGCAGGTCCCAGACGCGGACAGGCTGGACGGGTTGGACAGGATGGTTCATGACAGTCCTCTCATTTCGGGATGATGATGGAGTGGTCGTCGTAGTCGCCCTGGGCGGCCTTGACGTGGCAGGCGGTGCAATTGGCCGGCGACTTGATTGCGGCGCGGGTCCAGACCGGCGGGGCCACCTCGCGGTGCTTGCGCCGGAAATAGGCCGTCTCGCTGATGCGCAGCAGGGGCTGGCCTTTGGCGTCGGCGGTAACGCCGGTCTTGCGCCCGCCGGCAGTGCGGCCGAGAAAGTCGGCGATGGCGCTACGGCGTTTGTCGTCCAGGCTGGCGTCGGTGCCGAAATGGCGGGGCAGTCCGTTCATCACGTGCAGCCACGAGTGAGCGTCCAGCAGTTGCGGTGGATAGGCGAGGTGGCAGGCGCCGCACTCCTCCTGGTACAGGGCATTGTCGGGCACCGGCAGGCGATCGGCCCGCGCCGGCAGGGCCAGCGCGAGGAGCAGGGTGGCGACGGGGTAGCGGATTTTCATGGCGGCGCTCCTACTTCAGGCTGATCAGCCAGGCCACGACATCGGCCTTTTCCTGGGCGGTGCAAATTCGCCCCAGGGTGTCATTGCAGTTGCGACGGAACCATTTCTCGACCTTGCCGGCGTCGGTCAGGCGTTCGGCGTTTGCCGACGGCGCCAGCGCTCCGATCGGCTTGTCGGTCTTGGCATGGCGGCCGGCCTGGGTGGGGCGCTCGGTGTGGCAGCTGGCGCAGCTCCACTCGCCGCCCTGGCGCGTGGTGAACAATCGCGCGCCGCGTTCGGCGGAGGCGGTGGCGCCGGCTTCCTTTTCAAAGCGCGTCAGGAAGTCGCGCGGGGTTTCGGCGTGGGCGGCAGCGGCGAGCAGCAGCAGCGCAATGAAGGTCGGGTGTCGCATGGCGGTCTCCTTGGGTCGGGTATGGCCGTCATGCTGCAGTCGGCAGCTTAAACCGCGCTTAAGGGGGGGGCTGCTCCGGGCGTGGCTTGGGCGGCTCGTAGTAGTCGCGCAGCGAGGCATAGCGTTCGGCGCGCGCGGCGCGCACGTGCTGGATCGCCTTGCTCATGGGAATGCCGGCCTGTACCAGGGTTTCGGCGGCGATCAGCAGGCTGCCTTCAAGTACCTCCGGGATCACCTCCGTGGCGCCCGCGGCCTTCAGGCGCGAGACGTCGCGGTCATCCGCCGTGCGCACGACGATGGGAATTTCCGGGCGCAGGGCACGGACGATGCGCAACACCCGCTCGGCCGAATGGCCATCGGGATAGGTGACGACGACTGCGCGGGCACGGGCCACTCCCGCCGCCTGGAGGACTTCCGGCCGGTCGGCGTTGCCGAAGACGACGTTGATGCCCTTGGTCTGGGCTTCGGCGATGCGTTGCGGGTCGACGTCCAGGGCGATGAAGGAGATCCCCTCGATGGCAAGGAACTCGGCGATGCGCCGCCCGGTGCGGCCATAGCCGCAGACCACGACATGTTCGCCGAGTTTGAGGCTGTGCACCGCGATGTCGTGGATCACGGTGGCCTTGTGTGCCCAGTCGCCGCTGCCGAGGTCACCCGACAGGCGCGCCGCGCGGTCGATCAGGAACGGGGCGATGAACATTGACATCAGCATTGCCGACAGGGTGATCTGGAAGGCGCTGTCGCCGATCAGGCCCAACTGGCGCGCGAGCTCGATCAGCACCAGACCGAATTCGCCGGCCTGGGCCAGCTGTGCCGCCGTGCGCAGGCTGGCCACCAGCGGCGTGCGCGCCGCATGGGCCACCAGCAGCACGACGATGGCCTTGCCGCCGACCAGCAGGACGACGGCCAACAGCAGCTTGTGCAGGTTGGCGAGCACGTAGCCGATGTCCAGCATCATGCCGACGGTGACGAAAAAGAGCCCGAGCAGGATGTCGCGGAAGGGTCGGATGTCGGCCTCGACATGGTGCCGGTACATGGTTTCCGAAATCAGCATGCCGCCGACAAAGGCGCCGAGTGCCAGCGACAGTCCGCTGATGGCGGTGAGGAAGGAAAGGCCGACGACGATCCAGAGCGTGGTGAGCACCAGCACTTCGTTCGAGCGCACGCTTGCGGCGGAATCGAATATCCGGCCCATCAGGCGCTGGCCGACCAGCACCAGCAGGGTAAGGACCACCGCGGTTTCCGCCAGGGCGATGCCGAGCGATCGCCAGAGGTCGTCGCCCGTTGCCGCCAGGGCGGGCAGGAGGATCAGGCAGGGCGCCACCGCCAGGTCCTGGAACAGCAGCACCCCCATGGTCTGGCGGCCGGATCGCGAATGCAGCTCGAAGCGGTCGGACAGCATGCGGGCAACAATCGCCGTCGACGACATGGCTACCGCCAGGCCGACGGCAATGCCGCTGCGCCAGCCCTGATCGTAGGCAATCGCCGTCGCCAGGCCGGTGCCCAGAGCGGTCAGCGCCATCTGCGCGGGACCGAAGCCGAACACGAGGTGGCGCATTCCATTGAGCTGCTTGAGGCTGAACTCGAGTCCGATGGAGAACATCAGGAAGACCACGCCGAACTCGGCGAAGCCATGCACCTCGTTGGTCTCCGCCAGCAGGGCGAAGCCGTGCGGGCCGAGCGCCATGCCGATCGCCAGATAGGCCAGCATGCTCGGCAGGCCGAGGCGGCGGGCGGCGGCGACCGCCAGCATCGCGGCTGACAGCAGGAGCAGGATGGAAGCCAGATTCGAATGCATTTTCCGATCATAGCTGTTTGATGTGTCAGGCAAATTGACTTGGGTAAAATGGGCTGCGGAAATTCCTTTCCCTGCCCCGCCTTCCCGATGACCGAACCCGTGATCCAGCGCCGCATGCGCTATGGCGAGTTTCTCAGCGCCGTGCGTGTCAAGCAGCGATGCGTGAGCTACAAGGATGTGCACGAGGATGCCGGCCGCCGGCCCAGTGCGCGGCGCCTGCGGCTGATCGACGTCCATCGTCTGCTGACGCCCTATGTCAGCGTGCGCTTCTTCGAGCAGTTGCGATCGGTCGTGCCGCTGGCGCTGTTCCTCGCCCTGTTCCAGATCGCCGCCCTGCGCGCCGACGTGCGTGAAGGCGAGTTGATCAGCTTCGGCATGCTGGCGGTGATGCTCGGGCTGATGCTGTTCATGGATGGCGTCAAATACGGCCTGATGCCCTTCTCGGAAAGCATCGGCTTCAATCTGCCCAACCGCTCGACACCGGCGGTCGTGCTCGGCTTCGCCTTCCTGCTGGGCGGCATCGCCACCTTTGCCGAGCCTGCGATCGGCGCGCTGCGCGCCGCCGGCACGGGGGTTGATCCGGTGCGTGCGCCGCTGCTGCACCAGTTGCTGAATCACCACCCCGATCGTCTGGTGATGGCGGTTGGCATCGGTGTCGGCCTGGCCGTGGTGGTCGGCATGCTGCGTTTCTTCTTCGGCCTGCGCATGAAGGTGCTGGTGATCGCCACCCTGCTGCCCTGCCTGGCGATCACCGCCTACGCCGGCTTTGATCCTCGGCTGGCGTCGATTGTCGGCCTCGCCTGGGATTGCGGCGCGATCACCACCGGGCCGGTGACGGTACCGCTGGTGCTCGCGCTCGGCATCGGCGTCGCCGCCGCCGCCGGACAGGAGGACAACCCGCTGGCCGGCTTCGGCATCGTCACCCTGGCGTCGTTGTTCCCCGCGTTTGCTGTCATCGTCGTCGCCATCGGCCTCGACGGCAGCGCAGTGCCGGCGGCAGCGCCAATAGTCGGCGCTGGCGATACGGCGACCTGGCTGGATCAAACGCCGGTGGCCGAACTGGTCGCCGCCCTGCGCGCCATCGCGCCCCTGATCCTGCTGCTCTGGTTGGTGCAGAGATTCATCGTCGGCGAATCGGTGAAGCAGCGCAACATCATCGCCTACGGCGTGGTCGTCGCCGTGCTCGGCATGGCGATGTTCAACCTCGGCCTGACCGTAGGCCTGATCCCGCTTGGCAACCAGGCCGGCGTGACGGTGCCGGCGGCCTTCAGCGGGGGTGAGGCGCTCTACCCCTATCCGGTCGGCATCGGCCTGACGCTGGCCTTTGCGGCCACCCTGGGCTATGGCGCCACCATGGCGGAACCCGCCCTGAATGCCATGGGCGTCACGGTCGAAAACCTTACCGACGGCGCCTTTCCCAAGAAGCTGCTGATCCAGACGGTGGCCTTCGGCGTGGCAATCGGGATTGCGGTGGGGGTGGCCAAGATCGTTTTCGGCTGGCCTATCCTGCCCCTGCTGCTGGTCGGATATGCCGTGGCGCTGGCGGGCACGCTGGCATCGAGCGAGGAATACGTGGCCCTGGCCTGGGACAGTGCCGGTGTCACCACCGGGCCGGTTACCGTGCCGCTGGTGTTGGCCCTGGGCCTTGGCCTGGGCCAGGCCGTCGGCGCCGCGGAAGGCTTTGGCATCCTCGCGATGGCCTCGCTGGGGCCCATCGTCTCGGTGCTCTCGGTCGGTTTCTGGATACAACGCAGTGCGCGCCGCGCGGCGCGTGGAGAAAGGTAGGCATGAGACAGCGTGACGAGATCGTGGTGCTGACGGATGCGGTGTTGATCACCTGCATCGTCCAGCGCGGCGTCGCCGATACGGTGGTGGATGCCGCGACGGAGGCCGGCGCGCAGGGCGCGACAATCTTCTATGCGCGGGGCACCGGCGTGCGCCAGAAGCATCTCGGCGTACTGGGCATCACCGTCAATGCCGAGAAGGAAGTGATTTACATCGTCGCGCCGGCGGACCATGCCGACCATATCTTCGAGCGCGTGTATGTGGCGGCCAAGCTGGATACCCCGGGCATGGGCATGATTTACATGTCGCCGCTGGAGAAGATGGCGACCTACGTGCCGCCGGAAGTCGCCGCCCGCTTTGGCCAGCATGGCTGAGGCGAAAGCCCTTCCCCCCGGACGCGGCGAGTACCGCGTGATCACCTGCATCATGCCCGCCGGGCGGGGTGCCGAGGTCGTCGAGGCTTTGCGCCGGGAACTGGGGGTCGTCAGCACCAGCCTGCACCATGCGCGCGGCATCGGCACGCACAGCCTGCGTCACCGCGTTTATTCGGACGAGAAGCAGGTACTGAGTCGGCCCTGCAAAACGTCTGAAACGCAGACTGGGCGTGGAAATTCATTGAATTTGTGACATCGGAATCCCGCAGGAATTGGAATAATGGGCCACGAAAGCTGAGAGAAATTGCCCCCCTGA
>Ga0172373_10004676_pt1 | contig 19126 bp, 26 predicted proteins | sample Lak10m_2_FD_114546 | JGI IMG/M metagenome (GOLD analysis project Ga0172373, IMG submission 114546) | Freshwater microbial communities from Kabuno Bay, South-Kivu, Congo - kab_092012_10m | ecosystem: Environmental > Aquatic > Freshwater > Lake | place: Democratic Republic of the Congo...
ACGCAGCAGTACCCGCGCGGCTATCGCCAGGGACTGGGGCGCGAGGTCTTCGCGGAAGGACAGGCGGTGGTGGTTCGGATCTTCCGGGCCAACTCCGCCGGCCCGGACAGCCGCCCGTCGGTGCTCGAAGACCTGCGGGAACACTTGGAGACGCTGAAGCTGCTGCTGCGGCTCTCCAAGGACCTGCACCTGATCGCCTCTGCGCCATATGGGGCCACGGTGGAACTCACCGACGCCATCGGTCAGCAGGCGTCGGGATGGCTGAAATACTCAAGGAGCCGTGCCTGATGCCCGTAGGTCATGGCCTGCGCGCCTGCGCACATCATTTGGTCGGGGTAGCGGCGGCGTCGATGCAATTGGCCGTCGCTCCAGGCGCCATCGTGGATACGGCGGGTGCTCCCCCGCGCGTCCCGGCGCAGCTCGGCCGGCGTCGATGCAATCCGCAATCGCCGGCCCGGCCTGTACACCCCCGACAGATCCGGCTCGGCGTGGGTCCAGAACTTCAACAACGGCAACCAGAACAACAACAACAAGGACTGGAGCGCCCGGGTCCGGGCCGTCCGCAAATGATCATCCAGCAGCCATCCGAGATCACCGTGGCCCAACTTTTCGAGGCGTACTACGAGTGCCGCCGCCACAAGCGCACCACGCGCTCGGCGCTGGAATTCGAGGTCGCTCTCGAAGACAACCTGATGCAGTTGCTGGCCGAGCTGCGCGCCGGCACCTGGTGGCCGGCGCCGGCCACCGTGTTTGCGATCACCCGACCGAAGCCGCGCGAGGTGTGGGCGGCACAGTTCAGGGACAGGATCGTCCACCACCTGGTGTACCGCGCCATCAACCCGCTGTTCGAGCCGGCCTTCGTGGTCGATAGCTGCGCCTGCATCAAGGGGCGCGGCACCCTCTATGCCGCCGACCGCCTGGAGCGCCATCTGCGCTCGGTCACCGAGGGCTGGTGCAAGCCGGCCTTCTACCTCAAGGCCGACATCGCCAACTTCTTCGGCTCGATCCGCCATGACGTGCTGTTCGGCATGCTGGCGCGCCGGATCGCCGACCCCACCATGCTGGAGCTGTGCCGCCGCCTGGTGTTCCAGGACGTCCGCCAGGGCGCCATCATCCAGGATGTTGCCGGCACGCTGGCTCGGGTGCCGCCGCACAAGAGCCTGTTCCAGACGGCACCCGGGATCGGCCTGCCCATCGGCAATCTCAGCAGCCAGTTCTTCGCCAACGTTTACCTCGATCCCGTCGACCAAATGGTCAAGCGCCGCCTGAAGCTGCGTTACGTCCGCTACGTCGATGACATGGTGCTCGTCCACCGTGATCCGAAGGTGCTGCTGGCCGCCGCCGATGCGATCCGTGAGCGCCTGGCCGACCTTGGCCTGCGCCTGGCTGAGAGTAAGACCTTCGTGGCGCCGGTCGAGAAGGGCGTCGATTTCGTCGGCCACGTGATCCGCCCGTACCGGCGCTCGGCCAGGCCGAAGACCCACCGCGTCGCCCTGGCGCGGCTTGCCACCATGCTGCGGGAAGACCTGCCCGAGAGCGCCACCTCGTACCTCGGCCTGTTCCGCCATTCCGGCAGCCGGGCGCAGATCGCCGCCATTGGCCGCGTCGCGGTGCGGCGCGGGTTCAGGGTGGACCGGGAGCTGACCAAGGTGGTCGGGAAAGGGAGGGCGCGATGACCTTCTACCCGCGCTCGTCCAGCCACGCTTCCCAGGCCGCGATCCCGGTGGCGGCCGTGTGCGGGACCGTCTTGCCGTCTTCGTCGCGCAGGCCGGCCACGACCTGGGCCGCGATCACCTGCCAGTACCGTTCCACCAGGGCGGGGATCTCGGACGGCGAAACGTTCGGCGCGGCCCGCAGTTCCCGCTCGCAGATCGCCCGGGCGATGGGTTCGATGTTGTCGGTGGCCATGTGGTTGCTCCGGGTGGTCGCGGACGCCCAGCATGCACGCTGGGGCGATCTCCTGCCAATGCCCTCGTGGGGGGTGGCACGATGATCCCCCGTCGGTTTCTCAGCCTCGGTGCCGGCGTCCAGTCCACCACCATCGCCCTGATGGCGGCCGAGGGCGAGATCGAGCCCATCGACTGCGCCATCTTCGCCGACACCGGCTGCGAGCCTGGGCCGGTCTATGAGCATCTGCGCTGGCTGATGTCGAACAACGTGCTGCCCTTCCCGGTCCACATCGTTTCGGCCGGGAACCTGGTCGACGAGATGCTGCGCTCGTCCGCCCGCCAGGGGGGATGCCATGGCCGCCCGCCGATGTTCGTCCGGTCGAAGCACAGCGTCCGCACCGGGCGTGGCGGCAAGGTGAAGCGACAATGCACCGGCGACTACAAGATTGATCCGATCCGCGCCAAGGTCCGCGAGTTGTTGGGCGTGAAGAAGGGCCATCGGGTTCCCAAGGATGTGCTGGTCGAGCAGATCATCGGCATCTCCTGGGATGAACGGCGCCGCGCCAAACCGCCCTTCCAGAAGTGGATCGAGAACGACTACCCGCTGATCGACCGCCGCATGACGCGGGGCGACTGCCTGGAATGGCTGAAACGGCACGGATATCCCCTTCCGCCGCGGTCGGCCTGCACCATCTGCCCGATGAGAAAGAACGCGGAGTGGCGCTGGCTGAAGGATAACGACCCGGCCGGCTGGCAGCAGGCGGTCGATGTCGACCGGGCGATCCGCAACGGCATGCTCGGCATCAAGGCCGAGGCCGTCTACCTGCACCGTTCGCTGATCCCGCTCGACGAGGTGGATCTCACCAACAACGACGACCTGATGGGCAACCTCTTCATGGAAGAGTGCCAGGGCATGTGTGGGAACTGATCGATGACCATTCTCCCCGATATTGCACTCTCCGTCCGCCAGCCCTGGGCCTGGGCCATCGTCGCCGGCCACAAGGACATCGAGAACCGCTCCACCTTCGCGGTGTCCAAGGCGGCCTTCGACGCGCGCCCGGTGGCGATCCACGCCGCCAAGGGCATGACGCGGGACGAGTACGAGGAGGCCGCCGATTTCATGGCCACGCTGGGCGTCCGATGCCCGCGCCCCGACGCCCTGGTGCGTGGCGCGATCATCGGCGCGGCCAATATCGTCGCCATCGTCAAGAACCATTCCAGCCCGTGGTTCTTCGGCCCGCGCGGGCTGGTGTTGATGGATCAGCGCCCTGTGTCGCCGATCCCGGCCGCCGGTGCGCTCGGCTATTTTCAATGGCGTCAGTCCGGTGCGCTGGCCGAGCCGCTCCCGTGGATGACGGCCTGGCCCGGCAAACACCGCCGCGCAGGGAAGGAGCCCACCGAAATGGTGCCGGCGGCATTGCCGCTGTTCAGGGGTGACCATGGCTGATCGCAAGCCCACTACTCTCGACGATCTCGACCGCGAAGAGTTGCTGCAACTGATCCGTGACAGCTTGAAATGGCAGGTCGTCGGCTACAGCGAACGAGACCTGGTGTGGGCGCAGTGGCAGGTCGCCACCCGTCGCGCGCTCGCTCTCCGGGAACAGGCCGCAGCGTTGAGCGACACGGTCATTCCGCTCGCTGGTGAATGGGACGCGGCGATCCGGGCGCGCGACGAGGCTGGTGTTGCCATGAACATGAAGGCGCTCGACAAGGCACTGAAGCGGTGTGATCGCGCCTCCGCGGCCTACAAGGCGGCGGCTACCGAACAGGACAATATCTATGCCAAGGCCGACCGCCACGCTCGCCGCGCAGAACGGCTCTACGCGCTCTGCCAGGAGTTGCCGCGATGACCGCCACCACCGACCCCCGCCGCGCCAACCAGCTCAAGGCCATTCACGCGCTGCGGCGCGAGCTGGCGCTGACCGAGGAATGCTACCGGGCGATCATCCATCGCTTTTCGGCGGGCCGCACCGACAGCTCGGCGAAGATGTCGCTGTCGGAGCGCGACCTGGTCATCAAGCATCTGCGGTCGCTGGGGGCCGGCGCCAAGCCGGCCAAGGGTGCCCGCGCCAATCGCCCGGCCGACAGCGACATCGCCCGCAAAGCCCGCGCCCTGTGGCTGACCCTGTGGAACCTGGGCCTCGTGCCCGACCGCTCGGAGGAGGCGCTGGCCGCATTCGTGCGCCGGCAGACCAAGGTTGACGCCCTACAATGGCTGCGGCCGCAGGACGCCTACAAGGTGATCGAGGGGCTGAAGGCGCGAGCCGAGCGCGACGGTAGCGTGCGCTGGGACGATCACGTCAACCCGCGCATCTGCGTCGTGCTGGCCCAGTGGCGGCGCCTGCGGGCGCTGGGTGCGCTCACCCTACCGCCCGAGGCCGACGATGGGGCGCTGACCGGCTGGCTGCGCAAGCATGCGACCACCTGCACCAAGGATGTCCGGCATCTCACCGACACTGAAGCCGACAAGGCGATTTCCGGCCTGGGCCGCTGGGTGCGCGCTGCCGTGGCCAAGCAGCGGGGGGAAGCCTGATGGCCCGTCGCCCCCGCATGTGTGCTGATTGCCTGAGCGCCCCGTGCCGGTGCCCGCCGAAGCGCCCGCATACCTGCGACGCCTGCGGGCGCGCCGCGCTGTGGGACAAGAACTGGACCTGGTACGGCAGCCTGAGCGATCTCGACGACGGCAAGCCCGTCGTCAAAGCCTGTTCGAACGCCTGTCGAACCGCGCTCAAGGCCGCCGGCCGGGTGCCTCGGAACGCGCGGGAGGTCGGCCATGACTGACACCTTGCTGCCCGGCATCCTGGGCGAGATCGAGGAGGTCGCCGGCCTCGCCGTCGCCTTGCAGATTGCCGCCGCGAAGGGCGGAGCGACCGCCTATTTCCCATCGGTCGAGCGGCTGACCGAGGATCACTGGCTGATCGGTGCCGTCGGCTGGGAGGCCGCCGAAACGCTGTGCCGCCACTTCGGCGGGCGGGCCAACCCCCAGCTCAAGATCCCGCTGGGGCCGGCCGGATCGCGCGGCAAGCTGTGGGCGGCGATCCGCAAGGGCCTGGCCCAGGGCAAGTCAGCGGCCGAGATCGCCCGCGCTCTGGGCGTGGACGAGAAGACGGTGCGGCGCCATCGCACCGGCAAGAGCGGCAAGGGGCGTCCGGCGGACAGTCGGCAGGGCTCGTTCCTGTAAAGGGCTTGACCCGCCTCTCGGTTGCCGTAAAGCTCTGACATCTGCCCCGCCCTCGGAAAAAACCCGGGAAATGCGGGACGAAGCGGGCAAGTGCCCGAGTTAACCTTACCCACCGGCCATTGCACCTTCGCCTGGTATCCCGACCAGCGAGTGCAGCATGCCGGAACCCTCTTCGCCCGATCCCCGCTTCGACCAGGCCGTCGCCTTCGTGCTCGCTCACGAGGGCGGCTTCGTCGACCATGCCGCCGATCCCGGCGGCGCCACCAACTTCGGCGTCAGCCTGCGCTTCGCCCTGGCCGATCTGGCCAAGGATGCCGATGGCGACGGCTGGCTCGACGGCGACCTCGACCATGACGGCGACATCGACGCCGACGACATCCGCAGGATGAGCGCGGCCGACGCCGCCGAAATCTACCGGCGCCACTGGTGGGACAGGTACGGCTATGGCCGCATCGCCGATCTCGCCGTCGCCGCCAAGGTGTTCGACCTGGCGGTCAACATGGGGTCGAAACAGGCCCACAAATGCCTGCAGCGCGCCATCGCCGCGTGCTGGTGCCCGCTCCAGGTGGACGGGGTGCTGGGCGTGCAGACCATCCAGTTCGCCAACCAGGCGCAGCCGGACGCGCTGCTGTCCGCCCTGAAGGACGCCGCCGCCGGCTTCTACCGCGATCTCATCGCCGCAAAACCCCAGTTGGCCGTGTTCGAGCGCGGCTGGCTCAACCGCGCCCACGCCTGAGGAGACCCGTCGAATGGACCCGATCAGCGCCGCCCTGGGCCTCGTCTCGTTCGCCGCCCCCTATGTGGGCAAGTGGCTGTTCGGCGATGAAGGTGAACAGGTCGCCAAGCAGGTGGTGGACACCGCCCAGAAGATCACCGGCACCAGCTCGCCCCAGGACGCCGAGGCGGCGCTGCGGGCCAACCCCGAGCTGCTGGCCCAGTTCCAGGCCCATCTGGCGGACGTCAACGCCGATCTGGAGAAGGCGTACCTGGCCGACCGCCAGAGCGCCCGCGCCCGCGACGTCGAGCTGGCCAAGGCCGGCCGCACCAACCGCCGGGCCGACCTGATGGTGACCGCCGTGGTGGTCGGCCTGATCGCCTGCATCGGGGTGCTGGCCTTCTATCGCCAGGCCATTCCTGGCGAGGTGGTGGGCATCCTGTCGACCATCGCCGGCATCTTCGGCTCGTGCCTCAAGGACGCCTTCGCCTTCGAGTTCGGCAGCTCGCGGGGCAGCAAGGAGAAGGACGATCTGCTGGCCAAGGCCCTGGGGGGAAGCCGTGGCTGACGAAATGGATGTCGCCGCCTCGGCCCAGGAGGCTCACCTGGCCCGGGTGCTGGAAGAGCACCGGGCCGGCATGCCGCAGGGGGAGAGCCTGTATTTCTGCATCGTCTGCGGGGAGCGCATCCCCGACGCCCGCCGGCAGGCAATTCCCGGCTGCCGCCGGTGCGTGAACTGCCAGGGCCAGCTTGAGAGGGAAAGCTGATGGAAATGGATTGGTTCAAGGCCGGCGAGCTGGCGCTGAAAGTCATGGGGGTGATCGGCACCCTGTTGTCGCTGGTATTCGGCTGGGCCTGGTGGTCGTTGCGCAAGGCGATGGTCACCCACGAGCAGTTCGCTCAATACCGTGATGAACACGGTGAGGAGCACGACGAACTGGAAGGGCGTCTGGCGCGCGGCGAGGAACGCTTCGCCCGCCTGGAGACGACGCTGAAGAACCTGCCGACCAAGGACGAGGTCGCGGACCTGCGCATCAAGATGGAGCGCCTGTCGGGCGATATCCGCGTCGCCACGGCGATCCTGCAGCGGGTCGAGCATCCGGTTCGCACGATGGTCGAGGCCGCCCTGGAGGATACGAAATGAGCCTGGGACAGCGGCTTGTCGAAGATCGTCGCCTGGTCATCCTGCGCCTGCTGACCGAGGCACCGGGCTACTCGACCAACGAGAGCATCCTGCACGCGGCCCTGGAGGATTGGGGGCACCTTGCCAGCCGCGACCAGGTGCGCGGCGACCTGCTCTACCTGGAGGAACAGGGCTGCCTCTCCACCGAGGACGAAAGCGGCATCCTGGTGGCCACCGCCAGCCAGCGGGGCCTGGACGCCGCCGATGGCCGCTCCCGCATCCCCGGCGTCAAGCGCCCCGGGCCGAAGGGCTGACGCCGTGCCCAAGCCCTCCCGCGTCAAGGCGCTGCCCCCCGACATCAAGACCATGCTCGACCGCCTCCTGCGCGAGGGACGGGAGACGCAGCTCGCTGTCCTCGCCAAGGTCAACGAGCTGCTGGAAAGCCGGGGCGAGCAGCCGCTGTCCAAGTCGGGGATCAACCGCTACGCCCAGTCGATGGAGCGGATCGGGGCGCGGATGCGCCAGGCGCGGGAGGTCGCCGACATGTGGGTCGGCGAGTTGGGCAAGGTTCCTGAAGGCAAAATGGGCCGGTGGCTGATCGAGACCATCCGCATCATGGCGTTCGAGGCCACCAACGCCCTGGCCGATGACGAGACGCCGGTGCCGCCGAAGGCTCTGAACGAGCTGGCCAAAATGGCACGCAACCTGGAACTGGCCGAGAGCACCAGCGCCCAGCGCGAGATGGAGATCCGTACCGCGGCGCGCAAGGAAGCCGAGGAGGAGATGCGCCGCAAGCTGGATGAGGCGACGGGCCGGGGCGGCTTCGACGCCGAGGCGGCCGAGGAGGCCCGCCGCATCCTCGGGTTCACCTGATGGCCGCCCCCTTCGATGCCCAACCGATCATCGAGTTCCTGCCGTACCAGCGGCGGTGGCTTGAAGACGACAGCCGCTTCAAGATCGGCATGTTCTCGCGGCAGTCGGGCAAGACCTTCACCACCTGTGCCGAGATCGTCGATGACTGCATCCAGGCCGAGATCCGGGGAGAGCGCGTCCGCTGGGTGATCCTGTCGCGCGGCGAGCGCCAGGCCGCCGAGGCGATGGACGAGGCGATCAAGCCCTTTTGCAAGGCGTTCTATGCCGTTTACAACGCCGTTCTATCGGGCAAGCGACCGCCCCAGTTCTCCGAGGAGGAGTTCCGGGTCGACAAGCCGGACGGCAGCACGGTGGTCTACAAGGCGTTGGAGGTGCGCTTCCCCTCGGGCTCGCGCATCACGGCGCTGCCGGCCAATCCCGATACCGCCCGTGGCTATTCGGCCAACGTCTTCCTCGACGAGTTCGCCTTCCACAAGGACAGTCGCGAGATCTGGAAGGCGCTGTTCCCGGTGATCTCCAAGGCCGGCCTGCGGCTGCGGATCACGTCCACCCCCAACGGCAAGGACAACAAGTTCTACGAGCTGTGGACGGCCCAGGACAGCGCCTGGAACCGGCACGAGGTCAACATCCACCAGGCCGTGGCCCAGGGCCTCGACCGCGACATCGACGAGCTGCGCCGCGCGCTGAACGACGAGGACGCCTGGGCGCAGGAATACGAGCTGCAGTTCCTGGAGGAAGCCTCGGCCTGGCTGTCCTACGACCTGATCACCGCCTGCGAGCACGCGGATGCCGGCCGCCCCGAACTGTACCAGGGCGGCGACGTCTTCATCGGCAACGACATCGCCCGCCGCCGCGACCTGTGGGTGTCGTGGGTGTGGGAGCTGGTCAGCGACGTCCTTTGGACCCGGGAGATCGTAGAGCGCAAGGGCATCAGCTTCGCCGAGCAGGATGCCATCCTCGACGAGCTGGAGCGCCGCTACCGGATGCGCCGCCTAGCCATGGATCAGACCGGCATGGGCGAGAAGCCGGTCGAGGACGCCCAGCGCCGCTACGGCGCCCACCGGGTCGAGGGCGTGCTGCTGTCGGGCGCCACCCCCTTGAACGTCGCCACCTTCGCCCGCCAAGCATTCGAGGACCGGCGCGTCCGCATCCCGGCCGGCAACGTCGTGCTGCGGGCCGACCTGCACAAGATCAAGAAGGTGGTGGGTGCTACTGGCGCGCCCCGCCTGGTGGCCGACCGCGACGGCGATGGCCACGCCGACCGTGCCTGGGCCTGCTTCCTCGGCGTCGCCGCAGCCGACAACGGCGCCCAGCCGCCCGCCGGCGCCTCGGTCGACGCCGATCCCGACACCTATCGGCCGGATCGCCCGGCAGACCGTTCGCCGCTGCTGGCCCGGCCCCGCTTCGGCATCAACGTCAACAGCATTGGCGCGGGACGCGCCGGGGGAGGCCCGCGATGGCCAAGATGAGCCTGTGGCGGCGCCTGGGTGCCGCGTTCACCGCCCTCGCCGGCGGCGCCGAGGAACCGGCGCCGGCCGAGAAGCCCGCCGGCTTCAAGGAAGCCCTGGGCGTGACGGTGGACGCCGACGAGGATCAGTGGCGCCCGCTGACCGGCGACGACCGCCGCGACCTGTCGCCGCTGTCCAAGACCCGGATGCGCGAGATCGCCTACTACCTGTGGCGCGCCAACCCGCTGGGGAACCGCACCATCGAGCTGCCGCTGGCCTACCTGCTGGCCGAGGGCATCAAGCTGGTGGTCGAGGAGCCGAAGGCGCAGGGCTGGCTCGACGCCTTCTGGCGCGACCCCATCAACAAGATGGGCACCAACCTGCCCAAGATGATGCGCGAGCTGGGGATGTACGGCGAGCAGTGCTGGCCGGCCTTCACCAATGAGGTCTCGGGCGCCGTCCGCCTGGGCTACCTCGACCCCGAGAAGATCGCCGTCGTGGTGCGCGATCCCGACAACGGCCGCCAGCCCATCGGCGTGGTGACCAAGCGCGACGCCAAGGGCCGGGTGAAGAAGTACCGGGTGATCGTCAACGGCCGCGACGAGGAGCTGTTCACCGAGCGCACCCGCCAGATCCGCGCCACCGACTTCCCCGACGGCGAGTGCTTCTACTTCACGGTCAACGACCTGCAGAACGGCGACGGCCATTCCGACCTGCTGCCGCTGTCGGACTGGATCGACGGCTACGACCAGTTCCTGTTCGGGGAGCTGGAGCGCGTGCTGTCCTCGCGGGCCTTCGTGTGGGACGTCACGCTGAAGGGCGCCACCCAGGATGAGGTCGATGCGCGGGCCAAGAAGATCAGTCCGCCCAAACCGGGCAGCGTGCGCGTCCACAACGATGCCGAAGAATGGAACTCGGTATCGCCGGACCTCAAGGCGTCGGACACCACCGACATCGGCCGGCTGTTCCGCAACCACGTCCTGGGCGGCGGCTCGATCCCCGAGCACTGGTATGGCGGCGGCGGCGACGTCAACCGCTCGACCGGCGACAGCATGTCTGAGCCCACCTTCAAGATCTTCTCGATGCGCCAGGCCGTCATCAAGGCGATCCTGGAGGAGATCGGCACCTTCGTCGTGCGCCAGCGCCTGGCAGCGGAGAGCGGCAAGGAACCCGATCCGGCCGACGCGACCTACCACGTCAAGGCCGAGTTCCCCGAGATGGTGGCGCGGGACACCACCCGCTACGCCGCCGCCCTGCAGCAGGTGGTAGCCGCCGCCGTAGCCGCCTGCGACCGCGGCCTGATCACCGAGGAGCTGGCGGTGCGGATGATCCAGAGCGTGGCCACCAGGCTGGGCGTGGACTTCGACGCCAAGGCCGAGCTGGAGGCCGCCAAGAAGGAGGCCAGCGCCAACTCCGAGCGCGATCTGTTCGCCAACCCTCCGCCGCCCCTGGGCAAGAAGCCCCAGGACGGCAAGGCGCCGCCGGCGCCCGCCGCGCCCAAGGATAGCGGTCAAGCCGGAGCCTGATCGTGGCCGGCCCGGGTGAGAGCGACGCCGGCGGCGCCGGCAAAGGTGGACATGGCGGGCCTGCGCCCGCCGGGGGGTTCGAGGACACCGCCCACGGCGTCTGGAACGAGGCGGTGGCGATCCAGGTGGACACCGCCGGCGAGATCACGCGCCAGCTCAACCTGACGCTGGAGCGCATCGACGCCCTGATGGCGGGCCAGCCTTCGGACTGGCAGCAGTGGTATCTGCCCCAGCTCCGCAAGAGCGTCGAGCACGTCCTCGGGGAGTTCGGCGCCGACGCCGGCCAGGTGATGCACGACGGGGCAGCGGCGAGTTGGGACAAGGGCATCGAGCTGGTCGATGCGCCGCTGGCCACCGGCGGCATCCAGCTCGACGGCATGGCGCCGCGCCTCGACCGCGGCCAGCTCCTGGCCATGCAGCATTTCCTGACCTCGAAGATGCGCGACGTCTCCGCCGCGGTGGCCAACCGGGTCAACCAGGAGCTGGGCCTGGTGGTGACCGGCATCAGCACGCCGTCCCAGGCGGCTACCTCCATCCAGGGCATTCTGGGCGGCGCCGCCCGGAAGCGGGCGCTGACCATTGTCCGCACCGAGCTGGGCCGCGCCTTCTCGACCGCCACCCAGGGGCGGATGGAACAGGCCAAGAAGGTTGGTGTGGCAGGGCTGAAGAAGCAGTGGCGCCGCTCGGGCAAGATCCATTCCCGCCGCACCCACGACCTGGCCGACGGCCAGATCCGCGAGGTGGACGAGCCGTTCATGGTCGGCGGCGAGAAGATCATGTACCCGCGCGACCCCAAGGCCAGCGCGAAGAACACGGTGAACTGCGGCTGCACCCAGCTCCCCTACATGGATCACTGGCAGGTAACCCATAAGGGCGAAAAGCCCTTCACCCCCGACGAGCTGGCGGGCAGCCGGGCCAAGCGGGACATCCAGCAGATCCGCGACGGCAACCTGGCCCCGGGCGCGGGGCTGGCGGGGCCGGCCGCGCCCGCTTCGTTGAGATCCTCGGCTTCGCCGGGGGGCGGCGATGGCCGCCAGCGCGACGCCAACTGGCAGTCGGCGCCGAAGCCGCCGCTGGCCCCGCAGGATCTCGCGCTGCGCGCCCAGGTACTCGGCGCCGCCACCGCCGAGGGGGCGGCCGGCGAGCACCTGGCGGCCCGCAACCTGGTCGACGGCCGGGAATGGGCGGCGCTGACCTCGGGCGAGCGCAACAAGGTGGAGATCCCGGCGGACCTGCGCGCGGTGCTGGCCGACCCGGCGGCCCAGGTGGCACTCCACCACGACCACCCCGACGCCACCTCCTTCAGCGCCACCGACCTGCGCCTGCTCGACCGCTACCCCGGCCTGCAGGCGGTGTTCGCCCACGGCCACGACGGCACCAGCTACCAGGCCGGCCGCGCTGCTGAGGCCGTGTCGGTGGCGGAAGCCGAGAAGGTCGCCAGGGCGGCGGTGGCGCAGGAACTGGCGCGCGCCGTGTCCACCGGGCGCCTGTGGTCGCGGGAGAGTGCCGAGTTCCGCCGGCACGCCGTCAACGCCGCAATGGCGAAAGCCGGCGTCATCAACTACATTGTCCATTGGAGCCCCGGCGCCGAACAGCGTTGGAACGACGTCAGGGCCGTTATCGAGGATGCGATCCATGCCGGAAGCAAAGCGCTCCAAGGCCGAAACGGATGAACGGTGGTCTCTGGTCGAGACCCCCGGCCCGTTCGACCCCATCGACGAGCTGCGCGCCTTCCTGGCCGATCTGCCCGGCATGGGCCTGTCGGCCGAGCAGGAGGCCGAGCTGCGCCAGGAGGTCGAGGAGGCGCTCGCCTTCCGACTGGCCAACCCGCTGCCCGGCGATACCACCTTCGTCCCGCCCACCTCGGCCGATCAGGCGGCCGAGTAAGCCATCCGTCATTTCGCGCCAGAACGCGCAGGGAAGCCCTTTCGGCTTGTGGGGGCTACTACCCCTGCGAAAAGTTTTTGAACGCGGTTTTGAACCGCCTGGAGGCGCGAATAGGGGCATCCCCTTTGGGGATGTGAGGGGGGAAATCCATTCGGAAGGGGAATTCGGCCCTTCATAGGCCCGATGTCGGCAGCGGGCATTTGTCCGAATTAAACAGACCATCCGCTTCGTCCAGTCTCGCGATCATCGCCCACAGGGCTGATGGACGCAACAGCGAGGACGAACGATGGCGAAGGCTCCGACCAAGACCGGCCAGGATGGCGCCGGCGATCCCCAGAAGCAGCCCGATCCGCAGGACGGCCAGGCTGTCACCGACGCCGAGCAGGCCGCCGCCCTGGTGGGTGTCGAGCCCGCCGAGGTGTTCGCGTTCCGCCTCTACGACACCAAGGTCGTGGTGGTCACCGTCGCCGGCCAGAAGCTGGAGGCCGCGCTGTGAACTGGGCGGCGATCCTGGCGCTGCTCGAGGCCGCCGGCGGCGTTGCGCTGACCGAGGCCAAGGGCGACATGCTGGCGCTGGCCCGCCTGGTGCGCGGCGCCATCGAAGCCAAATACGTGGCCGAAGGCCGCCGTGACTGCTGGGCCGACCTGGAGGCGCTGTTCGCCGACCGGGTCGTCTGCCGCGAAGACGGCAAGCTGGTGGCCTACCCCTACACCGTCGGCGAAGACGACAAGGTCACCCTGGGCGCGGCCCAGCCGGTCGAGCAGACCTTCGCCATCGTCGCCCCCACCACCCCCGCCAACCCGCCGGCGCCGCTGCCGGCCGGCGCGATCATCGAGGCGGTGGCCACCAGGGAAGGCGAGACCGGCACCAGCTTCAAAGTGCGGATCGTCCAGGCCGGCCTGTCCGGCAACGCCAACTTCTACTCCGACGCCGTGCTGCGCGAGGCAGCCCCCCTGTTCGAGGGTGCGCGGGTCTTCGTCAAGGCCGACCAGGAGCATCTGGCCCGCGCCGGCACCGGCAAGGACTTCCGCAACCTGGTCGGCAAGATCACCGACGTCTCCTTCGTGGAAGGCGCCGCCGCCGACACCGGCGAGCTGCAGGGCGTGCTGCACGTCCTCGACACCGCCGGCGACATCGCCGCCCGCATGACCGAGGCGGTCCGCCGCAACATGGCCGACGCGTTCGGCCTGTCCATGGATGCCGACGGCACCGCCCGGATGGGCAAGGTCGCCGGCAAGCCGGCCCGCATCGCCACCAAGATCCTGAAGGTCCGTTCGGTCGACGTCATCGTCGATCCCGGCGCCGGCGGGGGGATCATCAACCTTATCGAAGCCCAGGAGGATCAGCTCTTGAACCGTCAGCAGATCATCGCCCTGTTGGAGGCCAAGGGCCTTCTCGGGGGCAAGGACGTCGCCCAGCTCTCCGACAGTGAGCTGATGGCCATTCTCACCGAGGCCGTCGGCACCCAGTCGGGCGGCACCGATCCCGCCAACCAGGTGATCGACACCGCGGCCATCGCCCGCCAGGTCGACGCCCTGGTCGACGCCCGCGTCTATCTGCGCGAGGCGGTCGGCACTTCCCGCCTGCCCAAGGCGGCACAGGACCGCGTGCTCGCCTTGGTTGAGGCCAAGGGCGGCTTCACCCGGGCCGACGTCGACCAGGCCATCAAGGACGAGCGCGAATACGTCGCGACGTTCTCGGAGAGCGGCCGTGTCGCTGGCCTGGGCGGAACCGCCCGCATCGAGGCCGGCGAGACCCGCGCCGAGAAGATCAACACGATGTTCGACGCCTTCTTCGACCCGTCGCACCGCGACCACCAGCACGCCCGGTCGTTCCGCGCCTGCTACGTCGAGGCCACCGGCGACGTCAACGTCACCGGCCGCCTGCAGGACTGCGACCCGGTGCGCCTGTCCGAAGCCCTCAACTCGGCGAGCTTCGCCGAGGTGCTGGGCAACTCGATCACTCGCCGCCTGATCACCGACTACCGCGCCCAGTCTTCCTACGACGTCTGGCGGATGATGAGCACGGTGGTGCCGGTCGCCGACTTCCGCACCCAGGAGCGCACCCGCTTCGGCGGCTACGGCGACCTGCCGACGGTGGGCGAGAGCGATCCCTACATGCCGCTGACCTCGCCGTCGGACGAGAAGGCGGAGTACGCGGTGGCCAAGCGGGGCGGCACGGAAGAGCTGACCCTGGAGATGATCACCAACGACGACGTCGGTGCCGTCCGCCGCATCCCGACCAACCTGTCCCGCGCCGCCAAGCGCACGCTGGCCAAGTTCGTCCTCGACCACCTGCGCACCAACCCGGTCATCTACGACGGCAAGGCCCTGTTCCATGCCGATCACGGCAACCTGGGCGCGGCGGCGCTGGACAAGACCTCGCTGGCGGCCGGCCGCCTGGCCATGCTCAAGCAGACCGAGCTGGACAGCAACGACCGGCTGGGCATCGGCCCGCATTGCCTGTGGGTGTCGCCCGACAACGAGGAGGCCGCGGTCGACCTGTTCCGCCGCAACACCGAGAACGACAAGACGTTCCTGGCGTCGCTGGCCCTGCAGGTCATGCCGGTCTGGTACTGGACCGATGTCAACGACTGGTGCCTGTCGGCCGATCCGATGGACATCCCGCTGATCGAGGTGGGCTTCCTCAACGGGTCGGAAGAGCCGCAGCTCTTCATCCAGGACAACCCGTCGGTGGGCTCGATGTTCTCCCACGACAAGGTGACCTACAAGATCCGCCACATCTACGGCGCCACCGTCCTCGACTACCGCGGCTTCTACAAGGGCGTGGTGGCTTAAGGACAGGTCTGATCACCGGGCGGCGGGTCAGCCCCGCCGCCCGGCATTTCCCTTGCAACCCCTGTCAACCACATCGGGAGTGCCCCATGCCCCGCCTGTCCTTCCTCCGCGCGCTCGGCGTCGCCCTGGCCCTGGCCACCGTGTCGCTGTTCGCCCCGATGCTGCCCGCCGTGGCGGCAACCAACGTGCCCAGCATCGCCGCCCCCGGCGTGGTGCTGATCCCCGTCCAGATCTCGGGCCAGTACACCGCCGACACCGCCGGCGTCGCCCACATCAAGCTGCCCTTCGCCGCCAAGCTGCTGGGGGTGTCCGCGTCGGCCCGAGCGTCGGGCGGCACCACTCCGACGCTGACCGTCGACGTCAAGGTGGGCGCCAACTCGCTGCTGTCGGCGCCGATCTCGGTGACCGCCGGCTCGGTGGCCGAAGGCACGGTCACCACCTCGGCCGTCGCCGACGAGACCGTGCTGGTGGTCAACCTGGCGATCACCGGCACCAACCCGACCTGGAACGACATCACGGTCCTGCTGACCGTCGTGCGCGTCTGACCGGCTAGGCCGATGGCGCTCCAGGATCTCCAGACGCTGGTGGACCGCATGGTCCGCGCGGACGCCTCCTCGGTCACCACCGGCGACCGGGACGAGGCGATCCGCGCGGCCGTGGCCCGCTACTCGAAGGACCGGCCCCGGCTGAAGGTCGAGGACGTCGCCGCCGCCGGCGGCATCTTCCTCGCCCTGCCCCAGGGCTGGGACGGCGAGGTCAGCGCCCTGGTGGAACTGGAGCACCCCATCGACGCCGATCCGCCGTCGCGGATCACCCCCGCCGAAGTGGCGGTGGAAGCCATCCCCAGCGGGCAGCGGTTCCGGCTGCCGCGCAGCATCACCGCCGGCCAGCAGGTGCGGGTGCGCTACACCGTGCCCCATGTGGTCGACGCCGACACGGACACCGTGCCTGCCGCCGACCGCGAGGCCGTGGCCGCCTATGCCGGCGCCCACCTGCTCGACCAGCTTGCCGCCGAGAAGAGCGGCGACATCGACAGCTCCATCGGCGCCGCCAACATCAACCGCGCCACCCCGGCCCAGGAATACGCCGCGCGGGCCAAGGATCTGCGCCGCCGCTACATGACCGGCCTGGGCCTCAACCCCGACCGCGTGGCGCCCGCCGGCGCCGTCGTCTCGCTGCCCAGCTCCGACAGCCTGGGCCGCACCCGCCTCCTGCATCCGCGGAGGCCGCGATGAGCAAGCCGCTGTTCTCCACCGTCATCGAGACCGACGAGCTGCGCCGTGCCGCCGAGGTGTTCCGCGTCGCCCCCGAGCTGGTGCAGGAGGAACTGGTCGCCGGCATCTGGGAGGCGGAGCTGCTCCTGATGCGCGAGGCCCGCGAGCTGGCGCCGCGCGCCGCCGGCACCTTCGCCGACAGCATCATCGCCCAGCAGCCAGAGCTTCAGGGCGGCGCCGTGCTGGGTGTGGTCGCCTCGCCGCTTGCCTATGCCGCCCCGGTCGAGCTGGGCACCAAGCCGCACATGCCGCCGCTGCAGCCGTTGATCGACTGGGTGGAAGCCAAGCTGGGCATCAAGGGGCCGAAGGGCGAGGAAGTCGCCCAGGCCATCCGCTGGAAGATCAAGGCCCACGGCACCAAGGGCGCCTTCGCCTTCAAGAGGGCTCTGGAAGGCAATCTCGACCAGCTCCGAGCGATCCTCACCGATCACGCCCGCGGCGGCCTGGCCAGGGCCGGACTGGAGCCCATGTGATGGCCACCCTCGCCCAGATCCGCGCCGCCATCGTCGCCAAGCTGGAAGCCGTGCCCAACGTCGGCCGCGTCCACGACCACCAGCCCTTCCTCAAGACCGAGGCCAAGCTGAAGGAACTGTACGTCACCAACGGCCAGCTCCTGGGCTGGCATATCCGCCGTGTCGGCACCCGCGAGACCGCGCCCTTCGTCAGCCGCAACGTCGAGCGCCACCGCTGGGTGATCCAGGGCTTCATGGCCTTCGACGACACCGGCGCCTCGGAGCTGGTCTTCGACGACCTGGTCGAGGCGATCCGCGACGCCTTTCGCGCCGACCAGACCCTGGGCGGCATGGTCGCCGGTACTGCCGACGAGGACGCCGCCGGCCTGCAGGTCGAAGACAGCCTGCCGGTCCTGTTCTGCGGGGTGCTGTGCCACTCGGCCCGCCTCGTTCTCGTCACCGAAACCTACCGCTAGGAGCCAGCCATGCAAGCCAGAATTACCGAAGGGGGGCGATACATCCTCAAGGACGGCAAGCTGGAGCGGGTGGAAGACCCGACCAAGCCCCATCAGGACGGCGATGCCCCGCGCGACGCGCAGGGCCGCCGCCTGGATCGGCCGGCCGACACCAACACCATTCTCGTGGCCGAACCCAGCCTCGGGGAGGGCGCGGACACCGCCGCGTCCTCCCAGGGCCAGGACGCCACGCTGACCACGCCTAAGAAGAAGGGAGCCCGCGATGCCTCTTAAGTTCCGCGACAAGACGCTGCTGGCCAAGATCGAGGCCGCCTACGGCCAGGACGCGGCGCCCACCGGCAACGCCAACGCCATCCAGGTCATGGACGTCACCATCACGCCCCAGGACGGCGAGACGGTCACCCACGACTTCGTGCGGCCCGACCTCGGCGCCCGTCCGCAGATCCCGGTCAACACCCACGTCACCATGGAGTTCTCGGTGTCGGTGGCCGGTTCCGGCGCGGCCGGCACGGCGCCCGCCTATGGCCCGCTGCTGCGCGCCTGCGGGATGGCCGAGGTGATCGCCGCCGCCGCCTCGACGCAGGCGAGCCCGGCCACCAACGTCGGCAACCCGGTCGGCACCTTCACCTATGTGGCCGCCGCCGCCTTCACCGGCGTCGTGCCGCGCACCGTGACCCTGACCTGCACCACCGGCGGCGGGACCGGCGTGGCGGCCTTCACCGTGTCGGCGCCGGCCGCCGGCCCCCATGCCGCCTACAACCAGGCCGGCGTGGTGATGACCACCGGCGCGGCCTTCGCCCTGGTCAACGGTGCCACCATCACGCCCACGATCACCGGCAACTTCCAGGTGGGCGACATCTTCACCATCGCGTTGAAGCCGGCCCATGTGACCTATCAGCCGGCCGGCTCGAACGAGGAGAGCGCGTCGCTTTACTTCAACATGGCTGGCAACCGTCACAAGGTTCTGGGCGCCCGCGGCTCGGTGGCCCCGGAGTTCCAGTCCGGCCAGCTCCCGCGCTTCCGGTTCAAGTTCACCGGCCTCTATGTCGGCCCCGACGCCTCGGCCCAGCCGACCGTCAACCTGGCGCCGTTCAAGGAACCCGTGCCGGTCAACAACGCCAACACCCCCGACTTCAGCATCCACGGCTATTCGGCGGTGCTGCGGTCCCTGAACCTGGATCTCGGTGTCCAGGCCCGCCACCGCGACTATCCCAACTCGGCGGCGGTGGTGATCGCCGACCGCGTGGGCTCGGGCTCGGTGTCCATCGAGGCGCCGGCGGTGTCGGACAAGGACTTCTTCGCCGCCGCCCTGCCGCCGGTCACCCTGGCGCCGCTGGCCCTCGTCCACGGGATCGTCGCCGGCAACATCGTCGCCGTCGACGCGCCCAAGGTGCAGGTGATCAAGCCGCGCTACGGCGACGACCAGGGCATCGCCACGCTGGAGATGGACCTGGTGCCGACGCCCGACGCCGGCAACGACGAA
>Ga0172373_10004679_pt1 | contig 19120 bp, 7 predicted proteins | sample Lak10m_2_FD_114546 | JGI IMG/M metagenome (GOLD analysis project Ga0172373, IMG submission 114546) | Freshwater microbial communities from Kabuno Bay, South-Kivu, Congo - kab_092012_10m | ecosystem: Environmental > Aquatic > Freshwater > Lake | place: Democratic Republic of the Congo: South-Kivu...
AAAATTCAGTGTTATACCTAGCATGTCATGGAGAGATGGCCGAGTGGCCGAAGGCGCTCCCCTGCTAAGGGAGTATAGGGATCATATCTCTATCGAGGGTTCGAATCCCTCTCTCTCCGCCATTCGGTACGAGTGTCAGTTTTTTCAAAAATATCGAACGGGAAACGTAGAGAGTAATGTAGGTTTCGGCCGTTCAGTTGCAGGTTCTGAAATACGAAATTTATCATTTTGCGTTTTTCAGGGGTTTCAGAACCTTTGAAAGTTTCATAGGCTTCAGATGCTAGAGTTATAAGGGTTGTAGCGGTATCAGTAAATTTATCGTCTGCTTCGTCATAAACTTTGAGCAAACGGTCAATTTCATACTGACGATCTTTCAATTGTTGTTTTTTTGCTTGAAATTCTTCCTTGCTTAATTCACCGCCTAATCTTAATTCAAGTAGTGCATTTAATTTACTTTCAATTTCTGTGTGTTCTTTTTTTAATAAAGCTGTTGCTTGATCGTGTTCTTCAATTTTAGCTTCATTGGTATTTTTAAGGTATGCTAGGGTTTCTTGTAGCATTTCTGGGTCTCTGATACCTATTTTCTTAAAAACCTCTTCTACTTGGCTTAAAATTTCATCTTCTCTTACGTAAATCTTTTTGCTGGGATTCTTTGGATCCCAAGTAGCTAGATACGTCCATTCATCTATCTTGCCATTTGGATAGGTTTTACTATGAGTTTCAGCTGAGACAACCCTACCAGTAACAGCACAGGTTATTAATCCTCTAAATAAGAAATCTTTACCTCCGTATTTAAATGGTTTCTTGTTCCAGCCTAAACGTACATCTTTACATGCCATAAATGTCTCTTTGGTTATTATCGGTGGATAGCAATGTAACCACATCTCTCCTTTGACTTTCATCTCTCCATAGTAGAAAGGTTTTTGTATCAAACGGTGCAATACTGTTTTATTTATATAGCTATTTTTCTTGCTTCTTAGACCAAATTCCTTAGCTTTTTTGGCCATATAACTTAGAGTATATCCACCAGTGGCATATTCTTCAAATATTTTCTTTATAATAGGAGCACGTACTGGGTCTAGTACTATTATACTGTTACCTTTTTCATCTCTGCTGTTTAAATAGCCAAGGGGAGCTGGCCCTATCCATTCTCCTTTCCGTAGTTTATGATCTAAGCTTCTTTTAACATTGTCACTTAAGTTATCAACATAACTTTGAGCCATTAGTACATTCATTCCCCATGTTAATTTTGCATGGGACTGAGAGTTTTTATCTATTACATACCCCTCAGTTCTAAAATGTAATTCTATTTTACCAGCCTGTATGGGTTCTTCCAGTAACGAAATCTCTGAGACTCTTCTTTGAACACGATCTACTTTATCTGCTACAATAGCAATTGTTTCTCTGTGGCTCTTAGCAAATTTGATCATTTCTTTAAAATGCTTGCGGTCACCTCTACTTGAGGATTCGATAATTTCAAAAGTTTCGATAACTTCAAGATCCTTACGCTGACAATATTCTACTAGCCTATATTTCTGTGCTTCAATTGAGTAGCCCTCTTCTTGTTCTCTTGTTGATACTCGAACTAGAATTATTGCTTTAGTTGCTTTTTCGTGCATGATTAATACTCCAAACTTAGTTATAATAGATTTTGACTTACCTGCTCATCAGCACCAGAGATAGACCAGCTAAGATGGAAGTCAAGCAAAGTTTAGGTTAAATTATCCAGGTTTCTCCAGTATTTTGAGCAGTTGTAGTATTTATTGTCAGTTTTGTATGTATAAATATAGAATAAGACTTTATTGAATTTATTATAAATTTCTCTTTTCCTTTTGCTTTTTTATCTTGTAATTTATGATTACTTGGCAAAAACCAATAAAATTTCTAGCAGCTAAGTGGACTTCCTGATCAGAGAGTTTATTATTGGCAAGAACTTTTAACCTATTTATAATTGTTTGATAAATCTCTTCAGAGGAGCGCTTATCTTTATAATTTTCTATTGCATTTTCTACCTTATGCATTGTATGAGCATTGTGCATAATATAACCCCAGTCGTTATTTGTATTTATTGTTAGTTATATGCTTAGCATCTTAATATAATTATATATGATGCAACCATGAGTTCTTTTAATGCAACAATAAATCACTCTGTCAGGTTCATCTGATTTTTTAAAACCAGGTATTTATGCTATTTTCTTTCTATTATGACGGGATAAAATTTTTTTATATTGTTTCTTTACAAGAACTAATTTTGTTAATTCATTTGTAATTTGTAATGCTAATCTAATTATGATTTTATTATAGTGATGATTTTATCCTGGTTAGTACTCTGTAGAAATTTCTTCAGATGGTAGGAACAAAGCAAAAAAGTTTTGGTTTAATGCAAGAAATCGTTACCCTCTGTGGAAATTTCTTCAGATAGTTAGAGTAAAACAGTAAAATTACAGTCTTTTTCAGGAAATCCAGATACCCTCTGTGGAAATTTCTTCACATAGATATCTATATATAGATCTATATAAGAAATAATAATATCTAGATTATATAGATATAGATCTAGCGAGTCTAATTTTTTTAAAATTTTAATTGAAGAAAATAAAGAAATTTGATATTTCTGTTATACATCCTTGGCAAATTGTAAAAGAACTAAATTTGGATAGAGAAACACCAAAACCAGAGGAAGAATAAAATTCTGAGATTTTTATGGGAAAAGCTGATAAGTGCTATCAAGCAAAAATTACTGTGGGGGAGAAATACTAAAAAAATAACTGCTAAATTAATAACCCACCTTGATTTTTATTTGAGCCCTAATCTCATTTAAACTTTGTTTTCTTTTGAATTGATCTTAATACGAGCAAACAAAAAAATCCAAATGTGATTTATGGGAAATAAATTAACGATTAAAGAGAATAAAACCCTCAAATTGAATTTCTAATATAGAAGCTCATACAGACATTTTTAATCTTGCGTGTATGTTTTTGTTGAATAAATCTAAAATCTTTTTAGAAACTAGCTTAAAATCGCTTTAAATGCTATTTAATTAAGTTAGGAAAGTCAACATATTCATTTTAGCTCCATATTTTTATTTTCAACATTGAGTTAGTTTATTTTTTATTTTTTATTTTTTGTAACAACAAGATTTGATTATTTTTTGGCGTAGAGGACTTATATCTAGATAACGGATGAAAATCCCCCCATTTCTTTTTGAATTAATAGCGTAACTTATAAAACCTAAGACCAAATCTTATTGGATAACAGGGTTTTATTTATAAAACATAGCAAATCTTAAATGACAAAAATATATAACCCTTTATTATCGTACTTGTGAATAAGTTTAAACAGATGTGAGATTTTGATTTGATGGAACTTTACTTAATTTAGATTTAGCACTATAATTAGCTAGCTATATACCTCATGACTTAGAAACCATGACCTAGAAACAGTTAGAGGATAGCAACTAATGAGCTGAGCTGTATAATTTTAACTCATTAGGTAACTTCAGTAACACAATTATAAAAGGTTTAAACTATGGCTCTTAGCCGTTTCCTTGATCCAAAAAACAATTTTGCTTTTACCCAAATCTTTGGTACAGAGAAGAATAAGGATATACTGATTCACTTTCTAAATGATATTCTAGGGCACAAGGGAGAAGAACAAGTTACTGAGGTTACTTTCCTAAAAACAATCCAAGACCCTGATATTGCAATATATCGGCAGTCCATAGTTGACGTACTATGTAAAAGCCAGAATGGTGAGCAATTTATAGTCGAAATGCAGGTAAGTCACCATAAGGGATTTGAGAAGAGAGCTCAGTACTACGCAGCTAAAGCATATTCCAGGCAAATACTTAGAGAGGATAAAGATCATAAAAAGATGGCAGTATATGCCAAGCTCAAGGGAGTAATATTCTTAGCTATTGCTGATTTTACTATGTTTCCTGATAAAAAGGACTGGAAATCAGCTCACCGTCTGTTAGATACTAAAACCTACGAACATGATCTAAAAGACTTTCACTTTGTTTTTGTTGAACTAGAGAAGTTCAACAAATCAATCAAGGAGTTAAAAACACTTGAAGAAAAATGGGTTTACTTTTTCAAACACGCAGAGGACAGTACGCTTACTGAAATAGAAGATCTAGTTGGTAAAGACCTAATTATAAAAAGAGCCTTTGAAGCGGTTGATCAAGCTAGTTGGACAGAAGAGGAACTACGTACCTATGAACATATGACCAAAGTAGAGCTTGATAACCTAGCTGTGGAACAACAAAAGATTGAAGATGCTGAAGCTAGAGGTGAAGCAAAAGGTAAGGCTCAGGGAATGATGGAAGGCGAAGCTAAAGGCAAAGCTGAGTTAATACAAATGATGCTAAATAGCGGTAGTTCTATCGAAGTAATATCTAAAATTACCGGATTATCAATTGCTGAAATAGAAAAATTAATATCATGATAACGGCTAAATAAATTATGCTTTTTGAGAATTTATCAAATAACTTAAATCTTTGCTAATGCGAATTAATATTTTGTTGATATAGGTTGTTCTAATCTTAAACCCAAGTTATTGTATGAATTACGACATACAGTTAACGTAAGCCAACATAAAATTAGTGGTGGCTTACTACACATTGATAATATCAAATCACTTCACTAAAACTCACCATGCATCGCATCGATGAAAGTTTGGTTATTAGCAATAATAATTTTCAGATATTTGATAACTTGCTGCATATACCAAATGATAGTGGTAGAACTATCTCCTGAAGCCTCATATATTAGCTTCATTATCATATCATCGCTACAAAGCTTTTTTAGGACTTTTTCAAGAGTTAATTTTGCTTCAATTAATTCTTGTTGTATTTCATATAGATAAAAGTTCTTATGTGTTTCTTGTTGATTTTCATTGTTATCGGACATATGATTTTCCTACTATTTTTTGAGTTGTAAAAAATGGTGTACCGTAGGTTAGAGAGATAAAATTTGTGGTTTTACTCTAACCTAGGTACTTAAGCTTGATAGAACTTAGCTACCACTTAAGTAAACCTAAGGGCGTATAAGCACCATCAGCACCACACCTACCCCATATCTGAAGAAGAGTACATAGAATCAGCGAACTAAAATCAAATATTTTGCAAAAATATAAAAGAAGATGTAAAGGGGAGACACTGGATAAACATGAGTAACTGCATATAGGCTTAGTGGATCTATGGCAGCTATTAAAGCTAATACATAGTTAGATTCAAAAAAAAGAAGTGGTTATTTATGATTATGTTGATAACCAAGTGCCTATGTTATTAAGAATGGCAGAAAAAGGTTAAAATGTATGTAAAAATAGGTTATATATCTTAGGATGTTATAAAATTATTACAAAGTTTAAGTACTCCGCGTTATTTACATTATTCTCCCCTATCCTAATCTCATCCTATAATAAAGCTGTTTTATATTTAAAGTTTTCAGGTAATAGCAATTTGAAATCCAGATCTTTGAGCGACGGGGCAATCTAGGTTTACCTAGATTGCCCAAGTGCGCATTGCATGAAATTGTGATACGGATTGCTAAACCTGATCCAATACAAAATCATCAAAGCTTATTTTTTGATGAGTACCATATAGACGATAAAATTTTTTCTCAGGTACTTCCAAGTTTAAAGACACAAGAAATTGTTGAGAATAATTTGTGCAGCAGATTTTTGTTTTTTTGTTCATTTTGTTTTGTTATCTATTCATTATATTCTTAATAGAAGATTAATTTATTAATCATTCTTACATTTATTACTTGCTTTTAAATTTACGTAATATTACTGTTGTGTTTAATAGTAATATTTATAAAGGATGTAATCCATGGCAAAAGCCCAAAGACAAACGAAAGTACAGAGTTTTAATATAGCAGAAAGTGATGAGAAAGATGATGGGCTAGCTCAAGAACAGCAAGGAATGGGAGCGGCAGCAGCAGGCAATCCAGTAAGTGCACCACTAGCAGCACTTGCAGCGCGTCCAGCTAATCAGCTGCAACAGCAAGATACATTATCTGCTAAGTTAAAAGCACTATACGCGGCTCAAGATACTCTACCGAAATTAATAGATGATGATAAATTAGAGCAGCAGTCTTTAAGTAAATATTATATCAAACTACAAGTTGTACTAAATGAGAGCAGTGACGGCAAAGAAAGAGCAGCTGCCCATGATAAAGTGTTAGGTGAAAAAGCTGCTATAGAGATAGAGAATATCTTCGGAGAAGTTGATGATAGCCACCCAGAAGTAGCCAGGATATTGCTACTTGGTAAAGCTGGTTTGGGAAAGACTACTCTACTTCATTATATGTCATATAAGTGGGGCAAAGATGATTTATGGACTGATAAGTTTGATTCGGTATTTAGAATTAGATTAAAAGAATTACTGGACACTGACTGGAGCAAGAAATACACCATAGAAGAGTTGCAAGAAAGTATTTTAGGTTGTTTTGTGCATTATTGTTTGAGCTCTCAATATAACCTCTTAAAGGATCATGATTTACCTAAAATAACATTAGCAGAGGTTTTTACGGCGTTAGCCAGTAAAGATCAAGCACTATTATTACTTGATGGTTATGATGAGATAGCTCCCTTGAACAACAAATATCATCCAAGTCATCATGATTATAGCGATATTATGACTGCAATATTTGAGCATAAATATTTGGTCATGAGCTCTCGTCCTAATGCATTAAAGGCAGATATCAAGAGTAAGTTTGAAAGAGACATAGAAAGTAAAGGGCTAGACTATAGCGGTATCAGTCAATATATAGATTTAAATTTTAATAAAGATAAGGGAGCAGAAAGTAGCTTACTTGGCGCAGAATTAAAAGCATTCTTAAGCCAAAATCCTCAAATAATGGAATTATGTGAGGCGCCAATTAACACAGCTTTAATATGTTTAATATGGGGAGATAGAGAAGTTAGGGAGAAATTTACCAGCGGTTTGGAATTTAATATCGGAGCTTTATATAAAGAAGTAATAGTCTGGCTTGGTAAGAGATATTTGGAAAAGTTTGAAGGAGCAGATTTAGAGAATTTTATAGAAGAAGATGTGCTTTATAGTGGTGTTGTCCAATTTTTAAGACAAGTGGCTTATGATTCATTTATCGATACAGGAAAATTAGTCAAAGCTGAAGTAATAGATAAACATCTCAAAGAATTTAAACAAATAGGCAGAGAGCTGAAGATAGAAAATGTTAATAAGTTCGGCTTAATAAAACCAGATGGAGATGGTACTAAGCTAGTAGGTCAGAATTATCAATTTGCTCATTTAACGTTTCAGGAATATTTGACTGCTTATCATTTAAAAGAACAGCTTGGCGCAAGGATAGGAGTAAAAGGAGAAGAACAAGAAAAACTAGTAAGAGAAGCAGCAAAGCTAGCAGCAAAATTTATTGGAGAGCACCGGAATGAACCAAAATATTTAATGACCTTAAAATTTTTAAGCGGGCTTGTCACAAGTGAAGAAGGAATAGCCGGTCAAGAATTAGTACTTAAGTTTTGGGAAGCTGCTGTCTGTAACGTAGATGGAGTATTAGAACTAGGAATAGATAGCAAAGTAACATTATTGATGCATTTGCTTGGTCAGGCAAGCAAAAATGGCATTATTGATCCAAGAATACCAAACTTAAGCGCAATACAGCAATTAATTGACGAAGTAGTCTTGCGTAACATTAACAAATGGGGCGAGCAGATAATAGCAAGTGGCTACTTGTCCCCAGGTATTATAGCAAAACTACGATTAGTAATACAAGGCAGCACGGAAGAACATGGAGATGAGGATGAGATAGAAGAAGACGGTGATCAAGATGGAGAAGAACACGAAGAGCAAGATGATGTAGGAGAAGATGCTGATAAGGATGATGTGGAACAAGACGGAGATGAGGCTGGTGCAGAAGATGGAGGTCAAGATGGTATAGAAGAAGACGAAGACAGAGATGAGATACAATTTTCCGAAGTAAATGATCAACAACAACCTAGGCATAAACAAGCTTTGGATATCGGTGGTGATGAAAAAGAGGATGTAGCAGATCAAGACATACCAGATGAACAAGAAGGTGAAGCAACGATAGAAGCAAGTGATAATAATCAACAATTAAGAACAGCACTAGAGATAGTCACTAGTTTAATGAGCAAGAAAGTATTTGGAACCAAAGAGGAGGTATTTAAGCAGCTTCTTGGATTTATAGCAATAGAAGATTGGCGATTACAAAAGTTTGTCTTAGAGAAATTAACTGAGGTATCAAAGGAAGGCATTAGCTATGAAACATTGGAAACTGCTGTACAACAAATAGTACCGCTTATTACAGATGAAAACTTACGTGACACAGCGATTAATATTGCGGTAGAGATATCTAAATCAGCACCAGAACTCGCAGAAAAAGCTCTAGCACTACTCCAGCCGCTATTTGAAAGTTGGAATTATAATGACCGGGAGATTGCGATAGAGCTATTGCCTGAAATAATCAAACTAATGCCACCACAAGAAGATTTCGAACTACTCCAGCCACTATTTGAAAGTAGAAATGATGATGTCAAGATGACTGCAGCAGAGGTATTGCCTCAGCTAGTTGAGGCTAGCCCTGAATTAGCAAAGGGATCTTTGGCGTTACTCCAGCCACTATTTGAAAGTAGAAATGATGACGTCAAGAAGGCTGCAGCAGAGACGCTAAAAAAGATAGTTGGGGTAATGCCACCACAAGATGCTTTGGTGGTAATTCAAACACTATTTGAAAGTAGAAATGATGATGTCAAGATGACTGCAGCAGAGGTATTGCCTCAGCTAGTTGAGGCTAGCCCTGCTGAATTAGCAAAGGAATCTTTGGCGTTACTCCAGCCACTATTTAAAAGGGGAAATGATGACGTCAAGAAGGCTGCAGCAGAGACGCTAAAAAAGATAGTTGAGGTAATGCCACCACAAGATGCTTTGGTGGTAATTCAGCCACTATTTGAAAGTAGAAATGATGACGTCCTGAAAGCTGCGATAGAGGTGTTGCTTCAGCTAGTTGAGGCTAACCATGAAGTAGCACAAAAAGCTTTAGTGCTACTCCAGCCACTATTTAAAAGAGGAAATGATGACGACCGGAAGATTGCGATAGAGCTATTGCCTGAGATAATTAAGCTAATGCCTCCACAAGATGCTTGTGAGTTAATTCAACCACTATTTGCAAGTGAGAATTGTAACGTCCAAGAGACTGCGAAAGACGTGCTAAAAAAGATAGTTGAGGCAATGCCGCCACAAGAAGCTTTGAAGGTAATTCAGCCACTGTTTGCAAGTGAGAATTATTACGTCAGGCGGGCTGCGGCAGAGGCATTGCCTGAGATACTTAAAATAATGCCGCCACAAGATGCTTGGGACTCAATTCAGCCACTATTTACAAGTGAGAATTATTACGCCCAGAATGCTGCGGCAAAGACATTGCCTGAACTAGTCAAGACTAGCCCTGAATTAGCACGGCCAGCTTGTGAGTTAATTCAGCCACTATTTGCAAGTGAGGAGAGTTTCATGCAGGAGACTGTGGTAGAGGCATTACTTGAGATAGTTAAGCTAATGCCGCCACAAGATGCTTGGGACTCAATTCAGCCACTATTTACAAGTAAGAATTATTACGCCCAGAAGGCTGCGGCAAAGACATTGCCTGAGCTAGTCAAGACTAGCCCTGAATTAGCACGGCCAGCTTGGGAGTTAATTCAGCCACTATTTAAAAGTAACGATTATTACGTCAAGAAGGCTGCGATAGAGGTATTGCCTCAGCTAGTTGAGGCTAACCATGAATTAGCACGGGAAGCTTTGGCGTTACTCCAGCCTCTATTTGAAAGTTGGAATTATGACGTCAAGAAGGCTGCACAAGATGCGCTAGGAAAGATAGTCGAGGCTAGTCCAGAACTCGTTAGGGAAGCTTTGGTGCTACTTCAGCCACTCTTTGCAAGTGAGAATGATTACGTCAAGAAGGCTGCAGCAGAGGCATTATCTAAGCTAGTTGAGGCTAACCATGAATTAGCACGGGAAGCTTTGGTGCTACTCCAACCACTATTTGCAAGTAAGTATGATGGCGTCCAGAAGGCTGCGATAGAGGTGTTGCTTCAGCTAGTTGAGGCTAGCCCTGAATTAGCAAAGGGATCTTTGGCGTTACTCCAGCCACTATTTGAAAGTAACGATTATTACGCCCAGGAGGCTGCGGCAAAGACATTGCCTAAGCTAGTTGAGGCTAGCCCTGAATTAGCACGGCCAGCTTGTGAGTTAATTCAGCCACTATTGGCAAGTGAGAATAGTGGCGTCCAGAGTGATATGGCAGACATGCTAAGAAAGTTAGTTGAGGCTAGCCCTGAATCAGCACGGTCAGCTTTGGGGGTAATTCAGCCACTATTGGCAAGTGAGAATAGTAACGTCCAGGAGGCTAGGGCAAAGTTATTACCTAGGCTAGTCGAGGCTAGCCCTGAATTAGCACGGGAAGTTTTGGAGATAATTCAACCACTATTGGCAAGTAAGTATGGTGGCGTCCAGTGGAATGCGGCAAAGCTATTACCTAAGCTAGTCGAGGCTAGCCCTGAATTAGCACGGCCAGCTTGGGAATTAATTCAGCCACTATTGGCAAGTAAGGATGATTATCTCCAAAAGGCTGCGGTAGAAGCAATGCCTAAGCTAGTCGAGGCTAGCCCTGAATTAGCACGGCCAGCTTGGGAATTAATTCAGCCACTATTGGCAAGTAAGGATGATTATCTCCAAAAGGTTGCGGTAGAAGCAATGCCTAAACTAGTCGAGGCTAGCCCTGAATTAGCACGGCCAGCTTGGGAATTAATTCAGCCACTATTAGCAAGTTGGAATACTGACGTCCAGAAGGCTGCGGTAGAGACATTGCCTAAGCTAGTAGAGGCTAGCCCCGAATTAGCACGGGAAGCTTTCGTGCTAATTCAGCCACTATTGGCAAGTGAGAATTGGCAAGTCCAGTCGGCTGCACAAAATGCTCTAGGAAAGATAGTCGAGGCATTGTCGTCACAAGAAACTTTGGGGGTAATTCAGCCACTATTGGCAAGTTGGAATGATAACGTCAAGAAGGCTGCACAAGATACGCTAGGACAGATAGTCGAGGCAATGTCACCACAAGAAGCTTGGGAATTAATTCAGCCACTATTGGCAAGTGAGAATTGGCAAGTCCAGTCGGCTGCACAAAATGCTCTAGGAAAGATAGTCGAGGCAATGCCGCCACAAGAAGCTTTAGTACTACTACAGCCACTATTGGTCAGTAAGAATTATTGGGTCAAGAACGTTGCTATAGATACGCTAGGTAAGCTAATTGAGGCTAGTCCTGAATTAGCACAGGCATCTTTAGAGTTAATTCAGCCACTATTTGCAAATGAGGATAGTAACGTTAATGCGACTGCAGGAAATGCTTTATGTAAAATAATCAAAGCAATACCGACACAAGAAGCTTGGGAGTTTATCCAACCACTATTGGCAAGTAAGGATAGTTACGTCCAGCTGGTTGCAGCAGAGGCATTGCCTGAACTAGTTGAGGCTAGCCCTGAATTAGCACGGCCAGCTTTGGTGCTACTTCAGCCACTATTGGCAAGTGAGTATCGTGACGTCAAGGAAACTGCGGGAAATGCTTTATGTAAAATAATCAAAGCAATACCGACACAAGAAGCTTGGGAGTTTATCCAACCACTATTGGCAAGTGATAATGATTCCGTCTGGGAGGCTGCGGTATGGGCATTGCCTACGCTAGTCGAGGCTAACCATGAATTAGCTAGTAGAGCTTTGGTGCTACTCCAGCCACTTCTTACAAGTAAGAATGATGACGTCCAAAAGGCTGCGGTATCGGTATTGCCTGAGCTAGTTGAGGCTAACCCAAAATTAACGAAAGAAGTTTGGGAGTTTATCAAGCCACACTTGGAAAGATTGGCAAGTTCAGCGTTACCTAAGATATTCGAGGCAATAGCATTTGGTCAGGTAGCAGATTTACTAAATAATGATCTACCGATTGTTAGAGATGAAGCAACAAAAGCTTTATTGGTGCTACTGAAAGAGCCGGAAGCAGCAGCAAAAATAGACCATACTCAAATTTCTATATTGTTTGCTATAGTAGGTACTACCAAAGGATTAGAAGACACTGACAGTATCGAGCTGTTCAAATTAGCGAGTAAAGTCTTATTACAATTAGCAGCAGGCATTGATGAAGCAGCAATAGCATGGCTGAATAGTAAATGGGGACAACAGCACCATGATTCTGATGATAACCTGAAAGCTGCTCATGTTCCTGTTCTTGATGATCAACGCGATGATCATTTTAAAGGAATAGCAAACTCAAGCGAAGCACGCTTATTCTTTAAGGCAGTATTTCATAAAACTTTAAGTGATGAAGAAATCAGCGATATAGAGAGTAAATTTATCCTTAACTGCATAACAAAATTAGGCTTTACTGTAACAATAACCAAGGATGGTAGAATAATATTTGAAGATGTAGGCTACCAGATAAAAGGAGAAGCAGCTAAAGCTAAACTGGAAGAAATGGTCAATGCGGTGCTTGCTGAATCTGATGACATGTTAGCTCAGCAATATAAGGATCATGTTCCATTATTTGTTAATAGCGGTTCAGCTATGCCTATAGCTGCAATAGATATAAAGGACGGGGGAAGCATAGTAAATGGCGTGGAACTTAACAACAAAAGCTGGCAAGTATCGTTAATGCATCTATCAGACCATAATCACTTAGAACCAAGTAACATATTTATTTTACTTGAGAAAAGTAACGTCTTTGGCGGTCATTATTTACATAAAATATTTATAGCTCCTGATGGCCGTTTGCAAATAGCAGAACATAAAGTAGCTTCTGGAGAGATTAGCTCAGAACTACGTCAAGAGATATTTGGTAATATGGACTATATTGATGCTAAACCGAGATATTATGGGATAGTCTTTGAAGTAGATTTATTATCTGGAGAAAAGATACTACAACTTGCTCAGGATCAACTTGCTAACCCTCACTTACCTGCGGAGTATGATCTAATAAGAGGCTTACTACAACATGTAGATCTATCTTTAAGAGATTATGATCCACAAAAGTCATGGAAAGATTATCTAACACAAGAAGGAATGATCTCATATAAGAAAGATGCCTTACTAAAAGTGGATTCAGTTTTAGTAAGGAAAGATAGTGATGCTATAAAAGACAGAGGACATATAGCAGAGCTAGCTGAAAAACAAAAGTCTTATGATGAGCAAATAGCAAAAATTCAACAAGAATTAGCGACAAAGCTGGATAATTTTGAGAAGAAATTACAAGTAGAGTTAGCTAAGATAAAAGGACTATCAGCCAAAGATAAGGAAGCAATACAAGATTATTATAAAGCCTTTATAGGAACATTTGCTTCAGTTTATGTAACATCCCAGGTAATAGATAGCGGACAGATTCAATTAGATACCGGCAATATAAAAGCTAATATTTTATCTACGGTAGCCTCATTTGTTCCGTTTATAGGCAATAGTCTATCAGGAGCAATAGGTTCAATAAATGATTTTATTCAAAAGAAAGAAATGGTAACGAATGCCAGGATAATGAAGAATCTTGCATTTGGTAATGTGGCTATGGATCAGTTTGCTGGAGAAGTAGTCTTTGATATAGTGTGCAATAATGGTAAGCAGCGAGAAATAGCAAATATAACAGACGAGAAGTTACTAGCAGTAACAAAGGGTCTATTAGAGAAAATAAGTGCATTTTTTGATAAGATAGGAGAGAAAATTGATGTAACTCTTTACGGAGAGATGTATAGAACCCCTGCAGCTAAGTTAGGGCATAATGATGCTAATGATTTGATAGGCAAATGGATTTCAGGAGAAATAAAAGCTGGGGAGATGGAAGCTGTCAAGCAGCAATTTATTATGCAAATAATCAAGGATTATGCTTTAGCAGGCTACTTACAAGAACCGCAGGAACAAGAACATAAAGATGAGGGTTTTCAAGGATCTGATAGTCCATTGCCTGGAGTACCTGCAAGTGAGCAGGCAGCTGCGGGCATGCCGCTTGCTCCAGACAAGCCGGTAGTAAAAGTGCTTGTTAGTCAATCATCAGCTGCAGCAGCAAGTCTAACCCCGCAAGACGTCATAATAGCACAAATGCAACAACAAATACGTGATATGCAGGAAGCACAACAGAAACAGCAGCAACAAGGATGTTGTACTGTACTAAACATTACCGATGCTGAGTATGCTAATCCTGTGCTTGACCCTAAGCATTATGATCTATTACGGCAATTATTTAAAACCTTTGGTGGTAGTAGTGTAGATAAGTTAATAGAAATAGGAAGGGATTTCATCAAAACGGAAAGTGATAAATCTTATCTCAACACAGTACTCAGCAGTAAACATGGTTTTGACAACGCTACTGCCATGCTAGGACTCGATCCAATATATGTTGATGAGATGTCTTAAGTACTGCCAAGGCAAACATACTAACAAAACAAAGGGATACTGATCATGGCAAAGTTAAGTGATTTAAAAGCAGTTGGATAATGTTTATAAAGACTTTACAGGTTGGGTTTATACTTAAATAAATGTATAGTTTATCATAATTATTAAATCCTGAGGTACAATAAAATTGCCTTCAGTTGCTATCAAACTTGTTTTAAAGATATAAGAATTGTTGAGAGTAATTTGTGAAGCAAATTTTTTTGTTGCTCGTTTATGTATCTTCTTAAGATTAATTTATTAACTATCTCTACATTTATTGCTTGTTTTTAGATTTGCTTAATGTTACGTTTAATAGATAAATTTAACCTTCTATTAGATTGGTATAAATCATGGCAAAGGCTGGTATAACGGTAGCAGAAGTTGAAGAAAAAGAGAATGAGTCGGTACAATCTGTACGTTCTAGTGCAGCAGCAAAGGTGGTACCAGCACGTAACATACTAACACATGGTGATGCTAACGCCTCAGCTCCAGCTATATTATCTGACAAGACACTAGCTACTCATGGTAAAATTCCGTACTATTGGTATAGCGTGAAAGATGGACATATTTTATCGATAGATATTAGGCAACGCCTTCTTTCTGAATATTATACGGTGAGTTATGATATTGTAGTTAACCCTGGAGAAGAGTATGCATCAACAAGAGAAAATAATTTAGGAATATTTATATCTGACCCATATTACTTTAAATCAGGAGAAGTATATTTCAGTAATTATCTTAATAGTGACCTTAATAAAATAACAAAACAAGGAGCTTTTGCTGGTATTGCAACACGTGCATGGGGTAAGTTGCCTGATAAGCTTATAATTCCGGTGTTATCAGGAGCACACTGGAGAGTGGTATGCGCCCAGATAGATTACGGTGAAAGAGCTGAAGATAGTTCGTGGATTCATCAACCTAATTTAACTATCATAATTAATGATCCATATGGGGCTAGTAACATCAGTGAATCTCTAGAAGCAGGATTAGTAGAAGCATTAAGGCTATCTGTGATGAAATTAGTAAATTTTCACCATAAAACTGTATGTGAGCATTTAGAAGTAACATCAGTAATCAAAAAGGATTTTGATCAGCAAGGTATAGGGCAGAACAGTTGGGATTGTGGCCCTATAACTTTTAAAAATATTGAAGATTATGCATCTGCAGCTATTTCTGGTGTAGACCTTTCAGGGTTTGAAGATTTTTCGATCAAAGCTCCGTTAAGTGTTGATCATTCTGCTGTAGTTAAGCAAGTGAGAGACACTCATATAGGACAATATACAAATATAACAGGAGTAGTTGCTGCAATTAATGAAGCGCATGATGCAGAAATAACAGGATGGATTCATAAAGAAGTTGCAGAAAAATCTAGTAGTATAATAACAAAAGATGCTTATTTAGAGAGCAGAATTTTAGAATTGTTACCGGAAGAAAAAATGCAATTTTTTGCCACTTTAGATGCTATAAGAGAAAGCAAGAAATCATCAGAACAATCTAGTTCTGATGATAATACGCAAGAAGATATAGCATATGCTTTATCTTTAGTATATACAGAGAATTCCCCTTTTGCTTATCAACTTAAGCAACATATTAAAACAAGTTTTGGTAAAATTTCGGAGTTAAAAGATGATGATATTAAAGAACAAATTAATAGAATTTTTATTTCTATTCAAGATCCTAGTATGGAATCTGTATTTAAAAATGCCACAGACTTTTTAACTCATTCGGTAAAAACAAAGCTAATAAATCACATTATAAATAATTTAAAAATAGATTTATTAAGACTTTTACCAGAGGTTTGGTCTTCGTATTTAGCACTAGCTAAAAATATGCGATCCAAAGTTGCTACAGATTTAAAGGAACAGTTAGGAGTCGATGCACAGTTATCTGATAATGATGATGGTATAGAAGATACCGTATTAGACTTATATAATGATGCTGTAGAAAGTCAGCGATCAATAGATCCTTATAATAGTATTTTAAGACATTACGTATCTACTACTGAAGCATACAGCAAGTCATATAAACAAATCATGGATAACTATTTATCTATGTCAGTAAGAGCAAAATATCTTAAGCTTCAAGAAATGCATCCTATCACTATTCCTGAATTATTTTGGCTCTTTCATAAAGATTTTGATGATAGTAAGAAAATAGCAAAGTTAAAAGAAGTAATAACTAAAACTAAGGATGAAGATTTTGCTTTTTTTAGACAACAAGTTAATTTAATGAACTTATTATATGATGCCTTACAAGGTGATTTACAAACAACATATAAAGATATATTAGATAGAAGACAGGAGATTATTCAGCAGCATATCGCAAACTTACCTTCTGACTTACAACAACTTGAAATACAATTTCCAGGAATAGTCGGAAGGTTCGTCACTGCTTTAATGACAGCCAAATCATTAAAAAATTTGTTGGATTTTGGAAGGGATGCATGTCCAGAATTATTTAATCTTATAGATGAAGTAATTACGTCTAATAATTTAGGAGAGTTGATTACGGCAATTGAAAATGCTGGTTTACGTCATACTGAAGATAGTTTTTATTGTGAAGAATTACAGCGTAATTTTTTTCAAGTAGAAGAAATTAAAATTGCATCATCTTATATGCGTCAACATTTTCTGAAAATAAGTGATACGGAAGGAAAATTTAGTGATCCAGTGTTTAGTGATCCACATGATATACAAAAATTAGTTAATTTTTGCCGTGGTGATGAGGATAGTGGACTTGATTGGCTTGTAGCAGATTTATTAGAATATACATATTCACTAATGGATGATCTAGTTGAGGAAGTGTTAAAGCTTGATATGTCAAGAGCGTCAGGTGTTGGAATAAATAAAAAGGGATTAAATCATGAATTAGCTTATTTTGTAGTTGGTATGCTGATTAATCAGCCAGAATATAAAGAACAATCTATTTATGATTATACCTTTATAAAGGCTGCTTATGCTAGTGCTGTAAAAAAATTACAATTAATGACTTCTGCAGAAATTAGGCATGAATTATGTGAGTTCGTTAAGTTCAAAAATGCTATATTATCTGACATAGACCAAGAATTTAACGAATCAATTAAAGCATTTAATAAAGCTTGGGATCAGCATGATCTTTTAACTATACAGCGAGAATGGTATAAACTTTCTGCAAAGTTAAATATTTGGGCTATTAGTCAAATAATAGGTAACCAAAACCTAGAATATGATAGTGATATAGAAGAAATGTTTGATAATAAGGCAACAAAACACTATCGCATTTTACCTGCTATAGACAATGAAGAAGGCATATTTACTATAACATATAAAAGCAAACACCACCCAAGTAAAGATGATATACCATTAGATATAACTGAAATTTTTTCATCTTTAAAGCATAGAGTCGATTCTGTAAATCAAGCTATAGCTACTGCTGTACATCCAGGGAAAGCTAAAGCTCACAATACAACAAATTTTGTATCATCTGAGTTAATATTTATTGTAGGATCAGAGCCTCATGATAATAAGACTGACGCATATAAAAGGTTGTTTGTAAAAGTTCCTGTAAAATTAGATGGTAGTACATTAATTTCACTTAGTGATGTAGTATCTGCCCCTCGTGCTCATGATTTTCTAGAATATCTCAATATCGAATCTGAAAAAGGAATTGAAGCTTTAGGTAGCCGTAGCCCCAAACTTAACAAAAAGGATAAATTTTGTAGTGAGAGGGCACTTTTTGAATCATTTAAAAAGCCAGAGTTTACATCTGCTATTGTTACTAAACTACATGATGCAGTAGATTCCGATGCTAGATTTCAAAAAATGGGAAGTCATAAGTTCAAGGTTTATGGAATGGTATTAGCTGAATACTCTACTTTGACATCATGTGATAAATGTTGTGGAGCGACAGTATCACAACACTTAAAAAAAGGTACTGAAAGTTTTTTACCTATACTTGAACAATCTATCAATAGCCATAATGGCACACTTCATTTTTTTACTAAGGGGTCTAATAAAGGAATATCTAAATTTAACATGATGACCTTTGTAGCTTCTGGGCAAAGTTCTAATACTCAAACAGATGATGTCTCAACATCTGTAGGCAACCCTACATATAATAGTGCTACCCAAATTTTTTTCGAAAGAGACTCATTAGATTTAAGTATTCATCTTTCTTTCCGAAATGTTCAGCCATTGGTAGAATTTCCTGACTTTGTAGGTAGTGTACCTGGTTACTTTGGTTCTGTGTATATGAGCGGTGCCTCTAAAGCAGAAAAATATGATGATGGAGTAGAGGTAGTTCTTGCAGGACTAGATGCTTAGCAAAAACTGATCCATTTTAGTGGGTTATTATTTGTAGGCATTTTACTTCCTGTTACAAAATGCTTGATCTTTATACATTAAAAGCGTTTGAGTAATTACTATTTTTATGTCTATCGTGGTTCTAAAAATGTTCACAACGCCCCGCCACGTGGTACAATTATTGATTTTTTCAAATTCTGAGAACGGGAAAGCTAATGTATAACATAGCTTACGGCCTTTTAGTTCCAGGTTCGCAAATATAAAATTCGTAAGCGTTCGGGGAAGGTGGACTAGTAAAGAAGAGAATAAGGAATAAAATTTCTTGAAAAAAATCAGGAGATTTTATATGAAAAAAAGAAAGCGAATATACATATCACGCGAGCAAAAGGAA
>Ga0172373_10004681_pt1 | contig 19118 bp, 18 predicted proteins | sample Lak10m_2_FD_114546 | JGI IMG/M metagenome (GOLD analysis project Ga0172373, IMG submission 114546) | Freshwater microbial communities from Kabuno Bay, South-Kivu, Congo - kab_092012_10m | ecosystem: Environmental > Aquatic > Freshwater > Lake | place: Democratic Republic of the Congo...
AACGCCAAGGACTGCTGGGCAATGTGACGTGCCAGCTGGGCGGGAGCCAGCAGTGCAGGCAGCTGACCCATGCGTTCGAGCTGGGTCAGAATGCCCACATGGCATTGTTCGAAGTGAGGGATGGGGGCGTCGTCTTGCGGGGCTGTCATGGGAATCCATTCTTTTGAAATGAAGCGATGCCTCCAATCTAGCTGTCGCGGCGAAAGACGCCAAGCTGGATCTGGTCAAAGTTTGACGTAAGTCATGTTTGCGAGCCTGTTTGTCCAAGCCCGTACACTTGCGGCCATGGTTCGCTCCCGATCATCATCCGCTGCACAAGTCCGCCCTACTGCCAAAGCCCCACGCACGGGCGGAGGCGCCCACGAGGTACGCATTGTGGGCGGGATGTGGCGCCGCACACGTCTGCGTGTGCTCGACAAACCCGGCTTGCGTCCCACGCCTGACCGTGTCCGCGAGACGCTGTTCAACTGGCTGGGCCAGGATTTGACAGGCTGGGTCTGTCTGGATGCGTTTGCCGGCACAGGCGCGCTGGGATTCGAAGCAGCTTCGCGCGGCGCCCAGCAAGTGGTGCTCATCGAACAAGACGCCCAGCTGGTCCAACAACTGCACGTCCAAGTGGATCAACTTAAGGCCACACAGGTCAAGGTGCAGCGCACCGATGCGTTGACTGCTTTGGCCAGCTGGCCCCCCCAAAGCGCGGATCTGGTGTTTCTGGACCCACCGTTTTCCGGGGGTGAGGCGATGTTCAAACACGCCTTGCAACAAGCCGCACGCTGCGTGCCTGCAGGTGGCTGGGTGTACCTGGAGGCGCCGGAGGCCTGGAAGGACGAAGGCCTGCAAACCCTGGGCCTGTCGGTGCACAAGCACCTGAAGGCGGGCGCGGTGCATGCGCACCTGCTGCAGCGCATTGCATAATCGTTTCATCCCGCAGGAGAACACCGCATGGCCCGCTCTGTGACCGCCGTTTACTCAGGAACCTTTGACCCTCTGACCCTGGGGCACGAGGATGTGGTGCGCCGTGCCGCGCTGATGTTTGACCAGGTGGTGGTTGCGGTGGCTGCTGCGCACCATAAAAATACCTTGTTCACGCTGGACCAGCGCCTGGAGCAAGCGCGCGCCGCCTTGGCCGATTGCCCCAATGTGCGGGTGCTGCCGTTTGAAGGCCTGATCGTGGACTTTGTGCGCGAGCAGGGTGGGCAAGTCATTGTGCGCGGCTTGCGTTCCTTGACCGATTACGACTATGAAACCCAGATGGCGGGCATGAACCGCCACCTGGCCCCGCAGGTGGACACGGTGTTTTTGCACACTAGCGCCAGCGTGCAGCACATCAGCAGCACGCTGGTGCGCGAGATAGCCAAGCTCGGTGGCGATGTGTCGGCCTTGGTGTCGGCGCCAGTAGCGCAGGCACTCAAGGCACGTTTGGTCTGAGCCCGCTTCAGAGGTCTTGCACGGCCTCGATCACAAAGCGCACACGCTGCTGACCTTGCCACTCGTCGGTGTCGAGCCGGTAGGCCAGATAGGCTTGTGCCGGCAACGGCTCGTTGCGGCCAAACCAGATGCCATCGACCAGATGTCCATGATGGCGCAGCTTGATCGACAAATGTTTCTCACCCACCAGCCGCTGTGAGACAACCTCCAGCTTTTCACTGAAGATCGGCGCGGCAAAGCCCTGTCCCCAAACCTGCCCTTGCAGCAGTTGCGCTACATCGGCTCGCCGGAACTCGGCGGGCAAGGGGCCATCGGTGTCCAGGCGGCGTTGCAAGGTGGCGGCGTCCAGTCCCTCTTGCGCGATCTGCGCTAGGTGGTGCTCGAAGAGCTCAAAGTGTTCTTCGGCGATGGTGCAGCCTGCAGCCATGGCGTGGCCGCCAAAACGCAGCAGCACACCCGGCGCACGCTTGGCCAGCAAGTCTAATGCATCGCGCAAATGAAACCCCGGAATCGAACGTCCCGAGCCCTTGATTTCGTGCTCCTTGCCCGGTGCGGTGCTGGGGGCGAAGACAAACACGGGTCGGTGAAACTGCTCCTTCAGGCGCGAAGCCACAATGCCCACCACGCCCTCGTGGAACTCCGGGTCAAACACGCACACGGCGGGCGGCGCAGGCGCATCGTCTTCAAACAAGGACTGCGCCATCTCCAGCGCCATGTCGCGCATATCGCCTTCGATCACACGGCGCTCGCGGTTGATCTGGTCCAGCTGGGTGGCCAGCTGGGTGGCCAGGCCAGCATCGTCTGTTTGCAGGCATTCAATGCCCAGGCGCATATCCGACAAGCGGCCTGCTGCATTGATGCGTGGGCCCAGCGCAAAGCCCAAATCGAAGGTGCTGGCTTGTTGCACTTTGCGGGTTGCCGCCTGAAACAAGGCGCTCATGCCCGGTGGCATGTGTCCCGCGCGAATGCGCTTGAGGCCTTGGGCGACCAAGCGGCGGTTGTTGGCGTCCAGGCGCACCACATCAGCTACGGTGCCCAGTGCGACCAGCGGCAGCAGGCTGTCCAGGCGGGGTTGGGTACGCGCATCAAAAACGCCACGCTCACGCAGCAAAGTGCGCAGGGCCAGAAGCACATAAAACATCACACCCACCCCGGCCATGGACTTACTGGGAAAGTTGCAACCGGGCTGGTTGGGGTTGACGGTCACATCGGCTGTGGGTAGTTGCTCGCCGGGCAGGTGGTGGTCGGTCACCAGCACCTGCATGCCCAGCTGATGCGCGGCGTCCACTCCTTCGACGCTGGCAATGCCGTTGTCCACGGTGATCAGTACATCGGCGCCGCTTTGCTTGACGCGCTCGGCAATGGTCGGGGTCAGGCCATAGCCATCAACCACGCGGTCGGGCACCAGGTAGTCCACATGTTGCGCGCCCAGCATGCGCAGGCCGCGCAGGCCCACGGCGCAGGCGGTGGCGCCATCGCAGTCGTAGTCGGCCACGATGCACAGGCGTTTTCCATCTTGCATGGCCAGGGCCAGCAGCTCGGCGGCTTCGCGTGTGCCTTTGAGCTGGTCCGGAGGGATCAACAGGGCCAGGTCGTCTTGCAGGTCCTGGGCGTTGTCGATGCCGCGTGCGGCCAGCAGGCGAGCCAGCAAGGGGTGGGTACCTGCTTGCTCCAGCGCCCACACGGCGCGGGGGGGAATGTCTCGGGCAATCAGTTTCATGCGGTCAACAAGTCTTTCAGCACCTGGGCAGGCGTGGGTATGGCGGGGCGGCGCAGGCGCTGCCACCAGGGGCGAGGCTGGGCGCGTTGCCAGGTCTGGCAGCGGGTTTCGCTGCACAGGCTCAGCTGGCCGTTGCCGCCGTTTTCCAGGTGGGTCACAAACGCTGCCAAAGCACCTTGATCCAAGGCTTGCCAGGCTTGCGTCCAGGTTTGCGGATGAACGTCCAGGGCGGCCAGGTGCAATGCTTGCTCAAACTGGGTCCGGGCTTGTCCTGGTGCCGCTTGGGGCAGGCCTGCGCCATGGAACCACAGGGCATTGACGGGCGCAAGCCCCCGTGCCGCGCGCTCGTCGTTGACGGGGTGGTGGTAAAGCAGCATTTGCGCTTCACTTTGCAAACGGCGCAATGGCGCGGGCAAGCTCTCGGGCGTGAGCCAGGGTTTGACGTGGCTACCCGCCATGCGCTCCAGGCTGGCGCTGTGGATGCCTTGCAGGATGTCACCCTGGCCGTGCCACAGCAGTGGCGTGTGTTGCTGCACCTGCAGTCCGTCTTCTTGCAGCAGCGGCAGAAGGCTGTCAATGATAGATTGGGCCTGCGCTGAAGTCAGCCCGAGCTGTTCTGCCGGGTGCATCATCACCTGGTCCATGCCGATTTGCCAGTGGCATGGGCTGATCCAGGCTTGGTGTGTCTGCGCAGTGCTGGCCGTGGCGAAAGCTGCCCAGGGCCAGGGGCCTTGTTCGGCCCAACCCAAGGCGCTGGCGTGGGCAGCCTCGTGGGCCAGCCAGGGGCTGTGTTCTTCGCAATCGTTGGAGGTTTTCGCCTGCAACAGGTGCAAAGCTTTTTGCAGCTGGGGCAAATGCAGGTGCGCCAGAGCATCGGGGTGGCGGTGCGTGGCAGCGTAGGCGACGATCAAATGCATGGACTCGGGCGCGAGAGGTGAATCACCCTCTATTGTCAGGGATGCCACAATTGCCACTTCACAGATTCAGAACAACAACAGGGTCTTCATGGTTTGGCCATATGAATGGGTGCTGGGCTGGCGCTATACGCGTGCAGGCCGTGCATCGCGCAAGAACGGATTCATCTCTTTCATCTCGGGGGTGTCGATGCTGGGCATCGCCCTGGGGGTGGCTGCGCTCATCATCGTCTTGTCGGTGATGAACGGCTTTCAGAAAGAAGTTCGTGACCGTATGCTGGGCGTGGTCTCGCACATCGAAATTTATGCCGCAGACGGCAATGCCTTGCCCGATGTGGCTGGCCTGATGGCGCAGGTGCGGCAGCAGCCCGAGGTGGTGGGCGCGGCGCCTTTCATTGCCACGCAGGCTTTGTTGGCGCGTGGCGAAGACATGAAGGGTGTGATGCTGCGTGGCATCGACCCGGCGCTGGAGCCCGAAGTGTCGGATGTGCAGGCGGGCCAGCAGTCGGCTGCGTTGGTGCAGTTGCAGCCAGGTGGTTTTGGCTTGGTGCTGGGGGCTGATCTTGCGATGAACCTGGGCGTGCGTGCGGGTGATACCGTCACGCTGGTGTCCCCCTCTGGGCAAACGACGCCAGCGGGCGTTGTGCCGCGCATGAAACAGATGCAGGTGCTGGGGCAATTCTTCTCGGGCCATTACGAATACGACTCGGCGCTGGCGCTGATGCACTGGAAAGATGCCGCACGCATCTTTCGCCTGGAAGGCCCTACCGGTGTGCGTGTGAAATTGCGCGATCTGCACCAGGCACGCGAGGTGGCCACCGAACTGCAAGCCCGCTTGGGAACCAACTATCTGGTGCGTGACTGGACCCAGCAAAACCGCACCTGGTTTGCCGCAGTGCAGGTGGAAAAACGCATGATGTTCATTATCCTGACGCTCATTGTTGCGGTGGCAGCGTTCAACCTGGTCAGTACCTTGGTGATGACGGTGACCGACAAGCGTGCCGACATCGCCATCTTGCGCACATTGGGCGCCAGCCCGCTCAGCATCATGGGCGTGTTTGTGGTGCAGGGGGCGACGGTGGGTGTGATTGGCACGCTCAGCGGTTTTGCGCTGGGCCTGCTGGTGGCCTTCAACATCGATGTGATCGTTCCTACGCTGGAGCAGCTGTTCAATGCCCAGTTCTTGCCGCGGGATGTGTACCTGATCAGCCGCATGCCCAGCGAGCCCCAAGCTTCGGACATTGCGCCCATTGTGCTCATTTCGCTGGTGTTGGCCTTTGTGGCCACGCTCTATCCGAGCTGGCGTGCCAGCCGTGTCAATCCGGCGGAGGCTTTGCGCTATGAGTGATGTGATCTTGAGCGCACGCGGTCTGAGCCGTCGCTTTACCGAAGGCTCGCTGGATGTGGCGGTGCTCCAAGGCGTGGATCTGCAGGTGCATGCAGGCGAAACTCTGGCCATCGTAGGCGCTTCCGGTTCGGGCAAGAGTACCTTGCTGCATTTGCTCGGCGCACTCGACGCACCCACAGCGGGCCAGGTTCTGCTTAAAGGGCAGGACTTGTCCGCCTTGTCTGCGGCAGAGCAAGGGCGCTGGCGCAACCAGTACCTTGGCTTCGTGTACCAGTTCCACCACCTGTTGCCCGAGTTCACTGCCCTGGACAATGTGGCCATGCCCTTGTGGATTCGCCGCATGGATCGCAACCAGGCGCGTGCGCAGGCGGCGCAGTGGCTCCATCGCGTGGGGCTGGGTGCGCGTGGTGAACACCGTCCTGCCGAACTCTCCGGGGGCGAGCGTCAACGCGTGGCCTTGGCCCGCGCCCTGATTACGCAGCCCGCCTGTGTGCTGGCCGATGAACCCACGGGCAACCTGGACCGTGGCACGGCCGATGCCGTGTTCGAGCTGATGCTCCAGCTCGCCCGGGAGCAGGGTACAGCCTTTGTGCTGGTCACGCACGACCAGTCGCTGGCTGCACGCTGCGACCGTCAACTGCACCTGGTGCGCGGGCAACTGGCCTGAGGCCCTGGGCCTCTGGCATGGCCTTGAACATGTTCTGGATTGACACACACTGCCACTTAGACGCGTCCGAGTTCGCACCCGACCGAGCGCAGGTGCGCCAGTCCGCGCGCGATGCGGGTGTGGGTTTGTGTGTCTTTCCAGCTGTTCGGCGCAGCGATTGGGCGGGAGTGCAAGCCCTGGCCGCCGAGCATGACGATGCGTATGCATTGGGCACGCACCCCCTGTATGTGCCCCAGGCGCAAAGCGATGACCTGGATGCGCTGGACGAAGCGCTGTCCAAGGCGCGCCATGATTCGCGCCTGGTCGCAGTGGGCGAAATCGGCCTGGATTATTTCGTGCCTGAGCTGTGCACGTCTGAGATGCGCGAGCGGCAATGGCAGTTCTATCTGGCGCAGTTGCGCATGGCTCACAAGCATGGCTTGCCGGTGATTTTGCATGTGCGTCGCTCGGCGGACATGTTGCTCAAAGGGCTGCGGCAAGTGAAAGTGGCGGGCGGCATTGCCCACGCGTTTAATGGCAGCGCGCAGCAGGCGCAGGCCTTTATCAATCTGGGCTTTGCTTTGGGTTTTGGTGGGGCCATGACCTATGAACGTGCCACCGCGCTGCGCACATTGGCCTGCTCAGTGCCAGAGCAGGCCCTGGTGCTGGAAACCGATGCCCCTGACATTCCGCCGCACTGGCTCTACCAAACCGCTCAGGCCCGCGCCGCTGGCTTGCTGCAGGGCCGCAACACACCGGCCGAGCTCCCGCGCATGGCGCAGGTGCTGGCAAAGCTGCGAGGCATAGATGTTCGGGCTTTGCAAACCCTGACCTCTGCCAATGCCTTGCGGGTGCTGCCCAAGCTGTCCCTCATCGCCCACTGATGCGCGCCGATCGGTGTGGCAATCGCGGACAATGCTGACCGAGTCCCTGCAAAGCACCTGTTCATGAGTACCAAAAAAACATCCAAGCTGCCCGAAGTACATTTTTCCGAAGATGGAGATATTCGCTATTTGCACCTGTCCAGCCCGTGGATCCAGGGATCGATGTTCATCAAGAAGCCCTACGACATCGAGCTCGAATACGTGCAGCGCATGATGGCGTGGCTGTTGTTCATGCCCGCGGACGAAGTTATGGGTGCACACGCCATGCAACTGGGCCTGGGGGCGGGCACCATCACTAAGTTTTGCTACAAAAAACTCAAGATGACCTGCACCGCCATCGAGATCAATCCGGGGGTGTTGCACGCTTGCCGGGGCTGGTTTCGTTTGCCTGAAGAAGACGAACGCTTGCGCGTGGTCATTGCCGATGCAGCGAAAGAAATTCGCTCGCCGGAATGGACCGGGGTGGTCGATGCCTTGCAGGTCGACATTTATGACCACGAAGCCGCTAGCCCGGTGCTGGATACATTGGACTTTTACAAGGATTGCCATTCCTTGCTCAGCCCCAACGCTTGCATGACCGTGAATTTGTTTGGCCGTGCTTCCAGTTACGACGAGAGCCTGCAAAAAATCATGGCGGCTTTTGGCGAAGATGCGGTCTGGGCTTTCAAGCCCACGCGTGAGGGCAACACCATCGTGTTGGCCCAGCGCACACCCAGCCGTCCCAAGCGCGAACAATTGCTGGAGGCAGCTGAGCGCATTGAAGCCAAGTACGGCCTGCCCGCCACCAAGTGGTTGCGCGTATTCAAGCCGGTGCGTAAATGAGTGCAGACCGCCCCCAGCCCTTGACCAGCGGTTTGCTGCTGGCGGCAGCGGGATCGATCGCTTTCAGCGGCAAAGCCATCATCGTCAAACTGGCTTACCGCTATGGGGTCGATGCCGTCACATTGCTGATGTACCGCATGCTCTTTGCCATGCCCATGTTTGTGGCCATGGCCTGGTGGGCGGGGCGCGGCAAGCCCAGGCTGACGGGTGCAGACCTGCGCGGCATCGTGGGGCTGGGCTTTACCGGCTACTACCTGGCCAGCTTTCTCGATTTTTGGGGCCTGGACTACATCAGCGCTTCGCTGGAACGACTGATTTTGTACCTCAACCCGACGCTCGTTTTGGTACTGGGCTGGCTGCTTTACGGCAAGAAAATCAACCATCGCCAGGGCGTCGGCATGGCGCTGAGTTATGCCGGCATCTTGCTGGTGTTCGGGCACGAGGCCTCGTTTGCCGGGGCCAATGCCACGCTGGGCGCCTTGCTGGTGCTGGGCAGCGCCATCAGCTATGCCACTTACATCAGCTACAGCGGTCAGCTGGTGCAACGGTTGGGCTCGCTGCGTCTGGCGGGGTGGGCCACCACGGCCGCGTGTGTGTTTTGCATTGGACAGTTTGCAGTGCTGCGACCCCTGTCTGCAGCGCAGGTGGCCCCGCAAGTGATCTGGCTTTCCTTGCTCAATGCCACGGCGTGTACGGCGGTGCCTGTGTTGATGGTGATGATGGCCATCGAGCGCATTGGCTCAGGCCTGACCGCACAGACCGGCATGATTGGCCCCATGTCCACCTTGCTGATGGGCGTGTTCATTCTGGGCGAGCCTTTCAACATGTGGATTGTTGCAGGCACGGCACTGGTGCTGTCGGGCGTGTTCTGGGTGACGCGCATGCCTGCACACAAAATTTGATTTCAGGAGACAAAGACATGGACTTGGGTATTGCAGGCAAATGGGCACTGGTCGGTGGCGCCAGCAAAGGGTTGGGCTGGGGCTGTGCCCGGGCGCTGGCGCTTGAGGGCGTCAACGTGGTCATGGTGGCGCGTGGAGTAGAGGGGCTTGAAACTGCCGCCAAAGTGCTGCGTGCGGAAGCATTTGTTGAGGCGGCCACGAGTTGGGAAACGCCAAAGATCATTACTGTGTCCGCGGACATCACCACCGCCGAAGGCCGCGAAGCCATCTGGAACGTTCAGGGCGGTCCTGGCAAAGCCTTTGACATCGTGGTCACCAACGCAGGCGGCCCACCCACCGGCGACTTTCGCGACTTTGACCGCGAGGCCTGGATCAAGGCGGTGGACGCCAACATGCTTACCCCCATTGAACTGATCAAAGCCACCGTGGACGGCATGGCTGACCGGGGGTTCGGACGCATCATCAACATCACCTCCAGCGCGGTCAAGGCGCCCATCGACATTCTGGGCTTGTCCAATGGAGCGCGCAGTGGCTTGACAGGCTTCGTGGCCGGGTTGGCCCGCAGCGGCATTGCAGCCAAAGGCGTGACCGTCAACAACCTGCTGCCCGGCAAGTTCGACACCGATCGCCTGGCTGCCACACTACAGGGCGCCGTACAGAAAACCGGCAAGAGCCTGCAGGAGGTGCGCAGCGCCCAGACAGCACAGATCCCGGTCAAACGATTCGGAACGCCTGAAGAATTCGGCGCCATTTGCGCGTTTTTGTGCAGCCAGCAGGCGGGATACATCAACGGACAAAACATCCTGCCCGATGGGGGCTTGTATCCGGGGACGTTCTAATCAGTTTTGTGTGTGGGCGGCCTGCAGATTCTTTGCGAGTTGTCCCATGCGCAACAAAGCTTTTTTCTCTTGCGCACTCCATGTCCCGGCAAAGCTTAGGCGCAAACAATGATTGAAGCGGTTGCTGGCGGTGAACAAGCTGCCCGGGCCGAACACAATGCTTTGTCGTTGGCAGTCATGAAAAAGTTGCATGGTGTCGATGTTCTCAGGCAGCTCCAGCCACAAGGTCAGTCCGGTCGGAGGTGCACTGACTCGAGTGCCTGTCGGGAATGATTGCGTGATCAATACCCTTGCCTCACGCAGTCGCTCCTGCATGAATTCGCTGAACCTGCGCATACGTGCTTCGTAGCCCGTTTGCGTGACCAGATCCGCCAATGCATATTCCAGAACCAGGTTGGTGGGAACGCCTTCAATTCGTTTGATGTGGCGTACTGCATCCTTCCAGCGCCCGGACTCTGTCCATCCCAAACGGATACCTGGTGCCAGCGTTTTTGAGAATGAGCCGCAAATCATCACCGTTCCATGTGTGTCGTAGGACTTGGCCGCACGACGACGTTCGTCTGCGGCCATCAGGTCGTTGAACACCACGTCTTCAATCAAGGGAGTTCCATGTTCGGTCAACATTGCTACCAATCGGCGTTTGTTTGTATTGCTCATGACCGCGCCGAGCGGGTTGGACAGCGTGGGTACGGATAAAACAGCTTTGATCGGTTGTGTATCCAGTGCGAGCTGAAGAGCCTCCAGTGACATGCCTTCTTGTGGATGCGTAGGGATTTCAAGCGCGCGCAAATTCAGTGATTCCAGCAAGTCCAGAAAACCGAAATGGGTTGGCGACTCAAGAGCGATGACATCGCCTGGCGAGGTGACAGCGCGCAAACACAGGCTGACAGCATGGATACAGCTGGAGGTGATAGTGATGTCGTCCGCATGAAGCTGACAGCCCAGGTGCATGGCTCTTTGTGCAGCCGCTTCGCACAACGCTGGCGTGCCCGACTGGTCTGTGTACTCAACCAGTGTTTTTCGATGTTTTCTGGTAGCTTGATTGAGGGCGGTTCGGATCCGCGATTCATCAAAAAACAGAGGATCCTTGGGGCAGGCACCTCCGAAACTGACCTTGGCTGTTTGTGCAGGAAGCGAGACGATGTCTACTCTGGAGCGGTGCTTGATCAACACACTTTGCTTAGGCGGGTTGCTGATGCTTGGCAGTGCAGGTGTTTGCGCATGCGCAGAAACAAAATAGCCAGAGCGTGGTTTGGCCTGAATGAGGTGCCGCTCTTCCAGCCATTGAAGTGCTTCAATGGCTGTGGCCATCGATACACCTTGCGTACTGGCGATCTCGCGCAATGATGGCAATTTTTGTCCTGGCAGGAAGACCTGTGCATCGATCAACTTGACGAAATGCTGCGCGATTTGCGCATAAAGAGATTGTTGACGATTGGCGGTAGGTGTTCCCATGGCTTCATTGTGCCGTACGATTTTTTCTCATCTATGAAAATGACCAGTACAGATGTGCCGTGTCAAAGCGGTACAGATTGATGTAATGAGTCGAAGGTAAGCCCAATTTTTTCTCGTGCTGTGTCTGTTCTTGTCATGTCAAGGCGGACACACTTTGGGTATGAATACAGACATATCGATGTGGTTATCCATGGCTGGATTTGCCGTCGCAACCTCCATCACGCCAGGACCCAACAACACCATGCTTTTGGCTTCTGGTGTGAACTTCGGCTTTCGTGCAACGCTTCCTCATGCTTTGGGCATCAGCGTGGGGGGCTTCTTCTTATGGTCTGCAGTTGGCTTGGGGTTGGGCGAAGTGTTCGTGCATTGGCCGTGGTTGCAACAAGGCATGCGTCTGGTGGGCCTTGGATATGTGCTGTATTTGGCGTACCGGACCTGGAGAAGTGCAGGGCTTGCTGTAAAGGGAGGTCAACAGTTATCTCGCCCCTTGAGCCCTTGGATTGCAGCTGCATTTCAATGGGTCAATCCCAAGGTGTGGTTCATGGTTTTGGGGTATTTCGGATCGTTCATGCCCAACAATCCGGGTGTTGCCGAAGTGCTGCTGGCGTCCTTTTTTTTCAGCGTGCTCAATTTCCCGTGCATCAGCTTGTGGGCCTACGCAGGCGAGCGGCTGCAGTCTTACTTGAGCGATGTGCGTTATCGACGCATCTTTAACACGGCCATGGCCTTGCTTTTGCTGGCCTCCATGCTGCCCATGCTTTTGGAAGTGAGAGTTTGAACATGCACGCCAGAGTTTTTGAAGTGATCAGAGGCAAAGGTTTCCTTGCTGATCGAGCCTGGGGTGCCAAAGACATTGCAAGAATCGAAGGTGCAACCGTCCGACTTCATTGGACCGATGAACCCTATCGATGGCACATCAATGATGGGCAAGAAGTGTTTGTTGTTGTGAACGGCACGGTTGATATGCATTACAAGGAAAACGGCTTTGAACGAATGACGCGGCTGGAGGTTGGCGACATCTTTTTCGCGGGCACGGGCTGCGAGCATGTTGCGTGTCCTGTGGGGCAAGCGCGCATTTTAGTGATCGAAAAAGCGGGCAGTGTTTAACGCCTCGACGACACCACAATCCCGCCCACGATCAGCGCAAACGCCGCGGCGTGGTACAGGTGGGGCGCTTCGCCCAGCACCAGGGTGGAGAGCACGGCTGCAAACAGCGGGGTCAGGTTCGCAAAGAACCCGGCCACAGCCGGTCCGGCTTGCTGCACGCCCAGGCCCCAGAAGCGGTAGGCGACCACCGCCGGGCCCACGGCCACAAACACCAGCGCAGCGGCCAGGGACCAGCCCCACTGAATGTGGGCGTCGATGGTGCTCCACTCCATGGCAGTGAATAGACCGGACCAGCCCAGGCCGTAGATGACTTGTGCCAGCAGGAACGTTGCCCAGTTGCTGCGGATGCTTTCGGGTTCATCGCGGCGTGACAGCAGCCAGCTGTACCAGGCCCAGCAGGCGGTGGCCATGAGCATGAACAGGTCACCAATGACAAACTTCACATCCAGCAGGTGGACCACATCGCCGCGTGAAAGCACCACAGCCACACCCATGAGCGAGAGGGCTGCCCCCATGAGTTGACGCCGGTGCACCTGCGCCTGGAAAAACAACGCGCCAATGCCCAGCATCCACACCGGGCTGCTCGCAGCCACCAGCGTGACGTTCATGGGCGAAGAGGTCTTGAGCGCCAGGTATTGCAGAGCGTTGTAGCAACCCACGCCCAACAGGCCCAACAAGCCAAAACGTTTCCAGTGGCTCCACAGGCCCGAGTTGCTGCGCAGCAGGCCAGGGGCCAGCGGCAACAAAATCAGCAGGGCGCCAATCCAGCGCAAGAAATTCAAGGTAATGGGCGGTACCAAGGGCCCCACCATACGGCCCATGACTGCATTTCCCGCCCACAGCAGGGGCGGAATCGTCAACCAAAGCGCAGTCGCGGGGGTGAGTTTGTGATGCATGCCCGCACTTTAGCGGCATTTGTCGGCATGACACTGCGGGCGTGTCGCCGATCAGTCTGTGGGGTCATGCAGGCGGCGCCATTTCGTGGCAAAGTGGCGCGCATTGTTGTGATTACATATTTTCAGGAGCAAAACCATGAGCCAGGCCGTTCAAATTGACCAACCCGGTGGTCCCGAAGTCATGAAACTTGTCGATGTGGCCGTGGGGCAGCCCGGCCCTGGCGAGATTCGCATCCGCCACAAAGCCGTTGGCCTGAACTTCATTGACGTGTACCAGCGCACGGGGTTGTACCCCAACGCCATGCCGCTGCAGCTGGGCATGGAAGCCTCGGGCGTCGTCGAGGCGGTGGGCGAGGGCGTGACGCACCTGAAGGTAGGTGACCGCGCGGCCTACGCCAGCATGCCGCCTGGCAGCTATTGCGAAGAGCGTGTGATGCCGGCCAAGTGCGTGTGCAAGCTGCCCGATGGCATTTCGTTCGAAACCGGCGCTGCCATGATGCTTAAGGGCCTGACAGCGCAATACCTGTTGCGCCGCGTCAAACCTGTCGAGGCCCTGCAACCCGGCGACTTTGTACTGTTCCATGCGGCGGCTGGTGGCGTAGGGTTAATTGCCAGCCAATGGGCCAAGGCTTTGGGATTGCGCCTGATCGGCACCGCAGGCACCGAGGCCAAGTGTCAACTGGCCCGCAACAACGGCGCCGAGTTCTGCATCAACTACAGCACCGAGGATTTTGGCGCACGCGTCAAGGAAATCACTGGCGGTGCGGGCGTGAAGGTGGTGTACGACTCGGTGGGCAAGGACACCTGGGACAAGTCGCTGGACTGCCTGCAGCCCTTTGGCCTGATGGTGAGCTTTGGCAATTCCTCCGGTCCGGTGGATCCGTTCTCGCCCGCGATCCTTGGCCCCAAAGGGTCGGTGTATGTGACGCGTCAGACCTTGTTCACGCACATTGCCACGCGCGAGCGTACGCAGCAAATGGCCGATGAATTGTTTGATGCGGTGCTCTCAGGAAAGGTCAAGATCCACATTGACCAGACATTCCCGCTGGCGCAGGTGCAGGAGGCGCACCGTGCGCTGGAAGCCCGCAAGACCACGGGCTGCACCATCCTCACGCTTTAATCAGGCTGCCAGTTTTTGCTTGGGCGCCACGGCGTCCAGCGCCTGGCGCAATTGGCCCAGCGTGCGCTCCACGTTGTGCCATTTGTCCAGGCCGAACAGGCCCATTCGGAAGGTGGAGAAGTCGGCTGGTTCGTCGCACTGCAGCGGCACCCCTGCGGCGGTCTGCAGGCCCTGGGCCAGAAACTTCTTGCTGTTCTGGATATCGGGGTCGGTGGTGTAGCTCACCACCACGCCCGGGGCTTCGAAGCCCGGCGCGGCCACGCTGGCAAAACCATATTCCTTGAGCAGGCCGCGCACGGCAGCGCCCAGGGCGATTTGTTCCTCGCGCACTTTGGCAAACCCGTATGCCTCGGTCTCCAACATGGTTTGCTGCAGGCGTTGCAGGGCGTCGGTGGGTAGGGTGGTGTGGTACATGTGGGCACCACTTTCGTAGGTTTCCATGACCTGCAGCCACTTCTTCAGGTCAGCCGCGAAGGTGGTGCTGGTGGTGGCATCAATCGCTTTGCGGGCGCGTTCGCTCATCATCACCATGGCGCAGGCGGGCGAGCTGCTCCAGCCTTTTTGCGGGGCGCTGATCAAAATGTCCACGCCGGTGGCCTGCATGTCCACCCACATGGCACCCGAGGCAATGCAATCCAGCACGAACAGGCCGTCCGCGGCGTGCACCGCATCGGCCACGGCCTTGAGGTAGTCGTCGGGCAGCATCATGCCGGCAGCGGTTTCCACGTGCGGGGCAAACACCAGCGCAGGTTTTTCGGCTGCGATGGCGGCTTTGACGTCTTCAATTGGGGCCGGCGTCCAGGCTGCTTGCGGTGCGTTGGACACGCGGCGGGCCTTGAGCACGCTGTGGCTCTTGGGGATCTGGCCCATGTCAAAAATCTGTGTCCAGCGGAAGCTGAACCAGCCGTTACGGATCACCATCACGTGCTGTCCCGTGGCGAACTGGCGGGCCACCGACTCCATGCCGAAGGTGCCACTTCCCGGTACCAGGGCCACGCTGTGCGCTTTGTAAACGTCTTTGAGCATGCGCGAGATGTCGGTCATCACACCAGCAAAGCGCTTGGACATGTGGTTGAGCGCGCGGTCGGTGTAGACCACCGAAAACTCGAGCAAACCATCAGGATCAATATTGGGCAGCAAAGCGGGCATGGGTTGTCTCCCTCAGCGAAGTCAGATGTTCAAAAGCGCGAGCTTAACCGTTTAACGTCCGCGCCGCACGCGCAGCAGTTCGTCCAGGATCAAGAGCCCCGCGCCGACGGTGATGGCAGCATCGGCCACATTGAATGCGGGGAAATGGCCACCGTGAAAGATGCCGTCCAGCAAGGTCCAGTGAAAGTCCAGAAAGTCCACTACATAGCCGTGCAAAAGGCGGTCGATCACATTGCCCACGGCACCGCCCAGGATCAGGCTGATGGCCCAGGAAAACAGCTTCTGGCCCGCGTGGCTGCGCAACATCCAGATCATGACCAACGTGGCAATGACGCCAATGCCCGTGAAGAACCAGCGTTGCCAGCCGCCCGCGCCGGCCAGGAATGAAAACGCCGCGCCATGGTTGTGGGCGCGCACCAGGTTGAAAAACGAGGTAACCGTTACGCTGTCGCCGTACTGGAAGCTGCCCAAGATCAACACCTTGGTGAACTGATCAATCAGCACCACCAGCACGGCAATGGCCAGCCAGTGCAGCCAGCCTGAACGTGCGCCTTTGCCCTTGGCCATGATCAGGCCGCCGTGCGGATTTCGCCCGCGCCGTACAGGTTGCTGGTGCAGCGCCCGCACAGGGTGGGGTGTGCGGTGTCGTGACCCACGTCGTCGGCATAGTGCCAGCAGCGCTCGCACTTGGTGGCTTGGCTCACGGCCACTTGCACCGCCAGCGCGTCACCGGCCAGCAGCGCAACCTTCGAGGTGATGAACACGAATTTCAGGTCCTCGCCCAAACTGGCCAGCAGCGCGTGGTCAGCGGCAGGTGCGGTGAGGGTGATGTTGGCTTGCAGCGAAGCGCCCACTTTGCCTTCGGCGCGTACGGCTTCGATGTCTTTGTTGACCAAGTCGCGGATTTCGCGGATGCGCGACCACTTGGCCAGCAGGGCGGCGTCGGGTGCGTCGAACTTGGCGAAGGTCTCGAAGAAGATAGAGGGGGAAGAACCAAAGCTCTTCCACGCTTCTTCGGCCGTGAAGGATAGGAAGGGCGCCATCCAGCGCAGCATGGCGTGGGTGATGCGCCACAGGGCGGTCTGCGCGCTGCGGCGGGCCAGGCTCTTGGGCGCGGTGGTGTAGAGGCGGTCCTTGAGCACGTCCAGATAGAAGGCGCCCAGGTCTTCCGAGCAATACACCTGCAGCTTGCCCACCACGGGGTGGAACTCGTACACGTCAAAGTGGCGCAGGATGTCGGCCTGCAGCTCGGCGGCGCGGGTCAGGGCGTAGCGGTCGATTTCCAGCAGCTGGTCGTTGGGCACGGCGTCCTGGGCCGGGTCGAAGTCGCTCACGTTGGCCAGCAAAAAGCGCAGCGTGTTACGGATGCGGCGGTAGGCGTCGACCACGCGGGCCAGGATCTTGTCGTCGATGTTCAGGTCGCCCGAGTAGTCGGTGCTGGCCACCCACAGGCGCACGATTTCGGCACCCATCTTGCTCGTCACGCTTTGCGGATCAACGGTGTTGCCCAACGACTTGCTCATCTTGCGGCCCTGGCCGTCGGTGGCAAAGCCGTGGGTTAGCAGGCCGCGGTAGGGCGCGCGGCCTTCCAAAGCGCAGCCCAGCAGCAGCGAGCTGTGGAACCAGCCACGGTGCTGGTCGTGGCCCTCCAGGTAGAGGTCGGCCTCGGGGCCTTGCTCGTGGTAAGGTGCACGGGCGTAGGCGTCCTTATGGCTGCCGCGCAGTACATGGCGGAAGGTGGAGCCGGAGTCGAACCACACCTCCAGAATGTCGGTGCTCTTGGTGTAATGCGGTGCGTCCTGCGCGCCCAGGATGTCCAGGGCCGTCACTCGGCTCCAGGCCTCAATGCCGCCTTTTTCCACAATCGCGGCGGCCTGGTCCAGGATCTCCAGCGTGCGCGGGTGCAGCTCGCCCGAGTCCTTGTGGATGAAGAAGGGCACCGGCACGCCCCAGCTGCGCTGGCGCGAGATGCACCAGTCGGGGCGGTTGGCGATCATGTCGCGCAGGCGGGCGCGGCCGTTCTCGGGGTAGAACTGGGTTTGCTCGATGGCGTCCAGCGCCAGCTGGCGCAGGGTTTTGGCGGGCTTTTGCGCTGGGTCTTCGAACACGCCGGTGCCTTCGTCCATGCGCACGAACCACTGCGGCGCGGCGCGGTAGATCACGGGCGTTTTGTGGCGCCAGCAGTGCGGGTAGCTGTGGGTGATTTTTTGCGTGGCCATCAGACGGTCGCTTTGTGCCAGCACTTCGAGCACACGCGGCACTGCCTTCCAGATGTGCAGACCACCAAACAGCGGCAGCTCGTCGGTGTAGACGCCGTTGCCTTGCACGGGGTTCAGGATGTCCTGGTAGGCCATGCCATGCGCGACGCAAGAGTTGAAGTCGTCCAGGCCGTAGGCCGGGGCCGAGTGCACGATGCCGGTGCCGTCGGTGTCGCTCACATAGTCGGCCAGGTACAGGGGCGACATGCGCTTGTAGCTGTAGGGGCCGGTCGCGTTGTCGACATCGTAGAGCGGGTGGCGGAACACCAGGCCGCACAGGGCTTCACCCTTGGCGGTGGCTATCACCTGGCCTTCAAGCTGGAAGCGCTCCAGGCATTTCTCAACCAGGCTCGCGGCGAGCATGTAGACACCGCGCGGCGTGTCGACCAGGGCGTATTCGAGCTCGGGGTGTGCGTTGAGCGCCTGGTTGGCTGGAATCGTCCAAGCGGTGGTGGTCCAGATGACGGTGAAGGCTTTTTTGTTGCCGTCGCCAGGCAGGGCAGACAGGCCGAAAGCCTTGGCAAGTGCGGCAGCGTCATTGGCTTCAAAGGCGACGTCCAGTGTGTCGCTTTGTTTGTCGGCGTATTCGATCTCGAACTCGGCCAGCGAAGAGCCGCAGTCGAAGCACCAGTACACGGGCTTGAGCCCACGGTACACAAAGCCGCGTTCGATCACTTGCTTGAAAGCGCGGATTTCACCGGCCTCGTTGGCAAAGTCCATAGTGCGGTAGGGCCGCTCCCAGTCTCCCAACACCCCCAGACGCTTGAAATCCTCGCGCTGCTGGTCGATCTGCTCGGTGGCAAAGGCGCGGCTCTTGGCCTGCATGTCGTCGCGGCTGAGGTTGCGGCCGTGCAGTTTCTCGATGGCGTTTTCGATCGGCAGACCATGGCAGTCCCAGCCAGGGATGTATTGCGCGTCCATCCCCTTGAGTTGGCGGCTCTTGACGATCATGTCCTTGAGCACTTTGTTGAGCGCGTGGCCGATGTGCAGCTTGCCGTTGGCGTACGGCGGGCCGTCGTGCAGCACGAACAGCGGGGCGCCTTTGCGGGCTTCGCGCAGCTGTTTATAGAGGTCCTGCTCGTTCCATTCCTGCACCCAGGCGGGTTCGCGCTTGGGCAGGTCGCCACGCATGGGGAAGGGCGTGTCGGGCAGGTTCAGGGTCGAGCGGTAATCAGGGGTTTGGTCAGACATGGCTGGAAACTCGATGCGGCGAGAAAGGGACCGCAAAAATCAATGAGCCCAAGGGGCGAAGAAGTGCAGGGCATGCCTGCTCAGGCGGACGGCGAGAGCGTCAAATTCGGTCGCGGGTGGTCTGGCGATGGGTCTCACCATGGCGCGAGGCAAACCAGGCGCGCGCGTTCTCGCAGTCCTGGGCGATGCCTTTTGTCAGGGCATCCAGACTGTCGTATTTGAGCTCGTCATGGAGTTTGTGCAGCAGATCCACGCGAATGATTTTACCGTAGCCCCCTTCGCCACCCAGGTCGGCGGGCCAGTCCAGCACATGGGTCTCCAGCAGCACCCGGCCACCGTTGACGTCGTTGGGGTCCAGCGAGGGGCGAATGCCCAGGTTGGCCACCCCCGCCAGAGGCTCGGGCGTCAGGCCATGTACCTCGACGGCAAAGATGCCGCT
>Ga0172373_10004683_pt1 | contig 19115 bp, 16 predicted proteins | sample Lak10m_2_FD_114546 | JGI IMG/M metagenome (GOLD analysis project Ga0172373, IMG submission 114546) | Freshwater microbial communities from Kabuno Bay, South-Kivu, Congo - kab_092012_10m | ecosystem: Environmental > Aquatic > Freshwater > Lake | place: Democratic Republic of the Congo...
CTCGGTCTACATGATGGCCCATTCGGGCGCCCGCGGTTCGGCGGCGCAGATGAAGCAGCTGGCCGGCATGCGCGGCCTGATGGCCAAGCCGTCGGGCGAAATCATCGAGACGCCGATCATCTCGAACTTCAAGGAAGGCCTGACCGTGCTGGAGTACTTCAACTCCACCCACGGCGCCCGCAAGGGTCTGGCCGACACCGCGCTGAAGACCGCCAACTCGGGCTACCTGACCCGCCGTCTGGTCGACGTCGCCCAGGACGCCATCATCGTCGAGGAAGATTGCGGCACCATCAACGGCCTGACCGTCTCGGCGGTGGTCGAGGGCGGCGAAGTGATCAGTCCGCTGGCCGAGCGCATCCTGGGCCGGTCGGCGGCCCGCGACATCACCAACCCGGCCACCGGCGCCGTCATCGTCGCCGCCGGCCAGCTGATCTGCGAGCCGGAAGTCGAACTGATCGACGCCGCCGGCATCGAGACCGTGGCCATCCGTTCGGTGCTGACCTGCGAGGCCCGCGAGGGCGTCTGCGGCACCTGCTATGGCCGTGACCTGGCACGCGGAACCCGCGTCAATGTCGGCGAAGCGGTGGGCGTCATCGCCGCCCAGTCGATCGGCGAGCCCGGCACCCAGCTGACCATGCGCACCTTCCACATCGGCGGCGCCGCCCAGCGCGGCGCCGAGCAGTCGGCCATCGAAGCGGTCAGCGAGGCCACCGTCCAGCTGATCAACAAGAACGTGGTCACCAATTCCTCGGGCGCCACCATCGTCATGAGCCGCAACTGCGAAGTCGCGCTGATCGACGTCAACGGCCGCGAGCGGGCCCGTCACCGCGTTCCCTACGGCGCCAAGCTGCTGGTGGAAGAGGCGGTCAGCGTGTCCAAGGGCACCAAGCTGGCCGAGTGGGACCCCTATACCCTGCCGATCATCACCGAGACCAACGGCGTCGCCCATTTCGTCGATCTGGTCGAAGGCCTGTCGATGCGCGAAGTGGTCGACGAGGCCACCGGCATCGCCAGCAAGGTGGTGGTCGACTGGAAGCAGCAGCCGCGCGGGTCGGACCTGCGTCCGCGCGTCGAACTGCGTGACGACAAGGGGCAGCCGGTCACCCTGCCCAACGGCCTGGAAGCCCGCTATTTCCTGTCGGTCGACGCCATCTTGTCGGTGGAGAACCACGCCAAGCTGCATGCCGGCGACGTGCTGGCCCGCATCCCGCGCGAAGGGTCGAAGACCCGCGACATCACCGGCGGCCTGCCGCGTGTGGCGGAACTGTTCGAGGCCCGCAAGCCCAAGGATCACGCCATCATCGCCGACATCGACGGCCGCGTGGAATTCGGCAAGGACTACAAGTCCAAGCGCCGCATCCTGGTGGTCCCGGAAGACGGCGATCCGGTGGAATACCTGATCCCCAAGGGCAAGCACGTTTCGGTGCAGGAAGGCGACTATGTCCGCCGCGGCGACCCGCTGATGGACGGCAACCCGGTGCCGCACGACATCCTGCGCGTGCTGGGCGTCGAGGCGTTGTCCCAGTACCTGACCAACGAGATCCAGGAGGTCTATCGTCTGCAGGGCGTGAAGATCAACGACAAGCACATCGAGGTGATCGTTCGCCAGATGCTGCAGAAGGTCGAGATCACCGATCCCGGCGACACCACCTTCCTGGTCGGCGAGCAGGTCGACCGTCAGGAGTTCGAGCACGAGAACCGCAAGGCCATCCGCGAGCAGGGCCGCCCGGCTTCCGGGTCGCCGGTGCTGCAGGGCATCACCAAGGCGTCCTTGCAGACCCATTCCTTCATCTCGGCGGCGTCGTTCCAGGAAACCACCCGCGTCCTGACCGAGGCCGCGGTGTCGGGCAAGGTCGACACCCTGCAGGGGCTGAAGGAAAACGTCATCGTCGGCCGTCTGATCCCCGCCGGTACCGGCGCGGTGATGAACCGCCTGCGCGAGCTGGCCGCCAAGCGCGACCGCGAGATGCAGGTGGAAGGCGGCGAGGAGGGGGCCGTGGCCCTGGTCCAGGGGGGCGAGCAGCCCCAGGTGCCTCCGGCCGAGTAACCCGACATGGTCCGCCCTTCGCCGATCCGGCGAGGGGCGGACCACGGCAAGGGGCCTGTGCCGGCATCTGCTGAAAAGCGGAATGGCCGGTGCGGCCCTACCGGGAAAGTCCGTGTTTCCTCGCCGCGTCCCTTGCGCTAGACTCCGGGATGAAGCGTGACGGGAGGCGCGGGCAGATGGCCAGGATCGTTACCGTTGAAGTGGAACCCGGCATCATCTGGCTGGCCGTTCCCGAGGCCGATCTGCGTATCCTGTGCGGCTGTCCGGCCGACAGCGTCAAGCATCTGATGCGCCGGGGGCTGATCCGCCCCATCAATGTCGGCGGCGTCATGTGCGAGACCGGCCCCAATGCCATCTTGCTGTCCGACGTCATGGTGCAGAACGGCGATGTCTGCAATCTGGCGGAATTTCCGGTCCTGCAGATGTTCTATCGGCAGGGGCTGCTGCTGCCCGGCCATCCCAACAATTCCGGGGCCAAGCCCATCCTGATCGGCCGGCGCGATCAGGTCGAAGCGCAGATGCAGTACATCTATCGCGGCAATTACGGTCTGATCTCCGAGCACGAACTGATCGCCGCCGGCGTTCCCGCCGCCCAAGCGCACGACATGATGCGGCTGAAGCTGAAGTTCGCCTTCGGCCGCATCCAGCATCCGCGCGAGTTGCTGCAGGGAATGATCCTGGACGACCGGCCGATGGACGTGAAGAACGGCGTCACCATCCGGCGGACCGCGATGAACGTGTTCGAGGTGGCCTATGGCGACGAAACCGCGTCCATCGACCTGAACCTGCCGCCGCACCGCTCGCACGATTGCCCCTATCCGCTGGGATCGTACCAGTTCCGCCGCGACTATTTCGCGGTGGTGCATCTGGGCGAGGGCGACGGTTGGGACATCCGGCGGCCCAGCATGGGCTCGGTGGTGGTGTTCCAGGGGCGCATCTATCTGATCGATGCCGGCCCCAACCTGGAACACAGCCTGACCGCCCTGGGGATCGGCATCAACGAGATCGAGGGAATTTTCCATACCCACGGCCACGACGATCATTTCGCCGGGCTGACCACGCTGATGCAGGCCGACCACCGCATCAAATATTTCGCGGTACCGATGGTCCGTCATTCGGTGGCCAAGAAGCTGTCGGCGCTGCTGTCCATCGAAGAGCGCGAGTTCGAGGATTATTTCGACGTCCACGATCTGGATCTGGGCCGGTGGAACGATGTCGACGGCATGGACGTCAAGCCGCTGTTTTCGCCGCATCCGGTGGAAAACACCGTCTTCCGCTTCCGGGCGATGGGGGCCGGCGGCTTGCGGACCTATGCCCATTACGCCGATCTGGTGGGGTTGGAGGTCCTGGACGGCTTCGTCACCGACGACGAGGCCCGGCCCGGCCTGTCCCGGGCCGCCTTCGACGCGGTGGTGGCCGACTACCACGAGCCGGCGGACATCAAGAAGATCGACATCGGCGGCGGGCTGATCCACGGCGTCGCCGGGGATTTCCGCCATGACCGTTCCGGCAAGATCCTTCTGGCCCACACGTCCCAGCCGCTGACGGCCGAGCAGAAGCGGATCGGATCGGGGGCGTCCTTCGGGACCGTCGACGTGCTGATCTCGGCGCACCGCGACTTCCTGGGGCGCACCGCCTACAAAACGCTGAGCGCCTATTTCCCGCAGGTCAATCCCGACCGCATCGAGGCGATCCTGAACGGGCCGATGCGCACCTTCAACCCGGAAACCATTCTGTACAAGGCCGGTCAGAAGCAGGATTGCATCTGGCTGCTGCTGACCGGGCAGGTGGAAATGCTGCACGACGTGTCCGATTTCCGGGCGGTTCTGTCGGCCGGGGCGCTGCTGGGCGAACTGACCGGCCTGCACGGATTGCCGGCGGCGGAAACCTGCCGGGCCGTCAGCTTCGTCCAGGTGCTGGAAATCTCATGCGACGTCTACACCACCTTCGTGCGCCGGCACCAATTGTTCTCGGGCATTTCCCGGCTGATGGAGGGGCGCGACTTCCTGTCGCGTACCTGGCTGCTGGGGGGCGTGGTGTCGACCGACGCACTGAACGCGCTGGCCCAGGAAATGCGGCTGACGCATTACGAGCCCGGGGCGACGATCGACCATAGCGAGCGCACCGTCGGGCTGATCCGCTCGGGCCGGGTCAGCCGCCGCCTGGGCGACAGCATCATCGAGGAACTGGGCGCCGGCGATTTTTTCGGGGAAGAGGCGGCGGTGTTCGATGCCCCGGGCATCACCCGGCTGCGGGCCGAGGTGGCGACCGACATCTTTTCGATCCCGGCGGTTCATCTGGGGGCGATCCCCAATGTCCGCTGGAAGCTGTTCGAAACCTTCGAGCGCAGGAACCGCCAGGAAAGCGCGCTGTCGGCCACCGGACAGGCGTTCCTGAGCTGGCACGACGAATACAGCGTCAACATCCAGCGCATCGACGCCCAGCACCGCCGCCTGTTCGCCACCGCCAACCGTCTGCTGGATGCCGTCGAAGGCAACCGCGGCCGGGAAGAGACGGCGGCCGCGCTGGAGTTCCTGATCGGTTACACCCGCTATCATTTCGCCGAGGAAGAAGTTCTGCTGCAGCGGTACGGCTATGAGAATTTCGACGATCATGCCGGCCGGCATGTCCGTCTGCTGTCCCAGGTCGGCGAGCTGGAGGCGCGGATGCGTACCGACGCCGTGGATGCCGTCGAATTGCTGGAATTTCTGCGGGGCTGGATCGTCAACCACATCCTGATCGAAGATCGCAAATACGCCGCGGTGCTCAATGCCGCCGGCGTCTACTGACGGAATGTCCGATGTCTGGCTTCGACGTTTATGTCCTGCCCCCGAATTCACCCTTCGCCGTCGAGGTCTTCAAGACCATCGGGCCGCGCATTCCGCGGGGCAAATGGCCGGTCGAGGCCATGCACGTGACATTCACGCCATCGGCGGACGGCATGCGGGTCATCGGTTATTTCAAGGATCTGCCGGCACCCTATGACGCCGTCGCCAGCCACATGGTGGCCCAGGCGGGAATCAAACTGGTCCTGCTGTCGCCGGTGGCCTATCTTGCCGCCGCCCTGGTCCGGGCCAAGCGGTGGCGCGATGCCTGCATGTATGCGGCGGTGCCGCTGCTGTTCGCCATTCCCATCATGAGAATCCTGACCGAGGCGGCGATGGTTCCCGTGGTCGGGCTGTTTCTGGCCAATCTGGCGGCCCTGGTGGTGACCCAGGGGGTGCTGAGCCATCGCCGCGGCGTGCTGGTCAACACCCGGTTCGTCGCCGACGTTCCGGTACCGGGCCTGCGTTTGGGCGGAGCCATGCGCGACGAGCCCGCCCACTCCCTGCCCCTGGACGGCGACGAGGCCTGAGCCCCGCTCAGCGTGGCGGCGGCAGCGGCAGGGGATAGACCGAGCGCGGCGGCAGGCGGTGGATCAGCAGCGCCATCAGGACCAGGACCACCGAGCCCAGCAGAACCGGGGTGAACAGGAAATCCCAATCGGGATGGGCCATCATCACCACGATGGGGTCGGCCCCGGCGGGGGGGTGGGTCAGGCGCAGCACACCCAGAAGTCCGATCACCACTCCCACCGCCAGGGCCATCGACCAGCCGCTGGGCGGCAGCAGATGATCAAGGCCCAGGGCCAGCAAGGTGGCGATGACGTGACCGCCGACCACGTTGGCCGGCTGGGACAGCGGACTGTCGGGCAGGCCGAACAGCAGGACGGCCGACGCCCCCAGCGGAGCGACCAGCAGGGGGACGCCGCTCCACTCGCTCAGCATGATTACCGTCGCCAGTCCCAGAATGCCGCCGAGGGCGGCCTTGACCCAGCGCCTCAGGTCGTGCGGCGGCTGGTGGCGATGGATCAGGCGGCGTGGCATCGGACGGGGGGATCCTTGCGGTTCGGTGCTCGCAGGATGGTGGCGGCGGTGCCTTGTCCGGGACCTTGACGTTGGTCAGCCTGTCGGGCCGATGCGGTGCTCGGGCGGAATCACGCCAACGGCCGAAAAGGCTGACGCCGTCTCGGCACCCTGCCTAAGCGGGCGCATCCGCGCCCTTGGCCGCCGCCGCAATGGCGGCTGGCCAACGGCCACAAGTCAGGACTTATGGCCGTTGGCATCAGTCCTCGATTTCCAGGATCGGCAGGATGTCCTCGAAGTCGCCGTCGATGTTGGCCGGGGCGATTTGGGCGAACAGGTCCAAGATGACCACGGCGTTCAGCAGGGCGTCTCGGGTGGCGACGGTTCGCAGGCGCTCGGCCAGACTGCCGTTGACCAGCGACAGGGCTTCGTAGCGGCGCTTCAGTCCCTGCAGTGACAGCGGCTCGCCGGAATCCGAAAGCCGGCTGCTGACGTAATTGGTCAGCAGCCACGTCGAGAACGAGCGGAACAGGGTTTCCTGCTCGTCGGCGAAGGGCAGGTGGAAGCGGGCCATCGGCCGCAGGAACTTGGTCAGGGGACAGCCCGACGTGGCGCAGATCAGTCCCATCAGCGAGGCCAGGCCGGCCTGCAGCGTCGTCTTGGTCACCACGGTGCGATTGGCGGTCCCGACCTCGATCACCGCCGCTTCGTGCGACAGCCGGCCGGAAAAATCGGGCAGGATGGTGGCCAGTCCCAGGGCCGCCGGGCACCAGTCCTCGCCGTTGTCCAGCGTACAATTGGGGCAGCGGTGGCAGTCCAGTCTGGCCCAGTCCGGCCGCGGGGCGTCGGCGGCCAGCAAAAGCCGGTGGGTCCGGGAATCGAACAGCAGGCCGACCGTCAGGTCCGGGCGCCCGGCGGTGAAGAAGGTGTAGCGGATGGCTCTGGCGGGGTCTGCCGACGTCCGTTCGACCTGTGGCATCACGTGTCCTCGCTGTCTCTGTTCGGCCATCGGCCAATGATACGACACGGAAACGCACAGGTAAAACACGCAAAGCCCCGCTCCGGACGCGGGGGGGGGTCAGTCCAGTTGCAGGGCAACGGCCTTCAGGTACTCGCTTTCCGGCAGCCACGGATGCAGGGGATGATCCGGTCCTGCTCCGGCCCGGCGCAGGATGCGGCCCGAACGGTCGGCCTGCCCCAGACCGTGGGCGATTTCGTCGGTGAACAGGTCCAGCGGCATGTGGTGCGAACATGACGCCGCCAGCAGGAAGCCGCCCGGTTCGACCAGGGGGGCGGCCAGCCGGACCATCTTGCGGTATCCCTTGGCGCCGGATTGCAGGTCCTTCTTCGACTTGACGAAGGCCGGCGGATCGACGACGACGACGCCGAACCGCTCGCCGGCGGCGGCCAGCCGGGCCATTTCGGCAAAGGCCTCGGCGCGGACGCAGGACAGCCCGACGCCGTTCAGGGCCGCCGCCGCCGCCGCCAGTTCCAGCGATTGCTCGGAACGGTCGATTGCCACGATTTCCGTGGCGCCGCCCAGGGCGGCCTGCACCGCGAAGCCGCCGGCATAGGTGTAGACGTCCAGCATGCGCCGCCCGTGGGCCAGCGCGGCCATGAAGGCGCGGTTGTCGCGCTGGTCGAAGAACCAGCCGGTCTTCTGCCCGCCGGTCAGGTCGGCCAGGAACCGGGTCCCGTTCTCCACCAGTTCGACCGGGCCGTCGATGCTGCCCGCGGCCACGCGGTGCTCCAGCGGCAAGCCCTCCAGGGTGCGGACCGGGCTGTCGTTCTTCAGCACCACCGCCCGCGGGGCCAGGACGTCGGTCAGGGCCTCGACCAGCAGCGGGGTCAGGCGCTCCATGCCGGCGCTGTTGACCTGCAGCGCCACCACGTCGCCATAGCGGTCGATCACCAGTCCGGGCAGCCCGTCGGCCTCGGAATGGACCAGCCGGTAATGCGGGGTGGGGAACAGCGTGTCGCGCATGGCCGCGGCAAAGCGCAACCGGGAGGCGAAAAAGGCGGCGTCGACGGTGTCGTCCCAACGGCGCGACAGAACCCGGGCGGCGATCAGCGAATGGGGGTTGAAGGTCGCCACTCCCAGTTTCTCGTCGCCGGCATCCATCAGGGTGACCAGCGAGCCGGGCGGCAGCGCCTTGGCCTCGGGGGTCATCTCGATTTCGTTGGAATAGGCCCAGGGATGGCCGGAGCGGAAGCGGCGCGCGCGTCCCTTGGCGAAACGGATGACGGGGCGGGCGGCGGCGATGTCGGGAGAATGTGCGTTCATGGAGCCACTCTATCGGGTGGAATCCAGCCGGGGAAGGGCGAAAAACCGGGATTGGAAGGCTTATTTTTCAGCATTTTTGATATGGATCAATGGCGGCGGCGGTGCATCTGGTCATATTGCGCCCACTCGGAGCAATGTCTACCCGGCCGGTCCCGGCAGCGGGGGAACGTTTAGCGCGGAACCGGTGGACGCTTCGGGTTGACCCTTTTCCGGTCGAAACAGGAGTTCGGCATGAGCACCAACACCGACGCCACGCGCTATTGCGAAGACGTGGTGAAGAAGTTCGTCCTTGCGGCGATTTTCTGGGGTGTGGTGGGCTTTCTGGCTGGCGATTTCATCGCCTGGCAGCTGGCCTTCCCCGCCCTGAACCTTGATCTGGAGTGGACCACCTTCGGTCGTCTGCGCCCGGTTCACACGTCCGCCGTCATTTTCGCCTTCGGCGGCAACATTCTTTTCGCTACCTCGCTGTATGTCGTGCAGCGGACCTGCCGCGCCGACCTGTTCGGCGGCGCCGGTCTCGGCGGATTCATCTTCTGGAACTTCCAGGCGCTGATCGTCGTGGCCGCCCTGACCTATGTGCTGGGCTTCAGCCAGGGGCAGGAATACGCCGAGCCGGAATGGTGGGTGGACCTGTGGCTGACGGTGATCTGGGTTGCATACCTGATCGCGTTCGCCGGCACCATCATGAAGCGCCGCGAGCCCCATATCTATGTGGCCAACTGGTTCTTCCTGGCGATGATCCTGACCGTTGCCATGCTGCATCTGGGGAACAACCTGGCCGTTCCGGCCGGCTTCTTCGGCGGCTCGTGGATGAAGTCGTACAACCTGTTCGGCGGCGTGCAGAACGCCATGACCCAGTGGTGGTACGGCCATAACGCGGTGGGCTTCTTCCTGACCGCCGGCTTCCTGGGCATCATGTACTACTTCGTGCCCAAGCGCGCCGAGCGTCCGGTCTATTCGTACCGTCTGTCGATCGTGCACTTCTGGGCGCTGATCTTCCTGTACATCTGGGCCGGCCCGCACCACCTGCACTACACCGCTCTGCCGGATTGGGCGCAGACTCTGGGTGCCACCTTCTCGATCATGCTGTGGATGCCCTCGTGGGGCGGCATGATCAACGGTCTGATGACCCTGTCGGGCGCCTGGGACAAGCTCCGGACCGACCCGGTCATGCGCTTCCTGGTTTCGTCGGTGGCCTTCTACGGCATGTCCACCTTCGAAGGCCCGATGATGTCGCTGAAGGCCGTGAACTCGCTGTCGCACTACACCGACTGGACCGTCGGCCACGTGCACTCGGGTGCCTTGGGCTGGGTTGCCTTCGTTTCGTTCGGCGCCCTGTACTATCTGGTTCCGAAGCTGTGGGGCCGTAAGGAAGTCTACTCGCTGAAGCTGGTGGGTGTGCATTTCTGGATCGCCACCATCGGCATCGTGCTGTACATCACCGCCATGTGGATCTCGGGCATCATGCAGGGTCTGATGTGGCGTGCGTACGACAACCTCGGTTTCCTGCAGTACTCGTTCATCGAGACCGTGGAAGCGATGCATCCCTACTATGTGATCCGCGCGACGGGCGGCCTGCTGTTCGTCCTGGGGGCTCTGGTGATGGTCTACAACTTCGTCAAGACCATCAAGGGTGACGTGGCCGATGAAGCCATGCAGCCCTCGACCGCCGGCGCTCGCTAAGGGGGAGGAACGGCAATGTCTATCTTCAAGCAACACAAGCACATTGAAACCAACGTCTTCTTCCTGGCGGTGGGGATTTTGCTGTGCGTGATCGTCGGTGGCCTCGTCGAGGTCGTGCCGCTGTTCACCATCGAATCCACCATCGAAAAGGTCGACGGCGTTCGTCCGTACAGCCCGCTTGAGCAGGCTGGCCGCGACATCTATGTCCGTGAAGGCTGCTACAACTGCCACAGCCAGATGATCCGTCCCTTCAAGGACGAGGTCGAACGCTATGGCCATTACAGCCTGGCGGCCGAGTCCAAGTACGACCATCCCTTCCAGTGGTCGTCCAAGCGTACCGGTCCGGACCTGGCCCGCGTCGGTGGCAAGTACACCAACGACTGGCATGTCCGTCACATGATCAATCCTCGCGACGTGGTTCCTGAATCGATCATGCCCGGCTATCCGCATCTGATGCGGGCGCTGGACACCTCGACCATCCAGGGCAACATGAAGGCGCTCAGGGTTGTCGGCGTTCCCTACACGGACGCGCAGATCGCCAACGCCGTCAAGGATCTGACGGAACAGGCCTCCAGCGATTCGCCGGATGCCGCCGTTCTGAAGTCTTATCCGAAGGCCCGGATGGGTGATGTCGACGGTGACCCCAAGAAGGTCACGGAAATGGATGCTCTGGTGGCCTATCTGCAGGTCCTGGGCACCATGGTCGATTTCACGAAGGTTAAGCCGGAAGCCATTCGCCGTTGATGGAGGGATACGGGGTGACTCTACAAGCAATCTCTGAGTTCCTCCGTTCCGTCTGGGGACTTTGGTTGATGGTTTTGTTCCTCGGGATCGTCTTCTACGCATTCCGGCCGAAGAACAAGGATCGGCTGGAATCGTACGGAGACATCCCCTTGAGGGACGACGACGACAAGGAGCGCTAACATGGCTTCCATGGAAAAGGACTCGGTTTCCGGTCAGATGACGACCGGTCACGAGTGGGACGGCATCAAGGAGTTGAACACTCCTTTGCCGAAGTGGTGGGTTTACGTGTTCTGGGCCTGCGTGCTGTGGGCCATCGGTTACTGGGTGGCGATGCCGGCTTGGCCGACGCCGTCCGGCTATACCCAGGGCATGCTGAATTATTCGTCGCGGGCTAACCTGGACGAAGAAATGAAGGCTCAGAAGGCCGGCCGGTCGCAGTGGGTTGCCAAGCTGCAGGCCGCGACGGCGGAAGAGATCGCCAAGGACAAGACCCTGCTGAACTACGCCCTGGCGGGCGGCAAGGTGGCGTTCGGCGAAAACTGCTCGGCCTGCCACGGCGCCGGCGGTGTCGGTGTGCCCGGCGCCTACCCGCGTCTGGCCGACGACGAGTGGATTTGGGGCGGCACCCTGGCCGACATCGAACAGACCATCAAGTTCGGCGTCCGCAATGCCCACCCGGATTCGCGTCAGAGCGAGATGCTGCCCTTCGGCACCGGCGACGCGCTGGCCGCCGATCAGGTCAGCCAGCTGGCCGATTACGTGCTGTCGCTGTCGTCGAAGACCCCCGCCGCCGGCTCGCCGGGCGAGGCTCTGTTCGCCGAGCGTTGCGCGGCCTGCCACCAGGAAGGCGGCGTCGGTCTGAAGGACCTGGGCGCTCCGGCGCTCAACAACAACATTTGGCTCTACAAGGGCGGCAAGGATGGCATCATTGCCCAGATGACCAAGCCCAAGCACGGCTCGATGCCCGCTTGGACCGAGCGTCTGGACGCTGGCACCATCAAGATGCTGGCCGTTTACGTCCACTCGCTGGGCGGCGGCAAGTAAGCCGATGTTCGAAAAAGGGGGTGCGCTTCCCGCAAGGGGGCGCACCCCTTCTTTATTTGTATGGCACTCATCCGGGACCTTACCCGGATTTAAGTTGACGGCTGCCGTGCCGCAGGCACATTGCCCTGCGTCAGCATCAGGCGGCAGGCCGCCCTCACCGATTTCCCGGTGGTGAGGCGCAATTGTCCCGGAGAATTCGATCGCGATGAACCAGCACCCGTCCCAGGCCAAGCCGAAAAAGTCCGGAGGCCTTTATGCCGAGACCGTCATCATCCATCCGCGGGCGGTGAAGGGGCTTTATCGAAATCTGAAGTGGTGGCTGATGGTCCTGACCCTGGGCTTCTGGCACCTGGCGCCGTTCCTGCGCTGGGACCGCGGGCCGGGGGCGCCGGATCAGGCCATTCTGGCCGACCTGAACGGGGGGCGCGGCTATTTCTTCTTCATCGAGATCTGGCCGCAGGAGGTTTACTACCTGACCGGCCTGCTGCTGTTCGCCGCCATCACGCTGTTCTTCATGTCGGCGTTGGCCGGCCGGGTGTGGTGCGGCTTCCTGTGCTGGCAGACGGTCTATACCGACCTGTTCGTCCTGGTCGAGCGGGTGGTGGTCGGCGACCGGCCGGCCCGCATGAATCTGGTCCGTCGCCCCTGGGATCTTCATAAGATCGCCAAGACGGCAATCGTCCATACCCTGTGGCTGCTGATTTCGGCGGCCTGCGGCATTTCCTTCACCCTGTTTTTCGGTGACGCCTTCCAGACCCTGAAGGAAATCCTGACCGGGCAGGCGTCGCTGGGGACCTATTCCGCCATCGTCGTCGTCGGCGGCTTCTGCTATCTGCTGGCCGGCTTCGCCCGCGAGCAGGTCTGCCTGTATATGTGCCCCTATTCGCGCTTCCAGTCGTCGATGCTGGACGAGCATTCGCTGATCATCAATTACGAGACCTGGCGGGGCGAGCCCCGCGGCGCCATCCGCAAGGGCCAAGGCTTCGACGGGCGCGGCCATTGCATCGATTGCCGGGCCTGCGTCCAGGCCTGTCCCACCGGCATCGACATCCGCGAAGGCCTGCAGATGGCCTGCATCGGCTGCGGTCTGTGCGCCGACGCCTGCAATACGGTGATGGCCAAGTACGGGTTGCCGCCCAATCTGATCAGCTACGATTCCATCACCAACGTCACGGCGCGCGAGAAGGGCGGCAGGGGCGGGATCACCAGGCTGGTGCGGACCCGCACCGTCCTGTATTCGCTGCTGCTGCTGGTGATCGGCGGGGCCATCGCCCTGTCGCTGGGAACCCGGCGCACCACCGAGGCCAACATCCTGCACGAGCGCACTCCGCTGTACGTGGCGCAGTCCGACGGCAGCATCCGCAACGGCTATACCTATAAAGTGCTCAACATGATCCGTCAGGACCGCAGCTATCGCCTGAAGATCGCCGGGCTGGACGGCATCAGGTTCAGCGTGGTCGGCGGCGCCAGCGGCGTCGGCGAGACCGAGTTGCAGGTTTCCGGCGACGAGGTCGGCACCTTCCGCCTGTATGTCGACGTGCCCGAAGCCAATGTGAAAGGCAAGAAGAGCGCCATTTTCTTTGAGCTGACGGAATTGTCCGAAGGGCGCACCTTGCGCAGCGAATCCATCTTTGCAGGACCGGAAAAATGACGAGCATGGCACAAAATCGCAAGCCGGGCTGGTGGTACCCTTATATTTTCGTCGGCGCCTTCGTGGTGGTGATCGGCGTCAATGCCACCTTGGCCTATTTCGCCACTTCCACCTTCACCGGGCTGTCGACCACCGACGCCTACGAGAAGGGGCGGTTGTACAATCAGGCCCTGGCGGCGGCCAAGGCCCAGGCCGAAATGGGCTGGACGGTGGAAACCACGGCACAGCCGCGCAGCGGCGGCAAGCCGGGCTTCACCCTGGATGTCAGCTACCGCGACCGTGACGGCAGGCCGGTGGAAGGGCTGGACGTGCGGGTCTCGGTCGTGCGCCCCACCACCGTCGGATATGACCACGACGTGACCGCCGCTCCCTTGGGGGGCGGCCGCTATGGCGGCGAATACGATCTGCCGCTGAACGGGGTGTGGGATCTGGATATGGTGGCCATCGGTCCCGGTCCGGTGGCTTACGAGCACGAACAGCGCATCGTCGTTCCGTGACGGCCCGCCTGTGCCGGCATTGCGGGTCGGAAATCCCGGCCTCTCTGGACGGCGACTTCTGCTGCCGCGGATGTGAAGGGGCCTTTGCCCTGGTTCAGGGGCTGGGCCTGTCGGGCTATTATGCCCGGCGTTGCGTCGACCCGGCGGCCCGCCCCATGCGCCCCGAAGAAGGGGCGCAGGCATTTCATGACGTCACGGCGCATATCCAGCTGGACGACAAGGGCGAAGCCAGCCTGAACCTGATGGTCGAAGGCATTCACTGCGCCGCCTGCATCTGGCTGATCGAGGCCTTGCTGTCGCGGCAGCCGGGGGTGACCTGGGCGCGGGTCAACATGACCACCCGTCGACTGGTCGTCCGCTGGGACCCGGCGATCACCCAGGCCGGGGAATTGCTGGCGCCGGTGTTTCAGGTCGGCTATCGGCTGGTGCCGTTCGATCCGGCCAAGCTGGGGCGGGAAACCGACCGCGCCGAGAAGGAATTGCTGCGGGCGATGGCGGTGGCCGGCTTCGCCGCCGGCAACGTCATGCTGCTGTCGGTGTCGGTGTGGGCCGGGCATTTCTCGTACATGGGGCCGGCGACCCGTGACCTGATGCACTGGATCAGCGCCCTGATCGTGCTGCCGGCGGTTCTGTACTGCGTGCGGCCCTTCGCCCGTTCGGCCTTTGCCGCCCTCAGGGGCGGACGCACCAACATGGATGTGCCGATCACCCTGGGGGTGACGCTGGCTTCGGCGATGTCGCTGGCGGAAACCATCCGCGGCGGGCAGCACGCCTATTTCGATTCCGCCATCACCTTGCTGTTCTTCCTGCTGATCGGGCGCTATCTGGACAGCCGCGCCCGCGGCCGGGCGCGGTCGGCGGCCGAACACCTGCTGGCGCTGGATGCCGTTTCGGTCACCGTGCTGGCCGAGGACGGCAGCCAGAAACTGGTGCCGCCCACCCAGGTGACGGTCGGGCAGACGGTGCTGGTGGCCGCCGGCGAGCGGATCGGCGTCGACGGCGTGGTCGCCCAGGGCGTGTCAGACATCGACACCAGCCTGATTACCGGCGAAAGCGTACCGGCGGCGGTCGGGGCCGGCACCCGGGTGTTCGCCGGAACCGTCAACCTGTCGGCCCCGTTGCGGCTGACCGTCGACGCGGTGGGCGAGCGCACCCTGCTGGCCGAGATCGTGCGCATGATGGAGGTGGCCGAGCAGGGCCGCGCCCGCTATGTCGCCCTGGCCGACCGGGTGGCGCGCTGGTATGCGCCGGTGGTGCACGTGGCGGCGCTGGGAACCTTTCTGGGCTGGGTGTTCCTGGGGGGCATCGCCTGGCAGGTCGCCCTGCTGCACGCGGTGGCGGTGCTGATCATCACCTGTCCATGCGCCCTGGCCCTGGCGGTGCCAGTGGTTCAGGTCATCGCCAGCGGCCGCTTGCTGCGCCAGGGGATCTTGCTGAAATCGGCGACGGCGCTGGAACGGTTCGCCGAAGTGGACCGGGTGGTGTTCGACAAGACCGGCACCCTGACCCTGGGGCGGCCGGTTCTGGTGCAGGATGATGGCTGGGATGGCGCCGATCTGGCGGCGGCGGCGGCCTTGGCCGCCGCTTCGCACCATCCGCTGGCCAAGGCGCTGGTGGCGGCGGCCCCGCCGGGTCCCGTCGCCGACGGAGCCCGCGAGGAGCCCGGCCGCGGCATGGCGGCGGGGCCGGTGCGGCTGGGCAGCCGGGCCTGGCTGGGGATTGCCGACGACGATGCCGCCCAGGGACCGGAGCTGTGGCTGGACCGGCCCGGCCGTCCCGCCGTCCGCTTCAGCTTCGTCGATGCGCCGCGTCCCGATGGCGCGGAGATCGTCGCCGCCCTGCAGGCACGCGGTCTGGCGGTGGAACTGCTGTCGGGCGACCGCGAGCCGACCGTGCGGCTGCTGGCCGCCCGCCTGGGCATCGCCGACTGGCGGTCCGGCTGCACCCCGGCCGGCAAGGTCGCCCGTCTGGAGGAGTTGAAGCGCCACGGGCACAAGGTGCTGATGGTGGGGGACGGCCTGAACGACGCCCCGGCCCTGGCTGCCGCGTATGTCTCGGTTTCGCCGTCTTCCGCCGTCGATGTAAGCCAGACCGCCGCCGACGTGGTGTTCCAGGGCGAACGGCTGGCCCCGGTGCTGGAGACCCTGGCGGTGGCCGGCGTGTCGCGGCGGCTGGTCTTGCAGAATTTCGCCCTGGCGTTGGGCTACAACCTGTTCACCGTCCCGATGGCGGTGGCGGGAATGGTGACCCCGCTTATCGCGGCGATTGCCATGTCGACCTCGTCGCTGGTAGTAATTGGCAACGCCCTGCGGCTGACGCGCGGGAGAAAGGCTTGACCAATCTATTGATGCTGATTCCGGTGGCTCTGCTGTTGGGGCTGATCGGCCTGGTGGCCTTTCTGTGGGCCTTGAAGTCCGGCCAGTTCGACGACCTGGACGGGGCTGCCCATCGCATTCTGTTCGAGGACGACGATGCCCCGCCGCCCACCAAGCCGTCGGAATGACCCGGGCGAGGGGGGGAACCTGATGCCGCCGCCGCCGCTCGACTTCGACGACCACAAGGCCGACCGGGACATCGACCTGGCCGCCGCCAGTTGCCGGAACTGCGATGTGGTGCGCGAAATCGCCTTTTGCGCCGACCTGTCCCACGATGAGATCAAGCGGCTGGCGACGGTGCGCTGCCATGCCCAGCTGCCGCCCAATTTCACCGTTTTCCGGGAAGGCGACGCGGCCGACCACGTCTATTCCATCTCCGGCGGCGCGGTGAAGCTTTACAAGCTGCTGTCCGATGGGCGGCGCCAGATCATCGGCTTCCTGTTTTCCGGCGACCTGTTCGGGCTGGGGCTGGAGAGCGGCTACGCCTATACCGCGGAAACCCTGACCCAGACGCAATTGTGCCGCTTCACCCATCGCCGGCTGGATTCCCTGCGCGGCGAGATGCCCCGGCTGGAACGGCGGCTGTTTTCCATGACCGTCAAGGATCTGGTGGCGGCGCAGGAACAGATGCTGCTGCTGGGGCGCAAGACCGCCCGCGAGAAGGTCGCCAGCTTTCTGCTGAAACTGTCGCGCCGCGCGGTGGAACAGGGGCTGCCGGCCAGCCCGGTGGCCCTGCCCATGAGCCGGGCCGACATCGCCGATTACCTGGGGCTGACCATCGAGACGGTCAGCCGTACCTTCACCCAACTGAAGCGGGACGGCGTCATCGGCCTGCCGGATTCCGGCCACGTCCTGCTGCTGGATGGGTGGCGACTGAAGGAAACCGCCGAAGGCGGCCTGAACGGCTGAAACGAAGGATGGTCCCGTGAGCACTGAAATCCGCGTCAAGCGTGTCACCACCCGGGATGTTCGGGCCAGGAAGGGGGGCGACCCGGTGGTCGTCCTGACCGCCTATACCACCCCGGTAGCCCGTCTGCTCGACCCCCATGTCGATGTGCTGCTGGTCGGCGATTCGCTGGGTATGGTGCTGTACGGCATGGAAACCACCCTGGGGGTGACGCTGGACATGATGATCGCCCACGGCAAGGCGGTCATGCGCGGGACCGAACGGGCCTGCGTGGTGGTCGACATGCCGTTCGGCACCTATCAGGAAAGCCGCGAGCAGGCATTCCGCAACGCGGCCCGGGTGATGACCGAAACCGGCTGCGCCGCCGTCAAGCTGGAAGGCGGGCGCGAGATGGCCGACACCATCGCCTTCCTGGTGGAACGCGGCGTGCCGGTGATGGCCCATGTCGGGCTGAAGCCGCAATCGGTGCATGCCGCCGGCGGGTTCCGGGCCCAGGGCCGCATCCACGACGAAGCCGCGGCCATCCGCGCCGACGCCCGCGCCGTGTGCGAGGCCGGGGCTTTTTCCGTGGTGGTCGAAGGCACGGTCGAGCCGGTGGCGCGGGCGCTGACCACCGAAATCGCCATTCCCACCATCGGCATCGGCGCCTCGCCGGCCTGCGACGGGCAGGTGCTGGTGACCGAAGACGTGCTGGGCCTGTTCTCGGACTTCACCCCGAAATTCGTCAAACGCTATGCCGACCTGTCGCCGCTGATTTCACAGGCGGCGGCGGATTATGCCGCCGAGGTCAAGGCCCGCGCGTTTCCCGGCCCCGAACATTGCTTCGGGGTTCCCAAGCCCCCCAAGGCTGTGTAGAGGCAGGATCATGGCCGACAGTCTCGATATCGTCCGTTCGGTCGCGGATTTGCGCAGCCGCGTGCAATACTGGCGCGACCAGGGGTTGCGGGTCGCCTTCGTCCCGACGATGGGGGCGCTGCATGACGGCCACCTGTCGCTGGTGCGGGCCGGTCTGGAACTGGCCGACCGGGTGGTGGCGTCGGTGTTCGTCAATCCCACCCAGTTCGGTCCGAACGAGGATTTCTCGCGCTATCCGCGGCAGGAAGAACGCGACGCCGCGCTTCTGGACGGGGCCGGTTGCCATCTGCTGTTCGCCCCCACCGTGGCCGAGATGTATCCGGCCGGCTTCGCCACCAAGGTGTCGGTGACGGGGGTGTCGGAAGGATTGTGCGGCGGGGCGCGGCCCGGCCATTTCGACGGGGTCGCCACCGTGGTGACCAAGCTGCTGCTGCAGGCCCAGGCCCATCTGGCCCTGTTCGGCGAGAAGGACTGGCAGCAGCTGACGGTGATCCGCCGGCTGGTGCGCGACCTGGATATCCCGGTGGATGTGGTGGGGGTCCCCACCGTGCGCGAGGCCGACGGGTTGGCCCTGTCGTCGCGTAACGCCTACCTGTCGGATGGCGACCGCAAGATCGCCCCGGCCCTGCACCGGGCCTTGCAGGCGGTCGCCGCCGGCCTGCGCGAGGGCAAATCCGCCTCGGAACTGTGCCATCGCGCCGCCGCCGACCTGCTGGCGGCGGGCTTTCTGTCGGTGGATTATGTCGAGGCGCGGGCCGCCGCCGACCTGACGCCGCTGGACCGGCTGGACCGGCCCGCCCGCATCCTGGCCGCCGCCCGGCTGGGCGGCGCCCGTCTGATCGACAATATCGCCGCCGCCCCGGCCTGATCAGCCGCCCGGCGGCATGCGGACGGCGCCATCCAGGCGGATGGTGCTGCCGTTCAGCATGGCGTTGTCGACGATGGCCAGCACCATGCGGGCATATTCCGCCGGATCACCCAGGCGATGCGGGAACAGGGTCGAGGCGACCAGCCCGTCGATGATCTCGTCCGGCATGGAATTGACCATCGGGGTCCCGAAATAGCCCGGGGCGATGGCGACGACGCGGATGCCGGCGGGGGCGAACTCGCGGGCGGCGGGCAGCGACAGCGAGGCGACGCCCCCCTTGGACGCGGCATAGGCGCACTGGCCGATCTGGCCGTC
>Ga0172373_10004684_pt1 | contig 19112 bp, 18 predicted proteins | sample Lak10m_2_FD_114546 | JGI IMG/M metagenome (GOLD analysis project Ga0172373, IMG submission 114546) | Freshwater microbial communities from Kabuno Bay, South-Kivu, Congo - kab_092012_10m | ecosystem: Environmental > Aquatic > Freshwater > Lake | place: Democratic Republic of the Congo...
ATGAGCGTGAGCTTCGACTGGTAGCTCCCGCTCTGCGGGATGCAGGTCGGGTGGATCTGCGTGTAGCAGGGGTTCGCGAAGTAGGCGCCGCGCTTGTGGGCCCGCCAGGTGGCGGTCACGTTGCAGCCCTTCGCGTTGGTGGAGAGGAAGAAGACGTTCGAGTAGCCCCCGGTGGCGAGGCAGACCGCGTCGGCCGCGTAGGAGCGGATGGCGCCGGAGTCGAGCTCGCGGACCACGAGGCCGCGCGCCTTGCCGTCCACCACCACGAGGTCGAGCATCTCGGTGCGGGGGTACATCTTCACCGTGCCGCGCGCGATCTGGCGTTCGAGCGCGGAGTAGGCGCCGAGGAGGAGCTGCTGCCCCGTCTGGCCGCGGGCGTAGAAGGTGCGCGAGACCTGGGCGCCCCCGAAGGAGCGGTTGGCGAGGAGCCCGCCGTACTCACGGGCGAAGGGCACGCCCTGCGCGACCGCCTGGTCGATGATGTTCACCGAGGACTCGGCGAGCCGGTAGACGTTCGCCTCCCGCGCGCGGAAGTCCCCGCCCTTCACGGTGTCGTAGAACAGCCGGTAGATCGAGTCGCCGTCGTTCTGGTAGTTCTTCGCGGCGTTGATCCCGCCCTGGGCCGCGATGGAGTGGGCGCGGCGCGGGCTGTCCTGGAAGCAGAAGCAGGCCACGTTGTACCCGAGCTCGCCCAGGGTGGCGGCGGCCGCCCCCCCGGCCAGACCGGAACCGACGACGATGACCGAGTACTTGCGCCGGTTCGCCGGAGCGACCAGCTTCATGCTGAACTTGCGGTTGGTCCACGCCTTCTCGATGGGATCGGTGGGAAGGCGGCTGTCGGGGAGGCTCATCGGGGGCTCCTACTTGACCAGGCCGAGGAGGATGGAGGCGGCGATGAGCACGTTCCCCCCGGCCACCAGGACGGTGATGCCCGTGGCGAGGTGCCGCGCGAGCTCGAGCTGACGACCGCCGGAGAGGCCGAGGGTCTTCGCGAAGGAGAAGGCCCCATGCCAGAGGTGCAGGCCGAGGAGCGCGTTGCACACGATGTAGACCACGCCCATCCAGCCCACCCGCAGGCCGGTGGTGAGGTTGTGGTACGCCTCGGGCGTGTGCGCGTCCTGCATGCGGAAGTCGGGGTGGATGGTGCCGGTGGTGAGGTGCAGGATGTGCATCACCAGGTAGGCGAGGACCACGAGGCCGGAGAGCCGCATCGCCCGGGAGGCGAAGGTGCTGCGCTGGGGCGTCAGCATCTTGTACCCGACCGGCCGGGCCGCCATGGTGCGCCGCTGCAGCACCACGAAGCTCGCGATGTGGAGCACGAGGCAGCCGAGCAGCACCAGGCGGGCGCTCCAGAGCAGCTCGGGCATGCCGTGCAGCATCTTGGAGTAGTCGTTCATGAAGCTGGGCTCCAGGAACACCTGGAGGTTGCCCAGCATGTGGACGATGGCGAAGCCGAAGAGCACGACACCGGTCACCGCCATGGTGACCTTGGCACCGATGCTCGACTGCCAGAACTGCGCGAGCCAGGACACGGTTGCCTCGGGGCAGAAGGGGCTGGTTTGTATGTCGCCGGGGGGATGCGGGCAATGGAGACACGGCCGCTCCGGGGGACTCTGTAGCCTCGGTCAGCGGGCGTGCGAGAGTGCGTAATCCAGGTGGCACCCGCCCGGCGCCCTGATACGTGACGCGGCCTTTCTGGAGCGTTCGGTATGTCCGAGAACAAGGTCCTGTTCGAGATCAAGGAGGAGCACCTCGACACCGGCCTTCGGGGGTTCCCGGTCGGGACCGTCCGCACCTCCTTCGTCGACCCGATCGAGGGTGTCCACTACGTCGGCTACCCGGTCGAGGATCTCGCGTACGTCGAGCCCGAGGCGGCGGTCTTCCTCCTGTTCCACAAGCACCTCCCCTCCGCGGAGGAGCTGGCCAGCTTCAAGGCGGACCTGGTCCGTCGCGCCAAGGTGGACGCCCGGCTCACCGGCTTCCTCGCCGCGATGCCCCGCGAGGCGCACCCCATGGAGATCCTCATGGCGGGCCTCAACTTCCTCGGGATGACCGGGAAGACGGGGAACTTCATGGAGGATTCGCTGAACATGATCGCCCGCAGCCCCGAGCTGGTGGCGAACATCTTCCGCATGCGCGAGGGGTGGGGCCCCCCGATCGCGTCGAAGCCCGAGCTGGGCCTCGCCGGCAACTTCGTGCACATGCTGGGCATGCCCGGCGGGGACCCCAAGAAGCTCGAAGAGATCATCCGCATCTTCTACGTGCTCCACCTCGACCACGGCGGCGGCAACCTCTCGACCTTCGTGGGCAAGGCGGTCGCCTCCGGGCTGGCCGACGTCTACGCCTCGAACGTGGCCGCCATGGCCGGCCTGTACGGCCCGCGCCACGGCCGTGCCAACCAGGACTGCCTCGAGTTCGTGAAGAAGGCCGGCACCGACGATCACGCCAAGATCGAGGCTTTCGTCCGGGCCGAGCTGGCTTCGGGCGGCCTCATCTACGGCTTCGGTCACGCCGTGCTCCGCGCCGAGGATCCGCGCGCCCGCGTCCAGTACGCGCTGGGCGAGCGCCTCTGCGCCGACGATCCGCTCTTCAAGACCGCGAAGGCGCTCCGCGAGGTGGCGGTGCGGGTCCTCAAGGAGAACCCCAAGGTCGCCAACCCGTACCCGAACGTGGACGCGGTCTCGGGCACCCTCCTCAACGCCTCGGGCTTCACGGACCCCGAGTACTACACCGTGCTCTTCGGCTTCTCGCGCATCGCGGGCATCGCCGCCCAGATCGTGGACGAGCGCAACGTGCTGCGCGGCGGCAAGGGCGTCGCCATCTACCGGTGCAAGTACATCAAGGAGAACCAGCCGATCCAGCGGCTGGTCAAGTAGCGGGGGGCCCGTCGGCTCGGCGCACCCGGGCAGGCCGGTTAGCCGCGACCGATGTGGTTGGCCCTCCTCGTCGCGTGTGGTTCCTCGTCCACCCCCTCGGCCGAGGTCCCCGCGCCGGACCCGGTGGCGTCGGCGACGCCCGCGGCGGCTGCCCCCGTCGCCGCCGCTCCGGCCGGCGCCGAGGGGGACTGTCCCGCCGCGACCTACGGCACGATGCCCGTCGACCTCGGTGAGCCGGTGGCCGCGGACGCGCTGCGGACCGGCGCGGTCGCGTCGGGGAGCCGGGTGAAGCTCAAGGGCACCATCAAGGAGGTCTGCCAGAAGAAGGGGTGCTGGCACACCGTGGCCACCTCGGACCCCGCGGTGGACCTGATGGTGAAGGACAAGGAGTACGCCATCTTCCTCCCCAAGGGGTGCGGCGGCCACGAGGCGGAGATCGCCGGCACCTTCACGCAGGAGCTCATGCCGGTCGAGGAGGCGCGTCACTACGCCGAGGACGCCGGGAAGGACCCGTCGACCATCACCGAGGCCCCCACGCGGCTCCTCGTGGACGTCGAAGCGGTGGCGATCAAGTAGAGGCCGGGCGCCTTGCGCCGCGCGTGATAGTCGGGCCGGCCGCCCCCGGAGGCCCATGAAGATCCACGAGTTCCAGGCGAAGGAGATCCTCCGCCGCTTCGGTGTCCCGACGCTCGAAGGTGGCGTCGCGCGCACCCCGGACGATGCCGTCGCCATCTCCCGCCGCCTCGGCGGTTCGGTGTGGGTGGTGAAGGCGCAGGTGCACGCCGGCGGCCGCGGCCTGGGCCGGCTGGTGGGCGAGGTGGACGAGAGCGTGCTCACCCGCGCGGTCGCGGGCGAGCCCGGCCTGCCCGGCAAGGGCGGGGTCCGCATCTGCAAGAGCGCCGAGGAGGTGCACGCGGCTGCGCAGGCGCTCCTCAACGCCACCCTGGTCACCAAGCAGACCGGGCGGAGCGGCAGCGTGATCCGGCAGGTCTACGTCGAGGCCGGTTGCCGGATCGCCCGCGAGATCTACCTCGCCATCCTGCTGGACCGGGCCACGTCCCGGGTGCTGGTCATGGCGTCGTCCGAAGGCGGGACCGAGATCGAGGAGGTGGCCGTCCACAGCCCCGAGAAGATCCACAAGGAGTGGGCGGACCCGCTCACCGGGCTCGGCGGCTGGCAGGCGCGCCGCCTCGGCTTCCGCCTGGGGCTGGGCGGGAAGTCCAACGGCAGCTTCGTCAAGCTGGTCACCGCGCTGTACCGCACCTACCTCGAGTGCGACTGCTCGATGCTCGAGATCAACCCCCTCATCGTCACCGAGGAGGGGGAGGTGCTCCCCCTCGACGCGAAGATGACCTTCGACGAGAACGGCCTGTTCCGCCACCCCGACATCGAGGCGATGCGGGACATGGCCGAGGAGGACCCCTCGGAGATCGAGGCGGGCAAGTACAACCTGTCCTACGTCAAGCTCGACGGGAACATCGGCTGCCTGGTGAACGGGGCCGGCCTCGCGATGGCCACGATGGACATCATCAAGTTCTACGGCGAGGAGCCCGCCAACTTCCTGGATGTGGGCGGCGGCGCCGACCAGACCAAGGTCACCGCCGCGTTCAAGATCATCACCCGGGACCCCGCGGTGAAGGGCATCCTCATCAACATCTTCGGCGGCATCATGAAGTGCGACGTCATCGCCGAGGGCGTGATCGCCGCGGTGAAGGAGGTCGGCCTCGGCGTGCCCCTGGTGGTCCGGCTGGAGGGCACCAACGTCCAGCTCGGCAAGAAGATCCTCGCGGAGAGCGGCCTCGCGGTCATCCCCGCCGATTCCATGTCCGATGCCGCCGAGAAGATCGTCGCGGCCGTGCGGGGTGTCTGATGGCCATTCTCGTCGATTCGAAGACCCGCGTTCTCTGCCAGGGCATCACCGGTGCCGCCGGCGCCTTCCACTGCAAGCAGATGCTCGCCTACGGCACCCGGCTGGTGGCCGGCGTGACCCCGGGCAAGGGCGGCACCTTCTTCGAGGACAAGGTCCCCGTGTTCGACACGGTGGCCGACGCGGTCCGGGAGACGGGCGCCAACGCCTCGGTCATCTTCGTGCCGCCCCCGTTCGCGGCGGACGCGATCATGGAGGCGGCCGACGCGGGCGTGAAGCTCGTGGTGCCCATCACCGAAGGGGTGCCGGTGCGCGACATGGTGGTCGCGTGGCGGTACCTCCAGGGCCGTGACGTGCGCATGATCGGCCCCAACTGCCCCGGGATCATCACTCCGGGGCAGTGCAAGATCGGAATCATGCCGGGGCACATCCACACCCCCGGGCGCATCGGCGTGCTCTCGCGCTCGGGAACGCTCACCTACGAGGCGGTGCACCAGCTCTCGGTGCTCGGCTACGGGCAGTCCACCGCCATCGGCATCGGCGGGGACCCGATCATCGGCACCCGGCACATCGACGCGCTCAAGCTCTTCAACGAGGACCCGGACACCGACGCGGTGATCTTCATCGGCGAGATCGGAGGCACCGCGGAGGAAGAGGCCTGCGCCTGGGCCAAGCAGCACATGAAGAAGCCGCTGGTCGGCTTCATCGCGGGCGCCACCGCGCCTCCGGGCCGTCGGATGGGGCACGCCGGGGCGATCATCGCCGGCGGGCAGGGCACCGCGGAGGCCAAGTACGCCGCGATGGTGGACGCCGGCGTACACATCGTCCGTTCCCCCGCCGAGATGGGCCGGAAGATGGCCGAGGTCCTCGGACGATAGGCCGGGCCGCCCCGACTCGTCTCAGCGCCGCTTCTTCGGGGGTGGGGCGGTCGGGGTGGGTGGCGGCGGCGGGGGCGGGAGGAGCGCCGGGTCGACGCAGAGGGTCAACCCGGGCACGAGGGTGGGGTCGCAGCCTCGCGGAGCGCCGGCTTCGAAGCGCGCGCGCGCGACGGGTACGCGTGTGGATCCCGCCGGCGAACCGTCCGGCCAGCGCAGGAGGGTGCCCGCGGGGAGGGAGTCCGGCGCCACGGGCGCAGGCTCGGCGGGCGCCGGCCTCGGCGTCGGGGCCTCACGCGGCGGCCCGACCGCGTCCCGGGTCACCCCGACGAGCCGGGCGCAGGGCGTGTACACGCCTTCGCGCGCGCCGAGCTCGACGGAGTCGACCTCGGCGGCGAGGGTGAGCACCAGGCTGGGGCCGAACGCCAGGCGCACACCGGGGGCGAGCGTGCCGTCGGTGAGACCGGTCGGCGCCGGGAAGGGCGTGAAGCGGGTGCCCACGCGCCCGCCGAGCATCGGCAACGCCGGAGTGAACGGGCTGAGGTCGGTGCTGGGCACGCCGTCCGCCACGCTCACGGGCACCCCGGGGGCGACCCAGATCTGCGCCGAGTCGGGCCAGATGCGCTCCCACTGCCGCTGGAGCACGGGGGCCAGCCGGTCTCTGGGGACCTCGACCTCGACCACGGCGGCCAGCGTCGGGGAGGGGGTGCAGGCGTGGGCCACGGGCTCGCCGAGCCGGACCCGGACACGGTCGCCCAGGTCCGTGACCACGGCCAGGGTGAGGGCCTCGGGAAAGGCCACCGCCCCACCGGCGCCGGTCAACGGGACACCCGCGGGCACCACCACCGCCACCACGGGCGCCTCGGTTTCGGCTGGGGGAGTCGTGACGTGCCTCTTCCTGCACGGCAGCCTACCGCCTCCGGGTCGCTCCGGTTAGACGCCCGACCCTTCCAGGAGCCTTCCATGCTCGAGCGTACCCTTTCGATCATCAAGCCCGACGCCGTCAAGGGCAAGCACATCGGCGACGTCGCGGGGCGCTTCGAGCGCGAAGGCCTGCGCATCGCCGCGATGCGCATGGTCCACCTCTCCCGCTCCGACGCGGAGGGCTTCTACGCGGAGCACAAGGGCCGCGGCTTCTTCGACGAGCTGGTCACCTTCATGACCTCGGGTCCGGTGGTGGTGATGGTGCTCGAGGGCGAGGACGCGATCCTCCGCAACCGCACCATCATGGGCGCCACGAACCCGGCCAACGCGGCCGAGGGCACGCTCCGCAAGCTCTACGCGGCGAGCGTGGGCGAGAACGCGGTGCACGGCTCCGACTCGCCCACCTCCGCGGCGCGCGAAGTCGCCTACTTCTTCCGCAGCACCGAGATCGTCTGATCGGCGATGGGGGCCGCGAATCGCGGACCCCCGGACCCCGCCTCGGCGGACGAGCGCCCGCTCGCGATACACTGGGGCCGGTTCCGACCCGGAGTGGTAGTGGCTGGCAAGCAGATCGGCGACGGCTTCCACCTCAAGTTCACCATCGGCAAGGCGCTCTGGAACGAGCTCTTCGCTGCCGGTCTGCCGCTGAAGGTGAAGGACGGGCAGTTCGACATGCTCGAGGGGGTCCGCGCCGGCCTCAAGCGGCTCGAGGTGCGCGAGCGGGTCCGTGGCCTCCTGGAGGACCGCGAGGTGCCCGAGATCCTGCAGCGCGGCCGCGTGATCGCCCGCGACGTGTGGGGGAACCGTCGCGAGCAGGTCTACCAGGTGCTCAACGACGTGGTCCGCGTGCAGGGGGACTGGAAGGTCGAGGTGGACAAGGAAGGGTCCGAGTTCAAGTACGCCAAGCAGCGCTTCGGGGTGGAGGCGCACGTGAAGGCGGTCGCGACCGGCAAGGTCTACCTGCTCCGCGAGAACGTCGAGTTCCCCTTTGTCATCGAGAAGCGCATCGGCGCCGAGGCGGCGCTGGCGGACATCCGCTACGACCGCGAGCGCAACTCGCTCGTCGGCACCCTGCAGGACGTGCAGGTGGACCTGGGGGAGAACTTCATCCTCCAGCTCCTGAACCGGGGCGCCGAGTACCTCATCGCCCAGCAGACCCCGAAGGTGAACCCCGTCCAAATCCTCCCCAAGGACAAGCTGGAGGAGATGGTCGCGCCCGCGGGCGGTCCGCTCAAGCTGCGCATGGGCGTCGAGGACGTGCAGCTCGAGGTGGACGAGGACGAGCTCACCCTGAAGGTGCGCTTCGGCTTCACCCAGCTCCAGCTCGAGGGGTGAGCCCGCTCACGGGCTGGTGGTGAACCAGCCGCGCCAGGCGTGCCCCGGAGCCCCGAGGCGGGCCCGCACCACCCCCTGCACCGCGGAGAGCGGGACCGCGCCCCACCAGCGCGAGTCCAGGGCGACGTCCCGGTTGTCGGCGGCGAGCCAGGCCCGGTTGGAGGGGACCGCCCGCCGTTCGAACTCCCAGCGGATCGGCCGGGAGAGCCGCCGGGTCAGCCAGTGCCCCTCCTGGAGCACGACCTCGCCGTCCGCCCGGCCCATCTCCAGGACCACCGGGTCCGGCGCGTCGGTGTGGTAGAACCCGTCCTCCAGCCGGACGGTCCCGCCGACGGTGAGGACCCGTCGAAGGGTCCAGCGGGTGGGCTCCAGCGGATCCACCACCGCGACCACGTCGCCGGGTTCGGGTTCCCCGGGGAGGATGAGCACGAGGTCGCCTGGCAGCAGGGACGGGACCATCTCCGCGTCGGGGACCCGCCCGAGGAAGGGGAGGGTGCCGAGGACGAGGAGCGCCACCAGCCCGGCGCCCAGCGCCAGGGTCCTCAGTCGCACACGGCCCCGTCGAGGAGGTAGCCGTTGTCGTCCTCGAGGCACTCGGCCAGGCGGCCCGTGCCCGTGCCGTCGTCGTCCACCACCAGGTACAGGCCGGTCACCCCGTCGAGCGCGGCGGCGTCGACCACCAGCTCGATTCCCCCGGTGGAGAGCTCGGGGTTCAGGTCGGACGCGGTGGCCCCGGTGGCGAGGAGCTCCGAACCCGTGCCGGAGGTGCCGTACAACGCGACGGGGAGCCCGGCGGGGACCACCTGGCTCCCGGTGTTGTTGACGCGCACCAGCACGCGGAGCGACCCGGCGTCGCAGTCGAGCTCGCAGACCTCGAGGATCTCGCCGGTGACGTCCGCGGCGAGCGCCCCCCCGGGAGGGAGCGCGAGGGCCGAATGCCAGTTGTTGTAGACGGTGAAGTTGGGGACGGCGGTGGTGGGGACCGAGAGGTCGTCGTTGATGTTGGTGATGCTGTAGGCGTGCTGGTTCCAGAGCTGGCGCGCCGGGGCCCAGGAGTCGGCGAGGTCGCGGTACACGGAGAGGCCGCTCGACCACGAGTCGTGCACCACCACGATGTCGGCGTGGCCGTTCGCGTCGACGTCGGCGATGACCGGGTAGTCGTACATCGTGGCCGAGCTGTGCTCGTTGGTGTGGAACTTGATGGCGCCGTCGGACCCGTTGAAGGCGATCATCTCGACCTCGTCGATGTAGACCACCTCGGGGATGCCGTCGGCGTCGAAGTCGAAGATCGAGGCCCCGGTGGCGCCCGACTCGTCGGTGACCCGGGCGGTCCAGAGCGTGGAGCCGTCGGCGTTCATCGCCCGGATCTCGTTGCCCCCGGCGGTGACGATCTCCACCTCGCCGTCCGCGTCGATGTCCCCGATGGCCGGGCTGGCCAGGATGTTCGCGGTCCGGAAGTCGGTGGGTCCCCAGAGGAGGTCGCCGTTGGTGTCGTGGGCGCGCACCTCGTTGTACATGGTCACCACGAACTCGCCCTCGGGGTCCCCGTCGAGGTTGGCCACCCCGACCGCCCCGTCCGAGTAGAAGGCGTTGCGCCAGATCGCGCGCCCGTCGATGTCGGTGATGGTGTTGCCGGTGATGAGCTCTTCCTGTCCGTCCAGGTCCAGGTCGGCCACGGCGGGGTAGGCGCCTTCCTTCAGGAAGCCGGCGTCGGCCGGGCAGCCGCGGCTGTCGTAGGGGCTCACGGTGCGGGTGGTGCCGTCGGCGTGGAGGATGACGTTCCCGGCGATGACCTCGGGACTCCCGTCGTGGTTCATGTCGGAGACGATCACGCCGGTGCTGTAGTCGAACTCCTTGTCGACGAAGTGCTCGGACTCCCAGACCACGTTCCCGTCGGCATCGTAGGCGAGCAGCGTGTAGTCGCCGCTCCCGAAGAGGGAGCTCTGGTACTCGACCGGCACCACGATCTCGGGGCTCCCGTCGCCGTCGAGGTCGGCCACGGCGGGCGCGCTGCCATAGCCGAGGTTGTAGGTGTCGTCCGCCCACAGGGTGCCGCTGCCGTCGCCCCGGAGCACCTCGATGCTCCCCGGCCCGAGGAGCAGCTCGTTCCAGATGGCGACGATGTCGGGCATGCCGTCCTGGTCGATGTCCGCCACCACGGGGAGCGCGTTGGAGCGCCGCCCGGGCACGTCCCAGGCCACCACGGGCTCGAAGCTGCTCACCTCGAAGTGGCAGGCGTCGTTGGGGGTGACGGGAACGGGGTCTGCCCGCAGCGTCGGGCAGGCCTCCCCGTCGTCGGTGGGGACGTCGGTGGAATCGGACGTGCCCGAATCGACCCCGGTCCGATCCTTCAGGCCGTCGAGGTTGTAGTCCTGGCACCCGGCCAGAGGGAGGAGGAGGAGCAGGCGCGACATCCGCGCTGTCTTAGCACAGGCGTGGCGGTCAGAATTCGACCGAGAGCCGCTCTCCGGGGGTCAGCGAGGTCGCCACCCGCAGGGTGACCGGTACGCCCCACTGGGGCACCGTGGGGTCCGCCAGCCACGCGAGCGGAACCGGCTCCACCGAGGGCCCGACGCTGTGGACGGTCGCGGCCTGGGTCGCTCCGGTGCCCACCCACACCTGGGCGGGGCGCCCGGGAGCGAGCTCGCGGGCCTCGCCGGGATCCACGTACACCACGAGCTCGGAGGTGGAGGGCTCGGTGATGGTCAGGACGGGCAGGCCCGCCTGCACCCACTGCCCCGCGCGGGGGAGGGTCACGTCCACCACCCCGTCGGCGTAGGCGCGGAGCGTGGAGGCCTCGAGCCGGGCGCGGAGCGCGTCGCGCTGCGCCTGGGCCTCGGCGAGGGAGGCCGTAGGCCCGTCGCCGGCGCCCTGCCGCCCCCGGGCGTCTGCCAGCGCGCGCTCCAGCCCGGCCACTTCGGCCTCGCGCGCGGCCGCCGTCGCCGCCGCCGCATCCCGGAGGGTCCGCGTGGCGGCGATCTCGGCCTCGGGGATGCCCACCCCCGGGGCGCTCTGCCGCGCCAGGTCCGCCTCGTGCCCGGCGAGCAGGGCGCGCTCGGATTCGAGCTCGACGCGCGCGGCCAGGAGCCGCCCGCGGAGCTCGTCCACGTCCCGCGCGAAGCGTCGGGCCCGATCGGCGCCCTCCACGCCCAGCGCCTCTTCGGCCGCGAGCACTCCGGCCTCAGCCTGCGCGAGCTCCTGGGCCAGGCCGGGGACCTCGATCACCGCCAGGAGATCCCCCGCCCGCACCGACGCGCCGCCGGTCACCGAGACGTCGGCGAGGCGGCCGCTCTCCGGCGCCAGCACCGGATGCCGCGCCACCACCGCCGATGCGGTGCGGGTCCCGCCCGAGCGGAAGAGCCCCAGCGCGATCACCGCCACGAGCGCGCTCACCCAGACGCCCACGAGCATCAGCGTGCCGCGGAGCGCGTACAGGCGCCGGGAGATGGGGGGGCGGCGTCTCACCACTCCTCCGCCCCTTCCTGGATCGCCACCGTCACCGCCGCGGCCCCCGGCACGGCCCGGAGCGCGCGCACCAGGTCCTCCCGCTCGTCGGGGTGCCAGAGGCGGATCTCGTAGGCGTACTCGGAGGTGTCCGCCCCGCTCTCCCGCAGCCCGACCAGCTCGTGGGTGCGGCACCAGCCGGTGAGCACCTCGGCGAGCGGCGCGTCGATCCCGGCGGCGCCGCGCACCCGGAGCGTCCCCGTGTCCGCCGCGCGCGTGCCGAAGCCGGAGGCGTGCAGCAGCGTGGCCACCCCTCCGATGACCAGCGTCCCCACGGTGGCGACGGCGGCGTGTCCCGCCCCCACGGCGATACCGACCGCGAGCGCGAGGAAGATGAAGGTGGTGTCCCGCGCGTCGCGCACCACGGTGCGGAAGCGGATGATCGCGAGGGCGCCCACCAGGCCGAAGGCCCGGGCGATGCTGTCCCCCACCACCAGCATCACCATCGCCACGATCATCCCGAGCAGGACGATGCTGTGGGTCATGTTGCGGGAGAAGGAGAGGCCGCGGTGGGTCCAGACGTAGAGCCAGGCCACGGCCTGGGCGAGCACGTAGGCGAGGAGCAGCCGCTGCAGCACCGCCACCCCGTCCAGGGGCACGGTCGCGCCGTCTCCGAGGAGGGCGTGGAGGTTCATCCGGCCGCCTCGCCGCGCTCGCCGGCGCCCGCCGCCGTGGCCGACCCGCGCAGCACGTCCACCGCGTGGCGGTACTTCGACATCGACCGCCGCTCGAGCCCGTACTTGCGGATCAGGTCGGCGGTCCAGCTCGGATAGGAACCGGAGTACTTCAGCTCGAGCACCACGAGCCCCTCTACCTCGGGAAGTGGCCACCAGCGCGAGGGCTCCGAGAGATCGGCGGTGGGCGGGGCGCAGCGGATCCGGTCGTCGAAGGTGACGCGCACGTTGCCGCCGTCCTTGGAGAGCCACGCGGACCGACGGTAGGTGACCCATGCGCGTGGGTACGCGCGCCGGCGATCCACCTGGTCCAGGAACGCGTCCAGGCCGGGAGAGCCGGCCCACTCCTCGGGGGCGCGCCCCGCGAAGATGTCGGCCGCGGTGGCTCGCGACACCCGCGCCCGGGTCTTCCACATGGCCTCGCCTTGCCGCGACTTCACCTCCAGGAACATCGGGTCGGCGGGGTCGAAGGTGTAGCACCGCGCGCGGAGCTTGAAACGGGCGTATGCCCCGGCCCGGGTGTCCCGGTAGATGCTCCAGTCGGCCGAGTCGAGGTAGAGCGAGTGCACGTCGTACACCGCCGAGCCGTCCGCGCCGTAGGGATCGGGCTCCATGTGGCGCGGAAGCCAGGACTGGATCGCCGACGCGAGCTCGGGTGCGATCCGGTACTTCACCTCGAAGCGGGTCTTGAGTCTCAGAACGTCACCTGACCGACACAATGTAGGTGGTTGCGGGGGCACGCTGCAAGGGCCCGCGGCGGGTCGCGTCGACGAGCGTACCCCACCGGGGTACACGCCCCGCGATGTCGACGCGCGCCTCGGGCTCGGCTTCTGTCCCGCCACCGGCGGTGTCGCCCGCGATCCTCCGGCTTCTCCCTCGGGTCCACCACCCGCCTGCCGGGGTGCTGCTCATCGGCGCCGAGGCGGCCGCGGCGGCGCTGCACGCCCGCGGGTACCGGGTCCAGCTGGCCGGCTCGGACGTGCTCGAGGTGGACTGGGGTGGCCGCTTCGACCTCCTCTGCGACACCGGCCTCCTGGGCGATCTCGCCCCCACCGCCCGCGATCGCTACTTCGCGGCGGCCTCCTGGGCGCTCCGGCCCGGCGGTCAGCTCTTCGGCGTGGTCCGCGGCGTCGGGGCGAGCGAGCTCATCCACCGCGCCTCGGGCTCGTTCGAGGTGGCGCGCCTGGAACCGGCCCCGGGCGAGTCGGCGGACGCGCTCGAGGTCGTCCTGGTCCGCCGGTAGATGGCGTCGCTCTCCTTCGTCGGGGTCGAGAAGCGCTACGGCGCCGTCCAGGTGCTCCATCGGGTGGACCTCGAGGTGGCCGACGGGGAGCTCTTGGTCCTGGTGGGGCCCTCGGGCTGCGGGAAGAGCACGCTCCTGCGCTGCATCGCGGGGCTCGAGGAGATCACCGGGGGTGAGCTCCGCATCGACGGACGGACCGTCAACGACGTGGCCCCGCGCGACCGGGACGTCGCCATGGTGTTCCAGTCCTACGCGCTCTACCCGCACCTGAGCGTGCACGAAAACATGGCCTTCGCGCTCCGCCTCCGCGGCGTGCCCGACGTCGACGCGCGGGTGCGCGAGGTGGCGGGGATGCTCGGGCTGGAGCCGCTCCTGCACCGCCTTCCGAAGGAGCTCTCGGGCGGGCAGCGGCAGCGGGTGGCGATGGGGCGGGCGATCGTTCGCCGGCCCAAGGTCTTCCTCTTCGACGAGCCCCTCTCCAACCTCGACGCGGCGCTCCGCAACGAGGTGCGGGTGCAGCTCAAGCGGCAGCACGCGCAGCTGCGCACCACCACGGTCTACGTCACCCACGATCAGGTCGAGGCGCTCACCCTCGCCGACCGGATCGTGGTGCTCCACCAGGGGCGGGTGCAGCAGGTGGGGAGCCCGGACGAGCTTTACTTCGACCCGGCCAACCGCTTCGTGGCCGGCTTCCTCGGCAGCCCCTCGATGAACTTCCTGGAGCGCCGCGAGGAGGCGGTGGTGGGGGTGCGCGCCGAGGACGTCGCGATCGTGAGCCAGGGGGGTGAGCTCGCCGAGCTCGAGGTGGTGGAGCGCCTCGGCTACGAGTCCCACCTGCACCTGCGGCTGGGCGGGGAGCGGCTCGTGGCGCGGGTGGAAGGGGCGCCCCCCTCCGGGCCGGTGCGCGTGGAGCTCCGCCGCCTCTACCGATTCGATCGGTCCACGGGCGAGCGACTCCGGTGATCCTCCTCGCCGCTGCCGCGCTCGCCGGCGAGCTCACCGTCTGGCACGCGTGGCGCGGCGCCGAGCGGGACACGCTGGAGCGGCTCCTGGAGGAGTGGTCCCGGGCCCACCCCGAGGCGCCCGCCAACGCGGTCTCCGTCCCCTACGAGACCCTCCCCAACAAGGTCCAGGCCGCGGTGCCGCGGGGGAACGGGCCCGATCTGTTCATCTACGCCCACGAGAAGATCGCGGACTGGTCCGCCCGCGGCGTGATCCTCCCCATGGACCCCGGCGAGGGGGTCTACCCCGCGGCCCGGGCGGCCCTGACCTGGGAGGGCCAGGGCTGGGGCGTCCCGCTCGCCACCAAGTGCCTCGCGCTCTTCCGCAACACCACGCTCGTCCCCGACGCGCCTACCACCACCGACGAGCTCCGCCTCGCCGAGAGCCAGCTGCGCGGCCGCGAGATCTGGGGCTTCGCCTGGGAGGTCACGAGCGCCTACCAGGTCGCTCCCTGGCTGCACGCCTACGGCGGCGGGGTGATGGACGGGGCCGAGGTCCGGCTCGATCGGCCCGAGAACGTGGCCGCGCTGGGCCTGGTCCGCCAGCTCGCCGCCCTCGGGCCGGCCGAGCCCTCCGGGGCGCTCATCACCCAGCTGTTCAACGAAGAACGCGTGGGGATGGTGGTGAACGGCCCGTGGTTCCTGGGCGAGATCGAGGGGGTGGAGTTCGGGGTGTCCCCGCTCCCGGTGGTGTCCGCGACCGGCCGTGCCGCCGCCCCCTACCTGACGGTGGACGCCCTCTTCCTGGCCCGGGAGGGCGCCGAGGCCCGGGCGCTGGCCGCGTGGCTCGGCTCCGAACCGGTGGCCGTCCGCCGCGCCGCCGAGGCGCGCCAGGTCGTGGCCCGACCCATCGAGACCGACGATCCCGTCATCCGCGCCTTCCAGGCCCAGGTGGCCGACGCGGTGCCCATGCCCACCGATCCGGCCTTCGCGCGGCACTGGGAGCCCCTGGCGCGGGCGCTCCGGCGCCTGGATCGGCGGGTGGTGGCGCCCGAGCAGGCCCTCGCCGAGGCCCAGACCGACTACACCATCGTGTCCCGCCCGCTGCCGCCCCCGGCGTCCCCCTGGCCCTGGGTGGGCGCGCTCGCCGCGCTGACCGTCGCCGGGCTCTGGTCCGTGCGCCGGTGGCGCCCGCGGTGGCACCACGCCTACGCCTGGGTGGCCCCCGCCACCCTCGCGGTCGGCGTGCTCACCTTCGTGCCCTTCCTGGTGGGGGCGTCGGTGAGCCTGTTCGAGCGGGACGACCAGGACTGGCGCTTCGTGGGCATCGCGCACTTCCTCGACATCCTGCTGGCCCGGGACTTCCCGCTGTCGAGCCCGCTCAACTTCTGGTCCACGCTGGCGGTCACGGTGGGCTGGACCGTGGCCAACGTGGTGCTGCACGTGGGGATCGGGCTCGGCCTGGCCCTGCTCCTGCGCGAGCCCTGGGTGCGGATGCGGGGGGTGTTCCGCGCCGCGCTCATCCTCCCCTGGGCCATCCCCTCCTACATCACCGCGCTGGCCTGGAAGGGCATGTTCCACCGCCAGTTCGGGGCCATCAACGCGGCGCTGGCGGCGGTCGGGGCCGAGCCGGTGTCCTGGTTCGCGCAGTTCTCCACCGCCTTCGCGGCCAACGTGGCCACCAACACCTGGTTGGGCTTCCCCTTCATGATGGTGGTCACCCTCGGCGCGCTGGCGAGCATCCCGCGGGACCTGGAGGAGGCGGCGGACGTGGACGGGGCCAGCGCCTGGCAGCGCTTCCGACTCGTGACCCTCCCGCTGCTCGCCCCGGCGCTCCTCCCCGCGGTGATCCTCGGGAGCGTCTGGACCTTCAACATGTTCAACGTCATCTACCTGGTGAGCGGCGGTGAGCCCGACGGCTCCACCGACATCCTGGTCTCCCAGGCCTACCGCTGGGCCTTCACCCGCGGGCACCGCATCGGGTACGCGGCCGCGTACGCGGTGATCATCTTCGGAGTGCTCGTCCTGCAGGGGCGCCTGGCCAACCGGCTGGCGGGACGGAGGGTGGTATGAGGCAGCCGGGCACGCTCCGGGTCGTCGTGACCCACCTGGCGCTGGTGGGCCTCACCGGCATCGTGCTCTACCCGGTGTTGTGGGTGGTGAAGCTCGCCCTCACCCCCTCGCAGTGGTTCTCGGTTTCGGCCAACCCCATCCCCACCCGGGTCTCGCTGCAGAACTTCGTGGACGTCACCACCACGCAGGCGGGGGACGGCAGCTGGCTCTTCGCCCGGCAGCTGTTCAACTCCCTGGTGGTGGCCGGGGCGACCGCGGCGGTGGGGGTGGCGCTGGCCGCGACCGCCGCCTACGCGCTCTCGCGCTGGGAGTTCCCGGGGAAGCCGCGCCTGGTGAGCGCCTTCCTCCTCACGCAGATGTTCCCGGGCGTGGTCATGGCCATCCCGCTCTACCTGCTCCTCGACGCGCTGCATCTCCTCGACACCCTGGCCGGCCTCGTGCTGGTCTACTCGACCACCGCGGTGCCCTTCGCCACCTGGAACCTGAAGGGCTGGTTCGACACCGTCCCCCGCGAGCTCGAAGAGGCCGCCATGCTGGACGGGGCATCGCGTTGGGTCACCTTCACCCGGGTCATCCTCCCGCTCGCCCGCCCCGCGCTCGCGGTGACCGGCCTGTTCGCCTTCATGACCGCGTGGAACGAGTTCATCCTCGCCGCCACGCTCATCGGCGACGAGCGGGCGTACACGCTCCCGGTGGTGCTCAACGGCTACGTCGGCGAGTTCTCGGCCGAGTGGGGGCGCTTCTCGGCCGGCGCCATCCTGGTGAGCGTACCGGTGGTCACGCTGTTCTTCTTCCTCCAGAAACAGCTCGTGGAGGGGCTCACCAGCGGGAGCGTGAAGGGCTGAGGCGCCCCGGGCTACCCGGCCCGCACCACCGCCTCCGCCACCCGCACCCCGCCCAGGGCCACCGCCAGGGTGCTCTGCCCGGGGAACACCGAGTCGCCCACGAGCCACAGGCCGGGTCGTGGGGAGACCGGTCCCAGCGAGGTCCAGGCCGCCCATCCCGTGCGGCGCGGCACCCCTCCGACCGCGCCCTCCCGCCGGCGGACGAAGCGCTGGAAGGTGCGCGGGGAGGCGGTGTGCTCGCGCACCACGTCGTCGAGCTCGGGGGCCAGGGCGGAGAGCGTGGCCCGCATCCGGGCCTGGACCGCCGCCACCGTGGCGGCCGGATCCCCCTCCCGCAGGCGCGCGAGCGCGAGGTGGGTCGACGCGGTGAGGACCCGCTCCCCCGGGGCGTCACCCCGCCCGTCCTCGGGGCCACCCACCGAGACGAAGACGTGGTTGCCCTCCACCAGCGGCGCCGCCGGGTCCACCGTGAGGTCCAGGTGGTGCGCCGGCCCGTCCACGCCCCTCACCACCCGGTAGAGCATCACCGCCCCCCAGCCGTCGGCGACCGGGCGGTGCCGCGCGTCGAGGCCGGCGTCTCCACCCAGGAGCCCGGCCAGGTCGGCGGGGAGGAGGTTGGCGACCACCTGCCGCGCCTGCACCTCCCCTTGGCGGGTGTGGAGCGTCCACCCCCCGTCGGGGCCGGGCCGGAGCGACTGGACGCGATCGGCGAAGTGGACCTTCCCTCCGGCACGCTCGATCGCGGTGACCAGCGCCGCCGCCAGGGCGCCCAGGCCGCCGCGGACGTGGCCGGTCCCGCGCCAGTAGTAGTCTATGGCGGCGAGCGCATAGGCGGCCTCTGCCTCGTCGGGGCCGCACTGCACGGTGATCTGGCAGAGGCCGGCCAACCAGGTGCGGAGCGGGGCCCAGTCGTCCAGGCCGTGCCGCCGGAGCACCGCGGAGAGGGGCCGCAGGGCCACCGGGAGGAGGCCCGCGTAGCGGGGGGCGCGCCCGGCGCCACCGGGTCGATCCACTCGACCTCCACGGGGAGGTCCCACTTCTGGATCCAGCTCCCGAAGAGCTGGCCGGGCGCCAGGCCGGAGGAGAGCGTGGCGCCGGCCTCGAACCGGTGCCCGCCCCGCGCGAAGGTGGAGGCGCAGCCGCCCGGGTAGGTCAGCGCCTCGTGCACCTCGACCGGTACGCCCCGTTCGGCGAGCGCAAGGGCGGTCGCGAGGCCGCCGTAGCCGGCGCCGAGGACACGGACGGGGGTGGAATCCACCCGCAGAGGGTGGGCACCACGAGGCCGTCGAACAGGGGGCCTCGGCTACCCGGTCAGGGGTTCGGGGCGGTCCCACTCCCCCCGGGCCCAGGCTCCGCGGGGGTCGGCTCGGGCTCGGGGAGGGCCGGGCCCAGGACGGCGCCCGGCAGCACGGGCTCGGGCACGCAGGTGCAGGTGCCCGACGCGTCCCAGCAGGCCACGCCGTCCACGAGCACCACCGCGTCGTCGGCGCGCAGGGCTCCCGGGCAGACCACCCCGTCTCCCACCGCGAGGACGGCCACCTTGGGGGGCGCCTCCCCCCGCACGGGCACACGCGCCAGGTCGAGGCCGGGGGCGGGCAGCGCGGCGGCGGCGGGACACACCACCAGGGCGGGGCGGACGTACCGCTCCTGCCAGGCGCTCGCCTCCACGAGCGCGCGCGACACGTGATCGGCGCGCTCCACCAGCGGGTCGAGGCGCTCCCCCCACGAGGCGTCCACAAGCGGGCTCACGGTGGGCATGCTCCGGATCCGCTGCACCCGCTCCGCCTCGGCGCGCGCCGACTGGGCGAGCTCGCGCCAGGCGGCGCCGAAGCGCTCGGCGCGCCACCCGATCTCCAGCCGCTCGACGTCGTCACAGGGCCCGGGCGACCCCCCGCTGCGCGGCGGCGGGGGCGGCTTCGCCGGGGTCCGCCGGGTCCACTCGGCCTGGAGTCGGG
>Ga0172373_10004685_pt1 | contig 19105 bp, 14 predicted proteins | sample Lak10m_2_FD_114546 | JGI IMG/M metagenome (GOLD analysis project Ga0172373, IMG submission 114546) | Freshwater microbial communities from Kabuno Bay, South-Kivu, Congo - kab_092012_10m | ecosystem: Environmental > Aquatic > Freshwater > Lake | place: Democratic Republic of the Congo...
AATGGAGTAGTTTCTACTCTTAATCGTTCTTACAACACATTTAGCAATTTATTAAAGGGCACGGCTGAACCTTTTAAAGACGCCACAGAAGAAATTGATAGACTTGGCGAAGCTATCAAAAATTCCACAGATCAAAAAACCAAAGAAATTTTACAAGATCGGCGCGATAAAGTACAAATCACAAATAGCGCGAATCGAGCCAGTCATGCTGTATTTGAGTTTGGTGTAAGTGTAACTCGCACCGGGGTACAATTAGCCGAAAACTTATTCCACGCTTCTATGTCGTTTGTGCAAAGTGTGGCCAATTTACGCCCTGGGCAAGAGTTTCAGGCCTTTGGTGGGCTGTTAAGCTCGCTGACACGAGTAGCTTCGGGTGTAGGTGGTGCTCTAGGCCAAGCAGTTACAGGATTTGGTGAGTCGATTGGCAAGCTGGGCATCGTGGGTAAAATTGCCGCGGTACCTATACAACTATTGGGAACCGCAGCTCGTGTGGCCGCTGGTGTTTTAGGCACAGTTTTACCTCCGGTAATAGAATTAATTGCATCACAAGCTCAGGCTACAATCGCGGCCTTCAATAATGTTAGTAAATCAGGTGTAGTCTTGGCTGGCGGCATGACTGAAATGCGAAACATGGCCAACGGTGCTGGCTTAAGCATGGATTCTTTTGGCCGTGTGGTAGCAGCTAATGCTAGTGGGCTTGCGCTTTTAGGTGGATCGGTAAGCAATGGGGCTAGACGCTTTGCCGATATACAAAAGAACATGTTACCATTTCGCGAAGGCCTACTAAATTTGGGTATTACCATTGACGAACAAGCTCAGGGCATTATTGATTATACTAACAGCTTGGCAGTAACTGGGAAATTACAGAATCAAAGCGCACAACAGATAGCCGAGGGCACAAGACAGTACTTGGTTAATCTTAGATTAGTAAGTTCTATTACTGGTGAGGAAGCCAAGAAAGCGCAAGAACGTGCTCTAGCAGCTTCTAGACAGGCCGCAGTACAGAGCAAACTAGCTGGTATGCCAAAAGAAGCTACAGAAAAGTTTCAAGCCTTGATCAGATTGTTTCCTGGCATGGAGCAAGCGATACAACAGATGTTTTTAGGTGGTCCAGTCACAGGGGACTTAGCAAGAGTACTGTCACAAATGCCAGAAACCGCTGCTATGATGCGCGATCTTGTGGGCGGCATCAGTGATTCTGGACAAGGTTTAACAGAGTACACCGAAGACGCTTTTAGACAAATGGGCGACAAAGCAAAAGTCATGTCTGCTGAAGCCGGGCGTGCTGGCCAAGCATTTGGTACTGTGGCTTTGTACACAGGCCGATATGCCACTGAAGCTGAAAAGATTTCTCAGCTAGCGATACAAGCCAATCGCCTAGAGGGAACGACCTATGAGGAAAGACAAAAATTGTATAAAGATCTCCTTGAGCAAGAAAAAACCAAGGATCCTACTACCCAAGCAGCAAGTAAAGTTGCTATGGCCATGAATCAGGTACAGATCTTAGTTGAAGGCGCTATCACTAAAGGTATGACAGCTTTTGCCAATGTACTTGTGAATAACATGGGCGCTATTGAAAAAGGCATAAACAAACTAGGCGAACTGTTAGGGAAAATTCCTGCTGACGGTGACCTTACTAAAATTGGCGATCAGATGAAGGCTGGCTCTGGGCTAGCCGAAATGGCTAAACCCTTAGCAACACCGGCTGGTACTGCTGTTGGAGCTATAGGCGGTGGTATCGCTGGCAATCTTGCAGGTCGTGTGGCCGGTGCTGCTGCTGGGGCTTTGACAGCCAAACTGCTGGGCGGTATAATTGGTCGTGCCCTAGGATCAATTGTGGGATCTGTAGTACCGTTGGCAGGCACTTTGCTTGGTGGCTATATAGGAATGCAAGCCGGTGAAAAAATTGGTAACTTTCTTTATGAACAATTGTTCCCGGCTGAAAAGATTGAAGGTCGTGCAGCTGGTGGACCAGTTGGTCGTTTAATACCCTACATTGTGGGTGAGCGCGGGCCTGAACTGTTTGTGCCTAATGTTGGTGGCGAAATTGTACCTAACAAAGACATGACCAGCGTCAGTAAAATGCTGCAAAGCATGGGACTGCGTGACCTTTTTTCTGGTGCTGGTACTACCACAAATACAAAAACACAGTCATCGGCTGGTGATCGTGCTGAACAAGTTCTTAATGAAGTCAAACAAATACTTCTAGATCAGGCCATGGCAGTTAGAATGACAAGAACACAGTCATTGACTGGTGATCGCGCTGAACAAGTGCTTAATGAAATCAAACAAATACTTCAAGATCAGACCATGGTAGCTAGAATGACCAACGACGTTAACCAAGAAGCTGCAAGGTTAATGGGTGACTTGCGTAATTTACAGCAACAATTAGTTAGTGGAATGCTGTAAAACTAAATATATAATCGGAACAAAGCTATAATGTCTTGGAAAAAATACTTTAAACCCGCTAATGCACAATTAGTTAGCCCTCTTGGTAACGGCCTGACCGATAATGGCACGGGTACTCCTAGTTACAGAAACTATCAAAGTAACTTACCGGAGTTGTATACTGGGCATCCTAATCGCATTGAGCGTTATAATCAGTACGAACAAATGGACATGGACTCAGAAGTAAACGCAGCTCTAGACATCCTAGCTGAATTTAGTAGTCAACCCGATGACACCACAAACTTACCATTCAACATTCACTACAATGACAAGCCCACTGATACTGAAGTTGATATTATCAAAGAACAACTACAGCAATGGGTCAATTTGAATGAACTAAATCGCCGTATTTTTAAGATTGTACGCAATACTATCAAGTATGGCGATCAAATCTTTGTGCGAGATCCCGAAACTTTCAAACTTTACTGGGTTGAAATGAGTAAGGTCACGAAGGTCATTGTTAATGAAGCAGAAGGCAAAGAACCTGAGCAGTATGTAGTTAAAGAAATACAACCTAACTTACAGAATCTCACTGTAACAGCAGTAGCAACGTCGGATACTTATATTAATCATCCGCAAGTTGGTGGCCCTAGCGGCGCTTACATACAACCGAATGCACCTTTTACTGGCGGAAGCAGATTTACTCATGCTCAAAATGAAGTAGCCATAGACGCTAAACATGTAGTACATCTTAGTCTAACAGAAGGCTTAGATATATTTTGGCCTTTTGGTAACAGTGTATTAGAAAATATCTTTAAAGTATTCAAACAAAAGGAACTACTTGAAGATGCCATTATTATCTATCGTGTACAACGTGCTCCTGAGCGTAGGATCTTTAAGATTGACGTTGGTAATATGCCAAATCACGTGGCCATGGCTTTTGTGGAACGTATTAAAAATGAAATTCACCAACGCCGTATCCCTACCAGCACAGGTGGCGGTGTTAGTATGATGGATGCCACATATAATCCCTTGAGCACAAACGAAGATTACTTCTTCCCACAAACAGCAGATGGGCGGGGAAGTAGTGTAGAAACTCTAGCCGGTGGCCAAAACCTAGGTGAGATCACAGATCTTAAGTTTTTTACTAATAAATTATTCCGTGGTCTGCGAATTCCCAGTAGTTACTTGCCAACTGGTGCTGAGGATGGTACACAAAGCTATAACGATGGTAGAGTTGGTACAGCCCTAATTCAAGAATGGCGCTTTAATAGGTATTGTGTACGTTTACAGAGCATGATTACCAGTGCATTGGACAATGAATTCAAGCTCTATATGCGTTGGCGTGGTATTAACATTGATAACCAACTGTTTGAACTACGTCTTAATGAGCCACAAAACTTTGCACAACATCGTCAAGTTGAAATTGATGCGGCTAGAATAGGTGTGTTTGGACAATTAGAACAAGTACCATACTTTAGTAAACGTTTCTTAATGAAACGATATCTAGGTCTAACCGAAGAGGAAATGACCGAAAACGAAGAAATGTGGGCACAGGAGCAAGGCGAGCAATCCGAAGCCGTGAGTGCTGGTGATGTCGGTCTACGTAGTGTAGGTATCACACCGGGTGGTATCGCTGGCGATATAGAAGCAGTGGATCAAGTTCCTGGTATGGGCACGGAACCTGCTGCCGGTGCAGCAGAAACTGGTCTCGGCGGGGCGGCTCCGGCGCCAGGTGCAGCTACAGGTGCAGCAAGCCCATTAGGTAGCGGCGCTGCAACGCCTGCAACTCCTTAATAGATTATAAATAATCGTATGTTTATAATTGACCTATTTGAAGACGATGTACCTGATGGTATGCGTACAGAAAAAGACGATAACTCGATTAAGAAAATGGGCGAGTTACGTAAGAGCCGCCTCACATTAGGCCAGATCAAACGTCTTAGACAAATGAATGATCTAAGAAAGTTTGAAGAAGAAAAGAAGATAAAAGTCCTGTCAAAACAGTACAAACCAGCCGCAGAGATGGGCGCAGCCCCACCAATGTAATCAAGATCGGCGAAAAAACCGCCATTTCGGGCATAATATTACAATATTATGTAAATACCTAATAACGTAGTACATAATTTAATAGGAGCCCCTAATGAACAAGTATGAAAAGTTAATTGAATATATCATCAACGAGCAAGACGATAAAGCTCGCGAACTGTTCCATCAGATCGTTGTGGAAAAGTCACGTGAGATTTATGAGAATCTCGTTGACGAAGAAGAAGTCGAAGAGAATTTTGCACCTGTTGCTGATCTAGTTGACGAGGTTGATGCCGAAGATGAAATGGGCATGGCCGAAGCCGGCGACGATGAAATGGATATCGAAATGCCAGCCGACATGGGCGGTGATGGCGATATGGGTGGCATGGACGACATGGGCGGCGAGCCAGGAATGGACGACGACATGGGCGGCGAAGGTGAGCTAGAAGATCGCGTTATGGATCTTGAAGCTGCTCTAGACGAACTCAAAGCAGAATTTGATGCACTAATGGCTGACGAAGAAGGTGAGCCAGAGCACAGTGACGGTGAAAGTGACCCCGATTTTGGAGGTGACGACGCTGGCGAAGAGCCAAAAGAAGAAAGCATGGATCCAAACATGGTCCGTGAATATGTAGACAAAGTAGCTACACCATCAAACACTGAAGGTCAGCCAGTTGGTACAGGCGCAAGCGACAAGCATACAACACAAACTCGCAGCCCCAACATCAACAAGGCCAACAACATGGGCGGTTCAAGCAGTAACATCGTTCGCGGTGGTACTGAGCAAGCTGCTGATGGCAAGCCAACACCAAAGCCAAGCAACGAGTACACAAAAGGTCAAGGCCAAGTACCTGTTAGCAAGAAAAACGTAAACGTACCAGGCGGAAAAGCCAGCAACTTCTATAGCAAGAAGGAAACTAGCTGGGAAGCCCAAAAGGGTGCCGAAGGACAAACAACTGCTGGTAAAACACCAGTTAATCCTAAAGCCCTACAAGGCGGGAAAATACGTTAATCAGTTATGGCACATTACCTAAGAGAAGATCTAACATTCGACCATGCTAAATTGCAGGTCGAATCTATAAACCGCGACGATGGTAGTGGTGGTAAAGATCTTTACATGAAAGGTATCTTCATCGAGGGCGGGGTAAAGAATGCTAACCAGCGTGTTTACCCTGTTAACGAAATAGCCAAGGCTGTAAACACTATTAATGAACAAATTAAAGGTGGGTACAGCGTTCTTGGTGAAGTAGATCATCCCGATGACCTAAAGATTAATTTAGATCGTGTAAGCCACATGATTGAACAAATGTGGATGGATGGTCCTGCCGGTCATGGCAAACTAAAGATTCTGCCCACTCCAATGGGTCAGTTAGTTCGCACCATGTTAGAAAGTGGTGTGAAATTGGGAGTATCAAGTCGCGGTAGCGGCAATGTATCAGAATCCACTGGGCACGTCAGTGAATTTGAAATCGTCACAGTAGACGTGGTAGCGCAACCAAGTGCTCCACATGCTTATCCTAAAGCCATCTATGAGGGCCTGATGAACATGCGTCATGGTCATCGTGTGCTAGAAATGGCTGGTGACATGAAAGTAAATCAAAAAGTGCAGAAGTACCTCAAGGACGAAGTAGTTCGTCTTATTAGAGACTTAAAACTATAGGAGAACCGCAATGTTTGACGCTTTAAAACCATTGCTAGATAGCGGTATAATCAACGAGGACACAAAGCAAGCTATTAATGAAGCTTGGGAAGCCAAGCTAAATGAAGCTCGTGAACAGGTTCGCGCTGAGCTGCGTGAAGAAATGGCAGCACGTTATGAGCATGATAAGTCAGTAATGGTTGAAGCACTAGACAAGATGGTTACTGAAAGCCTTACCAAAGAAATCGATGAGTTCGTTGGTGAGAAGCAGGCTATGGTTGAAGATCGTGTGAAATTTAAAAATCACATGATGGAAAGTGCAGGTCGTTTCAACGACTTCATGGTTAAGAAATTAGCTGAGGAAGTCAAAGAGCTGCGCCAAGATCGCCGTGTTCAAGCCGAAAATTATGCACGACTAGAGAAGTTTATTGTTCGTGCTCTTGCTGAGGAAATTCAAGAGTTTTCTCAAGACAAGAAAGCTGTTGTAGAGACCAAAGTTCGCTTAGTTGCAGAAGCTAAGACAAAACTAGAGTCAATCCAAAAGCGTTTCATTGAACAAAGTGCTCGCCTAGTCAAAGAATCAGTTACACATAAGTTAGGTGCTGAACTAACTCAATTAAGAGAAGATATCCAACAGGCTCGTGAGAACATGTTTGGACGTCGCATCTTCGAAGCCTTTGCTAGTGAATTTTCATTAACACATCTTAGTGAAAACAAAGAAGTTCAAAAGCTAAAGGGAATCATTGATCAACAAGAACAGAAACTTGCTGAGGCTGCCGAAGCCAAAGTCAGTGCTCAACGTCTTGTAGAATCAAAAGATCGCGAGATTCGCGTGATCAAAGAGAGCCAGGATCGCCGTGCAGTAATGGACGAGCTACTTGGTACTCTAGTCAAAGAGAAGCAAGCAGTAATGCGCGAACTTCTCGAGAGCGTGCAGACTCCAAAATTGAAGACTGCATTTGAAAAGTATCTTCCTGCCGTACTTAACACAGGCGCTGCTAAGAAAGAAGAAAAATCTGTCTTATCAGAAAGCCGTAGTGAAGTAACAGGAGATAAAACTGCTAAACCAGCAGCAGCCCAAGAAACTGTTACTGAGACCAACGTCGTTGCTCTCAAGCGTTTGGCAGGGTTGAAGTAATTAGTTAAACCTTAAAGGAAATATAAATGACACAAGAACTATTAGAAAGCCGTTGGGGCGAAACTAAAGATGCCCTGTTAGAAGGCTTACAAGGCTCACGTCGCACCAGCATGAGCGTTATCCTAGAAAACACTCGCAAGAGCTTGATGGAAACTGCAACAACTGGCGCTACAAGTGCTGGCACAATTGCTACATTAAACCGCGTGATTCTTCCAGTAATCCGTCGTGTAATGCCAACAGTTATCGCTAATGAAATCGTTGGTGTTCAGCCTATGACTGGCCCAGTTGCTCAGATTCATACACTACGTGTTCGTTATGCTGAAACCACTAACGACACCAGTGCAGGTAATACTGATACCACAGCTGGCGATGAGGCACTTAGCCCATTCAAGATTGCAAACGCATACTCCGGTAGCCTAAGCACCGGTCGTGCTGATGCAACAGCTACACTAGAAGGTGTTGCTGGTCGTAAAATCAATGTGCAGATCATGAAACAAGTTGTTGAAGCTAAGACACGTAAGCTATCAGCACGTTGGACATTTGAAGCTGCTCAAGATGCACAAGCCATGCACGGTATTGATGTTGAGGCTGAAATCATGGCAGCCCTAGCACAGGAAATCACAGTTGAAATCGACCAAGAAATCCTAGCTAGCTTGCGTTCACTAAGCGGTAACGCATACAACTTTAATCAAGCTACAGTAAGTGGTACAGCAACATTCGTTGGTGATGAACATGCTGCCCTAGCAGTTGTTATCAATCGTGCTGCTAACTTGATCGCTCAGCGTACACGTCGTGGCGCAGCTAACTGGGCAGTTGTAAGTCCAGCTGCTCTAACAGTGCTACAGAGCGCAACCACAAGTGCATTTGCTCGCACAACAGAAGGAACTTTCGAAGCTCCAACCAACACCAAGTTCGTTGGTACACTAAACGGTGCTATGAAGGTTTATGTTGACAGCTACGCTGGTGACAGTACTGCTGTTCTAGTTGGTTACAAGGGCACAAGCGAGGCTGATGCTGCTGCATTCTATTGCCCATATGTTCCTCTAATGAGCAGTGGTGTTGTGCTTGATCCAGGTACATTCGAACCAGTAGTTGGTTTTATGACACGTTACGGATATGTTGAGCTAACAAATACAGCTAGCTCGCTCGGTAACGCTGCTGACTACCTAGAGTCGATTGGTGTAAGCAACCTAACATTCCAATAAATCGAAATTACTTTCTCAAAGGGATGGGAAGGACAAAAAAGGGCCGCAAGGCCCTTTTTTATGGCTTGTTAAATTGTCATTGACACTTGCCACCAGTGAATGTTTGTCCAGCTGGGCAAGCTACATTATTGGTTGTTGAAGTTGTTGTAGTGGTAGACGTTGTTGTGGTGGTAGTGTTGGTAGTACCAGTTAATTTAGCAATAGCTGATTGTAAAGCACTGGTGTACCCGGTTGCTACATTGTTTGTTAAAGCATTACCATTTGCTACCGCAGCGTTCATTCCAGTTATACCAGCATTGGCAGCAGTATTAACACCTGTAATACCAGCAGTACCCACTGTAGCAGTACTAGTTAAGCCTGCGGTTGCTACATTTTGAACAGCAGTAAATCCATTGGCTGCTGTGGTTGTAGTGGCAGTTAATCCAGCAGTGGCTACATTGGTTAGGGCAGTATTAGCAGCACCAACCGCATCAAATCCTGCTTTGGCAATATTAGTATTTGAGTTAGCCATGTTTGTGGTCATAGCGGCAAATGTATTATTGGTATTTTGAGCAGTAGCAGCGGCATTATTGCTTTGAGTCACTGCTATTTGTTTTTGTACATTGGCAGCATGAAGTTGTGCTGCAATACCTAAACTTTGTGTCACAGTGGGTAATAATACACCTGCCCAACGCAGCATTTTTTGATTAAGATCTTCTGGGGCTGCAATGTTTTGCTGAGCTTGTTGACCACTGCCGTTCATGGCACCCATTTGAATACTTAACACAGCAGCTACTTTAGCAGCACTATCACCTGACTTGGCGATTTCGGCTAAAGCATTGTACCTGGCAGTTTGAGCTACAGCATGAGCCTGAGCAATCTTTTGCTGAGTTTCAGCATACATTTTATAATCTGTATTTGTGGCGCAACCTGCTATTAAGGCTGCTATAGATATAGCAATAATTGAACGCATAATATTACCTCATGAGTTGTCTAGTATTTATGATACAGCCAATAACACAAATGGTCAACTATAATGGTAAATACAATGTTCGCTCTTAACAGAGAGTTTATGGGGAACCCAACCTCGTAGGCCTAGAACGCTATTTTAAAGGAGAAACAAATGGGACGTCCAATTAACAAAAGATTTTTCGGAACTGGTGCTACACAAGGTGATATTCGTTGCAGATTCAAATCTGGCGGCACAGAGTACGATGGCTACATTGTCAAGCAACTTGGAACTAAAAAATTTAAAGTTACCGACGGCACTGTAACAGCAACTTGTATTCTTACAAATAAAAACAATGCTTCATTAGCTAATGGTGACATGACCATTCGTGGTAAGCGTGACAACGGTACTAACGGTTACGTTAGTAAAATTAGTGGTCGTAAGTGTACACTAGTTGACCTAGCTGGACTTGTAATTGCTACTGGCCCTTGGAACTTTGGCGTTAGTACTTCGGATGGCTTTATCCAACTTGAAGAATCCGGTGGTATGGCAGCAAACGCATTCCGTGGTAACATTGCAGCTACTACAGGTGACACAGACTTTGCAGGTAACGTATCCTAATCCGATACTAAATCAAAACAATAGCACCTTCGGGTGCTATTTTTTTATATAAATATTTGATAAAACTGATTATTATGAGTTCATTTGACAGAGTTACCGGTAATTACACACTAGAAACACTAGGTGGTTCCTGTGGCTTAGGTGATATAAGGTTTACAGCTAATAGTGGTACCGGCACATTTTATATCAACGGTAACTTAATAGTAACTGGGCAGCAAAGTCAAGTAGGATCGGTTAATACTTTTATTGCTGATTCTTTTATTACGCTGGGTAACACGCAAGTTGCCAATGATGCTGGTATTAGTGTACAGCGAGGTGGGCAACCTACTGTAAGTATTAGATGGAATGAAGCCATAGATCGTTGGCAAATTACCAATGATGGTAGTATATATTCTAACATAGCAGCAGGTGGTACACTAAGTTCGGTATTTGAAGATAAGAGTCCAAGACTGGGTGCAGCACTTGATCTAAATTGTTTCCCTGTTACTACATTATTCCCTTGCAACATTGTATTGCGCCCGGGCATCGCTGGAACTAGGGCAAATGCAGCAATACAGATTGAACGAGTTGATGCAGCAGTTACTCCTGTTGCTGTAACAAACAATACAATATTATTTGCTCGTGCTCCGGGCACAGGCGACACCGGGCTTTATGTTACCAGTGCTACTAATCGAGCTGAAGAATTAATTACCCGAAGAAAAGCCTTGCTGTTTTCTTTGGTCTTATAGGATAAATCATGGCACTCTATAGCAAAGTATTATCGGCTACCGCAGAAGAAATTTATTCTAGTGTAGGTACAACCGCAGTCACAGTCATGTACTTTTGTAATGCTGGTACTCAGCCTACCAGCTTTTATGTTTATGCTGTACCTTCTGGGCAGTTACCCAACGATGATCGAGCTGTATATTTTAATATTTCTTTAGTACCAAATGACACTTACGTGATTGATAATGAAAAAATGGTACTAGAAAATGGCGACAAGTTGTACGCTAAAATTGCAAGCCCGGTAACAGTAGGTACTAAAGTAGTGGCCACAGTATCGGCAATCGGAGTCTGATGTGGGGCGATACGCCAAGAATCGTGAACTAACATCAGGCAGCTACAGTATACGCTTGCCCATGGGCACAAATTCAATAGGCCCTAATGCCCCAGTTACCGGCCTAGTTCGTTATAATCAAACACGAGATCGTCCTGAATACTTTGCGTTAAATCAATGGCGCGGTATTGCCAGCAATGAAATTGATGTTCCTTACAAAGATACTTTTTACGGTGATGGTACTCAAACTGTGTTTGGGCCTATGGCTTACCCATACCCTGCTGGCAATGAAATTTTCTTACTGGTGTTTATTCACAACGTGTTTCAAAATCCCGGTGTGGCCTTCACAGTCAACGGCGCTACTATAACTTTTAGTAGCCCACCACCTAGTACACATCCTGTGGTAATAATTCATGGCGCAGTAAATGGGCAAGCATTTACACCGTTGGCTGTGGTACCGCCCCTGCCTAGCCCAACTCCTACACCTACACCTACTGTTACTCCTACACCAAGTCCTACTCCTACAGTTACACCAACACCTACACCAACTGGTTGCACAAGAACATTACCGGTAAGCACCACAGCCTGGGTCAATGGTACATTTGAAACAACCACGCCAGTTAGTGAGTCGGCTGGTATTGTTACAATACCAGGTTGGAAGATTTATCAGTTTGTTACTAGACTAAATGGACTAGGTACTATTTTAAGTTGTATTACACCAAACGTAGATAGTTCGGCTGTTACTGGTACATCAAGTGGTGATGATGGTTCAGCTATAGTATTGTTTAACTATGGATTTGAAAGTGGCACAGTTGCCGGGCAAGGTGGTGTGTCTACCTTATACCTATACAGTATAGGCAGTGTTACTACAGCCTTTGCTAAGATGCGTGGCCCATACGTGGTTAGCGAAAGTTATGTAACGGTTGCTGCCGGTGACGTAGTTAGTTTTAATTGGCGAGCTGAAAACAAGTCCTACTCATTTTATGTGGCTGAGAACTATGAAGTATTTGCTTACTTGCTTGATGAATGTACGTGCCAAACCATAGTACTAGCCAGTGTAAGCGGTACTAGCGCACCGTGGACCACAGTAAACTACACTATTAGGCCGCAAGACGTTGGTACTTATAGGTTTGTATTTGTGGCTGGTAGTAGAGATACTTCGGGTGGTAAGGCTGTGGGCTCACAAATTTATCTTGATAATGTAAGAGTAACAAAGGCATAATATGGCAATAGGACGTATATCAGGCCCAATGCTGTTACCCAACCTGGAGCGTCAAGGTGTTGACCTCTCGATTGATGGTAACCTATTGTACTTTGATGTTACTAATAGAACAATCACAGTTGGTAATACAGTACAGTTATATAGCTTGCCAAATACAGCACCTCCTCCAGTGCGTAGTTTACTATATGCTGAAGGAGCTCCTAGTCTAAAAACATACTGGGCACCTGCACCGCAGATATACAATGTTGGTCGTGAACGCTATACAGTGACTATACTTAGTTTGCTAGGTTATGGCAATGCCAATGTTGATTTACCTTTGGGTATTAGCAGCATTGTTTACGATGTCACTGTGAGCCGTCCAGGGATAAAAGTAGAAGTTTATGGACGGGCTTCTCGTGATGAAGATAATCCCTATACATTTATTAGCTCAGTTAATCATTTGACTGATGATGGCACAGTAATTATGAGTGATGGTAGCAGTTTCCAAAGCCGTCAATACAGTATTTTCGCTAACTTAGAAGACCCACCAGGCGCGAATGTCTACGCTACTATTACTAGTGTTAGTAATCATGGCGCTGGACAACCAGTAACACTATCATTCTACTACTTCAAGGCGGTTCCGGGCTAATATCTAGCTAAATACAGCAAGCTAATGTGATTCGAGGATTGCATAAATAAAAAATAAATCTATAAAGATATAAGGATATAGAATGGCCATTCGCACAGTTTATGAAACTTTTAATCCTGACAAGAATTTTTATTCTGTGGAACGATCAGGTTATGTAACTGTAGGTGAACTACTGTTTGCAATGACCAATGACATGTTAAGGTCCGGGGGATTTTCGGTAGTTAATGTGATATTTACTGACTCGTCTACTAACAGTCAAAACTCTGGTTCTTGGCCAGTTACAGAAAGAATTTTTAGACAAGTTGGTAAAGGAACAGGGTACAACACCGGAGATCTATTAAGCATGGCCGATGGTAATGCCACAGTAACTACTAAGTTTGGTATTACTGTGACTAGTATCAGCGATTCGGGTGGTATTACTGGATTCACACCAACAGCAGCTCCTAAGTATGTCAGTGTTGATACAACACAACCTCGCCCAATGGGTTATGCACTAACTGCTGGTGGTGATATTGATGAATCAATTCGCAATGGTGCGTTTACTAATCAACTAGAAATTACTTCTAACGTTGTTGTTACCAGTTATGTTGCTCCTGCAAAACAAACTGCCACTCAAGGTGGATGGACATCAGCCGGTGTAGCAACATCGCCAACATGGATCGCCAAGTACGGCGTTAACGGAAGTGGATTTTTAGCAGACGGGTCTCCTGCGTCAACTGGAAGTCGTTGGCCAACTGGTAACCTAATCTGGACTTTTCAAACAGATATTCAAAACAAGGCTGGAGTAAAGAACGTAACAACAGCAGCACATTTAGCTTCGGTAAAAGTAGGACAAGAAATTTTTGCACGAGCAGATGAGTTATTAGCTGGCACAAGTATTCCCCCGGGAACAGTTATCACTAAAAAGGTAGAAATCCCTGCCATTGTTAATGGCACATATTTTACTGATGAAACTACAGCAAAGGGTTATTATTTTGTTGTAAGTAATCCGGTAAGCATTGCTCGTGGACAGATAATCAGTGTTCGCGGGACTGGTGCTACGTTTAGAAACGATATATTAGGTGCACCTGACAAATGGAAGGTAATTCTAAACAGCACAGGTGCAATAGACCCACTTAGCGATCCGGCTGGTGTAGTTGGTAACGTTAAAGTTGCTACAACTAATTCTAACATTGCTGTTATTAATGATCTTGATACCATTAATGCTTTTGATCCACATATTTGGCCTGGACATCGTGTTACCAGTGTTCTACAAAACGGTGCGTTACAAAATACAGTTGTATACGTTAAGGATGTGTTGTCTGCTAATATCAGTCACGCCAAGGTAGAATTTACAACTAATGTAACTTTACCACAAGGCGAGCCTTTAAGATTTGTGTTCGAAGATCCGCAAGATTGGCGTATCAAGCTAGAAGTAACTGATAAACAAACAGCTCAAATCAGTGTCGGTACTGAGCTGCAAATACCTGATACTGGTGAACATGCTTACTTATGGAATAGTGCTGGAACAACAATCAACGACATTGCTGGCTTAGTTGGTACTGCACCAACTAAAAATGCAACCGCTTCTGGCATTGAAGTAGATCCTGCTGATATCAAACAAGGCTTCATTAACCGCAGGCTAAGAATTGGGGCTGGTTCTACAAATACTAGGACAGGAAATCCAGAAAGTTATCCAATGAACTATACTATGACTATTGCTGATCGTGGTATATATTTTGGTGTTTGGGAAAGTAACTGGAGCGTGATACAAAAGGCAAAGAGCACCACAGACGTATTCTTTAGCTGGGTCTTGATTCAACGACCAGTTGATCGTATTACAGGGCGCATACTAACTACTGGCCGTTGCCCACTATTTTGTATTAACAGCGTTGGTAACCAGTATTGGAAATTTATTGTACGTGAATCAGATGCTCAGCATCCTACTCAGGGCGACCCTACGACAAGATCGTACCAAGTAACTGACGACTGGAAAGTAAGTGAACGATTAACACCATTTCGTACCCCGGCTGATGCACACACTGAAGATAGCTTTGGTATTATCAACAGTACAAAACAAATTGCATTAACCGAAGATAGCAAATTTTTAATTAGTTTCTTACATAATTTAACTACACCACGATTCAGATATAGTGAAGAACTTGACATGATTGGCCAAACCAGTGCAGATGTTTGTATGGCTACTAATGATATTTCAATTACAGCCTATCAAGAGTCTGGGCCAAGAACATACAGGGCTATGCCAGCAAACAATCCATATAACACTGGGTTAAGGATTGCTGTGTTAAAAAATATCCCCATTAAACCGAATACACCGGTACAATAAGAGATTCAGGAGAATTAAGACATGGCAATTATTTCTAAGACCAAATTAGGGTTTATTACAATACCAGAATTATTGGTCGACTTAGATAACGAGCTAACAAGATCACAATCTAACGGCAAAACATATTTTATTAGAAAATATGGGCCTACTAGCGGTGGTAGTACTGCACCGACGCTGACAAGCACTACAGGAAAATGGATCTATGAAGCTACTCCTGACTGCGATCCTTTATCCGATTATAAATTAGATGGTAGTAATGTTACCTGCGGTTGGAGAATTTGTTTTAATCTTATTGACGTAGATCGTTTAGCAGTACATTTAGGCACATCTATTCAATATCCTAACAGTGGAACTATTGCTTTTTTAAATGACAGACGAGAAAAACCTGAAAGTACTGCCCAAAACGATGCCGCAGTTTTCCCTTATGATGTTGAACCACCTGGTAATTTAAGTGAAGTTTGGGCACCTTGGACCGAACCAAATGCCCAAACGACTGAATATGGGAAACCTAATCCAGCTATTAGTAACCATGTCTGGTTAAATAGAAAAATTGATCCCTCTGAAGCTAACCGTAGAGCATATCCTATGAGTTACATGCTGTCTATGACTAATCGCGGTATCTATTTAGGAATTTGGGAAGATAGCCAAGAAGAAATCCCGCAATCAACCTGGGAAATGGACGCAGGGCCAACAGCTATAGAAGCGCAACATGTAGAAAGTGCCGATGGATACGGTAAAAGCCCATTCCGCTGGTTTGTAGTACAGCGTAGCGTAGATAGATTAACTGGGCATGTACGTGGTGGTGGTCGTTTACGTGGCGACAATGATCCTGGCCTAGAACTTAGTCGTTGTCCTGTATTCTGTGTTGGTGGTACTACAAGTCCAAAACAATTTTATAAATTTATTGTACGTGAGAATGATGTTGTTAGCCCAAGCCGTAGAAAATATGCGTCATTTAACAGCACTGATAGCCCTGCGGTACTAAACCCTTTCCCACAAAACAGTATCACCGAAAGTGGTGAATATGTAGTAACGTTTATTAATAACCTTAGCACACCACGTTTTAGATACAGTGATGAGCTAGACATGGTTGGTACAGTAGGTGCTGACGTGGTTGGTGGCGGTACTAAAATTAATGTTTATGTTTACGGCGAAACTAAACCAAGAACATATACCGCAGCTTATGCTACAAGACAATACGGTACCGGTATGCGTATTATGGTACTTACTGATGGTCATGATGATGTTGAGGACGAACATCTTCGCTTGCCTGAAGGAGCACAAAGTGCTACTATATCAGCCAACGTCAGTTCGGTTAATGAAGGCGGTACTGTGAGATTTACAGTCAACACCACCAATATTACTAACTATGCTAGAATTTATTGGACCAATGTTGGAACCTCACAACCCACAGATTTTGTTGATAATACCAATAATGGCTATGTTGTGGTATACGGTAACGTTACCACAATTGATCGTACAGTCAAGGCCGATGCAGCAACAGATGGATTTGATACCATTCAAATTCAGGTTAGAAAAGAAGCTGCGACAACAGCACCTACACTAACAATTAGTACCGCTATTAGTGTGCTTGATACTAGTAAGCAACCAACTTATACAGTTTACGCTAGTCACGCCAGTGTTGATGAAGGCGCCAATGTCAAGTTTACAGTTGAAACTACTGATGTATCTAATGGCACATTGCTGTATTGGAATCTTACAGGTGTTGCACAAGCTGACATTGACCAAGGTCGTAACGCTGGTAGTATTACTATTAACACTAACAAAGCCGATGTCACAGTTGGCATTACCAGTGACTTCTTAACTGAATCTACGCCAGAAACCATTACATTTAACTTGAGAACTAACAGTGACACTACAACGCCAACAGTGGCTACTAAGTCGGTCTTGGTTAACGATACAAGTCTAACACCAATCTATGTGTTTACTCCAAACGTAACTACTGCTACTGAAGGTTCAACTGTTAGTTGGACTATCACAACCACTAATATTCCTGACGGTACGCCGTTCTATTGGGAAAACGTTGGTACAACAGTGGCGGCAGACTTCACGTCAACGCCGAGTGGCAATATTACAGTGACCGCAAATGCTGCCTCAATAACATTGACTGTGGCAACTGACGCTGTAACAGAAGGTCAAGAAAGTATTGCTTTAGTATTGAGAAAAGGTACATTTGCTGATCCTGTAGTTGCTACGGCTGGCGTAGTTACTGTTTCGGCTAATGCTACATAATCGGAGCTGGATATTGACCGAAACATTGGACTTGGGGGTGCATGATGTTCAGCAGTCTGTCAGCCTGCACGCCCAACACTCTAGTACAAACTGAATACCAAGCTGAATATTCACACAAACTAGTCATAGACTCGGCCGTTACCATAAAGGTCAACGGCTCGGTAGTCACAGATAGACCAGTTGACATCGCAGTTGGATCTCTAGTAGTTGCCGAAGTTGCTACCCCTGTTAATTACTTGGGGTATGCTTTTTATTCTTATCGTATCGATGATCGCGATCTAGCATTTGCCGTGGTCAATCGTAACAACTATGTGCCTACAATACGTACAGATAATATCAAAAAGAAATGGTATAATTATCCAAACTTTGCCCCTCTAATTAGCTTTTATAGCCCTGAGCCAGATGATCCATTCTATCTTGCTGGCTTTGGGCGAGGGTTGATTGATGTTGATAGTTTGCATGTTATACTAGATTTGTTTAATGAAGATGTGCATTTTTACAGTGTATATCAAGAAAGCATTTGTCGTGTCACACTGCCAGCTGGTCCCATTGAGTATCGTAAAGTAGTAAGCACTACACCACAAGGTACTTACTCGCAAGATCTATTGGTGCTGTGCAGTGACTTTAAAATATATAGAATCAAGTTTGATCGCAGATATTATGTCAGCGATGAATTTAGGCCAGCAGCAGTGCCATTCTTCCCGCTTGATGACTTACCGTTCCAAGAAGATATTCCTGCTGCCGGTAGTTTTATGGATCAAGCAAGAAAAAGATTCTTGCGTAACTTATTTCCAGTAGTTACTGCTTTAGACTATAATGGTACAGAAATATATCTTGCTGGTAAAGACGTAGTCTATATTCTTACTAACACTTTTGTATTGCTTAGACAAATTGCAGTACCAGGAGAAGAAATCGCTTGCTTGAGTTGTTTCTCAGTGGGTGCTATACTTACTACCAAGGCCCAACGTGTTTTATATGTTTCTGCCACTGGCGTAGTACCATTCTTTCAAGGTGTGGCATTAGGTACACCCACTGCTATAAACAATTTTACTCGTGTAGTAGTTCCTGACAGCAATAATCAAAGACTTTTGGTATTTTACAATGTTGGCGGTAGTTACACAGTGTGGAGTACACCAGAATTTATTCCTGCCTATGCGCGAGAATTTGATGGACGTCTTTGGGTTACTGGGCATGATTCAATTGATGCGCTAGGATATCTAGCAGACGACAGTTACACAAAGTATAGATTCAAGCGCAAAGTTACCTTAGTTAGCAGCGTAGGTAACAGTCTTGTGGGCATACATCACATAAGAAATACCACAGTATTAGATTTAATCGGTATTCGAAAGGTTGTACCTTTCGAAGTTGAGCCTCGCACAGGACCACTAACACATATTGGTACCGCCCCAGTACAGATTACCATGCTAGGGCAAGAAGGTGTGCTGCCTGTAGCTGGTCCCGGTTTAACAGTTTGGACTAATGGTATTGCCAACGAGCCAGCCAATACTGGTGACTATATTGGTGTTAGCTATCGTGCTGCGGGCTTTGGTCAATACCGGTCAGCATTTATTATAGGTGAAACTGCATTTGATTATGACGTCACAGTGTCCTCTAGTCAACGCCTTGAAGATCATTTCCTAGCAGCTAACATTGCTGATTATAGAGTTACTACAGCCAATGTTGTATACTTTAC
>Ga0172373_10004686_pt1 | contig 19098 bp, 17 predicted proteins | sample Lak10m_2_FD_114546 | JGI IMG/M metagenome (GOLD analysis project Ga0172373, IMG submission 114546) | Freshwater microbial communities from Kabuno Bay, South-Kivu, Congo - kab_092012_10m | ecosystem: Environmental > Aquatic > Freshwater > Lake | place: Democratic Republic of the Congo...
AGTAGATTTGATATTTGCGGCTGTCTAACGTCGCTCAAATTCCAGACGATCTAGGCGATCGCCATTTGCCAGAATCGTTAACGTAGGCGGAGAATTGGCTATAACCATCGTGATTACAGATCTTTTAGACGTAAGCTCACCGAGTCACCGTGGGAGGGTAAGCCTTCGGCTTCCGTGAGCAATGCGATCGCTCCTGATACTTCTTTTAGGGCTTCAGGACTGAATTGAATCAAACTGGAATGCTTTAAGAAAGTCTCGACCCCAAGCGCTGAGGAATAACGCGCACCACCACAGGTCGGCAAAGTATGATTTGGACCTGCTAAATAGTCACCTACAGCTTCAGGTGTAGAATGCCCAATGAAAATTGCCCCCGCATGACGAATTTGATCAACTAATTGCCAAGGCTCTTCGACTTCTAGTTCTAGGTGTTCTGGCGCAAACTGGTTAGATAGCTCAGCAGCGGTTTTCAGGCTATCAACCACCACAATTAAGCCATAATGGGCGATCGCCTTTTCGGTCATCATTCGACGGGGATGATTTTCAAGCATCCGATTTACTTCTTCGGAGACACGATTGGCGAGGCGCGAATCATTGGTAATTAGGATCGATGCTGCCATTTGATCATGTTCTGCTTGAGCAAGCATATCGGCAGCAACATAGGTGGGATTAGCGCTGGCATCAGCAATAATCAAGACTTCTGAAGGCCCTGCGATCGAATCAATACCGACCCGACCGAATACTTGTTTCTTGGCGAGGGTGACGTAAATATTGCCCGGACCTGTGATCACATCTACCTTGGGAATAGTTTCAGTGCCATAGGCTAAGGCGGCGATCGCCTGTGCGCCACCGACACGATAAATTTCTTCCACCCCAGCTACCTGAGCCGCCACCAGAATCGCAGGATTAATCGTGCGCTCCTGCCCTGGAGGCGTAACCATCACAATTTTGTTCACCCCTGCAACTTTTGCAGGTACAGCATTCATCAATACTGTACTTGGATAGGCTGCTTTCCCCCCTGGAATATAAATACCTGCAGCGTCAACGGGTGTATAGCGCTTGCCTAACACCACATCCTTATCGCCAAAATGCACCCAACTTTTAGGCACGCGCATCTTATGGAATTCTACGATGCGCTGATGCGCCATCTCGATCGCTTTGAGCAGACCACCTTTGACTTGTTGATAAGCAGCGTCAAGCTCTGAGCCACTCACACGCAGTTCTGCGGCTGTAAAGTCTTGACCATCAAACTCAGAGGTATAGTGCAGCAGAGCTGTATCACCTTTGCGTTTTACCGTTTGGATGATTTCGGTGACGGTGGCTTCCTTGTGGGTCATCTGATCGTCATAAATGCGATCGCAAATCCGCTTGATTTCGGATTCTGCTTCAGTTCTCTGGGTGACAATTCGTAGCATAGATTGTGACGTAAGAGGCGATGATTAATCCTAGCTTAACCTGTATTCCCGTAAGTTGTGTGACCTAAAATCCAAAAAAGAGAGCTAGGATTTTTATTACAGCGCTTTACGAGCAAATCCAAACCAAGAGATTTTTTGAAAGTGCTGCTTTGCAGCACTTTCAAAAAATCTCTTGGGATTTCGTTTAAAGGAAAAAAATGATCAGTCCCAATGACTTACAAACTTATATTGCAGGCGCAAAGCAACGACCATCACGCCCAGTTCACGGGGGGAATCGACAGTGGGCAGCGACTATGGCTGGCATCGCACCAGAGCAGATTTTAGATTTTTCGGCGAGTATTAATCCCCTTGGCACACCTAAATCGGCGATCGCCGCGATCCAATCTCATTTAACCGATCTCAACCATTATCCTGACCCCGAATATGCCCTGCTCAGACAGGCTTTAGGTAAGTTTCATCAACTAGACCCAGAATGGATTTTGGCTGGTAACGGTGTAGCGGAGCTATTAACTTGGGTGGGGCGTGACCTTTCGCAACTATCTTCAACGGTTCTATTTACACCTGCCTTTACCGACTACGATCGCGCTCTGAAAACCTTTGATTGTCAAGTCGAAAGATATCCATTTCTATTTAGAACTCAAGATGTAACTTTTAATGCGGATCTGCCAGAAATCACTAATTCCCATACCAAAGGAATCTTGATTAATAATCCCCATAATCCAACGGGTTATTTATTTACAAGAGAAAGCATTCTTCCTTACTTAGAGAGATTTGCCTTGGTGGTGATTGATGAAGCTTTTATGGATTTCCTCACACCAGACCAACAGCAAAGTTTAATCGATTTAGTCCCATCACATCCTAATTTAGTGGTTTTGCGATCGCTGACTAAGTTTTACAGTTTGCCAGCATTGAGACTTGGCTATGCGATCGCCCATCCCGAACGTCTGCAACGTTGGCAATCTTGGCGAGATCCTTGGTGTGTCAATAGTTTAGCCGCCGCCGCAGGAATTGCTGTATTAGAAGATGTGGAATTTCAGCACCAAACATGGGCATGGTTAAAAAGTGCTAAATCGCAACTATTTACAGGTTTGTCACAAATATCAGGATTAAATCCATTTCCAAATGCTGCAAACTATCTATTAGTGCAAACAGAAATTGCTGGTTCAATTTTGCAAAAGGAACTATTACAAAAAGCTCAGGTTCTCATTCGCGATTGTCTGAGTTTTCCTGAATTAGGCGATCGCTATTTTCGAGTAGCTGTACGACTGGAACATGAAAACCAAAAATTAATAAATGGCCTATCAAAACTCAGCGATCGCTGATCTTTCAGAGTGCGTTATAACTTTTTTCAAGCAAGCGAGGTACATAGGTTTGTCTCCCCGCCTAAGGCAGGGAAACAAACCTTTACTTCACTAGCCTGCTCAGTGCTATATGAGAGACAACACTTCTCGCCACAATATTCAATATTGACGTGCGGCAAATTGCCGTATATACTTAACACTAATTCACAGAACAGTGACGACAGTTTTGTGAATTAAAAGCCAAACCTTGTAAGGGTTTTGAAAGCACAAAATGGCGTAGCCATTTTATGCTTTGGTATAATTCACAATCTTGTCTAATTTTACGAGCCTAACGCCATGACTACAGAAACTTCTCCCAAATCAGTAGCGCGTCTAGAAGCACGTATCAGTCAGGAAACCAAGGCTCTAATTCAAAAAGCCGCAGATCTCGAAGGACGAACTCTTACGGATTTTGTGGTTTCCAGTATTCAAGCAGCAGCCTACAAAGTTATTGAGCAACACCAAACATTAAAGCTTAGTATTCAAGACAGTGAGGCTTTTGTTGATGCGCTTCTCAATCCTCCAAAGCCCAATCAAGCCTTAAAATCGGCTGCTTTATACTACAAGCAAACAATGTCAGATTAATGGTTCTCAAAATCAATCTACTTGATAGTCAATCACATATCCGCTCAACCTTTTGCTGTGGAGAAGAGAGTTTAGATACATACATACGGAAGCAAGCTTCTCAAGATCTTAAAAAAAGAGTTTCAACTGTATTTGTTTTAATTGACGAACCGCAGATGGATGTCTTGGCTTACTATACACTCTCTTCGTACATGATTGATGTTACGGCATTAGAGGAAAGTTTTGCTAAACGATTACCACGTTATCCATCATTACCAGCAACACTATTAGGTCGCCTTGCTGTTGATAATGAGCATAAAGGTAGGCGTTTTGGAGAACTATTGTTGATAGATGCTCTTAAAAAGGCTAAAGATGCAGCTACACAAGTTGCGTCTCTAGCAGTAATTGCAGAAGCTTTAGACAAGAGAGCTTTGAGCTTTTATATAAAATATGGCTTTAAACAATTTAGACAGGAACCCATGAAGCTATATTTGCCTATGAAGTCAATTGAAGAGCTTTGCCAAAATCTTGGAATTTAGTTATACCAAAGCACAAAATGGCTACGCCATTTTGTGCTTTGGTATTAGTTGTATGTGCGGGGTGTGTAGACTCGTATGCGATCGCCTAATTCTAGAATCTTTGTCTTACTAGAACCAACGATAATCACCGTTTGCATATCAGCAAGTTCAGGCTCTAATTCCGCAAGTGTAATCACTTTCACATTTTCGCCTTTACGTCCCATTTTATGACCAAGAACTACTGGTGTACTGGGCGATCTCCATTTTAATAATATTTCTTTGGCGGATGGGAGTTGCCATTTACGCTGTGTAGAAATGGGATTATAGATTGCAATTACAAAATCAGCTTGGGCAGCCGCAGATAACCTCTGCTCGATAATTTCCCAAGGTTTGAGAATGTCTGATAGAGAAATAGTACAGAAATCATGTCCGATGGGCGCACCGATCGCTGCGGCGGCAGCTTGGACGGCAGATATACCAGGAGCAACATGGATATGGATATGGTTCCATTTTGGCTGATCTTGATCAACTACTTCAAATACGGCAGAAGCCATGCCATAGATTCCCGCATCTCCCGATGAAACAATGACTACAGATTTGCCATCAATAGCTAGTTCTAAGGCATGGCGGGCGCGATCTAGCTCGACACGATTATCGGAAGCATGGATTACCTTGCCTTTAGTAAACTCTTTAACTAGATTCACATAGGTTTTATAGCCGACAAAATCCGTAGCTGCTTCTAAAATCGCTTTGACTTCGGGTGACATCCATTTTGCGGCTCCAGGTCCCGTCCCAATGATCGAGACCGTACCTATAGTTTGGGAATTTTGAGAGAATCCTGTTTGGTATATCAAGTACTTAGAACTTAGTCGAGAAGCGATCGCTTCTAGCTCTACTTCCTCAGAAATCACTTCTATCTGATGTGTAGCGTCGTCAGCAAAGGGAAGATTGCTATCACTTAACCAAGTTGCATCGCCGATGAGTTTGACCCTTGCTCCTGCTAATAAATCCGCTAAAAAAATCTTTGCCTGTTCATCGGAATTTAATAACCGATAATTAGCAGGTGGAGCTAACAATGAAGTTTGAAAGCGCAAATCGCCTGTGGTCGTAATTGCGGCTTGGACTTGAAGTGATTTGGCGATCGCTCTAGCAAGTTCATTTGCCCCATTCAGTCCGCCCAAGAGAGGCACTACGGCACTACCATCTTCGGCGATCGCGATTACGGGTGGTTCAGCACGTTTATCTGAGAGTAATGGTGCTAGGGAACGAATGAGAATTCCTGCGGCACAAAGGCCAATAATTGGATGTCCTTGGCTAAATAATTCGCTGACGGTTTCACTGAATTTGTCATATTGGCGATCGGCTGTTTGGGTACGCGATGCAAGTCCATAAATTGTAGCGTTAGGAATTATGGTTTGAATTTGTCTAGCGATCGCAACACTTTTTTCTCCTAGGATGATGATGGCAAGAGGTTTCATGGTTTGTGATGGACATGGAGAACCCAATTATAAAAGCAAAGCATTCACTAAGTGGGCGCTTTGCTTTTGGGGGTGCTAGTCACCATCATTCATCAACAGACGCATAGCCATCATGGCAAATAGCAAAGCAGCGATCGCCTTGAGTATTTTAGTTGGCAAAAGTTCGGAAATGCTCTCACCCAAAAATACGCCAATCGAGCTAGCTACTAGCAGGGCTGCGGCTGAGCCAATAAAAACAAATCTAGGAGCCGTTGAGCTACCACTTAAACTCAAGGTAGCTAATTGGCTTTTGTCACCTAACTCAGACAAAAAAATCGTACCAAAGCTTAGAAATAGTAATTGCCAATCCATATTTTTTAAGCGATCGCTTCCCACAATAAACTAATTGACAAAACCAGAAAACTTAATCCAGCTAAGGTATTTAGCAAACTTGGTGAGAAGGTTTTCGCTAGCCATTTACCTGCGATTACGCCTAATAAGCTAGTGGAGACTAGGGCGATCGCTGCTCCCGCAAATACAATCCAAGGCTGATGCGACTGCGCCGACATCACTAAAACACTGAGTTGGGTTTTGTCTCCAACTTCCGCAAGAAAAACCGTGAGAAAAGTTGTAGTAACAATTTGCCAATGTTCAGATTTCATCTGAGCTTTTGGTGGTGATGTCATTATTACTTGAGCTTGCTCAAGCTCTTGGTTATTCAATTCAGGATTTGCGGACATCATTTGTGGGCATTATTCAATCTTTTCACAATCATTTCATAGTTTACACTAAATCTCAAAATAGCGTTGCTATTTTGGGATACAGCGCTTTGCGCTTATCTAAAACCCAGAAAAATTTTTGAAAGTGGCGCGAAGCGCCACTTTCAAAAATTTTTCTGTACTACTCAAAGCCTCAATAGGCTGTATTACTATTTCATGATTTCACTGCGATCGCTGTCTTGCCAAGGTGTTTCTGCAAAACTAGCAGTTGGCAATTTGGGTAAACCCCATTTAGCAACTAAAGCTTGTAAGACGCGATCCTGCGATTTGTGAAAAGTATCAATATCACCCTCACCGCGATTGACGATCGCAAACCAAATTGCCCCATGCTCTTGAGTTTGGACGATCCCTGCTAAGGAACTGACATCAGAGAGAGTGCCAGTTTTGACGATCGCCCATTTAGGCATTTTACGTCCCTCGATTGTGCCGCAGTCGCACTGACTGCTCGGATAGAGATCAGCAAGGGTTAACCCCTCAACTTGAGCGCGATTATGAATCGCCATCATGATTGCTACAGATGCACGAGGAGAAATTTGGTTGGCTTGACCTAAACCTGAGCCATTGATCAACTTTATTTCTGAAAGAGGTATTCCCGTTGCATTAGACGCGATCACCGCTACCTGTTTGCCCCCTCCCATTTGTAAGGCTAGACTTTCTGACATTTCATTGTTGCTAAAGGTATTCATCCGCTTCAAGATTTGCCAAAGGGGTAGAGATGCATGGCGAATCAGTACTTTACGAGTAGAAACATTACCTACAGAAAGATTTGGCATAATTCGTACATTCCCAAGAATCACTAATTGGGGTTTGAGCGTTCCCACAGGCATCGCTGCATATTGCGCAGCAACTTCACCCTGCCATCGGCTGCTATCAAAGGCAAGACGCAGGAAGTTTGCTGATTCTTGAAGATCAGGCTCAAAATTCATGGAAAATCGACCTGTAATAATCAAATTACCCTGAACACGCCTAATCCCTAGTTGATTAAGTTTATTGCCAACGGCGATCGCTTCTTCCCATACAAAAAAAGGATCGCCACTACCTTCAATAATCAGATCCCCTTTGAGAGTATCGCCAGTGAGTTGACCTGTAGAACTAATATTTGTAATGAAGCGATAATTTGAACCCCAAGTTTGTAAGGCGGCTAGGGTAGTTGCATTTTTTGTAAGTGAAGCTGATGGTAATGGGCGGCTTGATAAACGACCTGAGGCGATCGCCCCATCATGGGACTGAATCCAAACACCTTGATCAGGATTAGTGATCCCTGCTTGCTTAAGATCGCTGAGCATCGTCGCGATCGCTTGCTTTGCAGTGGGATCGGACTGGGTATTGGCATATTCTTCTGAAGCTAGGACTGGACGAGTAGCATAGCTCATCACCGATCGAGGTACTGCGGCAACTTCACGACCATCGAGAACTTGGGTCGAAACCGATAATAGCAAAGCACCAACGAGACTCCACGTAGTCATAAGGAAATCCGCAATTTGAATGATTGTGCTTATGTTGGCTTTGCCAACATATAGCCTTTATCAGGCTGGTGAAGTACAGGTTTGTTTCCCCGCCTTCGGCGGGGAAACAAACCTATGTACCTCGCTTGCTTGAAAACCGCTATAAGCATAATCATTTTAGTCAAACATGGCGCTTTCGAGTTGCTGCAAAGCAATTTCTAGATCATCATTGATGATTGTGATATCAAACTCATCTGCTGCTGCTATTTCCAGCTTGGCATGGTGCAAGCGTTTGATAATTTGTTCATCACTATCTGTACTGCGAGCGCGTAGACGACTTTCTAATACTTCCATCGAAGGTGGGGCAATAAAAATTCGCTTAGCGCTTGGGAAAGACTGTGCAACTTGTCGCGCTCCCTCTAGTTCGATTTCTAACAGAACAATTTGACCTAAAGCGATCGCCTGATCAATCGGTTTACGTGGCGTACCATAGAGATTTCCCGCATATTCAGCCCATTCCAGAAACTCACCTGCATCACGCTTCTGCTCGAATTCAGCTCGATCCCAAAAGAAATATTCTCGACCATGCTCTTCCCCAGTACGAGGCGATCGAGTCGTTGCTGATATCGAAAAGAGAATGCGATCGGGATAGCGTTCAAGGAGTTTTTGTAACAGAGTCCCTTTACCGACACCACTTGGTCCCGTGACAACAATTAATTTGCCTACGCTTAATTTATCTTCGCTCAAAATTTATCTTCGCTCAACGTTTTTTTTATTCACTATAGAGATAGAGTTAATTGCACCTAGCCTGTTAGCTAAATATAAATAGATAAGCCTTTATCAGTCTGGTAAAGAGCAGGTTTGTGGCGGGGAAACAAGCCTATGTACCTTGCTTACTTGAAAAGCACTATATAAAATTATATTTGCTTAATGGGTGGGGCTAAACAGGTAAAATGAGGCCACACTCAATCCCACTTGCAAAGTGAGAAGAAGATAATTCTCGCGGCTTTGCAAGGGGGATGGGGCATCTGTCATAGGTTTAAACAATTTTTTAAGTTGACTTAATCTGTAGCGCCTTCTTTACTGATGACAAAACGATTAGCAACAGTTTCTGGCTGGATTGCAGATAGGACTACATGACTGGAGTCAGTAACAATTACAGCTCTTGTGCGTCTCCCGTAGGTAGCATCGACTAATTTACCATGTTCACGGGCATCACTGATAATACGCTTTATAGGAGCAGACTCAGGGCTAACGATCGCTACAACTCGGTTTGCCGAAACAATATTACCAAAGCCGATGTTGATGAGCTTAATGTCCATAGTTTTATCGATCTAAAATCGATTTAGAGGTGATGTAGCTTCATTTTTGAAAGCATTATCGCATTATTCAATAAAAATCAATTAGACGCGATATATTTTGTCATGTATAGTGCAATCTATCTTAATTAAGCAGATATACTTACGAATCTCTTGTTTTCAGATTTTAAAGAAATCCTAATTCATTAGTGCGTGCGTCCCGAAGGGGCGCACTCTCACAGAAGAAATCCAAAAGATATATTGCTTCCTAACACATTTTCTAGGTTTGACTTTATCCTTAAATTTGCAATTTTATATGCAAGATCATTATGTCAGATATTAGAAATGTAGTGATTATTGGCTCAGGTCCCGCAGGATATACAGCCGCCATTTATGCTGGACGTGCAAGCCTTAATCCACTTGTATTTGAAGGATTCCAAAAGGGTGGAATTCCTGGGGGGCAATTAATGACGACAACGGAAGTAGAAAATTTCCCTGGATTCCCTACAGGTGTAATGGGTCCACAATTGATGAGTTATATGAAGGAGCAAGCTAACAATTGTGGTACAGAATTAGTGATGGAAGATGTCACCGCTGTTAATTTTAGCAATTATCCTTTTACGATCCAGTCAACTTCTCAGGAAGTCAAAGCTAAAAGCGTGATCATTGCTACAGGGGCGACTGCCAAAAGGCTCAATTTACCAAGTGAAAAACAATACTGGAATCGGGGCATTTCCGCTTGCGCTATTTGTGATGGTGCTGCTCCCATATTTCGAGGAGTAGAGTTAGCAGTAGTTGGTGGTGGAGATACAGCCGCAGAGGAAGCAATTTTTTTAACTAAATTTGGCTCGAAGGTGCATTTGCTGGTGCGCGGCGATCGCATGAGAGCCAGTAAAGTTATGCAGGATCGTGTCTTCAATCATCCGAAAATTACTGTGCATTGGCAATCTATTCCTATTGATGTTTATGGTGAAGAGATTGTAAAAGGGGTAAAAATTCGCCATGCTGCTACTAATGAGGAAGGTAATTTAGCAGTGGGTGGGCTTTTTTATGCGATCGGGCATACTCCAAATACTGATTTATTTGTAGGGCAGCTAGAACTTGATGCGAATGGTTATATCGTCACTCAAGGCAAGTCAACAGCCACTAATATCGAAGGTATCTATGCCTGTGGTGATGTCCAGGATCATGAATATCGTCAAGCAATTACTGCCGCAGGGACTGGATGTATGGCGGCTCTAGAAGCAGAACGTTGGCTATCTGCCATGTGATGCCATGTGATCAAGTCCGCCTACAGAAAAACTTTGAAAGCGCCGCGAAGCGGCGCTTTCAATTGCACGATATTGCTTAGAGATGGCTTAGAGATGTAAGTGTTGAATTACCGTATTTACATCCTTATCACCACGACCAGAGCAGTTAATGATAATGCGTTGATCAGGGGTTAACTGTGGGCAGAGCGTTTCGAGATAGGCGATCGCATGGGATGTTTCCAAAGCGGGAATAATTCCTTCCAAACGAGAGAGTCTTTGAAATGCATCTAAAGCTTCTTGATCGGTGACACTGTAATATTCTGCGCGACCTAAATCCTTCAGATAGCTATGCTCTGGCCCAACCCCAGGGTAATCCAAACCAGCGCTAATGGAATGGGCTTCCTGTACCTGTCCCTCAGTATCTTGCAATAAATAGCTCATTGCACCATGTAATACGCCGACCCGTCCAAGGGTTAGGGTTGCAGCATGAAACTCGGTATTTGTTCCTTTACCTGCGGCTTCCACTCCAATTAAACGGACGCTTGGCTCATCGACAAATTCATGAAATAGTCCCATTGCATTGGAGCCACCACCTACGCAAGCCAACAAAATATCTGGCAAACCACCCCATTTCTCTTGGCTTTGACGGCGGCTTTCTTTACCAATTACCGCATGAAAATCGCGCACAATCATCGGGTAAGGATGGGGACCTGCAACGGAACCAAGAATATAATGGGTATCGACTACATTAGTTACCCAGTCACGAATTGCTTCAGATGTGGCATCCTTGAGCGTGCCCGTACCCGCCTCAACAGGACGCACTTCTGCACCCATAAGCTTCATACGGAAGACATTTAGAGCCTGACGCTCCATATCCTGTACACCCATATAAATTACACAATCTAACCCAAAGCGAGCGCAAACTGTCGCTGTAGCCACACCATGCTGTCCTGCACCTGTCTCGGCAATTACCCGTTTTTTGCCCATACGGATCGCAAGGAGAACTTGAGCAAGTGCATTGTTGATTTTATGCGCGCCTGTGTGGTTGAGGTCTTCGCGCTTTAGATAAATCTGAGCCGTCCCATAGTGCTGTGTCAATCTCTCTGCAAAATATAGAGGGCTGGGTCTTCCCACATAGTCCCGCAAATAGCCATCTAACTCGCTGTTAAAATCTGGATCATTTTTGTAATGATAAAAGGCGGTTTCTAGCTCAGTAAGAGCGCTCATGAGGGTTTCGGGGACATACTTGCCTCCAAAAATCCCAAACCGCCCTAATGCATCGGGACGATTGATGAGTGTGGATGTTGCATTTAGTTTGGGTGCGATCGGCGTTGTGGTCATTGCGGTGGATCTTGACTGATGAGTTAGCTACTATTAAAACTTGCTTGGGGTGTTTATGGCACAGTATTTAGAATAACAAATTTTGAAAGTGCCGCTTCGCGGCACTTTCAAAATTTTCAGTGGTTTTTAAGCCATGACTTTGCGCTGTAACATATATCTACAACAGTGTGATGCGGCGCTTCGCGCCGCATCACACTGTTACGGGTTTTATGTCCTAACAAGAGGTGAATCAGTTTCATGAATCGAGAAGAAATCCGATCGCTAGAAATTACAAATTACCCTGTAGCAGGCGTTGACGAAGTTGGGCGGGGTTGTCTATTTGGTGAAGTTGTAGCGGCGGCGGTGATTTTGCCCATTGATAAATTGGCTTATCTAGAAGAACTTGGCGTAACCGATAGCAAAAAGCTGTCAACTCAGCGCCGCGAAAAGCTAGATCTGCTCATTCATGAAGTGGCGATCGCCTGTGCAATTGGCACAGCATCGGTTGAAGAAATTGATCAAATGAATATTCTCGCAGCAAGTTTACTGGCGATGGAAAGGGCGATCGCCCAGCTAAATCCACAGCCCAAGCATTGCCTGATCGATGGCAATCAACTTTTACGGTTTAAGCTTATTAGCCCGATACCACAAACTACAGTAGTTAAAGGTGATTCTCTGTCAATATCAATTGCGGCGGCAAGTATTATCGCGAAAGTATGGCGCGATCGCCGCATGGTCGAACTCGCAGAAGTTTATACAGGTTATGACATTGCTACAAATAAGGGTTATGGTACGCTTAAACATAGAAACTCAATCTCCAAATTGGGCTACAGCGATTTACATCGGCAAACTTTTAAAGTTAAATTTCGAGATTAGGACTTAGGGACTTGTAGTAAATGGCATAACTATTAACAACAAGCTCAAGGATGTTTAAATGTGGTGAAGCAAGATGAAATATGTAGTATATCGCTATGCTATCTCAGTAGGTCTTTTGAGCTTTTATCGCACTTCTCGCGCATACCGAGTCTCCAATCAAATTGAAGCTGTATTTAAAGGTATACCATATTCATTATTATCAATAATTTTAGGCTGGTGGGGGGAATACCTTGGGGGCCTATTTGGACAATTCAATCTGTCTTTATTAATTTTAGTGGTGGCTCATCTATTATTGATCAAAATATAGATAAAAACCAATCTTCCTCTAAAGTAAAAACAGAAGACTCACTTATTTATCCAAATATGAAACAAATAAAAGAGTCAATAAAAGCTTTGTACAAACATCTATCTCCTGAAAGTGTTAGATCATTTTCCAGTAGTATTTCTCCTAGGCAAATATCGGTCACTCCTAAAGACGATTCTATTATTGCTACTCATCAACTTGCAAGCTTAATTGTTCGTCATTTTATGCTTCCAGATGGGTCGATTCTAGTTAATTTCCGCAAGAAATTAGAATCTGCGGGACTTGTGGAACTGACATCAGAAAATGAATACTTAGTAGAGATAAATGCACAATATAAAGATCGATATCGGGATATTTTAGCTATTCTAGCCCATGAAATTACTCATGTTTTTCTATATCGAGCAGAACTATTTTTCCCAAATCAATATGACAATGAAATTCTTACGGATACTACCTCTGTTTATTTAGGCGTTGGATGGCTCGGCTTAAATGCTTTTCGACTTACAGAAACTAGAGAAAGTGATAACTCTGGAAATGAATATGTGCGATATCAAGAGCAAAGGTTGGGATATCTCACACCCGAAGAGTTTGGCTATGTACTTGGGAAAAGGTCAATTATATTTAAAGAGAAGGTAAATAGTTATATTAAAGGTTCTGCTGCTAAATATGCTTTTCAAAGAGGTTTACAAAGAGCAAAGATGGAGTATCAATGCGCTCCCCTAAAAAGCTGTGGTTTGTTCAAGCGTATTCTTTATCAGTATCATCAAAAACGTTTTATCGCGATGGTTGATGCAGGTAACTTAAAAGGAACTACACGTTCATTTGATGGGTATCAGTTTGAAATTTCCGAAGAAATAAAAGTTATATTTGAGTGCCCTGTATGTAGTCAAAAGTTACGCCTTCCTATTAAGAAAAATATTGTTGCTCAATGTAACACTTGTAAAACAAGTTTGAATTGTATAACTTAAGGATTAGCTGAAAAGAGACAAATTATGCGTTTAATACATACATCTGATTGGCATTTGGGAAGAAAGTTAAAAGGAGTCGATCGCACACCTGAAATTGCCTTAGCTCTAGATGAAATTCTGCAATATGCAAAAGAATATGAAGTGGATGCTGTTTTAGTATCAGGTGATATTTTTGATGTGCCAAATCCCAGTACTGAAGCCGAGCGCGTTGCCTATGATTTTTTCTATAAGCTCAATCAGTTAAGTATTCCTTCAGTTGCGATCGCCGGAAATCATGACTCTGCAAATCGCATTGATAGCCTTGCCGATTTGCTATCCTTAGCAGGGGTGAGAGCTTTGGGTCGTCCTAGAATTGCCGAGGAGGGTGGCGTGGTTAACCTAGAGACGGCGAGCGGTAAACTTAGCATCGGTGCGATGCCCTTCGCATCGGAACGCAAGTTATTAGCTGCTGAGGATGTCTGGGATAAGGATGCTTTGGAGCAGCGAAATGATTATAAAACTACAGTTACCTACGTTCTCCAGAATCTCGCTAGTGCCTTTAAAACCGATGCAGTGAATGTGATGATGGCGCATATGACCGTCGAGGGAGCAAAGTTTACAGGTTCTGAGGCAGCTTTTTATAGTGGTGCTATGTATAGTCTTTCGGGCCAATCGATTCCTTCGGAATGCCAGTACGTGGGCTTAGGACATATCCATCGACCACAGCAAATTGCCAATGCTGCACCGACATATTATGCTGGCTCTCTAATTCAAGTGGATTTTGGCGAAGTGGGCGAAGAAAAAGGATTTAACTTAATTGAAGTGGAAACTGGGCGACCCGCAAAAGTACAGTTTCAGCCACTTACTTGTCATAAACCTCTTAAGCGAGTGGAATGTCATTTGGAGCAATTAGATGAGCATCTAGAAGCCCATCGTGATTATGCAGGCTATTTGAAATTTGCGATCGCTGTGGATACGCCGCCCATCGGACTTGCGGATCGGGTGCGAAAAGTTTGTCCACAAGCAGTCATGGTCGAGCCGAAGTTAATCATCAATGAATCGGCACAGGTTCCTGAACCAAAGGATTATGATCGCTTCGATCCGATCGCGGAGTTTCAAAAGTTTTATCGCGATCGGGAAAAAACCTTATCTCCTGAAGTAATTACCGCTTTTAAAGAGTTGTATATGGAATTTAGCGAAGTCCCCAATTAAAAATAACGACTAATTGATTATTGCTATTCTACATGGAGTTTCTTGATGCGTCCTCTTCGTTAATTGTCGAAGAATTTACTATTTCTAGGTACGGATAGATGATATTAGATAACGAAAACCAGAATCTAAAAGTCCATGAGTGGATTAAGCAGTATACAGAAGTAGGCACGATTGATATCGTTACAGGCTATTTCACGGTTGGAGCTTTAGCTTATCTTTCGCAGCAGGTTAATCAAAAAATTACGAAGTTTCGGCTAGTACTGGGAGATATCGTTAACTTTGATCAAGTCGATGATCGTCCCTTAGAGTTACTAAATGAGAACATTACGATTGAGGCAGCACTGAATCTTAGTCGTCTGGCTCAGGAAGCGGTTGACTTTTTAAAGCAGGACAAGGTTAGAGCAAAAACTTTAGAACCAAATTTTTGTCATGCTAAGTGTTACTTGTTTGAGCCATCAAAAAAAGACGATCGCAACAAATACTTTATTTCAGGTAGCTCTAATCTAACTGAAGCAGGGATTGGCTTAAAGCATACTAATAATCTGGAACTGAATATTGCTGAGACGGGAAACAATAGCCAATATAAAGAGCTAGTTGAATGGTTTGAGACTCTCTGGCATAAGCCCCAAGCTCATAAAGAGAAGACGCTTGTGGCTAAGGATGGCACGAGTAAAAAGGTTGATTTTAAGCAATATCTGATAGAGGCGATCGCGAAAATATTTATCGAATATTCGCCACGGGATATTTACTACAAGATTTTATTTGAGCTATTTGGCAATCAAATCTTAGAAATTGAGAACGATCCAGAATTTAATCGTCAAGTCGGCAGGTTAGAAAATACGGCTGTTTTTAATGCTCTCTATGACTTTCAGAAAAAAGGAGTCTTGAGTTTAATAAGGATGCTTCAGAAATATGATGGGGCAATCTTAGCGGATGCGGTGGGTTTGGGTAAAACTTGGAGCGCTTTGGCAGTAATGAAGTTTTTCCAGATGCAGGGACGCGAAGTGATCTTGCTGTGCCCTAAAAAACTAGAGGATAACTGGAGACGCTATAAAGAGGATCAAGAATCTAAGTTTGAATCCGACAAGCTTAAGTTTTTTATGCGCTTTCATACGGATATGAGTAGCTCTCGTATAGAGTCCTATAGCGATCGCGCTGATAAGTTCTTTCGTGACGATAAGCCTAAGCTGATTGTGATTGACGAAAGCCATAACTTGCGGAATGACAAGGCAAATCGTTATAAGTTTCTGGTTGAGCAGATTTTGCAGAAAAACCAAGATGTCAAAGTTTTGTTGATATCGGCAACACCGATCAATAATTCTCTGAATGATGCTAGAAATCAGTTTAAGTTGATGGTGCAGGGGAATGTGCATGGCTATGACGCAAAATTGGGTGTTAGAAATATTGATTATTCTTTTAAACAAGCCCAGACAATGTTTAATGAATGGCGTAAAGATGACAATCCCAAAATCGGAGACTTTATTAAAAAACTCTCAGGTAATGATTTCTTTAGATTGACGGATTCTTTGCTCGTGGCACGAACTCGCAAAATGGTTGAGAGTCAGGAGACTGATTTAATATTTCCTTTTAAAAATAAGCCCGTAAACTTGTTTGTAACACCACATCAGCTTGGCAATTTTGAAAGTTTTGAGGAGTTGTTTGAGCATTTCCCCCCGATGCTGTCAGGCTATCAACCAGCATTTTATTTAGATGATAACTCAGGCATCAAAAAAGACGTATTGCGTGATGAAAAATTACGCGATCGCTTTCTAGTCAAGATGATTTATATCCTGATGGTGAAGCGGTTAGAGTCTTCTTGGTTCTCGTTTTGTTCAACGGTTGAGAAGATTAAGGATCATCATCAAAATGCTTTAGATAAGATTACGGCTTATCAAGCAAATAAGGCGAAACCCATTACCCTAGAAAATGATGCGGGAACCTTGGATGATGATCAAAATGACGATGAGTTTACAGAAGCGGTTGAGCAGTACACGCTAGGTAAAAAACGCCCAATTAGTATTGCAGAAATAGATCGAGTTGGTAACTTAGATAAGTTTAAAGAGGATTTGAAACAAGATTTAGATGCTCTAGATAAGCTTTCGGTCAACTTACAAAAGTTTGCTGTAAAACTTGACAAAGAAATTGCTCCAACTACCAAGAAGTCAGTGCGGCTAAAATCCTGTGATGACAAGTTGCAATCTCTAATTGCTGAGATTGTTAAAAAACGCAAATCAGGCATAAATAACCATAATCCTAAGGTAGTGATTTTTACGGTCTATCGAGATACGGCGGTATACCTGTTTGAGCAGCTACGGGCTAGAGGTTTTGACAAGATCGCGATCGCCTCTGGGACTGGCTCATATTCCGATGATAGCGATTCCTTCGGATGCGGTTCCCGCCTCAAGCAGTCTATGGAAGCGATTCTTGAAAGATTTGCGCCTTACACAAAGTTATTTTGTGAAAAGGAATGGGCTTTTGATACTGAGAAACAAGGCTTAGAAGCTTTTGCAGATTGGCAAGAATGGGTTAAAGAGAATCACCCTGATACATACCAAAAGTTAACTAAGCCTATTGACATCTTGATTGCCACCGATGCTCTCAGTGAGGGACAAAACTTACAGGATGCAGATATGGTAATTAATTACGATATCCATTGGAATCCTGTGCGGATTATTCAACGGATGGGACGGATCGATCGCTTAGGCAGTCCGAACCGAGAAATCTTCGGAACTAACTTCTGGCCATCAGACAATATTAATTCCTATCTCAATCTGCAAGGACGGATCGAGCAACGGATGGCGGCGATGAAGTTGGCTGGCTCAGAGGTCGATCCTCAGTTCTCGGATAGCTTTGCAAAGATGGCTCATGATGAAGATTTTGACCGTAAGATGAACGATCACATGATGGAGCAGATGCAAATTACTTGGGATGACATTGAGGTAAGCGATCAAGGGTTAGGCTTTGATAGTTTATCTTTGGAGCGCTATCGACAGGATTTACTGGCTGAGTTTAATCGCGATAAGGATAAATATCGCCAAATGCCCAAGGGTGTCTATTCAGGATTTTTGGGAGATGCTGACAATAGCAATGGGATTGTGGCTTTACTGGGCTATCCTGCGAAGCCATCGAAAAAGCTCGATCATCAATATCAGGTGTTTGATTTGATTTATATCGATATGTCAGGCAAGTTGGTTTTAAACAATCAAAAGGATGTTTTAGACTTTCTGACTCTAAATAAAGATAAAGATCGATTTGTACCTCCTGCTGTGGATCGAGGGGATCAAGAGGCGATCGCTGAGTTAGTTAATGCGCTCAAAGCTTGGCTAAGTAGTCAAGCGGTACAAACTGAGGTGATGGAGGATGGCACGACTAAGGAGACGATGGGAAAGGCGGCAAGGGATTTAATCGGCAAAATCAAAAAGGGTAATCAGATGGCATTCGATTTTATCAAGCAAGATGGTGACGTGGAGCAGAAGTTTCAGGTTGATAAGTTTGATTTGGTGGCTTGGCTGTTAGTAAGTAAATGTTTGAACACGGATTAAGGGGATTACGCTGATTTCACGGATTTTTTTGTAGAATAAATCAAAATATGCGAAATCCTTTAATCCGCTTAGTCCGCGATTCAGGCATTGTTTTGAATAGGAGACAAAAATTATAGAAAGCTTTAATCTGACTGAACACGCTCGTTATCAAATTCAAAAGCGCAAAATATTAGAATCGTGGGTAGAACAGATTTTTTGATAGGAGAGTAAAATGAAGCTGATTGTACATAAAGAAGATGATGCATTGTATTTGAGCTTAGATGATTCAGATGTGATTGAGTCTGAAGAGGTGAGTGATGGCATTATTTTGGATTACAACGCAGAGGGAAAAATTATTGGGATTGAGATGCTGTATATCAGTAAGCGTAGTCCTAATTCTTTGCAGAAAATTTTATTGGAAACGAGTGCTTAAAATAAAAAATTAATTAAAAAAGTTAATTAAATTGAGTAAATAGGTATGACCATTGCCGTTACAGAAAATATCCGATCGCTTCATGATGTAGAGACAAAGTTAGGGTTACGCCGATCGCATAATCCAGATTTTTTTAAGGAATGGCAAGGAGAGTTTACAGAATTAGTAGATACCGAGAAATCAACGTTAGATCGGATTAAGCAGTCATATTTGTATCATGTGAATGAAGGCTTTTTGTCTGAGGGATCAGTCAATTTGCTGATGGTTTCACCGTTGCTATTTTTGGCAGGTTTTCTGGAATCTCCTTTTAGTTTGCGAAGTGAAGAGTCGGTTGAGATTAGCGATCACAGTGGTACTATTACTTATCATGGCAGAATTGATGCCTTAGTTTTGAATAACAACTTATGGATAGTTTTAATTGA
>Ga0172373_10004688_pt1 | contig 19091 bp, 18 predicted proteins | sample Lak10m_2_FD_114546 | JGI IMG/M metagenome (GOLD analysis project Ga0172373, IMG submission 114546) | Freshwater microbial communities from Kabuno Bay, South-Kivu, Congo - kab_092012_10m | ecosystem: Environmental > Aquatic > Freshwater > Lake | place: Democratic Republic of the Congo...
TGTTATTCGGCCGGCGCGGCGGGGAGCTTTCGCCCTTCCAAATGCTGCAATTGGCCGAAGCTTTGGCTGGCGCAACAGGCCGCCCCCTGCCCGGCCCCGGCGGGTTGATGGAGCGTATCCGCCGTACCTTGGCGCTGGATCGGCTTTCCATCGGCCAGGAGAAGGAAGGCGAACAACGCGCAGGTCAGGAACCGGGTGCGACCTTGGAATCCGGGCGTTATGTGGCTGATGGGGTTTTCGTTGGCGTGAAGCAAAGCGCCGATGGCGGGCCGCCGCGTGTCGGCGTGCAGATAGATTTGATGCCGAGGCTTAGGCTCGAAGCGGAAAGCGGCGGCAATAGCCTGGCGGGGGATCGGGTGGGGATTGCGTTTGAGTATGAATATTGAGGGCGCTGCCCCCTGGCACTCGGCGTCCGGGAGTGCCAAATTACAACCCGATGACACATGCATGTGACGACAAGGTGATCAGGGCATGATCCGCTACGAATTGCGCTGCGATCAGGCGCATGAATTCGATGGCTGGTTCAAGGATAGCGCGGCTTTCGACAAGCTGGCGGCGGTTGGGCTTGTGGAATGCCCGCATTGCGGCCCGACCAAGGTAGCGAAACGCCTGATGGCGCCGGCCATTCCGAAAAAGGGTCGCCCGGCGCGCAATGCAAAGCCCGAGGCGCCGCCCGCGCCGGCTGTTGAAACGCCGGCACCACCTCCCGCGCCCCCTGCGCTGCCCGCCGCGGCGCTGGCTGCCATGCCGGCGGAACTCCGCGCCATGCTGCGCCATATGCGCACCGAGATCGAAAAGAATTGCGACTATGTCGGCGCCGATTTCGCCGAGGAAGCGCGCAAGATCCATCACGGCGAAGCCGAAGCCCGCGGCATTTTCGGCGAAGCGAGTGAGGATGAGGCTGAGGCTCTGCGCGAAGAGGGGATCGACATTGCGCGCATTCCCTGGGTGCCGCCTTCCGATGCCTGATCCGGCCCCGCGCTGCGCCGTTTTTGATCTGGATGGCACGCTGGTGGATAGCGCGGCTGATATCCATGCAGCGTTGGATCGGCTGATGGCGCGCCGCCGCCTGCCCGGCTTTGCGCGGGCCGAGGTTGTCGGCATGATCGGTGATGGCGTACGCGTGCTGTTGGAACGCGCCTGCACCGCGCGCGGCATTGCGCTGGATGAAGAAAGCTTCGACCATTTCATGGCGGATTACGAAGCCAATGCCGCCGTACTGACCCAGCCCTTTGCCGGGATTCCTGAATTGCTGGGCGCCTTGGGCGATGCCGGCTGGCGGCTTGCGGTTTGTACCAATAAGCCGGAAGCGGCGGCGCGGCTCTTGCTCTCGGGCCTTGGGCTTGATCGCCATTTCAGCGCGCTTGGCGGGGGCGATAGCTTCCCCATGCGCAAACCCGATCCAGGGCATTTGCGCGCGACGCTCACTGCGGCGGGTGCGGCGCCTGAACAGGCTGTGATGATTGGTGATCACGCCAATGACATGTTGGCGGCGCGTGGCGCTGGCGTGCGCGCGATTTTCGCCGGCTGGGGCTATGGCCCGCAAAGCATGGCGGGCAATGCGCCCGTCGCGCCGGATGTGGCGGCGCTACGCAGCCTTTTGGGCTGACGCCTTTACCTTATGCGCTGCAATTCCATGCGCATGGTACCGAAAATCGTGCTCGGGAATTCAACCCGGATCGGGATAGGCGGCAGGCGTGGGTCCACCTTGGCAAGCCAAGCCATGGCCGGGCGCGGTTGCGTCGCGCGGGCAGGATCATCGCCAATGCGCACCCCCGCCACGAGCCGACTTTCCAAACCACATTGGAGGGACTCGATTTCCTTTCCCGCATGGGTGATGCGCACAGAACCGATGGTACGCGATGACCAGTCCAGCCGCCGGCGGCCATCAAAAATCGGCCCTGTAAGATCGCACCGGCCTGTTTGCGTGACCGTGCGCGACATCAACGCAAAAGCCGACAGCCCATCAATCGCACCGCGCCGCGCCGGCAGGGGCACGGGTTCATTGGTGGCACCCTCTGGCGGTTCCAATTCCAGCGGCTGGGGCATGCCTTCGCGATAGAGCATGACCGTGCGCCTGGTATCGCCGCGCCAATTGCCCTCTGCCTGATAGCGCTGCGGGGCCACGCCTTCCGCGCGCCAGGCGCCTTCCACTTCTGATCGGATTTCATGCGCGGCGAAAAGTCGGCCAATGCCGACAGCCCGGCTGACGGAGCGCATCCAATAGCCATCAGGGCGGGTTTCGAATTGCGCGGTGATTTCCACCACGGGTATGCCGGTTTGGGTGACCTGATAGATCGCTTCGGCCGCGCCTGCGGGGTTTAATTCGGCTTTGGCCAGCATCAGCAGCAGGGCAAGAAAGGATTTCGGCAGGAACCGCATGGCGCCCATTCTAGCCGGGCTGGGACAGGAAGGAAAATCCTTTCACGCAGCGTGCATGCCAAGCTGGGCCGCTTTGGGCACACTGCTGAAAATCTGTGGCAGGCGCGCGTAGAAGGCGAGCTCTGCCCGGTTATCGACGGCTAGTTGCGCCAATGCCGCAGCGTAATCGGGTTGAGAAACAGCCGGCGCCACCCCCGCCAGCACTGGCCTTTCATTGGAGCGCGGCAAGGCCCCACCAAGCCTTCGGCCGAAGGCCCTAAGCAGCCGGTCGGCAAACACATCCAGCGCCTCCATCCGGGCCAGCAGATAGGGGTAGCGCCGAAGCGCCGCGATAATGCCCGCCTGATCTGTGGCGTTGAACAGGGTACGGAGTTGCGCATCGCGGCAATGCACGGCGAATTCTGGCACCGCATCCAAAGCCTGACAGAGGGTCAGGGTGCGAAGCGCCGCATGTTCCGGATGGTCCGGCGTGCCGCGAATATAGTCATAAAGGGAGACGATGCGTTCAATGGGATGCCGCATCACCGCCGCAAAGGCCACTGGCCGGCGCATATGCAGCACCAGCGGATGCGCCACGCCATAATGCCCGGTGATCAGCGCCGCCCCATGATCCAGCCGCTCACCCCTAGCGAGGGCGGCGGCCAGCCCGCCCTCCCCGCCATATTCTACGAGTAGATCGCCATGAAAAACAGCGCGATGATCAAAGACGTATTTCAACATACGGTTGATAGTAGTACCGCCGGTTCTTGGAAGATGAAGAAAGCATAAAATTGGCGTCTCCGGCGAGAGAGCCGCGATATCTTGTCTTAATGCGACGTTCATTTCTTGGGCCTCAAAGAAGCTCCAAGAAAATACGCGTCAGATCATAATATTCGGTTGCCGCTGGGCCAGAAACAATCGCAGTTCACAGGCCTGCTTGACGCGGCGGGCGCTCCGCCCCTAAAGCACGTGGAAATCGGGCGCGTAGCTCAGCGGTAGAGCATTCGCTTCACACGCGAAGGGTCACAGGTTCAATCCCTGTCGCGCCCACCATTCCCTTCAATATGATTTCGGCAGGCCGAGCACTTTTTCGGCAATATGGCTCAGAATCAGCTCGCGGCTGACCGGGGCGATGCGCGGGATCATGCTTTCGCGGAAATAGCGTTCCACCTGGTATTCCTGGGCATAGCCCATGCCGCCATGGGTCAACACAGCGGCCTCGGCCGCCGCAAACCCGGCCTCGGCGGCCAAATATTTGGCGGCGTTGGCCTCCGCCCCGCAATCGTGGCCGGCATCATACAGCGCGGCGGCCTTCATGGTGAGCAAGCCAGCGGCTTCCAACTGCGCCCAAACCCGCGCGAGCGGGTGCTGGATGCCCTGATTCTGACCAATGGGGCGGCCAAAAACCTCTCGCGTGCGGGCGTAATTGGCGGCCCTGCTCAGCGCTGCCTGGCCGATCCCAACCGCTTCGCCTGCTATCAAGATACGCTCGGGGTTCAGGCCATGCAGGATCAGCCGGAAACCTTCGCCTTCTGCCCCGATACGGTCTTCTTCCGGCACTTCCAGCCCATCGAAAAACAGCATGTTCGAATCAACGCCATGCCGGCCCATCTTGTGGATCAGCCGCACTTCCACCTTGGCGCGATCAAGCGCGGTGTAGAACAGCGTCAGCCCATCGGTCTTGCGCTTCACCTGATCAAGCGGCGTGGTGCGCGCCAAAAGCAGGATGCGATCCGCGACCTGCGCCGTGGAAATCCAGATCTTCTGGCCATTGATGACATAGCGATCACCGCGCTTTTCGGCGCGTGTCTTGAGTTCCGTGGTGTTGAGCCCGGTATTGGGCTCGGTCACACCGAAACAGGCTTTTTCGCGGCCCTGGATCAGCGGCGGCAGAAAACGCTGCTTTTGCGCGGGCGTGCCAAAGACAACCACGGGATTGAGGCCAAAGATATTCATGTGAATGGCCGAGGCACCCGACATGCAGGCGCCACTTTCCGCAACGGCCTGCATCATCACGGTCGCTTCTGAAATCCCGAGGCCAGCACCGCCGAATTCTTCCGGCATCGCAATGCCAAGCCAGCCACCGGCGGCGACCGCGCGATAAAACTCCTCCGGGAAGCGGGCTTCCTGGTCAATCTTCAGCCAGTAATCATCGCCGAAATCGGCGCAGAGCTTCAGAATCTGCGCGCGGAGTTCTTGTTGCGCTTCAGTGGTTGAATACTGCACGGAACCATCCTTGGGTCGGTCTTGCCTTGAAATTGCGGTTTTGCCGCCGCCCGGTCAATTGCGCCGAATTGCCTTTGCGGAGGCTCTCGGGCAGAAGGGGCGGCGGAGATGACCATGACCGAAGACACCCAGAGCCTGCCGGACCGGCTATCCAACGACCCCAGCAGCCCCTTTTATGACGAGGCGCTGCTGAGCCGCGGCGTTGGCATTCGCTTCAAGGGTCAGGAGAAGACGAATGTGGAGGAATACTGCGTCTCGGAAGGCTGGATCAGGGTGAGCCTGGGGAAGGCCACGGACCGACGTGGCAAGCCGCTGACCATGAAGCTGACCGGGACGGTGGAGCCTTATTTGCGGTAAGGCGCCCTCACGCGCTCGCCGCATCCAATTCCGCCACCGCTGCCGCATCCAAAGTCAGCGCGGCAGCCTTCACGAGATCCGCGACCTGCGCTGATGTCGTGGCACTCGCAATCGGCGCGGCAAGCCCAGGGCGCCCCTTGAACCAGGCCAATGCCACCTGCGCCGGCGTGGCGCCCATGCGCATTGCCACCTTGTCCAAGGCGGCCAGCACCTTCAGCCCCTTGTCATTCAGGTATTTTCCTGCCCCGCGCGCCCCGCGCGGGCTTTTGCCGAGGTCGGCCTCTGACCGATACTTGCCGGACAGAAAGCCCGACGCGAGCGAATAATACGGGATTACGCCAACGCCTTCCGCCGCACATAGCGGCAGCATATCCGCTTCAATACCGCGTTCCAGCAGATTGTAATGCGGCTGCATGGTCTGATAGCGCGGCAGGCCATGCTTGGTGCTGATATCAAGCGCTTCCTTGAAACGCGCAGCAGAGAAATTGGAAGCGCCAATCGCGCGTACCTTGCCCGCCTTAATCATCTTGTCGAAGGCCGCGAGGGTTTCTTCCTGCGGCACCGATTCATCATCGCGGTGGGACTGATAGAGATCAATCACATCTGTCCCAAGGCGCTTCAGCGAAGCCTCAATCGCGCCGGCGAGATAAGCAGGCGAAAGCCCCTTGCCGATGCCGGGCATTTCCATGCCTGCCTTGGATAGGATCAGCACATCATGCCGCCGCCCGCGTGCCTTGAGCCATTCGCCCATGATGCTCTCGGACTCGCCGCCCTTATTGCCCGGCACCCAATAGGCATAGACATCCGCGGTATCGAGCGCATTGAGACCGCGTTCCACCAGCTCATCCAAAATCCGGAAGGATTGCGCCTTATCCAAGGTCCAGCCGAAGACATTGCAGCCGAAAATCACGGGCGGGACGAAAATGCCGGAACGGCCCAATTCGGGTTTTTGCATGGGGTTTCTCCTGGTATGGTGTCAGCTTGCAGACTTTGGGGCGCGGCGAAAAGGGGGCCAGCGCTTTCGCTTGCAATCGCCCCATCGGATGGGGCAACATGGGATTAAGCAAAATAACAGGGAGGCACCGCCATGGCCAATCAAAAGCAGCCGGAACGTTCAATCCAGGAGCTCTATCGTGATGATCCTGAGCGCGCCGATGCGCTGGTCTGGGGACGGCGCGGGGCACTGCAAGGCGCTGCACTCGCCGCTATGGGGACAGCCCTGGGCGCGGCCATTCCCTTTGCGCGCCATATGCCAGGCGGGCTGGTGCCGGCGGCGCTGGCACAGGGCGCCACTCAGCCGCAATTCCTGCAAATGGAAGGCAAGGCGTCGCTGATCATGCAGGGCGAACGCCCGCTGAATGCGGAGACGCCCGAGCATCTTCTGGATGATCCCATCACGCCGGCTGACAAGTTCTTCATTCGCAACAATGGCAATGTGCCTGATCGGGTGGCCGATCCGCGCGCCTGGAAAATCCGCATTGACGGGGAGGTGAATACGCCGATCGAGCTTTCTATCGCCGAGCTTGAACAGCGTTTTGAGGTGGTGACGCGCCGGCTGCAAATGGAATGCGGTGGCAATGGGCGTTCCGGCTTTTCACCCCAGGCCGCGGGCAATCAATGGGGCAATGGCGCCATTTCCAATGCGGAATGGACTGGCGTGCGGCTGCGTGATGTGCTGCGCGCCGCCGGTGTGAAGGACAGCGCCAAATTCACCGGCCAGCATGGCGCCGATACGCATCTTTCCGCGCAAGGCCCCGCGATCAGCCGCGGCATGCGGATTGAAAAGGCGATGGATGAGGATACGCTGATCTGCTTTCGCATGAATGGCGCGGCCATTCCCCAAATGCATGGCGCACCGGCGCGGTTGATTGTGCCTGGCTGGCCGGGATCGCTCAGCCAGAAATGGTTCACCCGGCTTGAAGTGCTGAATGCACCGCATACCGGGCGCGGCATGGGCGGCACATCCTATCGGATTCCGGTGCGGCCCATCGTGCCGGGCAGCCGCAACAATGGCGCTGATTTCGTGGATATGGAAAGCATGCCGGTGCGTTCCGTGCTCAGCAGCCACGCCCATGGCACGCGGCTTCCTGCCGGCACGCGCAGCCTGGATATTCGCGGCCATGCCTGGGCTGGGGATTTAAGCGTGCGTGATATGCATGTCTCAACCGATTTCGGGCAAAGCTGGCAGGCGATGCAGCTTGATGCGCCGCCCAATCGCCATTCCTGGCAGCGCTGGCAGGGCCGGATCGCGCTGCCGAGCGATGGCTATTACGAGATCTGGTATCGCGCGACCGACAGCAATGGCCGGATGCAACCGCATGTGGCAGCGAATTGGAATCCGCAAGGCTATGGCGCCAATCCGATCAGCCGTGTCGCCATTCTGATCGGCTGAAGCGGCCATGAGATTACTGCCTTATGCGGCGGTGGCGCTGCTGCTATGCGCTTCAGCCACCATCGCGCAAACGCCTGATCTGGCGCAGCGCCAGGCGGAAGCCGCTGCTGCCTTGGCCGAGCAACAGGAAGAGGAAACCGTGCTGGCGGAAGGCGAAGGCCGTTCGGAAGTATTCGGCTATTGCACCGCCTGCCACAATACTGCGCTGATTCGCCGCAGCGCCTTCACGCGTGAACGCTGGGATGAGTTGATGGATTGGATGGCGGAAAAGCACGGCATGAATCCGCTGGAAGGCGAATTCCGCACGAGCATTGTGGATTATCTGGCGCGCCATTACGGGCCGCGCGCACGCGGCCCGCGTGGTGGTAATCCGTTTCTCAACTGAGCCTTGGCTGGTCACCCACCCACGGTGATATTCGCTTCCTGCGCCACACGCGTCCAGCGCGCGAGTTCGGTGCGCACCATCTCTCCGAGCCTTTCCGGCGGAGAAGGTGGCGCCATTTCCACATTGATGGACGCAAAGCGCCGCACCAGCGCCGCATCATTCTGCATGGCGGTAATGGCGCGATTCCAGAAGCTGATCACCTCAGGCGGCGTGCCGACGGGGCCGAGCAATCCACTCCAGGCCATGGATTCAAGCGGCGCCAAATCCGGCATGCCGGATTCAGCGAGTGTCAGGATTTCAGGCGCCAAGGGTGACCGGCGATTGGCCAGAACGGCGAGTGCCTTGACAGCCTTGCCCTGCACCTGCGGCAAGGCGCTGGTCATGGCATCCACCATGAAATGCACGCGGCCCTGTTGCATATCCAGCAAAGCCTGGGCGCTGCCGCGATAGGGCACCTGTTCCATCTTGATGCCGACAGCGCGGAAGATTTGTTCCGTCACCAGATTACCGAAAGTCCCCGCGCCCGGATTGCAGGCGATGTAGCGATTGGGATTGGCGCGAAACAGTGCGATGGCCTCGGCAAGCGTATTGGCCGGAAAATCTGGCGGCACCACAATCAAGAACGTCGTCCAGCCAACCAGGCCAATCGGCACCAGATCCTTCGTGACATCGAAGGGCAGGTTGCGCGTGACAGCAGGGTTCACGACCAAAGGCGAATTGGAACTCATCAGCAGCGTATAGCCATCGGGCGTACTGCGGCTGACGGCCTGGATGCCGATGGCACCCGTGGCGCCAGCACGGTTATCCACCACAATCTGCACGCCGCCGCGATTGGCCATTTCATCCACCATCAGGCGGCTGATCAAATCGGACATATTGCCCGGCGGGAATGGCACCACGAAGCGCACCGGCCGATTGGGATAGGCCGCCTGCGCGCGACCAATCGCGGGCGTGGCAAGCAGTGCGGAGGCAGCGAAGAACTCGCGACGTTTCAGCTTCATCATGTGATCGTTCCCTTTTCCCTGAGTTTATTGATTGCCCCGGCATCAAGGCCAAGGCGTTTTGACAGAATATCGGCGGTATCTGCGCCAAGTGTGGGCGCCGCCTTGGTGGGTGGGCGCGCACCGGCAACACGCACCGGCCCGGTCAACATGCGCACAGGATCGCCGCCTTCCCGCCGGGCGAAATCCGCCACCGCCTGTTGTTCCTGCGCGAAGGGATTTTCCAAGGCCTGCGCCACGTCAAACACCGGCGCGGCAGGCACGTTGCCGCCAAAAAGCGCCAACCATTCGGCGGTGGTTTTTTGCGACAGCGCCTCATCCAGGATTTGCGTCACCAATTCCCGATTGGCGAGGCGCGCCTTGAAGCTCGCGAAACGCGGATCATCGGCCCATGCGGGGCGGCCCAAGGCGTCCGCCAGGATCGGCCAGAATTTTTCCTTGTTGCACATCAGGAAAATCCAGCCATCGCGTGTGCGATAAAGCTGTGATGGTGTCAGCGATGGATGCGAACCGCGCGGCTCTCGCCCCTGCACACGGCCACCATTCAGATACCAGGTGGCGAGGTAGGAAAGATTATGCAGCGCAGTATCAAACAGGCTGACATCCACATCCATGCCGCGCCCGGTGGCGCGTGCGCCGACCACGCCGGAGACCAGGGCGAAGGACGTCATCAGCCCGGTCATCATATCCACAACAGAAAGACCAAAGCGCGCCGGTGGCCCATCGGGCTCCCCGGTCAGGGAAAGATAGCCCGCTTCCGCCTGCATCAGATAATCATAGCCGGGCCAGGATTTGCGCGATCCCTGCCGGCCATAGGCGGAAAGATGCGCGCAGACGATGCGCGGGTTGATGTCCTTCAGCGCGTCATAAGTCAGGCCAAGCTTATCCGGCTGATCACCACGCAGATTATCCAAAACGGCATCCGCATGGCCTACCAATTGGCGCAGGATCGCCATGCCTTCCGGGTGTTTCAGATTAAGCGCAAGGCTCCGCTTGTTGCGATTGAAAGCATGATGGAAATGGCTATCGCCCGGCCCGAAATAATAGGGCCCGACGCTGCGCCCCACATCGCCACCCTCGGCCGGGTTTTCGATTTTAATGACGTCAGCGCCCATGTCGGCAAGCAGCATAGATCCGAAAGGCCCGGCGCCATATTGCTCAACCGCTAGAATGGTCACGCCATCCAGCGGTAGGGGCCGATCCGTCATCAGATGGGGTTCTTTTCGATCAGGCGCTTGGCGATCACCAGCCGTTGGATTTCATTGGTGCCCTCACCAATCACCAGAAGCGGCGCATCGCGATAAAGCCGTTCCACGACGAATTCCTTGGAATAGCCATAGCCACCATGGATGCGCATGGCTTCCAGGCTGTTTTCCACGGCCGCTTCGGTTGCGAAAAGCTTCGCCATCCCGGCTTCATAATCCGAACGATCTCCACGATCCAAGGCATGCGCGGCTTTTTCGGTCAGCAGCCGCGCCGCTTCCACGCGCACCGCCATATCCGCCAATTTCAGCGCAATGGCCTGATGCTGATGGATGAATTTGCCGAAGGTCTTGCGCTGCTGAGAATAACGCACTGCCTCATCCAAGGCACGCTTCGCCACACCAACGCCACGCGCCGCGACATTGACGCGACCAAGTTCCAACCCGGCAATGGCGCAAGCAAGCCCTTTGCCCTCCACACCGCCAATCAGCCGATCAGCAGGAATACGGTAATCGGTAAAGACCAGCTCCGCACTATCAATCCCCTTATAGCCAAGCTTTTCGAGCTTGCGGGAAACCGTGAATCCCGGTCCTTTCTCGGCAATGAACATTGCCATGCCATGATGGCGCGGCTCTGCTGCCGGATCGGTTTTTACCAGCAGCGCAAAGCAGCTGCCTTCAATGCCATTGCTGATCCAGGTTTTCGTGCCATTGATGATGTAATCATTACCATCGCGCTGCGCCACGGTGCGAATGGCCTGCAAATCCGTCCCGCAATCCGGTTCTGTCAGCGCAAGCCCGCCGCGCAATTCACCGGTTGCGAATTGCGGCAGGAAGCGCGCGCGCTGCGCAGGCGTGCCCATCTTTTCCACGATCCGCGCCATGATCAGATGCGAATTGAGAATGCCGGACACCGACATCCATTCTTCGGAGATCACTTCGATGATCCGAGCATAGGTGGAAGGCCTGAGGCCGAGCCCGCCAAATTCCTGCGGGATGATGGCGCCAAACAGCCCCATTTCCTTCATGCGCGCGACAATTTCATGCGGATAGGCGTCTTCATGTTCAAGCTTGGACGCCACGGGCCGCACATGGCGTTCCAAAAACCGTGCAACGGAATCGAGAACCAGTTTTTCCTGTTCGTCCAAATCGCTCATTTTGTTGCCTTCACGCCAGCACCGCGCTTGGGCACCAGGCTCGCCCGCTCAAAGGAAAGAAAGACCGTGCCATCGGCCTTATAGCCTTCGGTCTTGGTGGTCACGATGCCCTGATGGGGGCGGGAATTGCTGGCGCGCACATCGGTGACGGTAGTCCGCGCATAAATCGTATCGCCTGGAAAAACTGGCGCGGTCAGGGCAATATCCTTCCAGCCGAGATTTGCGATGGCATTGAAGGAAATATCCGCCACCGTCATGCCGGTCACAATCGCGAGCGTCAGCGCGGAATTGACCAAGGGCTTGCCGAATTCGGACCGCGCGGCGAAATCCGCATCGCAATGCATCGGATGCTGGTTCATGGTCAGCAGGCTGAACTGGATATTATCCGCATCGGTGATGGTGCGGCCGGGCCAATGTTCAAATATCTGGCCCGGCGCAAAATCCTCCAGGAAATTGCCGCGTTCCCTGCCGGCTACTATCGTCACGCTTTTGCTTCCTTCCTCAATATACAAAAACGCGCCGGATTTAGCCCGTCAGCGCCTCTGTCAGCGCCACCACGCTGTCGGCCTTGTCGAGTGACATCGCCAGATCAATCACGCGTTCAATCCGCGCAGGTGACATCACGCGCCCGGCATTGTCGCGGAATTTCTGTTCGACATCCGCGGCACTCAAAGGCTGACCGTCAGAGCCGCGATTGTATTCCTCCCGATGGCGCAAGGTGCGGCCATCGGTGGTTTCAATCACCACTTCACCAGAATAATAGCGCGGGAAGCGCGATGCTGGGTCTTCGCCGTAATGCGCGCGTTGGCAAAGCTCCAGCACGCGCGGATCGCGGATCGCCTGTTCATCCAATTCATTCAGCGTGAAGCGGCCATGCACAATGGAAGCCGCCATGGTGTAGTGGATGCTGAATTGCGCGTCATAGGAATTGGCCGGCGCCTTCTTCGCTTCCTCCGGCTGGCAGACAATCTTGTATTGGCCGGGCGACAGCAGCGCTGTCATGCTGCGGATCATCTCCGGCGTAAGGCCATGCTTCCGCCTGAGCGCCAGCGTCGCATCCGCAATGGCATGATTGAAATGGCAGCAGGGATAAGGCTTCAGCGCGACATTGCGGAATTCCCACAAATTGCCGAGCGCTTCTGTGCAGCGCGCGGCAAAGCCCGCCGGCGCCTTGCCACCCAAATAAGTATGGAACAGACCAAAGCGCCCTTCATAGGCCGCGGGCGGCGCCTTGAAGCCAGCGCGTGCCAGCGCGGTTGCGGTAATGCCGCAAACGCCCGCCCAGCCGGGATGAATGCGCTTGGTCCAGGAACCATCTTCCAGAAACTCAAGCGACCCCGCCGCCATGGAAAGAATAACGCCCTGCGCCGCCGCCATTTGCGCTGCATTCGCCCCCGCCAAGCGCCCGGCAGTGAGTGAAGCGCCAAAGGCGCCAACCATGCCGGTTGGGTGAAAACCAAGCTGGTGAAACGCACCCTGCGCCGCCGCACCGATGCGCGACGAAGCTTCAATGCCGATGATATAGGCAAGCAAGGCTTCCATGCCGCTGCCGCCATGTTCGCGCGCCATGCCGAGCGCAGTTGGCACGGCACTCGCGGAACCATGCACCACGGCGTCCGAATGCGTGTCATCAAAATCAAGCCCATGCATCAGCGTGCCATTGAGCATCACCGCGTCACGCAGCGGCAGACGCATGGCATAGCCAATCACGGGATGCGCGCCGGCGCCGGCCAGGCTTTGCAGCGCATTGGCGGTGCGGTGCGCGAAATCAAAACTGGTGGACGCCAGCGCAATGCCAAGACAATCCAGCATATGGCGCTTGGCCTGTTCAACCACATCGGCGGGAATATCCTCGGCGCGGAGGTTTGCGGCAAAGCCAGCCAATTGGGCGGAAATCGGTGCCTGGTTCTTGGTCTCGGCATCGGTCAGGGTGCCGGGCAGCGCATCCATCATGGTGTTTCCTCCTGGGTGTTTTGCTTATCTCCGCATGCTTTGGCAGGGCTGTAAAGCTCTGGCCTTGGGGGCGTTGGGCGCTTATGTTTCGCCATCTCGCGGTTAAGCTTGCAAGGCAGATAAAGATGAACGCACCCGGTCCCAATCGCAGTTTTCTCTTCGCCCCGGGCGATCATCCGCGCCGGGCTGAGAAGGTGCTGCAAGTCGGCGCCGATGCCGCTATTCTGGATTTGGAAGATGCGGTTGCCATCGCTGCCAAGCCGGCAGCGCGCGGGGCCGTGCGGGCGGCCTTGGAAAAGCCGCGCCAATGTCGGGCCTATGTGCGCGTCAATGCCTTTGACACGCCATTTTGCTTTGGCGACCTGCAGGCGGTGATTGGCGCGCGGTTGGATGGCATTGTGCTGCCCAAGCTGGAAGATGCGGGGCAGTTGCTTGCGGTGGATTGGATGATCGGCAATCTGGAGGCTGAGCGCGGCCTGCCCGCCGGCGGCATTGACCTGATGCCGATTATCGAGACCGCACGCGGCTTGGTCGCCCTGCGTGATCTTGCGCGCGCGGCTGCTGCGCTACCCTCTGGCCGCGTGCGGCGCTTGGCTTTTGGTGCGGGCGATTACACCACTGATCTCGGCATTACCTGGACACTTTCTGAGGATGAATTGACCCCCGCGCGCAGTGAATTCGTGCTGGCGTCCCGCGCTGCCGGGCTTGAGCCGCCGATTGATACGGTCTTCATCGAATTGCGCGAAACTGCGGCTTATGAGGCATCTTGCTCGCGCGGTGCGGTGCTGGGTTTTCAAGGCAGGCTCTGTATCCACCCCGATCAGATCGCGCCGGCCAATCAAGCCTATTCGCCGCCCGAGGCTGAGATCACCCGCGCCCAGCGTATTGTGGCAGCCTTCGCGGAAGCCGAGGCCGGTGGGCTTGCCTCCATCCAGGTGGATGGGCGTTTTGTGGATTACCCGATTGTGCAGAAGGCGGAACGCATTCTGGCGATTGCGGCGAGGATTGCGGCCAAACAGGCGTAACGCGCCCCGGCTTGCGCGTCAGCCTATCGCCAATTTACCGCGGCGCGGGCTGCCCCGGCGCCTGCGGGCGCGGCCCATCGCCACGGCGACCCCGGCGCTGCACCTCGGCCCGGGTCAGCGCGCCATCGCCATCGGCATCCATGGACCGGAACATGGCATCCGCCATGACGCGGAGTTCCGGCAGCGTGATCTTGCCATCGAGGTCGGCATCAATGAAGCGGAAGCGCGCCGCCTGATGGCTTTCCATGCGTTCCCGCATCCCGTCAGGCGGGCCACGGCCTTCGCCACGGCGGGCCGCGTAGAAGGCGCGGATTTCTTCAATCGTCAGGCCGCCATCCTTATTGGCGTCAATTTCGGCAAAGCGCGCGGCCAGCCAGGCATTGGCTTCGTCGCGCGTCACCTTGCCGTCATTATTGGCGTCGGCGCGGGCGAAAGCCTCACCGGCGGCAAAGCCCATCATGCCATCGCCGCGCTGGCCGTGATGCATCTGATAGGGCGTGACACCTTGCGGGCCGGCGCCGGCACCAGGCGCGGGCTGCGCCGCAGCCAAGCCGGCCGCACCAAGGGCAAAGACTGACGCCAGCAAAAGGGTCCGGGAAGTTTTGGAATGCATATCAAACTCCTGCAAACGGCGTGATGCCGTGGCCAGTCTATGCGCCCCTTCTGTAACAGCCGCATTGCGCCGGCGCAGCCCGCGGGTAAAGAAAGGTAACGACGATCAGGGTGTCGCGCCCTGCCCCAAATCCCACCACATGCCGGTGAAGGCCAAAATACCCTCCCGCGCCGGGGCGATCAGGAAATGCTCATCCGGCCCGTGTTGCTTGCAGCCATTATAGGAATGCGGCACCCACACCAGCGGCACGCCGATATGGTCCACAAACACATCACCCGGCAGCCCGCCCGAGGAATTCGGGATGATCTGCACGCGCTTCCCTAGCGTTTTCTGCATGCTTTCCTGCGCCCAGCGCACCCAGGGGTGATTGGGCGGCGTGCGGGAAGCCGCCATGCGCACCCCGGCATTTTCGATCACGATATCGCCAAAACCCTGTTCATTCAGATGCCGGCGCAAAGACGCCTCAAAGGTGTTTGGGTCAGTATCCACTGTGTAGCGAATATGGCAGGTGGCGCGCGCATCGGGTGCCACCGCATTCACCGGCGCATCCGGCTTGCCGGAGAGCATGGCCAGCACAATAAAGCTGTTCCAGCCATAGATTTTCTCAGCCGGCGTCAGGCCGGGCTCGCCCCAATCGGCATCAATGGTGGCAGCGCCTTCACCGCCGCCGACCGGGCAGCCATCCAGCACACCGCGCACTTCCGCCGGCACGCCATTTTGCGGCAGCCAATCACGCACCAGGATTTTGCCGCGCGCATCAATAATGGCGCCAATTGCGTGGCTGAGCCGAATGGCAGGGTCCGTCGTCAGCCCGCCCCAATGGCCGGAATGCACCCCGCCGGGGCGGAGCTTCAACACCAGGTCAAACTGGAAAATGCCCCGCGTGCCTGTCGCAATTGTTGGCACTTCGGGTTCCACGCGCGGCCCGTCTGACGCAATCAGCACATCAGCCGCCAGCATATCGCGATGGGCTGCGACAAATTCGCGCAAGCCGCGAGAACCCCGTTCTTCCGCCATTTCCAGAATGATCTTCACACTGAAGCCAAGCTTGCCGCCGCGTTCCGCCAGCACCGCTTCAAGCGCTGCGATATTCAGCGCGTGCTGCCCCTTATTGTCGGCAGAGCCTCGGCCATACCAGCGGCCATCTTCTTCGTATAATTCCCAGGGCTTGAGCCCCGGGCGCCATTGCTCATCCAGGCCGCGCACCGTGTCACCATGGCCATAAAGCAGCACGGTCGGTTTTGCCGCATCCTCAATCCGGGTGGCGGTCAGGATGGGGCCGAAGCCTTCCAGCGGATTGGGGTGGGTGGTGACGGCAAAGCCGAGCCTCTCCAGCCAGGGTCCAATCGCGCCTTCCAGGTAATGGCGCAAATCCGCCTCATGCCCTGGTTCCTGCGCGGTGGAGGGGATGGCGACAAGATCGGTCAGCAATTTCTTGTAGCTGCCATCATCGAAATAGGTCGCGGCGCGGGCAAGCGCGCCTTCTCGGCTGGACATCAGGCACCTCAAACAATCTGGTTGAACAGCGCGGTTTCACCCCGCCATTGCCGGTTCAGATTTTCCATCATCATATCCAGCACATTGTCTTCGTATTTATGCGTCTCACCGCCCGTATGCGGCGTGACCAGCACATTGGGCATGGTCCAAAGCGGGCTTGCTTCCGGCAGCGGTTCATCCACCGTCACATCCAGGGCAGCACCCGCAATGCGCCCGGCCTGCAAGGCAGCGATCAGCGCCGGTTCATCCACCACGCGCCCGCGCGCGACATTCACCAGATGCGCGGTGGGCTTCATCGCGGCCAGCGCCGCAGCACCGATCAGACCGCGCGTTTCATCGGTCAGCGGGCAGGCCAGCACCACAAAATCCGCGCGCGGCAGAAGGGCGGGCAGGTTCTGGAAGGAATGCACCTCATCCGCGCCATTCGCGCCCGCCGAGGCATCACGGCGGACGCCAATCACCTGCATATCAAGCGCCTTGCAGATGCGCGCAATCCGCCCGCCAATACGCCCAGTGCCGACCACAATCACGGTCTTGCCGCCCGCTTCATCCTCGCGCTTCGCGAAATCACCCATCATGCCGCGCCAGAAGCGCTTGGCCTGATTGTCGCGCGCTTCCGGCACGCGGCGGAGAATGCCAAGCATTAGCGCAATGGCATGTTCGCTGACCGCATTGGCATTGCAGCCCTGTGCGCTGGCCAGCCTGATGCCCGCCGCGCGCATCACATCGCGGTCATATTGATCCGTACCGGCGCTGGCGGATTGCACAAAGCGCAAGCGCGGCGAAAGCTTGGGCAAATCATTCCGCCATAATCCGGAACAGACCAGCACATCGGCACTGCCAATCCGCGCATCCAGATCATCGCGGTTACGCACTTCGAAGAAATCAATCCCCGTGCCGCGCAGCGCGAAGCGATCGGCGAAGCGATAGGCAACATGGGCAAAGCAGATGGTCATTTTCTCGCGCGGCGGCAGCATGGGGTTCTCCTTGGGTCGTCTTGGCCGAGACCCTGAAACGCCAAGGCCGCTGGCGCAAGGGGTAGCGCTTGATGGCAGGCCCCTGGGGAAGCTTCCATCACTCAGGGGCAGAACGGGACAAACTTGGCAGCAAAGCCCAATGGGAGGAAGCATCATGAAACGCATCATCACGGCCCTTGCCGCGCTATTCCTGGGCCTGGCCCAGCCTGCCGCTGCGCAGGATTTCCCCAATCGCACCATCAATATGCTTGTGGTCTTCGCCCCCGGCGGTGCCACCGATGTGCTGGCGCGCATTGCCGCTGACCACATGATGAAAACGCTGAACCAGCGCGTGACCGTGGAAAATGTCTCGGGCGCTGGCGGCACGATTGGCGGGGCGCGCGGCGCGCAAGCGGCACCGGATGGCTATACGCTGACGGTGGGCAGCCTTGGCAGCCATTCGGCAGCGCCTTCCATTTATCGGTCCATCCAATATGACCCGCGTGAATTGTAGCCGATTGGCCTGATTGCCGGCACGCCGCTGTTTTTCGTGGTGCGCAATGGCTTCCCGGCGCAGAATATGCAGGAATTCCTGGCCCGAGTCCGTGCCAATCCGGGCCAGGTTTCCAATGGGCATGCCGGGATCGGTTCCACCAATCATTTGGCCTGTTCGCTATTCGCACATCTGACCAAGGCGCAGATGAACGAAATCCCCTATCGCGGTGAAGGCCCGGCCTTGAATGATGTGGTGGCGCAGCAGGTGGATAGCGCCTGCCTGCTCGCCCCCGCTGCCGTGCCGCAAATCCAGGCCGGCACCATGCGCGGCCTGCTGACGGCGGCCACCACGCGCAACCCCAATGCGCCGGGCGTGCCATCGGCGGCAGAGGCCGGGGTGCCCGATTACATCTTCCAAGGCTGGAACGCGATTTTCGCCCCGCGCGGCACGCCAGCGCCGGTGGTGCAAAAGCTGGATGAGGCGCTGCGCGCTGCCTTGAATGATCCCGCCATCCGCAAGCGCATTGAGGATCTGGGGTCCATCCCTGCGGCGGCGGATCAGCAAGGGCCGGAAGCACTCGCCCGGCTGGTGCGGGCCGAGGTGGATCGCTGGGCGACCGTGGTGCGCGCTGCCGGTATTCAGCCGCAGTAGGGCAGGGGCTTGCGGGCGGGCGCCCTAAAGCGCCTGCCGCAGCCATTCCCCAATCGCGAGCACCTTGGCATCTTCGCCGATGCGGCCAGCGATTTGCACGCCAAGCGGCAGGCCCTTTGGTCCCGCGCCGGCTGGCACCGTGACACATGGCCCATGCAGCAGGGTCCAGAGCGAATTGAAGGAAGGATCGCCGGTCCAGCCAATGCCCGCCGGTGCCTCACCTGCCGCTGACGCGGTGATCACCGCATCAAAGCCTTCAATCGCAGCCGGCAGCGCCGCGCGTGCGCGGGCCTGTACGGTCTTGCAGGCATCAAGCTGCGCGGTTGGGAAGCGCTTGGCCCAATCAAGCTTTTCCCTGAGCACATCGGAAAGCTGCGCGCGGGCTGCCGCCAATTCCCAACCGAGCGACTGCAGGCTTTCCATATTCGTCACATATTCATGCGCTTCAAAGGCTTCGGTCATCACCTCGGGCAGGGTGATCTCCACCACCTCAGCACCCGCCTTGCGGCAGGCGCTGATGGCGCGTTCCATCAGTGCCAGTGTTTCCGGCGCTGCCTTCGCCGCGGGCGGGCCAAGGGTAAATGCGAGGCGCGGCGCGCGGGGCAGTTTGGCCTCTGGGTTCCCGTAATCGCGCCCCGTCATCGCGCCCATGGAAAGCGCGCAATCGGCGACACTCCGCGCCATGACGCCGATCGTGTCATGGCTTTCGCTCATCACCTTCATGCCGCCGCGATGGATGGCGCCAAAGCTCGGCTTGAAGCCGACAATGCCGCAAAACGCCGCCGGGCGAATAATGCTGCCACCGGTTTGCGTGCCGAA
>Ga0172373_10004689_pt1 | contig 19089 bp, 14 predicted proteins | sample Lak10m_2_FD_114546 | JGI IMG/M metagenome (GOLD analysis project Ga0172373, IMG submission 114546) | Freshwater microbial communities from Kabuno Bay, South-Kivu, Congo - kab_092012_10m | ecosystem: Environmental > Aquatic > Freshwater > Lake | place: Democratic Republic of the Congo...
ACCACCGTCGCCGCCGCCTCAGCCTGCACCGCAACCCGCCGCAGTCGCTCCCGAACCTGCCCCACCGGCAGCGCCGCCAGCCTCCACTTCGCCGCCGGCTGCAACATCCAAACGCAGCCGCTCGTCAGTTGATATCCCCGTCGATTTCAGCTTCCTCGGTCAGCCAGCGGCTGCAGAATCTGTTGCCGAAATTCCCGTGATCGAACCGGTCGCAAAACCGCAGCCGGCACCCGAACCTGTCGCCGCAGAGCCAGATGCACTCCCGCAGCCGCAGCCTGAGCCTGCCGCATTTGCCCCCGAGCCCGATGCCCTTGCTGCGGAGCCTGATCCCACGACGCCAGCGACTCCGGCATTCCAGCAGAGTCGTTCAGACGCTGATATTCCCGTCGATTTCAATGTCTCAGAGGAACCAGTACACTCTGCGCTTCAGGAAGAGGAATCGGAGCCGAATCCTCCTGAGGGTGAGGAGTCGGCGTATCTTCCTGAAGAAGATCGTCCCCATACCCTGGATTCGGCAGGCTTAAACGAGCCACCTCCAACGTCAGAAGCAGACGAAATGAACAAACGCAGTGGCCAGGCGGAAGATTTCAGTGGTGACTTTGGCTTCCTGAACACTGTCGCTACGACGCCGCAGCAGGCTGGACCGATTCCTGCACCGGAATCGAATCAATCAGACTCTTCCGCTGCACCGGAATCGAATCCGGTGGTCGCCGATTCAGAGTCTGCTGATCCGGTGATCAACTCGACGCCCGCGACGATCACGACGCCCGTGTCGATGTCTTCCGGGGGCCGGGCGTCTGCCACGTCGGCTACGTCATCGGATTCCACGGCAACTGCCGACGCAGTCGATAGTTCCTCAGCGCCGACTCGACGGGGCAACACTATTCCTGTACCGGCATGGTTTCCGGGCTTTACGGCTGCCCTGTTAATTATTGTGTTATTTCTGCTGTTTACGGGCCGCATTCACCTCTCGGCCGACCACGTCCTTGAAAGTCTGCCGGACGTGCGCACGCTTGCTCCCGGCGAATTCCAGGAAGTGAAAGCCAGCATTGCAGTTCCTCCCGGCCATGTCCTGGCTCTCGGAGAATCGAGGCGGTTTGGTGATGTCCTCGTTACACCCGTCAAGGTGACCCGTGAGCCGCTTGAATTTCAGGACTTTCTGACCGGCAAGCTGGTCCCGAGCCTGACAACACCACCGGCACTGAAGCTGCATTTGAGATTTCAGAACGTATCCCGCAAGATGGCATTCCCGCCATATGATGCGGCTCTGATGTCGCATCGTTTTCCGCCATTCTCAAACGACCTGAACACGCTGGCAAATTCCTTCCTCGCGGAGGTCACACTTGCTGCGGAAGAGTTTCCAGAGCGGCTGCTGAACTACATGCAGACGATGGACAACAACTTTGTGCTCATCGGACAGAATGCCGGCAAGGTGGTGGCTCCCGGAGAAACTCTTGAAACCTATGTTGCCAGCGAACCTGTCCCTGACGACTGGAACCCCACAGGCCGTCTCCGCTGGCGCGTTCAGTTCCGCAAGGGTGTGCACCACAAATCAAAGAACGGTGTGACGACATTGATTGATGTGCACTTCAATGTGACGGACATCGGCAGCTGACCAACTTGTGTTTATTCCCGAAAAATCGCTGTGGAATTTTCCGGTGATTCGTGGATCAGGCGTTCCACATGCCGTTTTTTCCGGCCCGGAATCGCTCTTGACCTGTTTTGCCGAAGTGGGCTAATCTTGTCTTCGAGCGTCAGGAGTCCTGCCGGCGCTGCTCTCCTCTCTCAATTCCTCTCTCTCTCTCCCTTCCTCCTTCGTCGGTCTCCGTGCCAGGACTCTTCCGGAACCTGCGACTTCCCCGCCCGGCCGCCCATGCTGCGGCACCAGAAGGATCTCAATCATGCGTCGGTTTGCTTTACTTGCGGCGGCTCTGTTTATCTGCTCCTCTCTCAGCGGCTGCTGCCTGATGGGATGTGGCGGCTACGGTCCTTACGGTGGCTACGGCGGGTCCAATTGTGCCCCTTGCCAGCCATCCGTCGGCATGGCTCCGGGTTACTCGTCCGTTGGCATGTATTCACCTGCCATTCCCTCGACGAACGCTGCAGCTCCGATCCAGTCCACGTCCGCTGCACTCCCGGGACTTCCACAGCAGATGGTCAGCACCGATCAGCTGGCAACTTACTAAGCTTGTTCGGGATGGCATGACGTTCACGGTGATGCCCGGTGTCCGGTGTTCTGCAGAGCATTTCGTACGCTCCTGACGATTTCGATGGCTCCGGCAGTGTCGCTGTGCACGCAGATCGTGTCGGCATGAATCTTCAGCTGCGTACCATCAACGGCGGTGACCGTGGAACGCTCAATGAACTGCCGTACACGCATCCCGACGGTCAGGGGGTCTTCGATCAGAGCGCCCGGCAATTTCCGATTGAGGAGTTTGCCGTCTGCTGCGTAGCCTCGGTCAGCGAAGAGTTCTTCTCGCGCAACGAGTCCGGAGTTGCGCGCGAAGGTCACAAGCGGTCTTCCGGCCAGAGCAATCAGGGCTGCTGCGGGGGCTGACTGCTGGATGGCAGCTATCACGACTTCCGCTGTCTGCTGATTTTCGGCGGCGAGGTTGTAAAGTGCGCCGTGAGGTTTAACGTGTGCGAGTGGGATGCCTGCCGCTGCAGCGGCACTGGCGGCCATCTGAATTTGTTCGCGGAGACTTTGCAGCAGTCGTTCAGGGGCGAGTATCAGTTCACGTCGGCCGAATCCGATGCGGTCGGGGAAGGACGGGTGTGCACCGAAGGCTGTACGAGCTTCACGGCACATTTCGGCCAGTTCAGCCATTCGCTCAAGGCTGCCTGCATGGCCTCCGCAGGCCACGTTGACAGAAGTGACCAGCGGCAGCAGTTGGTTTTCGAGTTCCCTGCCTGCCGGGTCGTCGCGTTCTCCGAGATCGCAGTTGAGATCCAGACCGTTCATGCAGGCAGTGCCTGGAGGAAACGGTTCCAGAGATCTTCGAGGGGTTCAATGCCGATACTGATACGAAGCAGCCAGCGGGAGACACCGCAGCGTTCGACTTCGTCGAGTTCGGTGTAGTGAGCAAGAATGGTGTATGGGCAGCAGAGTGTGAAGCGGGTGCCGAGATTGGGGCCTTTGCAGACTTTCAGGTGATCGAAGACGAGTGGTGCGGTGTTTTCGGGGTGCTTGAGCAGCAGCGAAAAGAGTCCGCCGCGACCGGCGCTGTCTGGCCGTTCGGGCGGATAGTAAACGCGGTCTACGGCAGGGTGCTGGCGGAGGCGGCGGACGAGTTCTGCGGTGGTGGCATTGATTGCCGCCATTCGCTGCGGCAGGTCGCGGGAATTCTGTTCAAGCACTTCACAGTCGGCGTCAGACAGCTGTTCTTCAAATTCGGCCGCAAGGGCCTTGCGGAGCTGTTCAGCGCTGGGGCTGGCGGGGTTGAGTCGGGCACTTCCGGCCAGCACATCTCCGTAGCCACTGAAATATTTGGTCAGGCTGGTCACGCAGAAGTCGGAAAATCGGAGCGGATTTTCGTTGACAATGGCGGAGAGAGTGTCATCGACGATCAGCAGAAACCCATACTGGTCGGCGAGTTGTCGCAGGGCGGCGAGGTCGGGGCAGGTGAGCAGCGGATTGGCAGGAACTTCGCAGAACAGGGCACTGATTGGCTGGTGCTGCAGAAGTTCCGCGAGCCGCTGAAGATCACCGGCATCTCCGTGGGGCAGGAAGTGATGAGCATTCGGAGGAAAACGCTGCTGGATCTTCAGCGTATCGACATAAGGAAAGCCGAACTGAACTGTGGGGCGAACGGGATCAAGACGCCGAATGGTGTGGTAGACGGAGGCGATGGCGGCCATGCCACAGGGGAAGAGCCACACGTCATCGGGCGAGCAGCCGCCGTAGCTGGCCACTCGCTGACGAACAGTGATTCGAGCTGGGGTTTCGGAAATGCTGGGGCGGTGTCCTGCGAGGATCAGTTCAGCGGCGCGTGAGCTGAGGATTTCGCCGGCGTGCTGCCAGTATTCTTTGAGGCGGGGAAAGTCTTCCGCGGATGTTTCGACGGCCACTGCCGTTTGTCCGGGAAGTGGATGTATTCCGGGCTGTGCAGCACCGCGGTGCAGTACGTACTGAGCTGCGCGGGCAGCGGCGTTGGCAGACGGGAAAATGAGCCCATGTCTGTTGGTGCCGAGTGTCTGTGTGATGAGTTGTCGGATGGTGGGGTGCAGGCAGAACCTCGGGTAGGCGGCCTGCAGCTTCAGCACGATGGCTGGGTCGCCTTCTTCATACTGAAGATTGTGCTGCCAGAGCGGCAGGCAGGCGGATGCTGCGTGCCGCGAATCCGGCATGGGCGCCCCGAGATCCTGTGGAAGCCAGCAGGGATCAGCGAGCAGGGCGCGGGGTGCGACAACGACCGCAGGCGGGCTGGCGGAGGAAGCATTGGCGGGGTGAACCGGAGAACTTCCGGGATGCGTGGGTTGACCGCTGGACATTTGCCTGAATTAGTCTTCGATTGGATTCAGCCTCCAGCCGCCTATGGCGTACTGGTAATCGGCGATGGGTGGAGGAAGTTCAAGACCGACGAGCGGGTGGATCCAGCGAGTGGTTCCGCGGACTCGTTCTGTGGCGGAGTCCATGACCAAGGATTCTTTGACCACGGCCTGGGTGCCGTCGTTCGCGGCCCGCATCATACCGAGTGCGAGCAGAGAATTTCTGCGGACAGGCGCACGTTCCGGATTGGGAGAAGAACGATCCTGAATGCGTTCATGAAAGCGAGCAATCAGGGCAGCGTCGGGTTTGCGTTCGTGGAGCAGCCCCAGAGCCCACATCGAGGCTCCACGACGCTCTTCTCCGCCAGGAACCGTTTTGCTGAACTGCTTTTTGAGCACATCTTCGATTTCGGAAACGCGGAGGATCCCGAGGTATTGAAAGAGAAGTGCCTGTTTGAGTCCGTGCGTACGGCCTTCTTCATTGCGATCGTAGATGAGTTCTTCAGCCTCGAGTGTGGCCTGCAGCACCTGATCGCGGAGTGCCAGATCGGGGAACAGGTGGATGAGCCAGGCGGCAGACACCATGACTTCGTTGCGAGGGTAGTTGAGCAGCGGAAGGCATTGCGGAGAAAATGCGGATTCGCGGAGTTGTCCCAGCAGAATGAGTGATTGTTCGATGCCCTGCCAGTCCTTTGAAGCTGGCTGCAGGGAATCGACCGCCATGCCGATGATCTGTGCACGCAGTGGGGGTTGTTCGACGGCCACTCTTTCGAGCATCTGGCGGGCCACGTTGCGGACCTGAATGTGGGTATCGCTGCGGAGCTGGTGCAGTTTCGTGACTCGTTCGGCGTTGGGAAACAGTCGCATCACACGCGCTGTGGTGCTGCGGATTGTGGCGTCGCGGTGCTGCAGACCTGCATCGAGGAGCGGTTGCAGAAGTTCAGGTTTGCGGCGGAACATCTGAAGCCATGCAGCCGCGGCGACTGCATCTGTCGGGTCGCTGCAGAGCGTTGTGGTGCGTTCGAGTGCTGTCGGCAGGTCGCTGTCAAAAAGCGCCACAGCAATCAGTCGCTCAGGCTGGCCGCGCTGACTGAGAACTTCAGCGGCTGCGAGTGTTTCGGATGGCTGAAGTTGCGCAGCGGATTTGGCGGCCGCAAACCGCCGCAGATAGTCCTGAGTGCTGTCGCCGGTGATTTGCAGGAAGCTGGGAACAGAGGCTGTGTCGCCGAGTTTCGCCAGGCATTCGCAGGCAAGGCTCACCGAGGTGCTGGATGCCGACGATGACTTCAACCGCTCCCGCCACATGTCAGCAGCCGGCTGATACTTCCACGACGCCAGAGCCGTTTCGAGAACGAGTCGCTCGGTATCGGGGGCTGTGGCCGAATAGTCCAGCAGGTCGGCGGCCAGCGCGGTGGCGCCACCAGCGGCCAGGGCCAGAGCGCACGCCGATCGCACACGGCGACTGGATGTGCTTTTGAAGACCGCGTGCAGCGCGGTCGCAGCAGAACTGGTGTCCGCCATTTTTTCCCGGGCGAATCGGTACAACTGCAGCGCCGCTACCTCCAGCACCTCTTCGTCCTTCGCCTCCTCAAGCACCTTGATGCTTAGAGGTACGTACCTGTCAGACAACGTATAAATCAGCCGCACATCCGTAATGAATGGCTCGTAGTCCATGCGGTTCGGCAGCGTCCTGAACCGGACAATATCGGGAATTTCAATAGGCCCTGAGTAAAAGCCTGAGGGTGAGTAGTCGGCTGGAGCTCCGGATAAGTCACTTCCAATCAGGGATTCCTGTGCCATCGCGGGCCGCGCGAACGGACCCGGCCAGAAAATGGCAGAAAGCAGCACTGCGATCGGAAAAATGCGTTGTTTGGTGCACAAGGTGACAACCGCTGCCAGCATGAGACAGGTCTTTCGGGAGTGATGAAACGGGGCTGCAGGCGAATTTCGCCCACGCAATCGGCACAGGCGGCAGGCAAAGCCTGATTTTCCGATGGAAACGGCAATTTGTCATGCCTGCAGACCTCAATTTCATTCACAGAATCATGAAATTTCTGTAAATAACGATCACTGATGCCCCGCTCTCCCACGGCGTTCTTCCAGGTTTTGCGAAACCCGAGGTTGTCATGTCACAATGGTACTACCAGATGCTGGGTGAAGAGTTTGGCCCGGTTTCCACTCAAAGCCTGCAGGAGCTTGTTGAAGACGGTATGCTCGAAGCTGCCGATCTGGTCCGCCCCGCCGATTCCACACATTGGAGACGCGTCGATCAGTCGAATCTGATCGATGCCGGCGAGACCACAAACAGTGATGTCACCACCGATGCCGCTCCCGATGTGCTCACGGATCTTGCAGAACTGAATTTCCAGTTCGAAGAATCCGGACATGGCCCCAAACGCAGTCGCCTTCCAGGCACTCAGGCCGCTCCGTCCGCAACCCCGCCCGTCCCGGAAACTCCCCCGGCACCGCTTTGGTTCCACCAGTTTTTCGGACAGGTGCTGGGACCAGTCCCTCTGCAGGAACTTGTGCAGATGGCCGAATCGGGGAATTTGAATGAAACCGATTCCGTGCGATGTGGAATTCATGGTGAATGGCAACCCGCAGGTGACGTACCGGAAATTGCTGCGGGATTTATTCTGGGCTCTGGCAGCCCAATCAGAAAAGGCCCGCTGGCCTCCGCTCCTCAGGGCCGCTCCCTGTTTGCTGCTGCCGCCGAACAGGCTGCGAAGGTAAAGGCACAGGCCGACGCGCAGCGCGCCAAGGCTGCTGCCGCACAGGCGGCTGCCGCGGCGGCAACGCGGCAGGCCGTCACAACAGCCTCGGATGGCGTCGCCCAAGGCACATCGCCGGTTTCAACTCCAGCCGCGAACAGTCGAGAACCTGCTGCAGCCGTCGCGACCGGACGTCGCACGGGGAAGAAGGCAGAAGAAAAGCTGGTGGACAATATTCTCAGCGAAGTTTTCGCGGAACCCGCTTCAGCCAACGCTGCGGGCAAACAAGCACCGGGTTCAGCAGGTGAAACCAGCTCAGCATCCACATCGCCTGCCGTCGGTAACGCGATGGTCGCGGCGGGATCAGCATCAGCTCAGGTGCAGCGTCCTGCATTCAGCCCACCAGCCACCGCGCCGCCACCCACCGCGCCGCCACGGCCGGCACCCTCGGCACCCTCTCCGATAAAATCCACAGCCAGTAAATCCTCGGGAGGCGGTTTTTCGGTTCCCGGAGGTTCCGGGATCGTTGTCGCAGTCCTGGTGGTGGCCGCTGTTGGCTGGTTCAGCTACGGGCCGATCAATCGAATGTTGTCGGTCGATGAAGCGAAGTACATCCGGCGGATGGAGGAATCGCTGGTGACGCTGGAAAAGCTGAGCAGTCTGACGGACCAGAACGAACTCTATAAAATGCAGGATGAGCTGTACCGGGAATTCAATGACTACATCAAGGTAATGCATGGTGCCGGAGCGACAACGGGATCTTCCAAAAAATGTCTTGCTGCACTTGGTCGATTTACCGAAGTCATTCGCGTCGATCCGAAACGAAACCCGGACCTCCGCAAAAAATTCCTCGCCGACACCAAACAGTTGATCAGTGACTGGAAAGCGAAATAGGAGCCTGCGGAAGATTACGTCCGCGAAAACGACTCCCCCAAACACGGCAGTTTTCTGAGCACGCCATTTGCCGCACTTCCGCTCTGGAATTCTCAGCACCCAGTTCTCAGTGCTGCCAGTGGGGGAAGTGCAATGACAAGTTCTGAACCGGCAGTGTTTGCTCTGAACACCAGCCGTTCGTTTGGCGAAGCAGCAGCGGCCGCTGCAAATACCGAGCTGCTGCCGCACGAAGAACGCCAGTTCGAAGATGGTGAATTCAAAGTCAGACCGCTGTGCAGTGTGCGAAACCGACACGTATTTGTGATTCAATCGCTCTATGCGGAAGCGCACCAGAGCGTCTGCGACAAGCTCTGTCGACTGCTGTTCTTTCTGGGCGCTGTTCGGGACGCCGGTGCGTCCCGAGTCACAGCCGTAATGCCCTACCTGTGCTTTTCCCGCAAGGACCAGCGTTCAAAGCCGCGGGATCCGGTGACAACCCGTTACGTCGCCAGTCTGCTCGAATCCGCTGGCGCCACCCAGGTGCTCACCATGGACGTTCACAACGTGGCCGCCTTTCAAAACGCATTTCGCATCCCTGCTGAACACCTTGAAGCCCTCCCACTGCTGCTGGAACCTGTCTCAGCAATCGCGCTGGAAATGGACGTGGCGATCGTCAGCCCGGACATTGGCGGTGTGCGACGTGCAATGGTCTTCCGCGAACGACTCGCACGTCGCACGCGTCAGGTCATCTCAAGTGCCTTCGTGGAGAAACATCGCAGTGCCGGTGTTGTGAGCGGTGAGCGGGTCGTGGGCGATGTCGAAGGACGAACAGTCATCCTTGTGGATGATCTGGTCAGCCGCGGCACAACACTCGCGCGAGCCGCCGAAGCCTGCCGCCACCACGGTGCCCTGCAGGTCTGGGCAACGGTCGCGCACGGCGTGTTCGCCGCCGACGCGGAAGCAGTCCTTGAATCAGCCCGACTGAATCGACTGGTTACCACCAATACCATCCCACCATTTCGACTCTCCCCCGCCTTTGTCACACGCAGCCTGCAGGTCATCAATGCAGCTCCAATGTTTGGAGAAGCCATCGCAAGGCTCTGCGATGGGCGTTCGCTGGTGGAACTTCAGGGGACGTAGCGCGCGCGTGTGTGACAGATCAGACACCCCTGCCGTGGGATGACGAAACGGTGGTGATCCTGGAGTTCAGACGCGGTTTTGGCTTGAGCGAGGAAAGGTCAGGTTTTGGGGATTTCAGCGGTGAGGAGGGTGGGTGGTCGTTTCGCGGAGCGAAACGCGACTATGGGCAGCATTCGCGGCGTTTCACCATCCCAGTGTCAGGCTGTGCGACTGTACCACGCCACGATGCGTCCCAGCTGATCCATCGCCGCCAGCTGGTCGATACGTTTTCGCGAGGAGGGCAGGCTGAAAACTTCGGAGTAGCCAAAGTTGTGGTCGATTGTGGCCAGTGCAGCTTCCAGGTCACGTCGCAGCAGGTGCGTACGCTGCTCTGATGCGGCCCGAACGCGTGCGGTCCAGAGTGTCGCTGGCAACATCAGCGATAAAGAATAGAAACCGGACAGCACTGGATAGCCGTAGAAGGCAGCTCCACAGAAGTGCATTCCCTGCAGCTTCACATGGAAATACCGAGTAAAGAGCTCATCCCATTCGGCCTCCCACGACACCAGGGGTGCTTCAGCAGCACTGAAGGGAATTCGCGGAACGACGGCAGGTCGCGACACACCCGGTCGCTCCACAAACGCCACTCGCACAGAGTTCGGATCCGGCAGTCGCGGAATACTCCCCTTGCCTGAAGTGAATCTCAGACCTTCCACCAGCAACCGCAGACGCACTCTGAAGGAACGGGTCAGACTGGCCGCAGTGTCGTGCCGCAGCAGCTGCGCGAGGAATTGACGAAACATCATTTTCGCAAGCCCGTTGGGGGCGGCTGTCGTGGCGGCTGCGTCTGGCAAAGCCCGACTTGCTGCCTCGTAAAGCAGCTTCACAAGGTCCCCAAAATGCTCGTCCGACAATGCCTCCGATTCTGCACGCCCCAGAAGTGAAGTCCACAGGAGCACCCGCTGGAGCCTCAGCGGGAACGCAATCGAGCTGTCAGACAGACCTCGCTCGATCCATGCCAGCAGCCGCGTCATTCGCGGCCAGTCGAATGGCAGGCCGGAACGCAGATCGGGAGCCGGTGTGTTCCGATAACTGGCCGGAACAACCTCCCTTGCCAGGGCCTCGACAGTACTCCGCACAGAAGAAACCGCTGGCCCCAGATTCTGCACAACAGACGGACAGCTAAATCGCAGACTGGCAGTCAGAATATGGCCGGCAGGGTGGATGGCGTATGGATAGAGCCGGCAGGCAAGCGGCTTTGCTGATTCACCAAACTTCGAGTGAATGCGGCAGAGACCGTTGGGGGCCAGAAACACACAGGCTCCGTCCGCCTGGTGATTGATTCGCCAGCCGGTTCCCAGCGGCACGAAGAGCGGCGAGTCGTCAGGAACACCGTCTGCAGCTGACCAGCCCTGAGCTTCGATCTGCTGCTTTTCTTCGGCCGTGATTCCAATGACGTGCTCGCGACAGCAACCGCCGCAGTTGTGGCAGGCCCAGTTCTGGAAGACGGGAAGCAGCAGGCCGGGACTGGGCATAGTAATAGCAGCGCAGAAAAAAAGGCTCTGGCGAAGAATTCAGCCAGAGCCCTGATGGGCGAATCAGCAGCAACGACTAGCTTTTCTTATGGTTCACCACCGGGGCGGCGCAATTGCCTTCGTCTGCAAGAGCAGTCTTACGCTCGGTGATCGAAGGACACGCAGTCGCCATCTCGGCGTTCAGGGCCTTGTAGTCAGCCCACTGTACTGGGAGGTTGTCTTCGTGGAAAATTGCCGCGACAGGGCATTCCTGCACGCAGGCTTCGCAGTCGATGCACTCTTCCGGATGGATAAACAGGATTGCTTCGCCTTCGTAGAAGCATTCGACCGGACAAACTGTGACACAGTCGGTGTACTTGCAGTTGAAACAGGGTTCGGCGACAACATGCGTCATGGGGATGGACCTTTTGCTCAGGTGGCCTGGTGGCAGAGGTATGGTGAAGTGGGGTGGCAGAAAACCTGCGGGATCTTGTTCTGCGATGTTATTGCAGATTATTCGGCAATTTCCAGATCTGCTTTAGTGGGGAATTGGCGAGGAAACAAATTGAGACTGAGTCTCTGAAATAAAACGGGCATTTGCAGCCACTGGGGACGCGAACGCACAGGCTATGGGGCCGCCTCGTCGAAGGAGTCGTTAATCGTGGAGCAGTTGGACTTGCGACTGATTCGTTTGAGCAGTCCACGAAGAACTTTTCCTGGCCCCACCTCGTAGAAATCGTCGCAGCCATCCGCCAGCATTCGCTGGACGGAGTCTTCCCAGCGAACGGGGCTGATCACCTGGCGAATGAGCAGGTCACGGATTTCCTCGGGGTCGGAATGAGTTTGTGCATCGACATTGGAAACCACGGGAATTTCCGGAGGTCGGATGGTGACTTCAGCCAGCACCTCTGCGACGGCCTCGTCTGCGGGTTTCATGATATGAGTGTGGAACGCACCGGCAACGGCCAGCGGAATCGCTCGACCTCCCGCAGCAATTGCCAGTTCTGCAGCTCGCTCACACGCGGCGTTATCACCACTGACAACCAGATTTCCCGGACAGAGAAAGTTGGCGATCCGGATCGAACCGTGTGCCGAGGCCTCCTGGCAGATTTGTTCAACCTGCGGTCTTTCCATGAGCAGAATGCTGACCATCCCGGATGGACTGGCGTCTGCGGCTGCCTGCATGGCTTCGCCGCGGCGTTTCACGACTCGCAGAGCGTCCTGGAAGGACATGGCACCGGAAAACACAAGTGCGGTGTATTCTCCCAGGCTGAGGCCTGCGGTCATTTCACAGGCGAGCGGGATCTCGGGGGAATCCTGCCGGAGTTTTTCGAGGGCGGCGAGACTGGTCACGAAGATGGCCGGCTGGCTGATTTCCGTGGAATCCAGCTCTTCAGAGGGACCGTCGAAACACAGCGACGCGAGATCGTAGCCGAGGATCTCTGCGGCTTCGTCGTAGAGTCGTCTGGCGGCAGGGTACTGAGCTGCGAGCCGCTTGCCCATGCCAACATGCTGAGCACCCTGGCCGGGAAAAAAGAGCGCGATTCTGGGCATGCTACTGGGCCTGCATCAGCAGTTCTGTGATTTGAGCGTTGATGTGATGGTTGTCCATCTCTGTTGCCATGCGAATGGCATTTCGAATGGACCGGTGATCGCTGGAGCCGTGACAGATAATGCAAACACCATCGATGCCCAGCAATGGCGCACCACCGGACTCGCGGTAATGGAACTGATCCGCCAGCTGGTCCAGCAGCTGCTCGGCGTGCTCACGCTCCGTTGTCAGTTCTTTCATGAGCGTTCGACCGACGGTCTTGAGCAGGAATTCTGCCATTCCTTCGCTGACCTTAAGGATCACGTTGCCCACGAATCCCTCGCTGATGATCACGTGGGTATCGCCGTGGTACACATCGCGTCCCTCGACATTTCCCACGTACCATTCGCGGATGGGTGACTGAGTGAGCAGCGTGTGAGTTTCGCGGTAGAGGTCCGTTCCTTTGCCCTCTTCACTGCCGATGTTCATCAGCCCCACGCGCGGGGCGGCTATTCCCAGCATCTTCTGGGCGTAGACGAACCCCATCAGTCCGTACTGGGCCAGATGCTCCGGACGAGCGGCCGGGTTGGCTCCGACGTCGATCAGGATACAGGACCCTTTCAGCGTCGGCAGCCGCACTGCGATTCCCGGACGCTTGACGCCCTTCAGAAACAGTCGAGTCCGCAAGCCGGCGGCAACGACCGCACCCGTGTGACCGGCACTGACGACGGCATCCGCCATACCGGATGCCATGAGCTGCCAGCACCGCACGATTGAGCAGTTTGGTTTTTCCCGGAGTGCGGTCGTCGGCTTTTCGTCCATTCCCACGAAACCTTCGGATTCGACAATCCGTATGGCAGGCGGGAGCGGGCCGATTTTAGTGAGTTCGGCTTCGAGGCTGGGGCGGTCGCCGACAAGGAGCACTTCCAGATTCGGCAAACGCTCGACAGCTTCGATGGCACCAAGGATATTCGGGGCCGGGGCGTAGTCACCGCCCATGGCATCCAGAGCGATACGCATCGCAGCTTATTCCTCGGATACCTCGACCAGTGTTCTTCCCTGGTAGTAGCCGCATGTGGGGCAGATGACGTGAGTCGGAACCATGGTTCCGCACTGGGAGCAACGTGCCACCTGGATTGGTTTGATCGTATTGTGACTGTTTCGCTTACGAGAACGTGCCTTGGAGTGCCGTCGTTTGGGTTGGGGCATGACTACAGGTCCGGTTGAATTTGGCGGAAAGCGTTCAAGAGGTAATAGGTTCGGCAGCGGATCGACAAAAGACCCAGCCGTGTTCCACAATAAATCTCTTGAAGGACGGAGAATCTTTACTTTTAACGAACCCCCCGACCACGCGCGAATCGCGTAGGATGTCAGACGGCAGCGATGATGTCAAGGATGAGAACACCCGGGGAATGCTGATTCCGAGAACAACGGATCCAGGCTGTGTTTTCGTTTCCCAGGTTTACCAGCAGCGGCTTAGCGAGGGCGACTTTTGCGGGCAGCACCGGAACCAGAACGCGGGCCGGAACCAGAACGCGGGCCGGAACCACTGGCCGCATTCCCGCGCCGGGCTTCTCCGCGCCGCCCTTTTCCCGTAGGCGGCGATTTCGGAGCCCCCTGGCGGGCTGTTGATTTCGTGCCGGCGGCTGCACCCGCACCTGCTGCAGGACTGCGAGCCGGGCGTTTCGGCCGTCGCCCCCTCGTTTTTCCTGGCCGATACCCGAAACTTCCCCCTCCACGACGGTCATCCGGCTGGCCTCCGTCAGGAAATTGCCTGAGCGAGCGGACTTCCTGGGGGGATAATTCGCGGAATCGGCCGTAGGGGAGCGACCCGAGTAACAGAGGACCGAATGCGATTCGTTCCAATGCCAGAACTTTGTGACCGACGCGAGCCAGCAGGCGTCTGATTTCGCGGTTCTTACCTTCCTGCAGCTCCAGCTCCAGCACCGTGCTTCGTCCCTGGTGACGCACAAAGCGAATCTGGCGAAATCGAAAGAAGCCCTCGGCAAAGTACATCCCCTCCCGGAGTTGCTGCAGAGTTTCCGGAGTGGGCTGACCGGCGACCTGACATCGATAGCGCCGCACCACTTCAAACCGTGGATGCGCCAGCCGCTGTGCCAGATCTCCGTCGTTTGTCAGGAGCAGTAAACCCTGAGTATTTTCGTCAAGTCGGCCGACGGTGAACAGCCGCTGATCGCCCGCGGGAATCAGGTCCACGGCTCGCGGACGGCCCTCCGGGTCGCTGTTGGTGCAAAGCACGCCCTTCGGCTTATTCAGCAGGAAGTAGCGGAACCGCGGCAGCCGTTTCCGCTCGGAATCCAGGCGAATGTCGTGGACCTCAGCATCCACCAGCCGCGCAGGATCCGTGACCACTTCGCCGTCCACAGTCACTCGCCCGTCGCGAATGTATTGTTCGCAGTTTCTTCGCGAATCCACGCCGGAAACCGCGAGGAACTTTTGCAGCCGCATGCCGGGTGCCCCCGACTCAGAATCCGCCTCATCCCCCGGGACAACCAAAGAAAACTCTGGATCTTCTGATTCCTCGGCCCCGCCTGGTCGCTGTGGCCGCGCTGGCGGCAGGGCACCGCGAGATTCCGCGACCCGCGTGGGCCCGGGACGACGGTCCGGTCGCTGAGATGCGCCGCGGGAAGAGGAACCGCGGGGATTGGGACGAGAATCGCGTCTGGGCATGGCTAAGCCGAACTGTAAGGGTCGAGGAAATCGGCACAGACGCCGCAGCGACACTATACACGAAAGTGATGCAGAAAGTGACCGCAACGTCCGCGGAATGGGCTCGCCGAGCGGAATTCCTGCAAAGGTATTCTGGGGTAAATGGGGGTTATGATCCTCGTTTAGCAGATCTCCCGATCGTGCCGGCTGAAATCCCTGTGATTGTTCTCCCGACTTTAATGGGGAATTGCCGAACGAAACTGAAGATCCGGCGCCTTGGGGTTCCGGAAGGATCGCCGGTCCTGCTGGCCGGCGCTGTGTCAGGGGGAAGAGATGTTCAGCAACAAGGTCAGTCATCCACACGACAGTGCCTCAGGGTTTCTCAGCAGACTCCGAAAACTCGGTCGCTCAGCCGCTCTCGTTGCCGCTGCCGGAACGCTGCTGCAGGGCTCCGGCTGCACGACCAAAACCCTCCCGGTCCTGCACCAGACCGTCAGGCACCAGACGAAAGCCTCTGACGATGTGATGCGTCAGGTTGATCACCCGGCACCACCTGCATTCAGCGATGTCCGTGCGACCCCGCGACCCATGTCCGCACGCGACCTCGAGTCGCTGGACGAGAAAGCCTACCGCGACTATTCCCTCTCACAGGTGCTTTCCACCGCGCTTGCCACTTCACCCGTCCTCAGGGACCTCGGCGGCACGTTGCTGCGGTCCCCCGATACCGCCTCAACCGTCTTCTCCCGACAAATCCAGCAGATGGATCCGCGGTTTGGGTCCGAAGCGGCCCTCAGCGCCTTTGATGCGCAACTGGCTGCGATTGCCAGCTTCAATCAGAACGATCGTCTCTACAACAACAGCTTCTATGCCGGCGGTGCCACGGCTTTTCAGCAGCAGTGGGACGACTATCAGATTGAACTCTCAAAGAAGTCCGCCGCGGGCTCACAGATGGCCCTCCGCACCGTCGCCGACTCCGACATCAACAACGCTCCGGCAAACCAGTTTTACAGTTCATGGAATTCGTGGGTCGAAGCTGAGATGCGGCAGCCACTGCTGCAGGGGGGCGGTATGGAATTCAACCGCATCGCCGGCCCCGGTTCGACCCCCGGTGTCTACAACGGCATCCAGATCGCAAAAGTGAACAGCGACATCTCTGATACGGACTTTCAGATTTCCCTTCGTGATTACATCAGCAATCTCGAGAACGCTTACTGGGACCTTTATCTGGCCTATCGTGAATTTGACGCGCGTCGCAATGCGTGGCAGCAGGTCGCGAAACTTTGTGAAGAAAAATATCCGCAGAACACCGACCCCGATAAGACGTCCCGCAACCAGCTCGAAGCCCTGCTGCTGGAACAGCAGAAGCTGCAGCTGCAGTCGGAAATGGAAGACGCCATGTTTGGCCGTCTGCTCAATGGTACCGAAGTTCGCAATGGCGCCACCGGCGGCACTCTTCAGGCCGGCGGCGGTGTGCTTGCGGCTGAGCGTCGCCTGAGACTGCTGATGGGACTGCCCGTCACGGATGGCACTATCATCCGTCCCTGTGACGATCCTGTCCTTGCAGAAATCGTCTTCGACTGGGATTCCTCGATCTCCGAATCACTCACCCAGCGGCCTGAAGTTCAACGCCAGAATCTGGCAGTGAAAAAACGTGAACTCGAACTGATCGCAGCCAAAAACTTCCTCAACCCACGACTGGACGCCGTCGGACGCTATCGTGTCCGCGGGTTTGGTGATACCCTGCTTGAGTCCGGCATCCAAAGCGGCAGCTCACCCGATTCCGCTGTCGGCAACATTCTGACAGGCAATCATCAGGAATGGATGATGGGCGTCGAGCTCAATGTCCCGATCGGTTTTCGCCGTGGACATGCCGCAGTTGCTCACGCAGAACTGAATCTCGCCCGTGAACGCACCGTTCAGCGCGAACAACAGCGCGAAATCGTCAGCAATCTCACGGGGGCTTTCAGCGATCAGGAACGAGCCTTCACCGCCGTCAGAAATGCGCTCGCCCAATACGCGGCCGCCCGCAAGTACCTCGATGCCGTCCTCGCACGAACCGAATTCCAGTCCAACGATGAACGCCAGGTCGATGCCGTCCGCAGAGCTGCTCAGGCGGAAATTCAGCTCTTCCGGGCTCGCTCCGAATACGCGATCGCACTCAAAAATATTCACTACGAAAAAGGTTCGCTGCTCGCCTGTCGCGATCTCCGCATCGCCGCCCAAACACAGTCCGACGCGCCGCAATCCCCCGGGACGGCAACCGAATCGGACGTCGTTGTGCCGCCTGCCGTGCCAGCCCCCACGGCCACGCCGCCCGCCGCAACCGGGAGTACCGATGCCGCTGCACAGCCGACAACATCTCCCAGAACGGCGGCATCTCCCAGGCCGACGGCATCCGCCAGAACGGCGGCACGCACCAGGCCAGCAGCACCCGCTGTGCCGGCGGCACCCACCAGGCCACCAGCACCCGCCATGCCTGCAGCACCCGCCATGCCGGCAGGAGTTGCAAAACTCGCCGGTCCGGAAAAGAAACCTGCGCCCCCGGCGATGCCTTCCAATCCGTCAGGACGAGTGCTCACCGCACCCACGAAATCCGTTCGACCAACGCCGGAAGCACCAGCGAAGCCATCCACCGCTGGCCGCGATGGCGCCGGCAGAGCATCACTCGATCCGCCGTCGAAGCAGCGATGATAAAACAGGGGCCGGTCGTCCCCTCGACTGCACACTGCCGTCAAAAACGACAGCAGGAGACATGGAAATCACAGCTGGAAGAAATCGCGAAAATACTCAGCGGGCTGATCAACGCGATTGATAACCGAGAAGAGTGATGTCTCTGACGGTGTCAGCCCCCAAAAAGTTGATCAGGAAACTCGAAAACCAGATCGCAATAAACCCCGATGTCCGAAACTCCCGAAAGTCTCGCCCAAACCAGAGACACCGTTTCCTGACTTTGCTCGGCAATTTGCCGACCGTTTTCGGCGTCAGAATGCTGATGTCCGGCTGCTTCAACCCGGCCGCCGCAAGCACGTCGATGATCTGATCTTCCGCCACAATCACCCTGGACACCAGCATCACGAATCGCTGCCGCCGTGTGCATGTGCGGCGGGCAGGGCGTTGCTGCGAGCGGGCAGGGGGTGGGGTTATGGGACAAATGGGACGGATGGGACGTATGATTTTCGGTGTTCAATATTCGGTTGGCAGTCTTCCGGGGCGTCGCGCATCTGTAACCGCTCTGCACATGGGTCCCATTGGTCCCATTCGTCCCATCTGCCGCCACATCAGCCAGCGCTCAGCCATGGCCCAGTCCCCTCAAATTTAATCTAATGGCCTCTTCGAGCCTTTCCGACTCCGCAAACTGCCCGTTCAATTGAGCGACCAGTCGCGACATCGTTTCCTCAAAGGGTTCGCCGTCCGTTTCCACCTCCTCCGCACCCACATCAGGAAGTGCCAGGGAACATGGCACCCGAACGGTCCCCCAGACAGTCCATGTGCCTCGACGTCAATACTCACTCTCAAGCATGATGCAGGTGGAACTGCGGTCGGCTTCCGTGATGATGTAGACTCTTTGGCCCTGAATGCTGTAGCAGGAAAAAATCTCGTGGCCGCTTTCGATGGCGTCGAGGTTCGCCTGGCAGCCTTCGTCGTCGAGTTCGACCCAGTTACCGGTTTCGTGCCTCCGCAGCAGCTTCGCGGGATCCACGGCGGCTGACTGCAGCAATTCCGTCGCCCCCGCAGTTGCCACAATCTCACCGAGCGAAAACAGTGGCCGAGCGATAGCAATCATGGCAGGGCAACTCCTGAATGGGTAGGGAACGTTTCACACAACGAGAACACAGCATAGCACAGCACAGCACAGCCGCCTGCCGAGATTTTGCTTACTGAGAACATCCTTGCAAGTGTGGGGATGCGAAAACGCAGACGGGAAAGTACAAAAGAAAGTACAAAAGTGCCATGCACCACGTCGCCTCCATCGCAACGGCCCCCCCCAAACACCGCCGCAAAAACCCCCACCGAGCCGCGACCGAAAGGGAGTGGAAACACCACCAAATCGCCCCCACCGGAAGTGCCAGGGTACATGGCACCCAAACAGTCCACCATAGCGGTTGGGCGGCTGCGAAATGGCCTTGACTTTCTGGCAGAAAGAGCATCTGACTCCCCTCTCCCCGAACCGGGGAGAGGGGTC
>Ga0172373_10004693_pt1 | contig 19079 bp, 18 predicted proteins | sample Lak10m_2_FD_114546 | JGI IMG/M metagenome (GOLD analysis project Ga0172373, IMG submission 114546) | Freshwater microbial communities from Kabuno Bay, South-Kivu, Congo - kab_092012_10m | ecosystem: Environmental > Aquatic > Freshwater > Lake | place: Democratic Republic of the Congo...
AATTCTCGGTGTCAGTTGAGGTGGTCTCAACGGCAGAAAGAAAAATCATGTGGCACTTCGATAGCACAGACACAATCCTTGACCTCGCAGATGAGGTTAAGTTCTGGAAGAAGCAGTATGGCGTTCACTCGCTGGAGCACATACCTGAGAGTGAGTTAGTTCCCCTATCACAAGCATACGCAGGCGACTTAGTTCGCAAAGGCAAGCATGTTGGTATCGTGTTTGATGTATTCGCATGCGGAGGTAATGAGGGTCTCCGTATCGTGTTCGGTAGTTTGCGTGTAACTACACACACTCGCAAGCCTCTATAGATAGTCAGGCGAAGCCCCGCACCCGATAGCACAGGGTGTGGGGTTTTGTCAAGTTTGAGCGTGTTTTTCTGCGGGGCAGGGGGCGACCTCTGCCCTTTTTTTTATGCGCTCGCCCTAGCCGACCCCCACCATGTTTAACACCGCCCCCCACCCTCCCCCCACTATCTCCTAAAATATTTTCACCAGAAAACCAGCTCTGACCTGCGGTTTTGTTATACCAAGAAAAAAACTTTGAATTTGCTCTTGAAACACGCCGATGCTCTAGACCCCTATATAAGTGTAAGGCGAAGTTCCACTGAGCCTTCTAAGGCGGGCATTTAGCCCGCCGTTAAAAACTTATATGCAATAGTGGGGATACTTCTGTCCAGACCCCTGTGGACCCCTACAGGCACTGGAGGAATGTTGGAAAGACAATTAACACCAGAGGAAGCTCGTAAAGAACTTATCCTCTTGGTGCGCCAAGGGCGCACAATTGCTGATGGTTTAAAAGTTATTGGTAGATCTAGATCTTGGTATGATACCCAACGCCGAGAAGCCGAAGGCTTCTCAGCTTTAATTGATAATGCTCGGTTTAGAACACAGGACCTCGCACAAGATGCTCGGTCTAATTTGTCTGATTTTCCAGAGTTCTCTGAAAAATATCTTGGTACTAAAGTACCAAGGCACATGATGAATGTAGTATCCATGTTGGAAGGTAAAGATCCTTCTTGGTTACATGAATCTATGGTTTATGAAAAAGGGTCGGCGGGCTTATCCCGCCTCTTGGTAAATGTACCCCCTAACCATGCTAAGACCATGACCATCACAATTAACTACGTAACTTATCGAGTAGTTAAAAATCCTAACATTAACGTCATGGTTATATCCAAGACACAGGAACAAGCAAAGAAGTTTTTGTATGCGATCAAGCAACGCTTGACGCATCCTCGGTATGCAGACCTTCAGGTTGCCTTTGGTCCAGCCGATGGTTATAAAGCAACCGCCGACCAGTGGTCGGCTACCAAGGTATATCTTGGTGGCGATGTACGTGAGTCAGATGCTAAAGACCCAACTATAGAAGCTATAGGAATGGGCGGGCAGGTTTATGGTAACCGTGCCGACTTAATAGTTTTAGATGACGTGGTCACTCTGAGTAATGCTTCAGAGTGGGCTAAACAACAAGAGTGGATTAGGCAAGAGGTTGCCTCTCGTCTTCCACCAAATGGTGGGCAACTTCTTGTTGTTGGTACTAGAGTATCGGCAGTTGATCTATATAAAGAATTAAGAAATCCAAGCCACTACACCGATGGTGTACTTCCTTGGTCATATTTATCGATGCCTGCGGTCTTAGAATACGCAGACGATCCAAAGGATTGGAAAACCCTTTGGGAAAAATCCGAACAACCACTTATCGAGGATGATATCCCAGATGAAGATGGAATGTTTGATCGATGGACAGGACAGCGTCTAACGGCTGTCCGTAACGAGGCAGGACCATCTAAGTGGTCACTGGTTTACCAGAACCTCGATATTGCGGAGAATGCAATCTTCGACCCGATGTGCGTCAGAGGCGCAGTAAACGGAATGAGAAAGTCGGGTGCTTTGGTTGCAGGCGCAGCAGGTCATCCTGAAAACTCTAATAACTTTTTTAGAGTTATTGGTATAGATCCAGCAATGACTGGTGATACCGCTGCTGTTGCCTATGCGGTTGATCGCAGAACACACAAACGCTATGTCATGGATGTTCACATCATGACTGCCCCTACACCTGCAGCAATCCGTTCTCTTATCAAGGAGTGGACCGATGTGTATAAACCACATGCGGTCATTGTGGAATCAAATGCTTTTCAGCTTTTCCTTACACAAGACGAAGAGATTCGTAACTTCCTGTCAACACGAGGAATCAACTACAGACCTCATTACACAGGAAATAATAAACAGGATCCCGAGTTCGGCGTAGCCTCACTCGCTCCTTTATTTGGCACTATTACTAAGCGGGATGGTGTCATGAATAACTTTAAGCATGCTGGTGATAACTTAATTGAGTTACCAGACAGCTCAAAGAATGAACACGTAAAGAAGTTAATCGAACAACTTGTGACCTGGCAACCAGGAGTACAAGGCAAGAAACTCAAGATGGACGCAGTCATGGCACTGTGGTTCTGCGAGATCGTAGCAAGAGAAACTTTACTTACTTCAGCAAATGTACCTAACTTTATGAGTAACCAATTTACACCTAGAGGAGATATTGAATCTCGGTACATCATCAACTTAGATGATCTAGCTGCAGCGCAGCAGACTGCGAGATTGTGACATTAATGAAAGAACTACAACAAGCCTTTGAGCAATTAAAAGCTCGTAACTCCGAACGTGATAGACGCATGCGTGAGGTTGCTTTAGTTAGAGCAGGACAGGCAGATCAAGTATTCCAAGGATTATTTCCTGAAGGAGTATGGTCACGTCCTATTATTGCCAACCTTATTGATGTTGTTGCTCGAGATGTTTCTGAACAAGTCGGTGTTCTACCTACCATTACTGCTGCTGGAGATTCATCATTAGATGATAACCAGCGTACCAAAGCTGACAAGCGTACAAAGATTGCTAACTACTATGTAGCAGCATCTAAGCTTGGTACAGAGTTACTGCGTGGCGCAGACCAACTAGCAACATATGGTTTCGTTCCTATTAGAGTTGAACCAAACTTTAAAGACAAGAGACCACACATCCATATTGAAAACTCTATGGGTGCTTATTATGACATGGATCGCTTCGGTGTTGTCAACACCTACGCTCGCCTATATCACCGTAAAGCAGGTGATTTGGCAGCGCACTTTCCAGAGTATGCAGATCAGATTTTACAATCCAATACATTTACTCGTGGTGATGGTAACTCATTACTACAAGTTGTACGTTGGACAGATAAAGATAGAACAGTTTTATTTTTACCAGATCGTGGAGGTTTAGTTCTTGCGACAACACCCAACAAGACGGGTACGGTTCCAGTTGCGATTGCTCAGCGTCCTTCGCTCGATGGCGAATCTAGAGGTCAGTTCGACGATGTGTTGCCAGTCTACGCAGCGAAAGCAAGACTTGCGCTTCTTACGATGGAGGCTGTTCAAAAATCTGTTGAAGCTCCCCTTGCTCTTCCTACTGATGTTACTTCTCTATCCGTTGGTCCTGATTCGGTCATTCGTTCGAACAGCCCTGAGAAAATTCGTAGGGTTAATCTAGACGTACCTCAATATGCATTTGCTGAGAATAATGTTCTAGCAGATGAAATGAAATTAGGAACTCGCTTTCCTCAAGCTCGTGCAGGACAAGCAGAAGGTTCTATCGTTACAGGTCAAGGTGTTAAAGCACTTATGGCTGGGTACGATTCTCAAGTTAAAATTTATCAATCAATCCTTGGTGAGGCAATTGGTCAAGCAGTATCATTTGCATACGCAACCGATGAAGCATACTTCCCAGAGTTAACTCGTGAAGTATCTGCAACAGCCAACGGAGTTCCATACAAATTAAAATATAAGCCAAGTTCAGATATCAATGGTAACTATGGCGTAACCGTTGAATACGGTTTAATGGCAGGTTTAGATCCTAACCGTGCATTGGTATGGGGTCTACAAGCAAGAGGAGATAAATTAATTTCTCGAGGAATGTTGCGTCGCAACCTTCCTATCTCACTAAATGCTGGTGAAGAAGAGAGAGCAATTGACATTGAAGAAATGCGTGATTCATTAAAAGCATCCGTATCTTCTATGGCTGCAGCAATTCCACAAATGGTAATGCAAGGTCAAGATCCAATGAAGATTGTTGAAAAAATGGCAAGTGTTATTACTGATCGTAAAAAAGGTATACCTCTTGAAGATGCAGTAGCAAATGCTTTTAAGCCAGAACCAGCACCAAAAGAACAACCAGCACAACCAGGAATGCCAGAAGTACCAGCAGGTCCTGAGCCAATGACTGGTGGTCAAGCACCACAACTTCCACAAGGTAGACCAGCAATGCAAGAGCTTCTTGCAGGTTTAACTGGTGGAGGAAACCCAAATCTATCAGCGAGAGTTACTCGTCAAATACCAGCATAACAAGGAGAAACAAATGATCGGAAAGCAAGGAAAGTCAGCCAAGGCTCCAACTTCTAGCGCAATTATGGGCAAGAAGAATAGCGGTGCTGTAAAAGGTGGCGGATTAGTTAAGTTCGGCATTACACCTAAAGGCATTAAAGGCAACAACAACAAAATTAAGTAATTTTATTTTATAGGAAAAGGATAACTATGGCAGCCAAAACTCCAAGGAAATTCAGGCAGGCACGTAAGGCTGCCAAAGTTGACGCTAAAAAAACTTTTAGCGGTGCAAAAAAAGCAGGTTTAAAAGATAAAAGTCCTTTTGTTAAATTTTCTGCTGATGACAAGAAGGCTCTTAGTGAAATGGCTGAAGAAGCTAGAAATAAATATATTACCGACGATAAAGGTAATAAAATTAAAACCACTAATATAACAACAAAAGAAGCAGCAGCAGAATATAAGAGTGCAAGAAAAGCTTCTAATGAAGCTTTTCGTTCTGCGATGAGAGCAGAATTTGGTGAGTATGCAGGTAAGAAAGCTACTCAATCAGATTATGATTCTAATCCAAAATTTAAAGATAGAGCACCTAAAACTGCTTCATCTAAACCAGCAGATAAAACACCTAGTGCAAATCAAAAAGTTCGTAGTGCAGTTACCGCACCAGAACCAAAGCCACAAGGTTATAAGGTTGACAAAAGAGGTAAAAGAATTAAGCCTAAAGGATTTAAAACCGTAAAGACTGCAGAAGATGTTAAGAAGGCTGCAGCAACAGAATCTAAAAAGATGGCAAAACTGGAGAAAAAAACAATACCAGTTGCTAAAAAAGGTTTTGCTGCAGGTAAAGAACTTAATGCAGAAGGTAGAGCAATCTATGACAAACTTATTAAAGAAGGCGTAAAGCCAAAGTCTGCACTTAACAAGGCTTTGTTCCGTCAAGAAAAAGCTGCAAAGGTAGTAAATAAAGCTTCATCAAGTAATGTCCCAGCAAAAGATAGCGGATTGCGTAAATCATTAGGAATTTCTACTAATAAGTGGTCAAAAATGACACAAGCAGAAAAACAAGCTGCCGTTAAAAAATCTGTTGCAAGTAAAGTTCCAGCAGGTGCTAGACCAAAAGGTTATGTACTTATTCAAGGTAAAAAATATGACGTTGCAAGCGGTGCTGCTGATAGGAAAATGGAAAAACTTGCAAGACAGCAAACTCCTGTTAAAATACCTTCAACAGTTGTGTCATCTAAACCAAACGTTCCAGGTAAAGAACTTGTCGTACGTCCTAAGCCAGGTGCGGTAGTTGCTAAAACTGCTGCCAAAAAAGGTGGAGCAAAAGCTGCAGCATTAGGTGCTGCTAAATCAGCAGGTAAATTACTTACAGGTAGAGCAGCCTTAGCAATTACCGCTGCAGGTTTAGTTGGTAAGCCAGTATTACAGGCATTAACAAAAGAACCAGCAGGTGCTAAAAAAGCAAAGATTAATGCTGCTAAAACTCCAGGACCAGAGGCAAGAAGTAATCAACCACGTATTACTGGTCAAGGAAGATTTGTTGGTACAAAGGTAGGTGCAGGTGGATCTACTTACAGAGTAAATGCTGGAGATACATTATCTGGTATTGCTAAAAAATCTGGCGTAACTCTTTCAGAGTTAATGGCAGCAAACAAAAAGATTAAAGATCCTAGAAAGATTTACAGAAACACTGCAATTAATATCCCATCAAAAGGAAAAGTTCCAGCTGGTGGATATGCAGGTCCTGTTCCATATCGTCCTAAAAAGAAGTAGGTAAATTATGTCAATGGTTAATCCTGCTGCCATTCCTATGCCTGGGGCAATGTCTAATCGAAGTGACTTGCCTCCAGCACAAGGTGCAAAGCGTTTACCAAACCCAGCATATGGTGAGCAAAAACAATTCTTAGCAGATCAAAAAGCTGCACCTATGGCTAAGGCAAAAAACCTTGAAGCAAACATTATTCCTCTAGGTGCAGAAACACGTAGAGCCAATGAGTTTGTTACTGCTGGAGTTGGTGGTAAAACACCTGGTCCAGGTAGAGAAATACTTAATTTACCAAATCCTGCAGAAACACAAATTGCAGATTTATCTATGATAGCTAAATATCTTCCATTGATGCAGACATTTGCTGATTCACCTAACTCAACTGGAACTATGAAAGCATTTACTAAGTATTTAAAAAGTCAAATAGATGAAAATATTTAAAAAGTTTGAAGAGAATCTTGAGTATCTGGGATTTGAATTAGCACCAGTTGCATGGGATTTAGCACGAATTGATTTTGAATCAGATGATGATCGTTATGCATTACTAGAAGAATTAACAGCTGGAAGGGAAACTAATACCGATGGGTCTATGGGATGATTGGTACGCTGAAACAGGTACAACTCCTACCCCTAACCCTTTAAGCAGAGTTAACGAATTTAAAAAAGAAGTATTAGATAAAACTGCTGTAGGTAAGGTAGAAGAAAAAGTTGGTGCTGGCATTGCCAGTGCAATAGAAAAAGGTCAAGCTAGTCCATTTAGATTCTTAGTTAACCCTGCCCTTAACGTAATGGAAAAACTTGGTGGTGCAGTTAGTGCTGTTACTCAAACAGTTGCAACACCTTTCCTTGCTGCAGAAGCAGCACGTCAAGGTCAAACAAAAGGATTTGTACAAAGCTTTAGATTTGCTAGAGAACAAGCCAAGAAGGTTTCAATGGGTCAGGCTCTTGCCACCCAGGTTGGTCAAACAATTGGCACAATCTTACCAGACCAAATTACACCTACATTCATGGACAAAGACTTTAACGTCTTTGATGACAAGCAAAGAAACCAAGCATACAAAAATGAGTTTCTTGGATGGATTGCATCTGGAAGTACTGACTTAGGACTTGCTTTACTTGGCAGTAAAGGCATTGGTTCTGCAGCTAAAGCAGCAAAGACCACAGCACTTGGTTCTGAAAAGATAGTAACTAAAGCCGATCAAGATTTATTTAAAAAGAATTTAGAAGATGCAGTTGCATGGGGTACTCGTAATGATGGAACTCCACCACCTACAGGATTATCTAAATTAGTAGATGATGCAGTTAAAACAAAAGATACAAGTAAGATTATTGCTAACCCATTAGTATCTAATGGATCTAACCCTAATCGCTCTGCAGCGATTATGGCTCGTATTGATAATCATAGAGATATGGCTGATTATCTATTAGCCGAGCGTGGAGATAAGCTAGCTTTCCAAAGATTCTTTACTAAATCACCTTTGATGGCTGATCACATAGATGATTATGGAATGCATAACATAGATCCAATTTCAGATCTATCTAAGATTCATACAGAAGCTTTAGATCCTAAGTTAACACCTAGGTATACACAACTTATTGAAGATAAGAAAAGAAGAGACAGAGAATTTAAATACGCCTTAGAAGGTTTTAAGGATGATATTAATGTTGGTCAGTTCTCATCTTATCGTCCAGGTAAGTTTGCATCTATTGAATCAATTAAACTTGCTAAGGAAAAGATTAAACTTGAAGCCAAGTTTGGTGATTTAAAGTTATTTGGTAAAGATGGCGGTAACGGCTGGCGTACTCAGGTTTACCAATCATCTCCATATGATCGTGTCATTAGAACCATTGCTTGGATAGGGTCAGGTCGCCCACAGGGAATGATTAATATATCAAACCCACGTAAATATGAATCAGCAATGGATGTACTTTCAGATTTAAATCGTCTTCAAATCCTTCGTGGTCAAGAAGGTACTGACTTTAAACGTAAGATGATATCTAGGTATTTAAACGCCCAAGATGATACTCAACGTGCAATTGCTTTAGATTATATTGAGCAGCAAGTAATGCTTCGCCTTGCTAAATTTGCAGGTGCTGGAGATGTTCAAGATATTAGAACCGTTGCTGATCAAGTTAAATTAATTACCAATTGGCATGCTGCAGTTAAAAGTCGCCGTCAAACAATTAAAGAATACGCTACAAAAAATGGTTTTATTCCAGATGAAAACGGTGGAATTAACGTAAGTAACTTTTTTTCTATTTCAAACGAAGCGTCAGTTATTCCGATGCTTGATTTTCGTAAGTTAGAAATAGAAGTTATATTAAATTCTAAAAGAGTTTTAGGTGAAAGGTCACCAATTACTGCTGGACAGGTCAAAGGAGCTTTTGCTTCTAAAGGTCTTATGGGTACTGGTGAGTTTTTAGACTTAGCAAACGCAACATTTAGCAATTTAAACTTAATTCGCCTTGCTTACATTCCAAAGAACTCAATAATTGATCCATTTGCTAGAGCAAGTATGGCTCTTGGTAACTTAAGTTTACTTAAAAATGTACTTCCAGGTATAAATAACATAGTACATAATTCAAGTTTACGCCTTAAAGATACATCAAGATACATTCCTGGCTTTCCGTCTTACGCTGCTCGTAAAGTTGAGAAGCAAGCCCAAAAAGAAATGGATATTTTGGCTGGTGAATTAAAGCCAGTAGTTGAAAGATGGGAACTTGCTCAAAAAACTTTAGATGATGCAGAAAAAAACCTTAATGCTGCAATAGCAGCACAAGCAAAAGCTGAAGCAGCACTTCGTAACGCTACTAAAACCAATAAAGCAGATCTTACTGCAGTTAAAAACAACGCAGATTATCAAATGTTCTTAGCTCAAAGAGCTTTTGTTGATGCAGATGATGCATTAACCAATAGTGCTGACATGGTAAACGGTGTTTCTTCACTAATGAAGAAACATAGAGATACTCTTACTACTGCTGCCACACATAGAGCAGAGTTACAACAGTATAAATACTTAGGACAAGATAAAGAAATCCTAGAAGTTGGTGGTAAGAAGTACACTATTGATGGTTTGGCTGATCCAAACATCCGTGGAGCCAGTGCTTATTTGGCTGAGATGGATACTGCTGCTAACTTTATTAATACCCAGACACAATCACAGATTTCTAGACAATTAAGAGCAGATGGAACAAGATTTGTAACCATCCCTCGTAATGATGTTAAGCCATACATGAATGCCTTAACCCACATAGCTAATCGACAGATTCGTCAAGAGTTAGACATGCCATTAGGCATGTTATTCCGTGGTGATTCACCAATTGAAGTTGTTAGATATCTATATAAAGATACTAAAGGTGCTGAGTACCGTCGTCGTATGGAGTCTCGTGCTGGTAGACCAATGGGTCAAGATGATTTCTTGAACTGGGCTACAGCAACTCAAGATAAATTGTTTAAGATGTATCCAGATCCAAGCATTCGTGAGATTATCTTAAATAGAGCGGTCAGTATTGATGAGATGACTGCAGCATTAAAGAATAGACCAGATTTATTACCTGAAATTGATGGACCAAACATTAGTCTATCTGATTTAAATAAAATAGAACGTGGTTTAGTTAGGACCCAAGGCGCAATTGATGCAGCTTGGAGAGTCTTAGCAGCATCTGAAAATAGAATGGTTCGTAATCCACTTTTCCTTACTTACGTAAGAGAAGAGATGAAAGATCTTATTGCAGCAGCACAGCGAAATGGTATAGATCCATCAGATGCTGTAGTTAATAATCAGTTCCGTCAGGTTGCATATCGTAAAGCCACAGATCGTGTAGAAAGAACCTTATACTCCTCACGTCGTCTAAGTAATGGTATGTATGCAGCACGGTTTGCAATGTCTTTCCCTCTAGCATTCTTTAACTCACAAGCTGTGGCTCTTCGCCTTATGGCAAAGAACCCAATGAATGCTTACTGGTATGGAAGTATTGCCAATGCCTTTGATAACTTTGAATCTTATGAAGATGATGAAGGCAATACCTACAAGAAGGCATCTGATGCCCCACCAGGTACTAAGTTAACAGTTAGATATCCAATACCTTATGGAAATAAACTACCAAAGGCAATTAAAGATTCACTTAAACCATTTACTGACCCTCGTGGTGGTGGAGTAAAGTTTAATCCAAAGCAAATGGAGTTCATGATTGCTGATCCAAGCGTCTCTTGGTTTGGTGGAGTTGCATTATCTGAACTTGTTAAGAATGGTATTAATGCGCCAGGTGGATTATGGAAAGTTTACGGCGAGGATATATCAGAAGCATTAAGAAGCACATTCGGAGATGACTTTTACGAAAACAGCTTGCTTTATGGTGGATATCCAATCGAAGGAAAGAACGCTTTCTTTACTACAGGAAATGCAATAATACCAAGTTACTTGCAGTCTTTAATAGACGCAGGCAAATTCCCTGGATTTAAAAGCGAACGTTTTGCAGATGATGTAAACATGTTCTTTAGAGTTCAATACTCTGAATGGGATCGCAATGGTCGTGTTGGTAATCCACCTAATATGGATTCTGCTGCTAAAGCAGCAGCAAATATGGCTTTTATTAGATCTATAACCCAGTTCTCTACACCTATTTCCGTTAGCTTTGATCCAGTAACTAGGGCTGCAACTCAATACTATAGCGATCTAGTAACACAGTTTAATGGTGATTACGATAAGGCTCAAGAAAGATTTGTTCAAGATTTTGGTGTTGATGGTCTAGCATTCATTGGATCTAATCGAAAAAATATAGCGGGAGTATCAGCAAATTTATCTGATATTAAAATGCTACGTAATAATCCAGAGTTATTAGAAAGTATTGGTCGTTACGATACCAAGTTTGCACAGATGTTATCTACTGGCTACGGCGATTTAACAGATGAGTACTCAACCGAAGTTGCTGCTATATACAAGAAGTTAAATTTTCCTGGTGGATACAACTCACCATTGACTCAACAGAAGAGTGCTGAAGAAGTACGAAAGTCTGTTGAGGCAAGACGTGGGTGGTATGAATACGACAAGCTTTCTAAGTGGAGAGATGCCATGATGTATCAATATGGTATCCGTTCTACTTCAGAAGCAAGATATGAAACAACTGGTATGCAGGCATACTTTAATGAACAAGTTGCAAATATCAGTAGGGAGTTTAGAGGTTGGGCTGACGAACGTCAGCAAGGAGCAAAAGATTTTTGGAATGTAACTGTTCCAGTAATTGAAGAGATTGTTAATAACCAGAAGTGGATGAGCCATGCTGGTAAACAAACCAACAAATGGAGTGAAATTGCTTTCTATTTACAACAGATTAAGCAATGGAAAAAGGATTACGACTTGGTTATGAATGATCCTCGTCGTGAAAGAGATTTAAGAAATCAATTGTCGCAATGGCATTTTGATTTTTTGCAAGCAGCATCAGATGATTTTGATACATTCTCAGCAAGGTGGTTTGAAAACATGCCTCAACTAAACCCAGATTTGGCGGTAAGATAATGTCAACTAATTTTGTTTATGGTTCTGGCAATCCAAGCCCTTCTTTTCAATCACCAGCAAATCCTATGCCAACCATTCAAGGTAGAATAAACCCAATAACACTTCCTGGTGTTTCTGGCGGAGTTTCCATAGAAGAAGGAAAAGCTTGGTTTAAGTTTCTTAAAAACAACAATAAAACACGTTATAATGAATTGATTGCAGATATTGTTGCTAGAGGTATACCTAAATCACAAGCAGCTAAAGTTTGGAGTGATGCTCTTGAGTGGGTATCAACAATTGGTTCACCAAGTTCTAAGCCAACAGATTATTTTGATGTTCTAGATCCATCAGATTACCAAGGTGCTACCAAGAAGTATGGAACCACCAAGGTACGTGATGAGCGTATAACTCAATATAGCCCATCTGCTGGTGCTCAAACCATATCTGACACAATGGAACAAGAGCTTGGTCGTACTGCATCTGCTGCTGAAATAGCAGCAGGAACTGCAGCAATGAATGTTGCTGCCAAAAAAGAACCATCTATATTTGAAGGAACTACAACTACCGCTCCTGGTGGTAAAGGTTTTGAATTAGGTTCAACATCTACTAAAGGAACTCAAACAACTGGATTTGATCCAACTATGTTTGCTCGCAACTTTGCTCGCAGCCAACCAGACTTTGCAGAATCATTTGCTGCTAAGAACTTCTTAAAATTAGTCAGTGGTTTATTAACTGATCCAAATGCTATTGGACAGGTGGTGAGTGATGGCAGATAAATATACCGTTAAATCTGGCGATACATTATCTAAGATCGCTGCTGCTAATAAAACTACAGTTGCAAAGATTGTTGCTGCTAATCCTGTATTAACTACTAATCCTAAATACAATGGTGGAAATACAATCTTTTCTGGAACTAAACTTACTATTCCAACTAAAGTAAATACTTCACAACCAGTAGTCAATACTCCAGGAATACCACCAGTAACTGGATCAACAACTAGTTATTCTCCTGGCAGTAGCACTGTTGTAAATACAGGTATCTCATCTACTGGTGCAACTCAAATGGATACTCTATCCATGGCTACTTTAGAAGCAAAGTTTGGTATTGCTGCTGCAGTAATTGGTTCAGACAAAAGCCTTCAAGATGCTTTAAATAGAATCCTTGGGCTTGATGGTAGTGGAACTATGATTACAGATCCTGCGCTACAAACACAAATTATTCAGGGAACTACTTGGTATAAGAATCAAACAGACACCCAACGTAAACACGCATATTACAAGCAGACAAACCCTGGTCAGTATGCTGCAGATTTACAGTTAAATGCAAGCAATATTGTTAAACAATATGCGGGTAATGGTTTAACCATTACCGCTGCAGATGCTATTAAGTACGCAGATCAAATGATGCAACAGGCTGTTATTAAAGATGGCAAGGTTATTAGATACAACCAAGACTTTTTAAATAAGTTAATGGCTGATTCTATTAAGTTTGATAAAACAAACACTTTTGAAAGTAATGGCAAGATTGTTTATGATCTTGATGGAAAGCTTGAGACTATGGCTCAAGCTTTATATGACAGAGCATATGACTATGGCTATCCAGCAACTACATCAAATGATGGATTTAAAAAATGGTTTGAAGCAACAATTAGAGGATTAGTTGCTGGAACTTTAAATCCAGAAGATGTTGATAATGAATTAGAACAACGTGCTATGTCATTATTCCCTGGTTTAAAAAACAGAATCTTACGTGGTGAAACAGCTCGTCAGGCAGCGGATCCATATCTACAAGCTATTGCTAACACTTGGGAAGTTGATGTTAAAGATGTAGATCTTAATAACGATACTGTCCAACAAGTTATTAACCACACAGATAAAGATGGAAATATAGTTCCTATGAATATTTATGGCGCAAAGAAAGCAGCAAGACGTCACGCTAATTTTGATTTTACTCAAACAGCTAAAGAAGAAAAAACAAATATTGGTCAAGTAATTCTTAGAGATCATGGGTTCCTAGCATGAGTGCATTAGACGCAGCAAACTGGGCAAGAACCGTTGGTGCATTTCAAGAAGTATATAAAGCATCAACCACAGCAGTTCAACCAACAAAAGATATAACCGAAAGGTTTGCATCTAACACCGCAGTTGGTGGAAAAGAAGCTAATGCTGCTGGTAACTCAATGTTGGCACAAGGTTATTCTATGGCTGAGGCTACTTCAACAGCACGTTATGCTGGACTAGCAGCAAAATATTATGCTGAAAATCCAGATAAAGCACCAAAAGAAGAGCCACCAAAGGAAGAGCCACCAAAAGAAGAACCACCTACTGAAGATAATAAACCACCTAATCAAGATAATAAACCGCCATCAAGTGGGGGTGGAGCAGCAACTACATTTATTGAGCCAACCGCTGCTGCTACTGCATCCGTTAACGATCAAATTGCAGAGTTAACAAAACAAATAGCAGCAATGCAGGCTGCTGCAGCAGCAGAAGCTGCTAAGCCAAAGGTTGTTGGTCAAAAGACTGTACGTAAAACTGGCGGTGTAGTTGAAGTTTATCAACTTATGTCAGATGGAACCCTTGGTTCAAAGATTGAAGATTATAAAGATTTTGGTGCTCGTGATTCAGTAATGAAAATGTTTGAAAATACTGGATTAGGTCAAGCATATATTAATTCTCTTATGGCAACAATTGATAAAGTTTATGAAGAGAATATCATGCCAACTGATGCACAGGTATTAAACAGTATTTATAATAGCGATGCTTACAAGACTCGATTTGCTGCTAATGAAGCAATTAAAAAGCGTATGGCTGATGGTAAAGGAAGACCTGGAGACAGACTTCTTACACCTTATGAATACATTCAAACCGAAAAAGCTTATGAAGAAATCCTTAGAGAAGCAGGGCTTCCTACAGGATTTTATGACCAGCAAGAAGATTTTACTAACTTTATTGCTATGGGTATAAGTGCAGCAGAATTAACTGATCGAGTTAACATAGCAAGAAATGCTTTAAACAATGCCGATGAAGGTATTAAGACAGCACTTAAAGATTACTATGGATTAACCAATCAAGATTTAACAGCATACCTTCTTGATAAAGATAGAGCAATGAATCTTATTGACTCTAGATTTAAGTATACAACTGAAGAAGCTAAGAAGATGTACACCTCTGCCGAGATTGGCGGGGCTGCACTTCGTGCAGGTCAGATGTCTGATAAAGCATTTGCTGAAGAAATCTATAAGGCTGGTAAGGCAGGTCAAGCAGAATCTGCATTCCAGACCGCTGCTACACAACAAAGAGATTACAGACGCTTAATGGGTCTATATGGTGAAACTGCAGGCGAGCAAGATATTGCTCGTGAAGAGTTAGCTCTTGCTGGTGGCACTGATGTAACTGTTAAGAAGAAGAGACTTGCATCTAAAGAAAGAGCAATGTTCCAGCAGAAGTCTGCAATTGATACGACATCTCTTGGTCGTAGATCTAAAACAGCAGACGTATAACTAGTTTCCGTTCCTGATCGACCAGCCCAGGTAACGTGTATAAGTCTGGTAGTCATCACTTCTATGAATCACTTCCCCTGGTGAGGAGTACGTGTGGTGCAAACCCGATGAGGGTCCAATCAACTATAGGGAGAAAACGCAATGGCAGAATATACAGAGTACGAGTTTGAAGATGATTCTTCAGATTATGGTACTGATCTAGTAAAGAAACTACGAAAACAAGTTGACCTACTTTCTAAAGAAATTAAAGAAAGAGATCAAGTTATTCAAGAGTTTCAAACTTATAGTCACGAAGCATCAGTAGGAGAAATCTTACAAAGCTTTGGACTAAATCCAAAAATCGCTCAGTTCATTCCATCGGAAATTGAAGCCGACGAGGATGCAGTTTCTGAATGGTTAACTGAATACGGCGATGCTTTTGGAATCACTGCCGTTGACGAAACAGAATCTGGTTATGAACCAGATGCTGATGCTCAATCTTTTGAGCAAATATCAGACTTTGAGAATGGTGATATTGATCCAAGTATTGGTCAAGATATCTCTTCACTTATTGCTAACGCAACAAGCCCAGAGGAATTAACTAACTTCTTAAAACGCTGATAGTCCATATCAAACCCTAATAGAAGGAAATTATGCCTACTACACCCGCAACGTCAACTACGACAAGCACATTGTCGAACTTGATCCAGACGGCGTATGATAAGTATATCGAGTTTAACCTTCGATCAGAGCCAATGTTCCGCAAGTTTGCGGACAAGCGTCCTGTCGATGTGACAAACCCTGGTAATACTGTTGTATTCCAAGTCTACACAGATCTATCTCGTGCTACTACAGCACTAACACAGACTGAAGATCCAGATGCAGTACAGTTGAACAACACTAACCGTGTTAACGTAACAGTTAATGAGTACGGTAATGCTGTTATTACAACTGAGCGTCTTGCTCTTGAGTCTTTATCTGCAATTGATCCTGCAGTTGCTGACATGTTGTCATTCAACATGCGTGACTCACTAGATTCAATCGTATGGAGTAGTTTGACTTCTCTTGCTACTGGTCGATTCACAGGAACTTCATCTGCTGATGAGTCAACCATCAACGGAGAGAACGTATCTTCATCTACTTCTGCACCATACATCACTGCTGCTCTTGCTCGCAAGGGTGTTGCAAAACTACGTGGTGCTAACGTATCACCTCGTGATGGTGGTTTCTACACAGCACTTATCCACCCAGATGTGTCTTATGATCTTCGTTCAGAGGCACAATCAAGCGGATCTGCTGTATGGCAATTGCCTCATACCTACACCGAAGCTGGTGTTGGTAACCTATGGACAGGTGAGATCGGAATCTACGATCAGATTCGTTATATCGAAACACCTCGTGCAGAGAAAGTTTCAGGATCTGGTACATCAAAGGTTTATGCAACTGTTCTTCTTGGTAAGCAAGCTCTTATCGAAGCAGTTTCATATGAGCCAAAGACCGTTATCGGTCCAGTAACTGATAAGTTGCTGCGTTTCCGTCCAGCAGGATGGAAGGCTTTAATTGGATGGAACATCTTCCGCAAGGAAGCACGTTACGTCATCCAGACAAAGTCAAGTATCGCTTCCTAATTCAGCGAAGAGGGGCTGGCAACAGCCCCTCTTCATCTAACAATAATAAAAGGAGAAAACAATGCCAATGGTAGGCAAAAAAAAATTTAGTTATTCCCCAATGGGAATGGCTATGGCTAAGAAAGCAGCCAAAAAGTCAGGCAAGAAAATGGTAGTAAAACCTTCTATAAAAAAAGCAATGGTTAAGAAAATGGGTAAAAAGAAATAATGTCTTCGGGGCAATATAAACGCCACGATGGTTTTAATCCAATGCAAATTAAAAATGGAATGGTAGTTCGTGTAAACAAAGACGGACGTATCAAATCAATACTCGGAAAAGTTGGAGAGTACAAGAAGAATGGACCCAAGGCTTAAAAGAGCAGGTGTATCTGGTTTTAATAAACCAAAGCGAACACCTACCCATCCTAAAAAATCTCATGTGGTTGTAGCCAAGTCTGGCTCTCAAGTGAAAACAATTAGGTTTGGTCAACAGGGCGTTTCTGGCTCTCCAAAGAAGTCTGGTGAGACAAAGTCTTACCGACAAAGACGTCAGTCTTTTAAGGCACGTCATGCTAAAAACATAAACAAAGGTGTTATGTCAGCAGCATACTGGGCAGATAAGGTTAAGTGGTAATGACAAAGATATTTCGTGGACCTACTTACCGCTATAAACTTGGTCGCCCTAATGATCTTTGGTTTGTATCTTATCAAATTGGTAAGAGTGTAATTAAAAATAATGGAACATGGTCAACCGTTATTGTTCCTAAAGATAGTGACCTATCTACATACCAACGTGTATTGCGTGGTGGTTATGACAACGTCATAACCGATGCTGAAGCTGCTGAATTAACTGCTGCAGGTTATGGAGATTACATCTGGGATGAGTAACTGCAGATCTGGTTGTAAGACCCAAGACCATGTTAACTGGGGCGAATGTGCAAGAGCAGCGAATATTACTGTTAGTAATGACCCAATTGCACAATCGATTAAGGCAACCGATAAGGAACTAAGTGCCTATCGTGACGCTCGTAAACAAGGTATTCAACCTAGATCTACAAAGATGCATGATATCAAGGCTGCTGTTATGGCATCCAATACATTAGGAAAGGCGGTTCAAGCATAATGGCTACGTTAAATCAATTAACAGAGCAAACGCTTGGTGAAATTAGTGGTTATGTTAAGAACCAAGAGTCAGTAACTATTGCAACCAACTCGGTTGCAGCAGGTGATGTAACAATAACAGTAGATGATGCTTCTGCATTAAGCAAAGGTATTATTGAAATTGATGATGAATTAATATATGTAAAAAAATCTATTACAGCATCTGGAACAATTCAAGTCTTAGGAACATCTGCTAATCCTTCTGGTAGAGGGTGGCGTAGCACTACCGCCACTAGCCATGTATCTGGATCAGTTGTTAAGAACAACCCTATGTTCCCACGTAGTCAAGTCAAGCGGGCAATCCTTGAAACAATTAAAGGAATGAATTTTCCTGTGCTTGCAAACGAAACATTTACCTTTAATGGTAGTGATTATTCTTATGTAATGCCAGATGCACTAGTAGATGTTACTGGGGTATCTTGGGAACTACCAGATTCTACAGGAGTTTGGGGTTTAATTAAGCGTTGGAGATTAGATACTAACTATCTATATAACGGATCTACTAGTCAAGCTTTAATTTTAAATGAAGCTCCTATGCCTGGTCAGACTGTTCGTGTTCAGTATACAAAGTATCCAACAACCATTACTGATAACCAAGAGTTAACAGTAAGTGGATTACCAGCATCATGCGAAGATGTAGTTCGTTTTGGTGCTATGTATCGACTGTTATCTACAGTCGATCCAGGTAAAGTAATTGCTACATCGGTATCTGCTGATGCTTTGGATCAACCTGTTTCAGCTGGTGCTTCTACCAATACAGCAAAATATATTTTCCAACTTTATACCGTCCGCTTAGCGGAAGAGGTATCAAAGCAACAAGCCAACTTCCTAAACACTATCCAGTACTCGAGGTAATAAATGCCATCACCGTCACGCTATTACAGTTCGAATGCTGCTAAAACAACTTTAGCAGGTTCAATCGCCTCATCAGCAACCAGTTTAACACTGGCTGCTGCATCTAATTTACCAGCACAATATCCTTATACATTGATCCTTGAAAAGGATACAGCCAATGAAGAGGTTGTTGAGGTAACCAGTCTTGTAGGTTCTTCCTACCAGATCACACGTAACATTGATTCATCTGGTGCTAAGGCACATGCTGTTGGTGCTAACGTCGAACACGGTGTATCGGCTAGAGATTTTACAGAATCAAGAGCACATGAAATAGCAACTACTTCGGTTCATGGTATATCTGGAGATGTTGTTGGTACTAGCGGA
>Ga0172373_10004694_pt1 | contig 19077 bp, 18 predicted proteins | sample Lak10m_2_FD_114546 | JGI IMG/M metagenome (GOLD analysis project Ga0172373, IMG submission 114546) | Freshwater microbial communities from Kabuno Bay, South-Kivu, Congo - kab_092012_10m | ecosystem: Environmental > Aquatic > Freshwater > Lake | place: Democratic Republic of the Congo...
CTTCCCCTTGAGCGGATTCATGTACGTTCCAATACATCGCTTGCCGCCGAACTGGAGATCGACTTCCTCGCCATAGACCACGCCTTCAGCCCGGCCACGGGTGAGTCGCCGCATCTCCTCCAACTGCTGGGCGGCCAGCCGCTTTTCCAGTTCCTTCTGAGCAAGCTCAGCCATCTCCTCGGGCGTGAGCGGCTTGTCGTCGGCCATCTGCTTTTTGACGCGCTCCCTGACTTCCTTGTCGTCTGGAACGAACATGTCAACCGCAGTGATCAGCCTGTGATCCAGGCTTGCGGTGGTGCAGTCAACGATCTTAAACCGGGGCTTTGCGCTCGCGGCTATTGCGGCGCGTCTGGACTCTGCGGTGGATCCTGGAAAGTCCACGGTGCCAGGAAGTGGACGGGTCGCTCGGCCGACGCACTGGAGCCAAAAGCTGCGGCTGCGAGTAGGGCGACCAAGTACAAGGCAAGAAGTAGGAGGATGGTCGAAGCCCACAGCAACGACCTGGCAATTAACCAGAACCTTTGCTCCTCCTTGCTTAAATCGTCTAAGCGCATCCGACCGCTCCTCGTCTGGTTGTGTCCCGTAGATGTAGACGGCGTCGATGCCGTAGTTATGCGTGAGGTAGTGGCAGACTCCTTTGGCAGACTGAACCGATGGTGTAAAGACAACGGTCGGGCCCTCCATTTCCTCTGAGGTAATCAGTGCAATGCGGTGAAGGTTCGCCTCCTTATTGCACTCTGCGATAAGTTCCTTCTGATTGAAGTCATCGCCGGATACATGGACCTGTGATAAATCCATCGACTGCACGGTGGACAGCTTGCACACGGGCGGCGCAGACCAGCCGTTCGAAATCGCCCACTGGATATCCAGGTTGCAGATGGCTTGTTCGTAGAAGCTCATGCGACCATCGCCTCCCCGTCCATTCGGAACGGCGTAGCGGTGAACCCGACTACGCAAGCACCGTGATCCTGGAACCAACGAAACATCTCCAGGCATGCTGGTGAGTACTGGATGTGTGCCTCGTCAACAATCACCAGCGAGATGTCGGTGAACTTCTTGTAGCGCCCCCGAATCAGGGTCTGCTTGCACGCAACCACAATCTGCGGGCTCCACCACTCGTCTTCCTGCGAGCGGAACTCCGCCATCTCCAATGCTGGATCGACCTCAACGATTTCCCTCACCTTGTTGGCGGCCTGCCATACGAGCTCTCTGAGGGGTGCGATGATCAGAGTCCTGCCCATTGTGCGATTCGCCAGCTCGCAGAAGACGACCGTCTTCCCCGCGCCGGTGAACAGGCCGACAAGCATGGACTTAGCGCCAGTGGCAATGGCCGCTTCGACCTTGTCGATCACTTCAAGTTGGTAGTCGCGTAGGTTCATAGTAACGGGCCCTCCCTGGCCGGCGGCGGAGCGATACGCACCGACCAGGGAGGGTTCCCCGGGAGGTTCAGGCAAAGTCAGCGGCAAAATCCGGCTCGGGCTCACGCTTCTTGGACCCGATCAACTGAAGCGTCTTGCACTTGCAAATCTGCTTCGACCGCTTCTGGCCGTCCTTCTCCCATTTCTGGGTTTGGATCTCGCCTTCGATGAACACTGGGGTGCCCTTCTGCACGTAGGCCATTGCCCCGTTGGGGTTCCACCATTCGATGTCGAAGTACTCCACCGAGTCCTTGTAGCCGTTCACGGCCACAGAGAACTTCGCAACATCATGCTCACCGACGTTCCGGATATCCGGATCGTTGGTCACGTTTCCGAGAATCATCAGGCGCTGATAACCCATCACTCCTCCTCCTTGTTCCAAACCTTGTCGAACTCAGCCTCGCACCGCCGATACACCTCGGCGGCAACCTTCCGTTCCTTGGCACGGAGCTTCACCGTGTCCAAGGCTTTGCGTGCTTCCTCAATCGTCTCGGCTTCCGCGATGGCCTTCTTCGCCCCCGTCTCGTAGGCGAGCGAGGCGCCAGCGTTAACGAACGGAGGCTTGTTCGACTGAGGGGCGACACTGTTGCCGTCGTCGTCCTGCTCGCCGGCAAACCCTCCAGTCAGAGCCATGAGCAGAGTTCGCTTGGCGTAGGTCATCGCCGCGCCGAAGCCCTGCATGTCTTGCTTCGGATTGACCAGCGGAGCGATACCTTGAATCCACTGACCAGTGGTGTGTCGGAGCGTCCCAATCACCACCCACTGACCAGCGACATACCCGGGACGAAAGTCCGGAAGTGCCAGGCCGTTCTTGTTCAGCGGGCCACGGAGCGATTCGCAGCACTGCTGATACGAAGCGAACTTGCTCTTAAAGTGTGGATTGCTGGAGTCCAGCTTCACCACCGGGTACTCAGATTGCGCCTTGCACAACGCAGCGGTGAGCTTGTCAGTCTCCGGTGATGACCCAGGTCCAAGAATGTCATTGTGGTCGTTCATACATGCACCTCCTCTTCCTCCTTCAGGGCCCATGCCGGGATCTCCAGTTCAGTGATCTCGTTGCACTCAGGCGGGAAGTACGATCCCGTCTCGCGCCGAAGTGCCATCAGTTCCAGCGTCAGGCGGATCCTGCGGCCGGCCTTCTCCACCAGGGCTTCGGGCAACCAATACACCCGGCACTGAAAAGGAGGCACGGTCTGGCAGAAGACGAACGGCATGCGGAAATGCTGCATGCCCACCGCCATTGCGCCCTGCACGTAGAGCCACTCTTGCTCGGCGTAGCCGTAGTCACGCACCGAGAAGAAGACCTTGTCCCAGGTAGACGAGGTGGTCTTCATGTCCCACCACAAGTCAGCGGTGCAGGCGTCAGGCCGAACCTTGACCTTGCGGCCATCCACCTCAAAGAACACGCTGACCTGAGTCTCGGTCACCGCAGACAACAGCCCGTAGGCGGCATCATTCCGCAGCAGGTTGTCGTACATTTTCGCAAACTTCCACCGCTGCTCCTCAGTGAGAACGATGCCTGTTTGCTTATCACGCCACTCGCGGTAAGCCTTGGTGTTCCGCGATCCACCCGATCCGAGAACGTCCTCGGGAGGAACAGAGATTAAATCGTCGAACTTCTTTCCCTGGAGAATGCCCTCGGTCAGGGAGTCCCAGTCCGACCCCATGCTGGTCGCGGAGTTCCCCGAGAACATGGAGTGGCCGGTGTCCATCCAGTACTGAGCTTCACCTCCGCCCTTGTCCACCTGGCAGATGGCCGAGCGGGAATCAATCCTGTTCCCATGTACATCGGCCTTCATGCTGTGGTAGCCCTGGTTGCTGAGTCCGACGATCTTCATCGGCAGGGCGTCGATCACGTATTCGCTATCCATGCGTGCACCTCCGGGGAAAGAAAAGAAAAGCCCCATCCATGGGGCACGGGCGATCCTTCTAGTGCCCGTCCTTGGGCAGAGACTCCTTGGAAACCAACTGTCGGAACCCCGCCGCAACAATGGCTAGGCCCAGATGTGGGAGCCAAAGGGAGGCGGTCAGCAGGGCAAAGAGAGAAGCTCGTAAAATGGTCTGGACAGGAGTCCTAACCAACTGAGCTAGCTGCCCTTCGCCTGCTAGATGCGGGTTGTAGCGATTGTCCTGGGGGGTTGCAACCCCTCGGGCAGGCGGCACACTTCTCCGAACGGTGCCCCCATGACACTGCAAGAACTTTCCTTCCGCTACATCAGCCGCGTCGGCGGGTCGGCGGGCTATCTGGAGCAGTTGACTGTTCTGGTGCGCAGGCTTCCGTGGCAGGCAGCAGACCTCAATCCAGACCAGATCGACCAGTACCTGACCGAGGCCCTTGGGCACCTGTCGCCAAACACGGTGAATAACCACAGACGGATGCTCCAGAGACTCCTGACATTCGCAGCCCAAGAAGGGCTGGTGGACAAGAGTATAGTCCGCCCGCTCAGAAGAATCAAGCGGCCCCCTCCATGCCCCGTGGCGTGGAGCCATCGGGAGATCCATCAGTTGCTTGAGGCTTGCAATCGCCTGGTCGGAGGCATCAAGTGCCCGCACTCCACACTCATGCGAGCATGGATCTTGGTGGCGTATAGCACCGGACTTCGCTTGAGCGATCTGCTGGAGATCAGGCATGACCGTATCCGTGGTCGGAGACTCCTCGTCCAACAGCAGAAAACCGGGGAGGCCCATGTGTGCTACCTGGACGACCTAGCCATGCGGGCGATTCAATCGCTCCCACGGCGAGGTGCCCTCATATTCGGCAACCTGATCTGCCGAGACAAGCTGCTCAGGCAAATGCGACGGCTTACAGCCCTGGCAGGAATGACGGGAAGCACCAAATTCCTGCGGCGAAGCGGGGCTACCTACGCGGAGATCGACGAAAAAAATCCCAGTGGACACCTGGGACACAGGTCGGCCGGGATGAAGACCTACTATGTCGATAGGCTTCTGGTGGCGGAGGAAAAGAACTCCGGGCCCACCACCCGGCCGCTAGCGGACAGCTCCTAAGACCTGAAGCGGGTCCAGCGCTTTCTTTTTGTCGCGAGCCTTCTGGGCGGCTTCGCTCTGAAGCACCCGGTACAGCAGGTAGAGTCGCCGCTGTTCCGCAGGCATGGCACGTAGGGCATCCTCTGGGACCGTGAGGTTCTCGTAGGTGCGAACCCCAGGCGTCGTCTCCAGGATGGAGTTGAGCATGTTCCGCGCCGCCATTCGCTTAGAACGCTCCTCGTCAACGTCAGTCAGCTTCACCCCGGCCAGAATGTTGAACGCAGCCTTCATCCTGGCATCAACTGGGTTTAGTCGATCATCGGACAGTTGGCGATACAGGCTGATGCCACGCGCACCGAAGGGCACAAAGTTGACGACCGCTTGCTCAAGCGGCCTGCCAAGAGGGCCGATGTCCTGCTCCAGGATCGAATACAGGTCAGACAACTCCCGGCCAGTGTAAAGCTGTCGGTTGGTGATGTATTCAATCGGAGCCTTGATCAGCGGGTTGGTTTGGCCCAGCAGATTGGAGGCGGTCTTTTGGAGAGAGTCAGTGATCCGCGACGAAAGTGACGAGCCAACTCCAGGGGTAAACAGGTTGAGCGTGGACTCAAACGGCAGGTCGATGTTGGTCAGGTATCTCCTCAGACCTTCGGCTGGTTCTCCGCCGAGCAGAGAAGGCCAACCTTCCGGCAGCGGGATTGCAGCCGACTGCCGCAGATGCTCTGGTACGAAGTTGTCTTCGCTCGGCTCCGTGCCTCTTGTCACTGCCCGGATGGTTTGGCCTTGCAATCCGCCGGGTCGATAGAGCATGTGATCTGCGATGCTCGGCAAAACGCCCCGCTGGAAACTGTAGAACGGCATTAGGCGCTTCATTACGTTGCGCTCAAACTCGCTAAACGCCTGGGGCGAATAGTCGATTTGGCTCATGCGCACCAAGTCAGCAGCCTGGCCGGGATCGACTCCCTTGCGGATTTGATTCAGGAATGATCCGGTGCGAAGCGTGTCCTCTACGCCTGAGCCGACAGCATCGTTGACTCGCAGTAGCGGATTCGTATTTCGCGACCTTGGCTGGCGGGTCAGTCCAACGCCACGCAAGGAGAAAAAGTCGCCAAGGAAGTCCTGCCAGCTTCTTCCCTGGCGGCCCATCACAAGTTCGCGAGCTGCCGTGCCAATGCGATCATCGGTTCCGCCGCCGGTAAACGTGCCCCGGATCGACTGCTCGGGCAGTCCGGTCACATCGTCCAAGAGTGAGCCTTGCCCAATCCGTTGGCCGCCGGTCATAGCCAAGAAGCGACGAACCCTCTCTTCGGGCGCCAGGTTCTGGAACCCAGGAGCGTTCTCTAGTCTCCTAGCAATTGCGCCGTAGTTGCCTTGGCTGGCCCGGAACGCAGCCCACGCATCCAATGGATTTGTGAGCCCGTAATTCATGCCGCTGTACAAGCCGCTGTACAGATTGCGGACATGGAACGCTGGGGAGGCAAGGGCACCAACCTTGAATGCGTTAGTGAACTGATCGGCGGCCGAGACAAGGCCCCGCTCGGCATCGGCAAGGCGTGATGCGGGGGCGAGAGAGCCAAGGTTTTGGACGAGACGCTCTGGAACAGAACCGGCGGCAGGGTCATAGCCGAAGCGCGTCTGCCACATTGCGCGAAAATTGTCCGGGTCGAACCCAAGCCTTCTCGCGGCATCGTCAATCGACAGCATGCCGCCGCCAGGAACATTTCCGGCCGGAATGCGTTGTGCTGCCTCTTGCAGCCTGGCGACGATTTGATTGGCGTTCGCAGTGACGACGTTCCTTCCGGACTCGTATCGCCGCATGTTCTCCCACACCGGGGTGTCAAACACGCCCGTGCGATTCCGCGCGAACTGCAAGTCTGCATCACGGAGGAAGTCAACAAGCTCGTCTTGATTGCCGCGAATCCGTTCGACCGCTTCTCGCTGCATCTGCCGCCGCACGGCTGGAGTCGCCGCTTGAAACGCCGGGTCGGCTTGCAGGTTGCGGAGGATTTGGCGATATGGCCGGTCAACGCCAATGGTGTCGAAGGCTTGATCCAGCAGTCTCCTGGCGGCGCGTTCGTCAGGAGCAGCGAGCAAAGCCTGCTGCAAGGCTGCGGAGTCCAGCCTAGAGTCTGCGTTGCCAGTCAAAGCCCTGAAGGTGCGTTGGGCTCCAGGGATGTCTGTGTATTCCCTTCGGCTGCGACCAAAGTTGTCCGTGGTGTTGAGAACCCGTTCGCCGCGAGAGGAGGGACGCTGAACACGGGCAGCAGCGTTGGGACGCACGGGCGCCTGGGTGCGCTCCCACCACTTGAGCTGGCGAGGAACAAACTGCTCGCCCGTCATTCCTTGCCAGTCAGGCAATCGCAATCCGATGGCTTCTGCATCGGCCCGAGCAGTAGCTCCCAGGTTTACGAGGTCATCGCGGATCGCCCGGAATTCAGGGACATTCTCTAGCACCCAGTCCGCGACAGCATCTCCGCTGGTTTTGCCTGACAGCGGGGCTGATTCTGCGTAGTCTGCTAGGGCTCGCTGAAGATCGGTGCTGCGGAACTGGCGCAGGTTTTCTGGAATGGCAGTCTGCACGCCATTGATCATCGCTGTGTCCGGAACCTGTGCCCGAACTGCATCCACAAGCTGGCGAGTCCTGAGAAGGTCTGTCGCCTCGTTGGCCAGCCGCGCATCATCCTTGGCGATGCGGCTACTCCACTGCGTGGCCGGGTCAAGCGACTTCCCAGCGTCTGCTGTAAATAGGGCAGCAGCTCCACTGACAAGAGGTCCGGTATATGGATTGCTTTTGCTGGCCTCACCCGCGCGGTCCAAGAACTGGGCAATCCGGTCGCCAGTCGCACCGCCGCCGACGTTGAACCCGATGTTTGTTCCTGGGAGCCGAACGTCCATGAGCCCGGCGACAGGCGCGTCCAGATCATTAGGGTCAATCCCAAACCGCTGGGCCTGGGTCTGCCACCGAGCCAGCGCCTCGGCGTAGTCCGGGGCCTCGGCCAGCGCCTGCCTTGGTGTTAGGCCGCGCAGGTACTCACGCTTGCCAACGCCAGCGGCCCGGTCAACGGCGCCCCGCCCGCGAGCAGCAGCGTTTTGAGCGGCATCGAAGCCGCGATACGCATCGACGGCCGGATTTCGCAGCCTGCCTGTAGCCTGGAGGGCCTTGCCCGCCTGTGTGTACGCACCACGCCCAAGAATGGCGAATGGGTTCATGTACGTGAGCGGATCAAGCAGAACCTCGCCAGCCAAGCCGCCAGCAAAGTTGCCCCACGTATCCTCGTCCCCGATCATGCCGTATTGCCTGAGCAATTCACGGCCGGTGACACGGTCGTCGGATGACCCAAACACTGACAGCGGATCGCCAGCCAAGATGCCGCGAACCAATGCGCCAGGGGTGTCTAGCAGATACCCTGCCGTGGCAAGGCCAGACGACCCCATCTGCGCCAATGAGGAGAGCAGGCTGCTCTTCTCCTCTTTTGGCATGAGATCAGAGAGCTGCGGCTTGCGATCTACCGCAGCGAAGACATCAACTTCATCATCGTCGGGCAGCAGCATGTTCTGCTGCGCAAGGAGCCCATCGGGGTCGAAGATGTCGAAAAGCGGGGAGCGAGCCAATGTAGTTCCCTCCGTCAGGGAATTCCGCCCGGCCCAGCAGCAGCGGAGGGGTCAAAGCCAGCCCGTGCGCCACCCACCGCACCACCGCCCTTGCGCTTCTTAGCAGCAATGCCCGCCACAATCTCCCGGGCCCGGTCGGGTGTCATGTCGCCAGCAGGCGGGCCATATGTATTCATCAGCCAGCGAACAGTCTCATCCTGCTCCTCGGGAGAGTAGTCTGAGGCGAAGAAGCCGCTAACACCCTGGTTGTCCCACGCAAAGTTGTCTTCAACGTATCGCTCGGCTTCAGTAACGATCTCGCCTTGTGCGTCCACTGCCAACTGGGCGGCGGCCTGCTCTTGCGCGGGCGTTGTTTGAAAGCCTCGGCTGACTCCCAGGCGAGCCTCCATCGCCGCCTTCGCTTGCTCTGCGGCTTGCCGAATATCATTCGGACTTGCCCCAACATTTCGCGAATCGCGGAGGAGTCGCTCTGCCATGACAAAGTCTCGCCACTCAGGGCTTAGCGTTGCCATGGGGTTGTATTGCCGCTGAGCGCGGGCCACCACCTCGGCCTGCCGGTCGCGTCCGGCTTGGTCAAGCTGGTCATGGCCAAGTTGGCGTAAAGTTCCATACGCCTGCCGCCGTTGGTAGAAGTCTGGGTTTGCGGACTTCTTGTCAACGACATGCCCAATGTTCTGCTCGTCGTATCCGGCCTGCACCATTGCCAGTGCCTGGGCGTACGGAATCCCAGCGCGGTTAGCGAGACGGCGGATACGAGGCTCTTCCCACCCGGCCGGCGGCCTTGGGCCGGGCCCCATCGCCTGGCCTACGCCAGCGGGATCGGCCGGGTCATTCCTGCCAGTCGGGCCAGGAAATGGCGGATCGAATCGAAAATCACCCCCGGGAGGAGACTCGGCGGGGGGGATTCCAGGTGGCGTTCCTTCCGGCGAGCCGCCAGTGGGCCCGAAGATGTCGTACAGCGTGGCGATGCCTGCCCCGCCAAGAGTGGCGCCAAGTCCAAGCTTCTGGGCAGTAGACAGCGACGGAGCCGGGACTTCGTCAGGGGCATCCCGGACGATCTCGTCTAATCCGGTTGTGGCTGGAGACGGAGCAGTGGGTTCAGGAAGATCGTTGGGCCGGGGACGAATGTCTGGCTCTACGACAATTGGCGTAGCGGCGCCAGCGAGATTGGGATCTTCGCCAGCGCGCAGAGTGACATCCCTTGGGATGACCTGCTTCCAGTCATCGGGCACTACGGGTCGCGGGTCAACGAGGCCGGGATCAACCAAGTCCTCTGGCAGGACATCCAAGTCGTCCACCCGATTTGGGTTGATCTCAAGATTGTCCAGCGGCGACCCGCCAATGCCATGGGGCATCGACCAGTCAAGATTATCCAGCCCGTTAGCCATGCGTCTAGCGGCTCGGGCTGCGCGTCTGCCTGTTGCTACTGCTGGCATGTGCTACTCCTTGTTAGCCGGATCGCCTGGCGTTGGCTTGCTTGTCCGACATGGCCTGAAGGCGACGAACTTCTGCCATCATCTGGGCTGCTTGTGGTACTTCGCCGCCAGCCTGTCGCCGCATGGCGTTGAGCTGAGCCAGGGTTCGCTGGGCCTGCTCTCTAGGACTATTGCCCTGGACGGGGAGATCGCCGCGTGACGCTGCGGCTGATTGGTCATTGGACATAGCCAGAAGCTGATTGATCTTCCGCATCGTCTCGGGTGCGTCAGGAACCTCTGCGCCAGCGGCTCTTCGTCGGGCGTTGAGTTCATCGATCATCTTCATCGCCTGATCCCGAGGAGACTGCGGGGTCGTCACGCTCGGCGGTGGGCGAGTCTGGGCCGCGAGATCGGCCGTAGACATGGGCTTCGGAGGCGAACCGCCAGCGGGCTGGCTTTCGTTGCCAGGAAGCAAGAACCCCCCGCCAATCCCGGCACCAATCACGCCACCAACGACACCGAGCTTGGCCATGTCGGCCCGAGACATCCTGGGCTTTTTTCCGGTCGCTTCCGGAGTATTGCGTGGCATGTCCGGTGGAGGCGTGCGTGGCGTGTCCGGTGGGGGAGCGTCCATCCGGGGAGGTGGCGGGTCGCGAGGAGGAACTGCGCTGGCCGGCATTTCTGGCGCAGCCTGCGTGGCTTTTCGGGCATCGATCTCATCCAAGAGATCATTCATGCTTCCTGCGCCGGGGATGTTCTCGCCAGCCTGCCATGCACCTCTCGGGGCGCCGGGAGGACGGGCTTCCATCGGCATCACAGGAGAACCGCCAAGCCGGTCAATGAGATTGTCAATCGGCTCACGGAAGCCTGGGGCAGACGGATCCGTCGCCCATGCGGCAGGAGGACCGGACGTTGGGCTTCCGGTGACAATGTCCTGCGACTCGCTCATCGCCGCCCTGTTGGGATCGGGAACGTCTCCGAGCGTATCTCCAGCCCGTGATGGCGGGAGGTCCATCTGAAAGTCTGGCTTTGGATAGGTCTGATCGGGAGCGACAGGTGTTTCCATTGCCGCTTGCTCCGCCGCGATCCGTTGCTGCTGGGCCTCTATCGACGGCTTGCCAGGTGGTTCCAGTTTTGGTGTCGCTTGGGATGCTTGAGCCGGCGCGGCTGGTGCAACTCCCCACTGGGCTTCGGCCGCCAGCTTCCGGAGGGCAGCGTCATCGCCAGCCGCAAGAGCCTCGGCAATCCTTCCCGCAAGCGCAGGGTTAGCCTGTGCCATGTCGGCCATGGACTTGGCCCGATTGGGATGCAAGCCAATGGCCGCGAACGCCTGGGCGATACGCTTCGGGCTCATGCGTTCTTCTTCCCCTTCTTTGGAACATCCGGCAATTCGTCTTTCCCTTCATAGGGAAGATCGTCGTCGGTTACTTCTGGCGCGCTGGGCTTGCCGTGCATCTCTTCGTCTAGGTCGGCAAGGTCGTTCTTCTCCTTGCTCTTGAGCTGCGAGATCATCTTCTTCTCTTCACTCTCGCTGGCACTCATCAGCTTCTTAACGAACTTCTTCATGCCATCTCGGGTCATGCCGTCAAGGAGTTCGTCAAAGTCCAGGTTCATCTTCATTTGATGAGGTTTCCTATTAATCCGTAGAGAGCGTTCTGCCGCTGCATCGCAGCCATCTGGTTTGCGTAGTTGGCCTGGGACTGAAGTCCTTGGAGCGCTTGTCCGAACTGCTCGGCCTGGGCTTGGTTCTGAAGTCCGAGGTTGGCGTTGTACTGCTGCGACTGGAGCTGATTGCCATATGCCTGGGCGATCCCGTCAGCCACTTCTTGCGAAGCCTTGATGCCAGCCTGGTTCATCTGGGCTGCACCTCGGCTCACGCCGGGACGGTCCAACTGCTTCATCTGGTAGCGAGGATCACCAGTAGCCAGGGCCTCGGCATAGTCCTTATTGAACTGCCGATTCATCTGCTGGGGTGTGAGGCCCTGCGGATACTGCTGATTGATGTTGACTTGGTTCATCCGTACAGACCGCTCAGGATGTTCGCAACTTGTCCCGCTGTTTGAATCTTCTGCGTGCCAAGGTCTTGTTGACGCTTTCGCTCGTCAGCCATCATCTGTAGCCCGGCTAATACGCTTTGGCGTTCAACGCCCTGCTGCTTGGAGAGGTAGTCCGCGTTGGCCATCTGGGCGGCGCGGTCGTACTCGCCGGCACCAGAGAGCCGGGAGTAGTTGTCCGCAAACCCCTGCCCATAGCCGTAGTTGGGCACGGCCTTAAAGCCCTGCATGGCAGCGGATCGCTGCGCATCAGAGACTGGCGGTGCGTTAGGGGTGGAGGTGTAGTAGGAGATCACAGGCGATATCCAGCCATCTTCATCTGGGATTGGCGAGTTGCCCGGTTAGCCATCCGCGCGTCAAACGTGTCGTTCCACCGCTTGTCGTAAGCAATGTTGCGGTCGATCTTGTCCATCTTGTCCTGCGCCGCAATGCGGTTTGCGTCCGCCGCCTGCTGCGCGCGACCGGCGGGAGAGAACAACTGGGCAACCGGGCCAAGCTGGCTCATCGCCCCAGCACCCATGGCGTCAGAGCCAAATAGCCCGCCAAGCGTTGGAGCCCTGCCAAGGGAAGGCTTGTCGAACCGCGACTGCTGCGTTAGCGGTGTGAGAACGCCAGAGTAGTCCGGCCGCACCTGAGCCATGTTGCCGTAGAACTGATTCATTCCACCGGCAAAGTCAGGCCGATTCATGTTGGCGTTGGCGTAGTACTGGTTCATGCCAGCCATCGTTGGATTGATGTACTGGTCGCCCATCGTCAGCAGATCCCGGAAGGTCATCTGCTGCATCTGTGCGGGCATGTTGCGGGACGAGTAGTGCTGAGCGTTCAGGTCGTTCATCGACCGGTCGTACTGCTGATTTAGCGAGCCGGTCACATCCTGAGCCATAAGGTTTCCGCCAACCCCACCAAGCCCGGCGAATGTCTGGTTCGCAATTCCCGGGACAAGCGAGCCGGTGTTGTTCACAGCCGGGGCGGAGCCGTATGCACCAGACGCAACGGTGCCGTAGGGGTTTGACGCATTGAACGAACCTGGCGCGGAGCCGAGAGATGAAGCAACATCCCCAGCAGCAGACGCCCCACCAAGCGAACCACCTGCACCGCTGTACGCCGCAGCCAGATTGCCCAGCGCGGCATTGCGAGACTGGCCATACGAAGACATGGCACTCTGGCCAGCACCCTGCATCTGGGCCATGGCCTGGTTGTACGCCTGCTGGTTCTGCGCCCATGCCTGGAGAGCCTGATTGGCAGTGGAGCCGTACGCACCGATGGATGCGGAGCCTAGATTCCCAAGGGCAGTTTGCCGCGCAGCTTCAGCCATAGCCGCCGAGGAGTACCGGCTGCTGGCCTCGTTCGCTATGGCTTGCTGCCGATTACCTTCAGCCGCAGCGTATGCCCCGTAGCGATTGGAGTTGTCTTGGGACATGGCCCCAGCAAGCCCGGCCAAAGCGCCAAATCGCCCGGCTTCAGCTTGGCCCATGCCGCCGTACATCCCGGCGTACGCATTCCCAAGCCCGCCGTAGTACCCGGCGGCAGCATCGCCAACCGCCCCAGCCTGGGCCGCACCAACAGCCCCACGCGCCGCCTGCTCGGAGGAAAGCCAGTCACCTTCGGCAGACCTGGCCGCAGCACCCATCGCCCCGGCTGCGGTGGCCTGCGCGGCCTTTGCCTTGCCGTGCGCGTCGTAAGCTGCTGCGTGAACCTGAGCCGCATCAGCGCCAGACAGGCCCCGCACGGTTGTGTTGAATTTTCCGATTCCGGACATGCGTGTCTCCTACCTACTAATGTCCTATCTGTCCCACGGGGGATCCCACTCGCCCTTTGCCTTCTTCCGTTTAAGGACTGGCACCTGAATGGTGATGGTGCTATCCTTCGGATCAGACGAGCAGGTTGACGGGTTGAATTCGTAGACTGTGATAGGCACCTGCTTGTCCTCGTAGCGAACGTCGAAGCTGTCGCCGTCCTTGCCGTCTTTGCCAGCAGCCCCCTGCCTCCCCGTGGCGCCGGTCAACCCTCGCCCGCCAGGCAACCCAGACGCGCCGGGGAAACCCGCCCGTCCCGGGGCGCCGGCCGCCCCCGCCGCGCCGTTCTGACCCGCCGCCCCAGGGGCACCGGCGGGCCCGGCTGGCCCACGGGCTCCGGGAGTGCCAGGGGCAGGTTCGCCGTTGATGGTGGTGGTGTAGGTGTTCTGAGTCGTCAGGTTGGTGGTGTACGTGTTGGTGAACTGGGTGTTTCCGCCGATGTAGTTTGTGGGCCCGCCGTAGTACTCTGAGACGTTGAACTCGTTGGTGGTGGGGAAATTGAAGTTGGCCCCACCGTAGTAATTGGACGAGTAGTCTGACGAGTAGTTATTCACATCGACATAGTTCTGGAGCTGGAAGTTATTGGCGAAGTTCAGGTTGCCAATCTGCTCCATGCTTGGGAGCAAACCGGGAAAGTCCGCTGGATTCCAGCCTCCGCCTTGGTAAGTCCCGTTGCGATTTAAGACTTGCTGGTAAGTGTTGGGTTGGACGTTGATTCCCGCCCTGTGAGTAACCGGCGCTGCGCATTGACCCAAAGCTGAAGCGATCTGCGATACGACGTTCTGCGGCAGGGCTTGGGAAAGCGCCGTGACCAGCGAGGGAATGGCTTGTGTCAGCATCAGCCAGCCCCCTCTATGATCACACCCCTGATGACAACATCATCCGTGGAGGTGGTTCCTGCCTGACTTCCGGCAAGTTCGACAGACACATGCCGGTCACCCCCAGCAGACATGTCATCTACCCGTCCGGAGTAGTAGGCCCTCGCAAGACCGGTCGCATCACCCAATGCAGAGCGAGAGAGCTTCTGGTTGATCACCGCTTCCGTTGACCCGGTGGTGGTGGTAAATCCACTACCCCGGTCAGATGCGATAGCGTTGGGTCGCGGAGTGTCGGAGTTGTTGTAGTACAACCTCACCCCAAGATTTGCGTCGTTCGTTGTGGGGTTGTAGAGAACCGAGATCGCTCTAGATCCCTTCTCATTGCTGAGCGGAAGAGCGCCAGTCTTGTATTGGTAGGGAATGGCGGTCCCAGAATCAGACAACCCAGACTCTTTGACGATCCCGCCAGACGACAAGCCGAAGACCGGCGTCATCTTCTGCCCCAAGAGAGCAGAGCAGGACGCTGTCCGGGCGGTGTTGTAAGTCTCCTCCCACCAAGCCTTTGTTGAAGTGCAGTAGCACAGCGCCCTGGTCGGTTCTGAATCAGCAGACTTGCAATAGAAGAATCGGACGATCTTGGAGGTCAGGTCAGCGGAAACGTGGAACTTCTCTGCCTTGGAGAAGTCGATGACCCCGTCCCGCCAGTAGTTGTCCACCGCAACCGAGACGGCTTGCTCTGAACTACCGTCGAACGCATACATACCATACGAATCAACCAGAAACACAACGTCACCAAGCACCGACCAGCAAGCGTTGTTTAGCACTCCACGGTAGGAAACGAGCCTAATGGAGGCATCGATCACCGGCTGGGCGACATACGACACTGAGTACAGGTGTGCCTGCTGGGCTACGAGGAGCTGTGTTCCAAATGGGATGAGCCCAACGATCTTGTCTGAGTCAGCGATGTTCTCTTGGAGGATAAGTTCGTTGACCTGCGGCACCGATTCCGGCTCATCGACCTCAGAGTAGAAAAGTGTGTTGGGTCGTTCCCCCGTCACATCAAGGGCATACCAGGCACGGTCCTGGAACATGCACGCCACGCCAAACTCAGGGGGCGGGATTTCAAACCGGCGCGCATTGACCTGACCAGACGGAAGAGTGATAGGCATCAGCCCATACCCTTCCCTTGTGGTGTCGGTGAGTTGCTTGTCCGTGAGGTTGTCGGAGTAGGTGCTGGCCCAGTTCGCCCGCTGGATCGTAGCCACCCTAAACAGGACGACAGACTGATCCGCAGTCGTCCGCCACAGCTCTACCGCAGTCGCCCGCGTATCAGCATTGGTGGTGTCGATAGCCCACGCAAACGATCCGTTGGCGCCCGTAACTGTTTTGAGGTCGCTGATCGAAGATGCCTTTGGCCCCGCCTGTTCTACGGGCGTGTCATCGATGTAGCGATAGCAGCACTTGTACTCGCCGTCCATTGCAGCCGAGAGCGTGGCCATGGCCTCGGCAGAGGTATTCAAGACCAGGGCAGATGGAGGTTCTGAGTACTGCCCGCCGGCAAGGACTGAGCAGGTGTCAATGCCGCCTGATGCCACAGTGCAGGTGACGGCTGCGCCAGACCCGGTTGTGTCTGCGGCGGCAGGAAGAATAGTGATGATCGGCGGAACAAAGAATCCACTGCCAGAGTGACCGACCGTCACGCTTCCGACGCGGTATGCCATGCGAACCGCCGCTGACGCACCGGATCCAATCCCGCCAGAAATGGCCGCTGTCACTAGAGATGTGGTAGCCCCTGTCCCGGCGGAGATCAGGCTGATGCCGGTGACTTCGCCTGCCGTAGAGACAATCACTTCCCCAACGGCCCCAGAGATCCCGCCACCCGCAAGTGTCACGGTAGCTCTTTGGGATCCTGCGCTTGTGTAGCCAGATCCGAGGCTGGTGACATCTACCCCGGCAACGGACCCAGTGACGCCGACGTTCAGGGTGGCCCCGCTACCGACGCCGCCAGAGAACGCAACGATTGGAGTGCTTGTGTACCCAGATCCAGCAGTGGTGAGCTGAAGACTAATTACCCTTCCGTTGAAGACCTGGGCCTTTGCCCCTGCGCCTGACCCGCCGCCTCCAGAGAACGTGACGCTCGGAGGCTCGTAGTACCCAGCCCCCTCGTTGATGAGCTGTAGGCTTGCCACCTGCTTGGCCGAGGCCGCATTGGCAGTGATGGTGGGTGCCTTCTGGGGCTTGGCCAGTCCGATGGGAGTGACGGTCGAAGCAGCCCCGTCCCAGCGGAAGCCTCTCCCCATGCCGTCAATTCCGTAGAGGTCGTTGTATCGGCCCTTATAGAACGACACGGGACGCAGAGTCCCCGTATATGCATACGCAGTTCCGGCGGCGCCTGAAGATCCAGAGAACGACACCGAGGGATTGGATGTGTACCCAGTTCCAGCGTTCTTGACCACAACGCTATCCACCCGCCCATTAGCCAGGACGGCGTATGCAGTAGCCCCGGAGCCACCTCCGCCAGACAGAGTGACTGTAGGGGGATTGGTGTAGTTCGTCCCGCCGGCTGTGACCACAACCTTCACTACGCCGCCTGTAGTTCTCGCTGTGATCATGTTGGAGTCACCCCAACGATGATCTGCCCGGCGGAGTTCTGGTAGACGATCCGGTCAGTCTCCTTGGGAAACCTGAACATCCTGCGTACAGCAGTATTGGTGGCGCTGTGGGTCGCAAATGACACGGAGGTAGTTCCAGGACGCACTGAGATTTGCCCAGGGACGATGGCCTGGAGGTTGACCTGAGTCACCGCTGCGCCGGGAGGGATGGAGTACGGACTAGCATTCGTAGCCAGGCCGCCCCACTCAGAGATTGCAATCATCCGACATCCGCCAGGAGGGGTGAACGCCAGCCGCCGTCATGCCAGACATAGCGCGACCGACCGGAAAGAGGAGCAAGCTGATCCTGCTCCATGGCCAGGCGAAGGTCACGTTGATACAAACCAAACGCATCATCGGCCTTCACGCCACGGATCCTCGCCAGCCAGTAGTCACATGCGCTATCCAGTGCGGAGTGCATGTGCGGCGCCACATCCATGGGGTCGGTGATCAGGTACTTGGTGGTGCTTGGGATTATGCTGAATGCCTCGGTGCTGATGGCGGTTCCGCTGCTTTGCCCGGTGATCTTGGACTCCGACACCCAGGGAGTCATGGACTCAATAGGACCAGGAATGTTGGTTGTGTCACCAACCCGGAGAATCGATCCAACCATGGCCGACAAGAACGCCGTGCCAGACCCAGTGACGTTTACCCCTGATCTCGCAATGGTCCCCTGGCGAAGCGCGGGTTCATGGCCGGAATAGCGGATCGGCCGGGCCGTCCTGCGGTAGGTGAAGTCGATAGTCTCTTGGCGGGTTGGATAGCCGACGATCTTGATCGCCCACCCGCTGGAGTGAGGGTCTTTGATTATCGTCCAGTGGTACGGCTCGCCTGACGAGTTCGACACTCGTTCGATCTTCATGGCCTGGTCTGGGGTCACGTACAGACCAGCCCACCAGTTGTACTCGTCTGATGGCTCATCCAGGTTCCGGAAGTCAGACGGGAGCGGATAGATGGAGCGGAAGAGCGTGTAGGGAGAGCCTGCTGGAACCGCAAGGCCGTTGTCGGCCACAGTTAGCTCGGTGTCGTCAGAGTACGAGCCGACCGGATAGTTCCTGTCCCCAACCCGCAGGGTGAAGTGCCGGGGATATAACTGCATGCCGGGAATGCCAGACCAAGTCGTACCGTCTCCGTAGACCTCGCCACTCCCGGGCAGCGCGACGGTCCCTGTGCTGTAGGTGCCCTGGAGTACCACCCGCCCGTGGACATGGTAGTACGCCCAGTCTCGGATCGTCGTCATTTCGTCGTACGCCCGGTGGATCGCCGTGCGAATATCCCGCTGCTCAGCGTCCTGCGCCCCACCGTAGGAGGAGACGATCAACGATTCTACGAGGTCGTTGTACGTTAAGTAGGCCATTGAATCTCCTACCTAACCAATGCCCCTCCAGCCAAAAACGCTACCATGGCCGCCGCCAGGACGAACCCAGCGGCGGCCATGGCCAGCATGAAAAGCCTCACTCTTCCCGGACCAGGGTGACCCCCAGTTCCGGAGCGGACGGCGGGATTGTGTCGGCGGCAGTGAAAGTCACCTCGGCCGGTGCAGAAGTGTTTCCGGCGTCGTCCGTGTCCACCAGGACCAGAACCACCACATCCCCATCGGCCACGCCAACCTCACCAAGATCGGTGGCGTCGGCGGCGAACGTGACCGGCTCACGGGCCTCACCGTTGACAGTCACGGTCAGGGTGCGGGAAACAACGTCCTTGTCGGTAGCAGGGGCGGCAGAAACGGCGTAAAAAAGCATGTCAGACCTCTGGGCTGAAGGGCGTGCGAGAAAACCACATGGCCTCACTAGTCGCAGGCGAAGACGGTCTATCGCTCGCTCTACGCCGGAGAAGGGCCACATACAGGACTATTGTCCCGTACGGCCGTGCGAGGATTCGGCCAGACATGCGGTCGTCTAGCGTCACTGTGCTTTCGTCGCCATCGATATACCCTCGGTATACCGCGAGATGCCAAACCGAAGTACGTCGCCACCTGCGACATATCCACTTTGACCTGTCGCCCAATCATATCTATTGCGACACGTTTTCCGGTGCTTCTCGCATACGATTGGGGTCAGTTTTTTTGCAGCGAAACTTGACGGTGGCTGTCACGTTTCGCCAGTTTCTCGCCGGTACGTTATCACGCACGGCTTTGCGTTTCGCGGCCGCCACACGCGGATTTTGCTGCGGAATTGCGTGTTATGCGGTTCCGCATAAACACTGGTTATGGCTATGAAATAAACCGCACCGCGTGCTTGTGAATCTGCCCGGCCTTTTCGGCGTCGCCGTATGCGATGACCGTGCGAAACTCAACAGCCACCCACTCTAGCCACCGCGTCTCGCCTC
>Ga0172373_10004697_pt1 | contig 19069 bp, 13 predicted proteins | sample Lak10m_2_FD_114546 | JGI IMG/M metagenome (GOLD analysis project Ga0172373, IMG submission 114546) | Freshwater microbial communities from Kabuno Bay, South-Kivu, Congo - kab_092012_10m | ecosystem: Environmental > Aquatic > Freshwater > Lake | place: Democratic Republic of the Congo...
CTCGCGTGCGATGTGACGAGCGTGGTGCACCAGATCCGGCCGCGCGGGCGCGTCGCGATCATCGGCGTCGGCGGCTCGCGCGATCTGCAGACGGCGCTGATGTTCGGGCACGAGCACGTCACCGGCATCGAGCTCAACGCGCGGCTGCTCGAGCTGCTGCGCAGCCCGCTCGGCGCCGCGGCGCGCATCGCGGACTCGCCGCGCGTGCGGCTCGTGCACGACGACGGACGCAGCTGGATGACGCGCTCGCGGGAGCAGTTCGACGTCGTGCAGATGTCGCTCGTCGACACCTGGGCGGCGACGGGCGCAGGGGCGCACGCGCTCGGTGAAAATGGGCTCTACACCGTCGAGGCGTGGCGCGCGTTTCTCGCGCGGCTCGCGCCGGGCGGCGTACTGAGCGTCTCGCGCTGGCATCAGGGCGGCACGACGGACGAGACCGCGCGCATGGTCGCGCTCGCGACGGCGGCGCTGCTCGAGCGTGGCGCAGAGAAGCCGCTCGCACACCTCGCGCTCGTGCGCGTCGGGATCGTCGCGACGCTGCTCGTGGGCGTCGATCCGCTGACGCCCGCAGACCTCGCGCGCCTCGCGAGCACCGAGTCGCGCCTCGGCTTCGAGACGCTGCTCGCGCCCGGCGCAGACGGCCGCGCGATCGGAAAAAGCGCCGATTTTCTCGCGCCGATCGCGGAGAGCCGCACGCGCGCCAGGCTCGATGCGCGCACCTTCGGCCCGATCTTCGATCTGCGGCCGCCGACCGACGACCGCCCCTTCTTCTTCAACCTGCTGCGCATGCGCGCGTGGTTCGTGTCGCTGCCGGAGGAGGCGGGCGGCACCATCGAGGGCAATCGCCGCGCGACGCTCACGCTCGCCCTCGCCTTCTTCGCGTCGCTCGTGCTCGTGGCCGCCGCGGTGCTCGTGCCGATCGCGCTGCGTCGCCGCGCCGAACGCGAGGCACCGCGCCTCACGCCTGCACCGCCGCGCGGCCTCGTCGCCGCGGGGATCACGTATTTCGCGGTGATCGGCGTGTCCTTCATGCTCGCGGAGATCGGCCTCTTGCAGCGGCTCGGGCTGGTGCTTGGGCACCCGCTCTACGGCCTCGTCGTGGTGCTCGCCTCGCTCGTCGGCGCCGCGGGGCTCGGCTCGTTCATCACCGATCGCCTGCCGCTCGAGCGCGCGCCCGCGTGCTTCGTGCCGCCGCTCGTCACCGCTGCGCTGCTCTTCGGCGTCGCGTGGCTCTTGCCCGCGCAGGCGGCGACGCTCGCGGCCGCACCGCTCGCGACGCGCATCGCGTTCGCGGCCGGGCTCACGGCGACGCTCGGGCTCTCGCTCGGCACGGCGTTCCCGGGCGGGATGCGCGTCTTCGGCGCGACGCTGCGGGAAGAGGCGCCGTGGCTCTGGGGCATCAACGGCGTGGGCGGCGTGCTCGCCTCGAGCGGCGGGATCATCCTCGCGCACGAGCTCGGGCTGAGCGCGCTCTTCCTGGTCGCGGCGTGCGGCTACGTGCTGCTCGTGCCGCTGCTCGCGCGGGGCGTCGCCGCGCTGCGCAGCGCGCCTTGACCAACTTGGTCAGGACGGCGCGAACCCAGGAAAATCAAAGTATTTTCTGGGCATCGTCGCGATTCAGCAGAGCGCAGCGATACGAGGAATCGCAACGATTCAGGGCAGCGTAATCGTGCCCGGACCGAAATTGCCGACGTAGGGCGGGATGGGATCCGGCTGCGCGAGGAACACCACCGCGACGGCCACACCCGCGGCGGCGAGCACGCCCGCACCGACGCCAACCCACACCCACGTCCGCGCGCTGCGCTCCTCCGCGACGCGCGCCGCCTCGCGCTCACGCACCGCCCGCGCCTCCGCTTCGGCGGCTGCGAGGCGTGCCACCTCTTCCGGCGGCGGCGGACACGTCGCGTCGAGCTCGACGTCGCCGCGCTCGCGCTCGGCGAGACGCAGCGTGCGACGCGCGCAGCTCACGCTCCCGCGGCGCACATCGACCGTGTGAGACCCCGGATCCACCGGCACTTCGAGGCCGAGCCCCTCGCGCGCGATGGTGTCGTCGTCGAGCTTCACGACGTCGTCGTCGCGCAGGTTTCGCACGACGATCGTGAGCGAGGCGAGGCGACGCTCGAGCAGCACGAGCGCGGCGCGCGCATCCTCGCCATGACGCGCCTGCGTCTCCGCGTCGGCGCGCGCGAAGAAGCGGCGGTAGGTGTCGACGGCCGCGACGAGCTTCCCGGACTCGGCGAGCACGTGCGCGAGATTGAGCAGCGTGACCTCGCGCCCGGAGAGCGCGTACGAGCGCTCGAAGGCGGCGCGCGCGTCGTCGAAACGCCGCGCTTCGGCCGCCGAGACGCCCTCGACGAAGAGCCGCCGTGCGAGCGCGATCTGGCTCGCGGAGGGCCCGGATTCCGCCGCGGCGGGAGCGGCCGGCGGCTGCTGCGCGGAGGCGCGATTCGCCGTGCCGAAGAGGCTGAATGCGAGCACGAAGATCGCTGTGCCGAGCGCGCGCATCACGGGCACACGTAGGGGGTGAGCGCGACGGGGACGAGGTCACCGAGGTTCACGCGGACCCCATTTTCGAAGGGGATCGCGGTGCTCACCGCATCGCAGAGCACGCCCGGACCGCCCGTGCCCGGCGTCGCGCGGACGTCCATCGCGCGCGTCAGCACCACGCCGAAGCCGGTGCGCACGAGGTCGGTCGTCGGCGAGCCCGGGCACACGCCGATCTGGTCGAGGAAGCGCGAGAGATCGCTCTGCGGCCAGCGCCCGGTGAGCAACGCATCCGTGAGCGCGTAGGAGCCCGCACCCGCGTCGGCGATGCGCGCGGTGAGGCGGAGATCGGTGAGCTGGATGCGCACGGCGCCGAGACCGCCCGGGAGATCGACGTCGGCGCGGTCGGGGAGACGCGCGACGATCATCCCGCCCGCGACCCAGGCGTTGTCGTCGTAGAGCAGCGAGCGCCCCGGCGTGGGAAACGCCGACGAGCTCACGTACGCGGTGTCCGTGCCGTCCCAGCGCGGCGGCGGGAGCATGTTCGAGTAGGTGACACCCCCATCCGGGATGGGGGTGCCCGCGGGGACGAGGTCGACGGCGAAGGCCACCGAGACGGTCACGCGCGGGTCGTCCGGCATACCGTTCCAGTTCTCCAAATAGACGAGCGGGACGTTCCGGCCCTGCGCGACGGCGTTCGCGGTCGACGTGGCGAGCTCGGGCTGATACGCGATGAATTGCGCGGAGATCGTGGCACCGAAAATGTTGTCGATGCCGCTGAGCCCGTCCGACGGCGCCGGGGCCGCGGGGGGCACGCACTCGGTCACGGGCATCGGCGAGAGCGCGTCGGTGCAGTTGCCGTCGAGGTCCCAGCCGAGCGTGCGCCAGCGGTCGCCGCTCTGATCGAGCACGAGGTCACGGAGCGCGAAGTGCAGATCGCCGACGTCCGCGCCGTCGTCCGCGCAGAGCGGGCGCGCCGGCGGCTTCGCGAGCGTGCAGCCCGGCGGCGAACCGAGGACGCCCGCGTCGCCCGCGACGCAGCCCGCGTCCATCGCGCCCGCGTCGAGACCCGCATCGACCTCGCCGGCATCCGTGACGCCCGCGTCGATGTCCCCCGCGTCGAGGTCCCCCGCGTCGCGCGGGCCGAAGTCCGTGCCCGCATCGCGCGGCCCGGGGCCGACACCGAGATCGAGCGAGGAGAGCGGCGGCAGCAACTGCGGATCGACCGCGATGTCCTGGCACTCCGCGTCGCGACAGGTCGTGCCGTCCGGGCACATCACGCCGAGGCACGCCGACTCGAGCCGGATGCGCAGCACGCGCCGCTCGCCCGGCACGAAGCGCGTCGCGACCTCCGCGCGGATGCGCTCGCCGCCCGCGCGCAGCCCGCGCACGACGACGCTGAACGGCGTCGCCGCATCGGAGTCCGAGCGCAGCCCGAGCGTGAGCGGCAACGACACGGCGTCCGGGCCCGTGAGCGGCGCATCGAGCCCGGGCACGACGCGGCCCGTCGTGTTCACGCGCAAGTCGATCGCGTCGATGTCGACGGGCACACGCAGTTCCGAGTCGACGACGACGACGACCTCCGTGATGCGCGCCTCACAGCCGCATACGGAGAGCGCGCCGAACGCCGCAAGGAGAGCGGCGCCCATTCGAGAGCGAAGAGCCATCGGCCCGGACAGTACCAGCGATCGGCGCAACACGGGTTGGATGTTCCGTGACGGTCACGATACCTTGCCGCGGTGCGCCTCGAGAGCGGAGACCGGCTCGGTCGCTATCAGATCCTCTGCCCGCTCGCGTCGGGCGGGATGGCGTCCGTCTATGCCGCGCGCGTGCTCGGCGAGGGCGCGTTCCAGAAGCCCGTCGCGCTGAAGCTGATGCTCCCGCACCTCGCGCGGGACGAGAAGTTCGTCGCGATGTTCATGGATGAGGCGGCGCTCGCCGCGCAGATCCAGAGCCCGCACGTCATCGCGACGCACGACCTCGGCCGCGATGGCGCCGACACGCTCTACATGGCCCTCGAGCTCGTGCTCGGCTGTACGCTGCGCGAGCTCGGCGACGCGGCCGAGGGCACGCCCGGCGGCGTCCCGCTCGACGTCGCGCTCACACTGCTCGTGCAGGCTGCGCGCGGCCTCGATGACGCGCATCGCGCACGGAGCGCGACGGGCGAAGCGCTCGACCTCGTCCACCGCGACATCTCCCCGCACAACGTGCTCGTCGGGCTCGACGGGCGCGCGCGCATCTCGGATTTCGGCATCGCGCGCGCCGTCGCGCGGACCTCGCAGACCGAGACGGGCGAGCTGAAGGGCAAGCTCGCGTACTTCTCGCCGGAGCAGCTGCGCGGCGTCCCGCTCGACCAGCGCAGCGACGTCTTCGCGCTCGGCGTCGTCGCGTGGGAGCTGCTCGCGGGCAAGCGTCTCTTCGAGGCCGACAACCCGCTCCTGCTCGCCGATCGCATCGCGAACGCGCCCATCCGCCACCTCGACACGGTGCGCCGTGATCTCCCGCCCGGCGTCGCGGGGGCCGTCGCCGCCGCCCTCGTGCGCGACCCGGAGAAGCGCCTCGCCTCGGCCGGTCTCCTCGCGGACCGCCTCGTCGCGGCCATGGCCGCTGGAGGGAACACGCCGGCCTCCCCTGCGCGCGTCGGTGAGGTCGTGCGCAGGCTCGGCGGCGAGCGGCTCTCGCTCCTCGAGAAGCGCATCACGACGCTCTTCCGCGAGCTGCCCCTGCCGCAGAGCGCGGACACGAGCGGTGCGCACCGCGCCCAGCCCGCAGCGCCCGCTGCGCTCACGAATCCGCTCACCGCCGCGTCCGCGACGACGGGCTCCGGCGTCGTCGTCGTGCGCAGCGGGCCGTCGCCGCTCGTACTCGCAGGGCTCGGCGTGCTCATCGCGCTCGGGGCCGCGGGCGGCGCCTATCTGCTGCTGCGCTCCGCGGATTCCGGTCCAAGTCCCGCACCCGCGGCTGCGGCAGACACCCCCTCGAATCCGACTTCCGCGGCCCCAACCAATCCACCTTCGGCAACGCCTCCATCCACCCTCGATACGGCACAATCTCCTGCAAATCAAGGCACTTCCGCGCCACCGAGCGGCTCTGGAGAATCGGATTCTGACACCCGCTCAGATACGCGTGTGAATCCCGACTTGAATCCCACGCTGAATCCTCCGGAGTCCGACGCACCGACCGGGCGTGCCACGCGTCCACGCAACGGAGCACGCCCCACCGAGGCGCGCCCGGCGCTGCCCACGGCGACCACCGCTCCTCCGTCCAGCCCCGTGCCAGCCCCCTCCCCGTCTCCCGCTCCGCCCGTGCGACGCGGAGGGCTCGTGGGCGTCGACGAGTTCGACGGCGACGACAGCCGCTGAGATCGGGGGATCGAGCGCCGCGCGGCCCGTGATAGCCTCGGCCGCGCGTGTCCGGACCCGCGACAGACCCCATCTCCGAGCCGACGCACTTCGGCCGCTACGAGGTCGTCGCGCGCGTCGCCGAGGGCGGCATGGCCGAGGTCTTCGCCGCACGCGCGACGGATCCCGCCGGGCTCGAGCGACTCGTCGCGATCAAGCGGCTGCTCCCGCACCTCGTCGACGAGCCGCGCTTCGTCGAGATGTTTCTGGATGAGGCGCGCATCGCCGCGAACATCCACAGCCCGCACTGCGTCGAGACGCTCGATCTCGGCCGCGCGGACGACGGGCTCCCCTACCTCGTCATGGAGCTCGTCGTCGGGGCGCCGCTCTCGCGGCTCGCGTCGCGCGTGAACGCGCCGTGGCCGCCCGCGATGGTCGCCGCGCTGCTCGCGCAGGCCGCCGAGGGTCTGCACGACGCGCACGAGGCCCGCGACGCGCGCGGCGAGCCGCTCCACATCGTCCACCGCGACGTGTCACCGCAGAACGTGCTCGTCGGCGTCGATGGGCGCGTGCGCCTCGCGGATTTCGGCGTCGCGCGCGCGGTGATGCGCATCACGAAGACGAAGACGGGGCAGGTGAAGGGCAAGCTCGGTTACTTCTCGCCGGAGCAGGCGATGGGCCACGAGCTCGATCGCCGCTCGGATGTGTTCTCGCTCGGCGTCGTCGCGTGGGAGCTGCTCGCGGGGCGCCGGCTCTTTCGCGGCAAGCAGCTGCTCGAGGTCTATACGAAGATCGTGCGGGAGGACGTCGCGCCGATCGATCAGGTCGTGCCGCACGTGCCGCGCGCGCTCGCAGAGGCCGTGATGGACGCCCTGCGCCGCGATCCCGACGCGCGCCATCCCGACGCCGCGAGCTTCGCCGATGCGTTGCGCGCCGCCGCCCGCGAGATGGGGCCGCTGCCCGACACCGATGCCATCGCCGCCTTCGTCTGGCAGCACGGCGGCGAGGAGGTCGGCACGCTCGTCCGCGCGATCGAGCGCGCCGACACCGGCCTCAGCCGCGAGCGCACCCGCGCGATGCTCCAGCTCCCGCGCGATCGCGACGCGCTCTTCGACGTGCCGACGGACGAGCAAGCCACGGTGATCCGCGACCGCTCGGAGTTCGGCAGCGACTCCGAGACGCGCACACCCTTCGTCATGCCGCCCACGCCGCCCGCACCCGTGCGAAGCGGCGTTTTTGCGAAGATCTCGGCGTGGTTCGCGCGGCTGCTCGGCGGCTGAACCGCGATTCAGTCCGCGCGCAGGTCTTGCGTCACACCGCGCCGCGGAGGCGACGCAGCACCTCGTCGAGGCGGCTCGCCGGGACGCTCACGCGCGTCGGCATGCCGCCCTCGATGCCGAGCAGCGCGAGCAGATCGACGCCGCTGTCGAAGCGCGCCGCCGCGGTCACGCTGCTCTCGTCGTGCACGACGCTCACCCGCGCGCGCTCCTGCCCGAGCATGAGCAGCAGCGTCTTGTCGTAGCTCTTGCCGGGGACGCCGCGCGTGTCGACGACGGCGACGTCGTGCTCGACGCGATAGCCGCGCGAGAGGCGCCGCGCTTCGTCTTCGAGCGCGCCGACTTCATCGGCGATGCGCCGCAGATCCGCGAAGAGCCCCGCATCCTCGGCGCCGCCGACGAGGAAGCGCACGATCAGCCCGCGCAGCGCGTCTTCGCGGGGACGGGCGCGGATCGCGCGGTCGAGCACGAGCGCCCGCTCGCCCGGCTCGCCGAGCCGCGTGTCGATGGCGCGCGCATCGGCGTCGGCGCCCGGATACGGCTCCTCGCCGCCGCGGATCCACTTGGCCGCCGAGCAGAGCCCGTCGAAGTCGGTGTGGCAGACGATGGCGTCGATCGCGCCCGCCTGCGCGACGCGCGCGGGGGTGACCATCTCGGGGCAGGCGCCGTGCTGCGCCTTCGTCGCGAGCACGAAGCGCGGATCGTGCGCGAACGACGCGTGCAGCACGTGATCGTGGTGATCGACCCACATCGCGAGCCGCGCACCGAGCGCGTCGAGGAAGGGCTTGGTCGTCCGCGCGAAGCTCACGTTCCCCGAGTCGGCCGCGAAGGCGATGTCGAGCACCACCACGCGCCCCGGCACGTCGCGCGCCTTCGGGAGCTTGCGCGGAGAGGCGTACGCGAGAAACGGAAAGCGCGTCGTCATGCGCGCGTACCGTGCGGACGCGACGCGCATGGCGCAAGCGTCATGCGGCCTCGCGTCGCACGGCGCTTGTAGGCGCGACGCGGCGCGCGATACTCGCGGCCGAGATGGCCTCGACCGGCACGCCCTCCGCGCTGCGACGCTTCTTCGCGCTCGACCCGCTCGACAACCGCTACCCGTCGCTGCACGGCGTCCGCTTCCTCGCGATCCTGAGCGTCGTCCAGTACCACATCACCGGCGTTTTCGGCCGCATGGACGGCCCCGAGCTCGACCCGGAGCTCGCCGCGTCGTCGACGCGGATCTTCTTCGGGATGGACCTCTTCTTCCTCCTGAGCGGCTTTCTGATCGGCTCGATCCTCCTGCACTCGCTCCACACCACGGGGCGCCAGGACGTGAAGCGCTTCTATCTGCGGCGGATGTTCCGCACCTTCCCGCCGTACTACCTCGTGCTCACGCTGCTCGCGCTGACGCGCACGCTGACGCCCGAGGAGGCCCACAACCTCCCCTTCGAGTACGCGTATCTGACCAACTTCACTAAGCTCGCGAGCGACGACCTCGTGATGGGCTGGGGCTGGTCGCTCGCGCTCGAGGAGCAGTTCTACCTGACGGTGCCGCTGCTCTTCTTCGTGCTGCATCGCCTGCCGAGCGATCGCGCGCGCATCGGGCTGCTCTTCGGGCTGTGGTCGCTCGGCACCGTGGCGCGCTTCGCGATCTGGGCGAGCAAGCCGGTCTGGGACAACTCGGACTTCATGCACGCGACGTACTTCCGTACGTACACGCGCTTCGACACCATCGTCTGCGGGATCCTCCTCGCCTTCGTGCACATGCGCTACGGCGACACGATCAAGCGCTGGCTCACGCATCCGCTGCACCGCGGCCTGCTCGCCGTCCCCACGCTCGGCTGCCTGTGGATCCTCCTGCGCCCGACGATGTTCCCCGAGGAGCACACACTGCTCGTGCGCGTCTTCCTCTGGGGCACGGTGACGAGCGTCATGTACTTCGGCGGGCTGCTGTTGCTCCTGCACGGCGAGGGGCCGCACGTGCGCTTCCTGTCGGCGCCGATCTTCCGCGCGCTCGCGACGCTCGGCTACGGCGTGTACCTCGTGCACGTGCCGGTGATCGAGCACCTCGTCCCGACGGCGAACGCGCTCGCGGCGCGCGGCTGGTCCCCGCAGCTCATCTGGGTGCTCGCGCTCACGGTCGCGATGCTCGGCTCGCTCGCGCTCGGCTACGTGCTCCACGTGCTCGTCGAGAAGCCCGCGCTGCGCATCCGCCAGCGGCTCGCGGCCTGACGCGCGAAGACCTGACTCAACAGTCAGGGATCGACGAAAAGCAGGGCGATAGGGTCATGGATCGAAGGGCGCGCCCATGCCGATCGCGGGCGGCGGGGCGTCGACGAAGCCGCCGAACGTCTCGGTCGTGAAGTGCAGCGGCGTCGCGTCGAGGTCGTGGTCGAACTCGAACTCGACGATGCGCGGCCAGCCGTGCACGAGGGCGCGGACCGTCGCGCGGCCCTCCGCGAAGGGGATGACCTCGCCCTCGGTGAAGGTGCGGTGCAGGTCGCGGTAGATGTTCGCCTCGCCGAGGGGGATGAGCGTGTCGTTGCGCCCCGCGATCAGCTCGAGGGTGTTGGGGCCCGGGCGGCGCGCGAGGACGTGACCCGTCTGCGCGAGCACGCTCACGCTGCGCGGCAGGACGTGACCGGCCGCGTCGAGCGAGAAGGGCAGATGAAAGGGCGCGCTCGCGCCGCCGCGCATCACGACGAGGCGCGCGTCGCCCGGCGCACCGACCTTCGCGAGGAGCTCCGCGCGATGCGCCGACTCGCGCGCGGTGGAATCGCGGTACGCCTGGCCCGTGAGCCACGCGCTCGCTGGGCCATGCACGAGGTGCACGAAGGCGAGCAGCGTCGCGGCCAGTCCCGCGAGGCCCCCCATACGCGGCAGCGACGATGCCGGGAGCCACGCGCGCGCGACGACGAGCCCGACCGCCGGCGCGATCCCGAGCACGCTCACGCCCACGAGCCGCGACGAGGGCACGACGGCGAGCAGCGGCGCGAGACAGATCGTCGAGCCGAGCAGCAGCCAGACCATGCGCGCACGCACCTCCGCATCGGCATCGCGGTAGGCCACGCGCAGCGCGAGCCGCACGACGGCGAGCCCGACGAGCGAGACGAGCACGAAGAAGGCCGTCCACAGCGAGACGAAGAAGGTCTCGCGATCGAGCGCGAACCAGCCGTCGAGCAGCAGCGCGACGAAGCGCGACGGCGCGTATTGCAGGTAAAGCGCCGGATCGCGGAGCGGATCCGCGTAGAAGCCCGACCCGACCGGCCCGTAATGGAGCGCGCTGCGGAGCGCGAGATAGACGCCGAGCGGCACGACGAAGGGCAGTAGCCCGAGCGCACGGCGCGAAAGCGAATCACCGCGGCGCACGAGCTCGAAGGCGATCACGTAGCCCGTGAGCGCGAGGCCGTATTCTCCTGCGGCGAACGCGCCCGCGAAGAGCAGCGACGCGACGAGCGCGCGACCGACACCGCCCTCTTCGCGTGCGCGGAGGTACGCGAGAAGGCCCCACACGCCGAACGCGAGCGAGACGAGCGCCTCGCGGTTCGCGAGCCAGACGAGCGGGATCGCGTGACAGGGCGCGAGCACGAAGGCGACGGTCGCGAGCGCCGCCGCGCGCGCGGGGAGCAAGCGCCGATAGAGCGCCCGTGCACCGAGCGCGACGACGACCCACCAGAGAAACGAGTGCAGGTGATGCGCGAAGGGAACGTCGCCGAAGACGGCGTAGTCGGCCCAGCGCAGCGCCGACGCGAGCGGCCGGAAGAAGCGGATCGTGAGGTCCGGGCTCGTCCACCACGGGAGCGCCCCGCTCGCGCGGAGCGCCTCGCGGCTCGTGTCGTCCACGAGGTTGTAGAGGTCCCAGGGCGCGCGCGGCGCGGGGTAGGTGCCCGCGACCATCGCGGCGTGGACATCGTCGTCGAGCGCGAAGCCTCCCCACAAGGTCGGCCAGAACACGGCGAGCCCCGCGAGAAGCAGCAGCGGCAGACCGGCCCTGCGCGGGATGCGCGCCGCGAGCCAGCGGACGATGGGCGACTCGCCTGCGCCGGGATCTTCCGGGGGTGGGGAAGATGGCTCAGGGTCGGGGCTCGACGTGAGGAGACTCATGAAGACGCGCGCAGGCTCTTGATCGCCACGGAACGTTCCGGCAGTGTGGCGGAATCGTCATGCGTCACGCCACTTCCTTCCTCGTCCTCGCGCTCGTCACCCTCGTTGCTGCCTGCGCCGGAGGGCGCGAGGCGCCGCGCACGCCCGCACCGCTCGACTTCGGCGTCCGCGACTCCGGTCCGCGCCCCGATGGCTTCGTGCCCGGCACCGACCTCGGCCCCGGCACAGACCTCGGCCCGTCACCCGTCGACCTGGGCACCGGCCCCGTCGATGCCGGCCGTGACCTCGGCCCCACGCGCCGCTGCGTGCCGACGTGCAGCACCGACGCCGACTGCCAGGCGAGCTGCCCGCCCAACCCCACGCCCACGCTCCCCGTCTGCTGTGACCGCGGCACGGGCACCTGCTTCAACTCGTCGGTCCCGATGTGCCCGGCGCCCATGACGGGCGACGCCGGCATGACGATGAGCATGTGAGCTCCGCGCGCCTCCGGGCGCAGCAGCTTCCTCACGAGACGCCGCGCACCACGCGCGGCGTTTCGCTTTTTCGCTCGGGAACGCACGGTTCTCGCGGAGCGAGAGGTACGTACTGCGTCGTCGGATACTGGACCGGCGAGTCAGCGAACCGCGCGAATGCGGACGCGCGAGTCAGGTGCCACGCAGCGAGCGGACGAGCAGCGCGAGACCCGCGACGAGCAGCAGCGCGAAGACGGCGATGCGAAAGCGCGCGACCGGCAGCCGGTGGTGCAGCCACTCGCCGAGCGCGAGTCCACCGACGAGCGAGGCGACCATCACGCCGCTGCCCGTGAGCGCGTCGCGATCGAGGTCGCCGACGACGACGCGCGGCACGAGCAGCGCCGCGTTGAGCAGCAGCCACACGGCGGAGAGCGTCGCGCGGAAGCGCGCCTTGTCCGTGAGCTCGCGCCCGACGACGTAGACGAGCAGCGGACCCCCGCACGCGAAGAGGCCGTGGATGACCCCGGCCCCGACGAGCGCGGAGGCGGCGACAGGGGCAGGCAGCGCGCGCGTGTCGGTCGCGGTGCCCTCACGCGCCCGCCACAGCTCGACGGCGGCGAGCACGACGACGAAGGCCGCGAAGACCCCGCGAATCAGATCGCCCGCACGCGCACCGCCCGCGAGTGCGGGCCAGACGTGCACGAGCGCAGCGGGCGCCATGCCGAGCAGCATCCCCGGCACCATCCACGCGAACACGCGCCGCGCGAGCACGCGCCCGTCGACGTGCTGCCGATGGCGCAGCGTGAGATAGCCCGAGAGCAGGAGGTTCACGGGCAGGAGCGACACGAGCACGCGGTCGATCGGCAGGAACCACGCCCCGAACGTGAGCGCGACGAGCGTCGCGCCGAAGCCCGCCGTCGCTTCGACCGTGAAGCCGAGGAACGCGACGAACGCGAGCAGCGCAAGCGTCACGCGCTACGCCACGCCGAGACGCACGAGCCGCCCCGGGCGCGCGCCCGTGAGCGCGTCGTGCTCGGCGATGACGACCCCGCCGACGACCGTCGCGCGGTAGCCCTCGACGCCCTGCAGCAGCCGACGCCCGCCGGCCGGTAGATCCGCGACGAGCGCGGGGCGAAACAGCCGCAGGCGCTCGAAGTCGATCACGTTGAGGTCGGCGCGCAGGCCCTCGCGCAGCTCACCGCGATCGCGGAGGCCGAGGTGACGCGCGGTGTCGCTCGCGAGCATCTGCACGGCGCGCTCGACGGGGATGCGTCCCGTCGCGCGGTCGCGGCACCAGTACGAGAGCAGGAAGGTGGGGAAGCTCGCGTCGCAGATCGTGCCGACGTGCGCGCCGCCATCGGCGAGGCCGGGCAGCGAGAGCGGGTGCACGAGCATCTCGCGCACGGCCTCGAGGTTGAGGCCGCAGTAGTTGTAGACGGGGAAGTAGAGCAGCTCGCGCCCGTCGTTCTCGAGCATCGCGTCGAGGATCTCCTCGAGCGGCTTCACGCCGCGGGCGAGCGCGCGCGCGCCGAGCGACTCGTCCGGCGTGGGCTCGTAATTGGGATTCTCGCCGAGGCGGAAGATGCGGAACGCGATCATGTCGATCATCGCGATCAGCGTGTCGGCGAGCGGCGGCACCGAGGAGCCGTCGCCCGCGACCTTCTCGCTCTTCTCCGCGAGCAACCGGGCGCGGTATGCGGGCTCGCGGAGTTTCGCGACGCGCTCCGCGAGCGGCAGGTGCGCGATGGCCTTGTAGCTCGGGTAGCCGATGAACGGGTGGAAGGTCGCCTCGAGGCCGAGGATCACGCCGATGCCGCGCGGCGCGACCTGCAGGCGCGTGACGATGCCGCGCGCGGTCGACTGCTCGGCGCGCGCGAGGATGCGCCGCCACTGGTCGGTGTCCTGATCGCGCTGCATGCACGAGATCGAGAGCGCGTGGCCGGGCGCGGCCGCGGCCATCGCCTCGAGCACGTCGTACTCCGGGTCGAAGCGCTCCTTGCCGGCGGCCATGTCGAAGTCGGAGACGGCCTGCAGCACGCCATGCTCGAGGCCGATGAACGCCTCCGCGATCCCCGCGAGCTCGCGCGCGCTCGCTTCGGCTGCGGGAGTCGCTGCGCCGCTGCGCGAGCGGTGGTTGTCGCTGCGCCCCGTCGAGAAGCCCGCCGCGCCCGCCTCGAGCGCACGCCGCAGCTCCGCGCGCATCGCGGCGATGTCGTCGTCGGTCGCGGCCTCACCGCGGATCGCGCGCTCGCCCATCACGTAGACGCGCAGCGCGTCGTGCGGGACGTAGGCGGCGAAATCGATCGTGTGCGGCGCCGCGTCGAGCGCAGCGAGATATTCGGGGAAGGACTCCCACGCCCAGCGCAGGCCTTCCGCGAGCGCGGAGCCGGGGATGTCCTCGACGCCTTCCATCAGCGCGATGAGCGCCTCGCGATCGGCGGTGCGACACGGCGCGAAGCCGACGCCGCAGTTGCCCATCACGACCGTCGTCACGCCGTGCGCGGACGAGGGTAGAAAGTCCGCATCCCACGAGACCTGCCCGTCGTAGTGCGAGTGCAGGTCGACGAAGCCCGGCGTGACGAGCGCGCCGGCGGCGTCGAGCGTGCGCGCGGCGGGCTGACCCGCGAGGTCGCCGATCGCCGCGATCTTTCCATCGCGAATGCCGACGTCGGCGCGCCGCCCGGGCGCCCCCGTTCCGTCGACGAGCGTGCCATTCACCACGAGGAGATCGAAGGACATGGCGCGCAGTATCGCGGAGCCCGGGCCGTGCCGTCCACGCCTTCGCGCGTCACCCGCAACGACTGAGCCGCGGTTCAGTCGCGCGCTCGAAACCGCCGGAGGCGGAGTCAACGCGCGGGAACGCGCGCCATCAACGCCTCGACGGCCGCTGCGAGCTCGGGCATCTCGAGCACATCGGCATGCTCCGCCACGACGCGAAGCACCCAGGCGCGGTCGAGCGCAGGCTGCACTTCGAGAATCCCCTCGATGTCGATGAGGTCGCGCGGACGCCCGGCGAGCGCTTTCATCACGACGAGATGCTCGGGGCGCGGCAGCGGTAGCGCGAGCCCGGAGTCCTCCGACAACCTCGCAGACTCCACGAGTTCCTGCTCGATGGGGAGCAGGCCGAGCGCGACGTCTACATCGACGCCGGTCGCCACGTGCCGGAGCAACAACACGCGAGACGCCTCCGCGAACGCGAGGCTCCCACCGGGGCGAAACACGAGGTCGGGCGCGAGTCGGGCGACGGCCGCGGGCCAATCCCGTGTGAGGGGTAGCCAGACGAGGACGTCCACGTCGCGCGTCGCGCGGGGACGGCCGAGCGCAGCCGCAGCGACCCCTCCGATCAACGCGCCGGGCACACCGCTACGCCGGAGCCAGTGGGCCACGGCGGCCGCAGCGCGCGCGAGGTCACCCGCGTCGTCGCTCACCGTGCGCCCAGACGCTCTCGCAGCAGCGCAAACCGCGCGCGGACCTGCGAGATCTCGTCGGACTGAGTGGTTTCCCAGCCAGCGAGTACCGCCTCCCGGCGCAGGGACTCGACGTGCGCGATGCGCTCGCGCGCAGAGAGATCGCGCGCTTCCGCGACGACGCGAGACGCCGCGAGCGCGTGCGCCTGACGCCAGAGGCGGAGCTGCTCGCGGTCCACCGCGCGACGCTAGCACGCTCGCCACATCCGCCTCGTGCACAGCCGATGCGACGACGAAACCGCGCGCCGTCCACGCCTTCGCGCGTGACCCGCGACGACTGAGCCGCGGTTCAGTCGCGCGGCGGCACGCCGAGCTTGTCGAGGAAGAAGCGCACCCACGCGGAGGCGAAGGCGTCGCGGTTCTCCTTCTTGTCGTAGCCGTGGCCCTCGTTGCGGGCGAGCATGTACCAGACGTCGTGCCCGCTGCCGCGCACCGCGCGCACGATCTGCTCGGCCTCGCCGACGGGCACGCGCGGGTCGTTCGCGCCGTGCGCGACGAAGAGCGCGCTCTGAATGCGCGCGGCGTTCGTCACCGGCGAGATGCGCGTGAGCAGCGCGCGCATCGCGGGGTCGCGCTCGTCGCCGTACTCGGCGCGGCGCAGATCGCGGCGGTACGGCGCGGTGTTCTCGAGGAAGGTCACGAAGTTCGCGATGCCGACCATGTCGACGCCCGCGCGCAGGCGCTCGGGATACGTCGCGAGCGCGGCGAGCACCATGTAGCCGCCGTACGAGCCGCCATGGATGCCGACGCGCGCGGCGTCGAGCTCGGGGCGCGTGCGCACCCAGTCGAGGAGCGCGCCGAGATCGCGCACCGAGTCCTCGCGCCGCTCGCCGTTGTCGAGGAGCAGATACGACTTGCCGTAGCCGTCGGAGCCGCGGACGTTCGGCACGAGCACCGCGACGCCCGCACGCGCGACGAGGTACTGCCGCACCGGGTTGAAGAGCGGACGCGCCTGCGCTTCCGGGCCGCCGTGCACGTCGAGCACGACGGGGAACGGGCCTGCGCCCGCGGGGCGGTAGTAGGCGCAGGGGATCTCGCGGCCGTCGAAGCTGCGGAAGCGCACCTGCTCGGGCGCGACGAAGCGCGTGCGCTCGAGGCCGCCGACCTCCGTCTCCGTCCAGCGCTCGACACGCCCCGTACGACCATCCCGTGTGTAGGCATCGCCGGGCGCGGTGGGCGCGTTGAGCGTGAAGGCGAGGCGGTCCGCGCGGGACGCGTAGTGCAGCCCGCTGATCACGCCGCGCGGCGCGCCCGGGAGCGCGACGGCCGCGTGGCGGCGCGTGCGCGTGTCGAGCGAACGCAGCGAGCCGTAGCCGTCTTCATTGATGGTGAACATCAGCGTGCGGCCATCGGGTGAGAGCGCGAGTTCTTCGACGTTCCACGGCAGATCGCGCGTGAGCGGGCGGAACGCGCCCGTCGCGAGCGTGAGCTCGTAGAGCTCGACGAAGTCGCCCTCGCGATCGCTCGTCACGTAGAGCGAGCGCCCATCGCGCGAGAAGACGGCCGCGCGGTAGGCGGCGACGGGCTCGGGCGGCGTGACGCGCGTGACCTGCCGCGTCGCGAGGTCGACGAGGTGGAGCCGCGAGTCGTTGATCGAGACGTACTCGGCGACGAGCAGCTTCTTCCCATCGGGCGAAAACGCCTCGGGCGTCCACTGCCCCGTGCCCTCGACGACGAGGCGCGCCGACGCCTGCGTGCGGCCGTCGCTCACGTACACATCCATGTCGCGGCCGTTGCGCGCATTGCCCGAGAACGCGAGCTGATCGCCCGCTTCCGCGAAAACGAAGCCGAGGTGGCGGCTGGTTCCGTCGGTGAGGCGCGTGGTCGCGCCCGTCGCGAGCTCGAGGCGGTAGAGCTGCGTGTCCTCGCTGCCGCCGACGTCGCTGGCGTAGACGACCGCGCCGGGCGCGCCCGGAACGAAGGTGCCGCCCTCGACGGGCTCGGGGAGGAAGGTGATCTGCGTGCGCGCACCGCCCGGCCGCCGCACGACGTGGAGCTGGTAGGTGTTCGCGAAGCGCGTCGAGACGAGCATCGCGCTGCCATCGTCCGTGATGGACTCGACGAAGGCGTTGCGTGAGTCGAGCCACTGCGCGAGGTCCGCGCGGAAGGCCGCGCTCGCCTCCGGGATGCCCTCGGTGACGAGGGTCGCCTCGGCCACGGGCGTGGGGGCTGCCGCAGCGGGCGCACCGGCGTCGGGCTCGGACGCGGCGGGCGGCGACGCAGGAGCCGGCACGACCGGCGCAGGGCAACGTGCAGGCGCAGGTGCGGCGCCACAGCCGCAGAGCGCTGCGAGGATTGCGGTGCCGGAGGCGACGAAGCGGAGTGTGACGATGCGAGAGGGCATGGCGGCGCGAGTATAGGCGAGCGCAACGCACGGAATCCGCGGCGATTTTGCTCAGTGATGCGGTCCGCGCGACACTCGCGGCGCCGCGCACTCCGCGCGCGCATGGACCATGACGCGCGCCACGCCGCGCGAGGAGCACGACGACGCATGCGCCTTTCACTCACCGCCACTTCACTTCTCGCCGCGCTCGCGCTCGTCGGCTGCGGCGACGACGACGACTCCCGCACCCCGAGCGGCCCGCCCGTCGCCAGCGACGACTTCTGCGCGGAGTTCGTCGATGCGTTCTGCGACCGCATCGCGGCTTGCAATTGCAGCCCGACCGCTGACGCGGAATGTCGCGCCGACCTCGCGGATACCTGCGGTCGTGCCGACGGCATTCTCGGCAGCGAAGCCCGCGCACGCATCGACGCGGGCAAGGTGACCTATGACGCTGCGGCCGCAGGCGCACTCTTCGCGCGCGTACGGGCCTCGACGTCCTGCGAGAATCCACTCCTCACGCTCGGCTGGACGTTCCCCGACGTGCTCATGTTCGGCGGCGTGTTCCGGGGCACGGCGGCACCGGGAGCGGCCTGTACGGACACCCGCTCGCCCATCGGCGGAGAATGCGCGAACGGAATCTGTCAGGAGACGATGGGAGGCGGCATCTGCATCGGGCTCGCAGGACGCGGCGCAGCATGCGGCATGGGGATGCCCTTCCTCTGCGCGGACACCAGCGCGCCGTTCATGGGGCTCGACGATCCGGACATCCTGCTTCGCTGCAACGTCGCGACGGGTGCGACGACGGGGACCTGCGCCGATCTCCTCGCGAACGGCGCGACATGTGAGGGCAGCCGCGACTGCGCAAGCACCATCTGCGATGGCATGGTTTGTTCGCCCCAGCGCGCCGACGGGGCTGATTGCTTCGACGACAGCGAATGCGTGAGCGGCTTCTGCGAGGTGACACCCGACCGCGGAACCTGCCGGCCGCGGACCCTCGCTCCGGTGGGCGCTGCCTGCACGGACTCGAACGCCTGCGAGAGCGACGAGTGCCGCGACGGCATCTGCGTCGCCGGAATCTGCGGGCTCTACGACCCGCCCGACCCGCCTCCGGCGACGTGATGACGGCGCGCACGGGCGCGCACGCTCTTTCGAACGTTGAAGGAAGGATGACGCGCGCGGGGAGACACCTCCTCTGCGCGCGTCGTCGTCAGCGGCCCCGGGGCGCGGCGAGCCACGCGGTGAGCACTTCCGCAGAGAGCGGACGCGCATCGCTCACCGGCGACCACGTCTGCCGCGCGACACGGCGTCCGCGCGGCTCGAGAACGACCAGCGTCGCAAGACGCCGCACATCGTGCGCGTGGCGCAGCCGCACGTGGCCATCGCAGTCGCGGCCGACGTTGACGTAGACGGGCAGGTAGCGCGCAGAGAGCTCCGCGCGCGCGGCGGGCGAGGCGAGCGCCCGCACGACGGCCTCGCTGTCCGGGTCGCCGAAGCCGACGAAGACGAGCAGCACGCGCAGGCGGCGACGCGCCGCTTCGTCGTGCGCCTCAGCGATCGCGATGGTGAGCGTCTCCTCGCTGCGCACGACCCACGGGCTCGGGCCATGTCCGGCGTCGACGCGCGAGGCGGATTCGGCGTC